>Ga0070752_1000687_pt1 | contig 26410 bp, 44 predicted proteins | sample VirMetDEL_Aug_30_FD_77440 | JGI IMG/M metagenome (GOLD analysis project Ga0070752, IMG submission 77440) | Aqueous microbial communities from the Delaware River and Bay under freshwater to marine salinity gradient to study organic matter... | ecosystem: Environmental > Aquatic > Marine > Coastal...
AAGATTAAAAGAATGTAATTCAAAAGCCATAGTCGATATTCAAGTACAAGATAAACTTGTTGTGTGCGATTGGGAAAATGATAAACCCGTATTTGCAGATGAATGGCTTGAGATTGATGATGTGCAACAAGACGATAACAAAGAATTTGTTTCAATAATTACTTAGAGGAGTAGATATGACTTTTGCAGATACTTTTGAAGAAAGAGAAAAAACAGCATCACAAAATCTAAATAGAAATATCTTGTATGGCTTTAGAGCTTACGAAATGAGAAAGTTTTTTGTAGATGTTGAAGATATATGTAGTGCTATAAACTCAGGAGAAGTTTGGTTAGGAGATGATTACTATGTATTTCCAACACAAGCAGAACGAGATGAAGAATTTAATAAACTCATGGAGGAAACTAAATGACTATGACAATGAAAGAACACATGGAAATGATGGATAGAATTAGGCAAGGCAAAAATGCCGAACTTAGTAAAATAAAAACTATTAAAATTAATGGAGGTATTAATGGTAAAAGTAAGAAACATGAAGAGTAATAGTGGTAGGTCAGTTGCTAATCAGTTTGAAATTGAGACTGATGATGCAACTTATTTGCAAAGCTATAACTCAATCATAGCTAAGAGAATGGATAGTGGTGTAATATATCTTGATGAATACTATTGGGATTATTCTGTCACTACTGGTCGCTACAGAAATATGTTTTTAGGCGAGAACAAAGGTGTGACTCAAATGAAAATAGATAGTGGCGAATATATTTTAACTAACTTAAATTAATAGAGAGGTAAAAATGAAATATGTAAGACAAATGATAGCTGACTTTTTAAGAAAGCTAATTAAACTTGATGACTATATAGAAGATAGAGTCTTTACTGAAGTCGAAAGACTCGAAGCAGAAATAGAAGTTGTTAATGATTTAACTAACTCAAATGAGTCTGAGTTAAATGACAGACCAACTTTTTATGATGTAGAATCTCAAGTAGAAGAACTGGTTAGTGATTGGGTTAATGATGCTTTAGAGGATATAGTTGAACGCTTAGAAAAATTGGAGGATAAAAATGAAAACTGATAAACAAAAATTTAAAAAGAATTTAACAAAAAAACTAGAAGATACTTTTGGTAAAGACTTTGTTAATGATAAGATTAAAATTGTTATGTACAAAGATGATGAAGTGGAGGATAAATAAATGTCTAACGAATACAATGACATAATCAAAGACCATATAGAAAGCAAAGTAGTCGAAGCTAATTTCTCTGCAGAAGATTTATTAGCAGAACTTGGCATGAAATATCAAGATGCTTACGAAAATAAATTATCTTATGATGAGTTAATTAATCTTGTCATTGAAAAAAGATTTGAAGAATTTTCAGAGGAATAAATATGGCAGACTATGAAAGATATGAAAACCCTCGTTCAGTATCAGAAGCATTAGGAATTGTTGATGATGTTATCAGTGATTTTATTGCTCAGTATGAAGGTGAAGCTGACACAGAAGATGCAGAATATGTAGCTAAGTGTTGGCATATAGTTAAAAACAATTTGAGGTAAAACATGGCAACAAAAGGTTATTCCCTAACTATTGTTTGGGGAACAAATGAAGAAGAAACCAAAACTTATACTTTTAAAACCATTGAAGAAATGGAAGCATTTCGAGATGGAGTTTATGAGTCTAATGGTTGGTGGGAATATAAAATTATTGACGAAAATGAGGAGGAAGCATGAGTAAACCAGAAATGTATGTCAATGTACTAGATATAAAATTCTATGTATGTGATGAAGATGGAAACGAAATTTTAAACAAAGATGGAACTGTCAAAGAGTTTTATTTTGATGGTAGGTTAAAACCTCTGGAATATCTTTGTGAAGATATGACTATCGAAGATTTAACAGAGATAAAGGAGGAAGCATGAATAAATATAATAAAGTATTTGTTAGTCTTAATGAGCTTGAGTTAGAAGAACTCAAACAAATTAAAAAAGATGTTGATGAATTTATAAAAGATAAGGAGGAAATAAATGGATAAGATAGAATTAACTATATTTTTAATTTTAGAAGAGCTTGAATTAATAAAAGCTAACGACATTAAATCTGGCAGAACAAATTTAAATGGTGTTTTAAATTTTTGTAGAGATATTAATGCAGAGGAGGAAGTAAATGGAGGGCTATAAAAAAGGTACATTGTTGCAAGAGTATTTTTTAAATCCTCACTTCAAACCAACTGAAGAAGAACAAAAAGAACTCGAAGAATTTTTCACAGAAATAGGAGGTAAAGAGTGAAACCTAAATTAATAGATAAAGGGATAACTGTAGCCGAAGATTATGTCGCAGGTACAGTTCATGTGGAGTATGATAATACTGATGTGAAGTTATTCCCTTTTAAAAAGAGAGTCATAGATTGGTGGCGAAGAGCTGACGATAGCAGCTTTGAAGGTGTTGAAATCTATGAGATTAAAGATAGACACAAGTGGATTGATAAACAAAAAATTATGAAGGTTGAGAAGTCTATGTACAATTTAATTAAAAAACATTTGGAGAAAAAAGATGGCTAAAAAATATATTCATGTTAATCAACATGTGATAAGAGCTAACAAAAAAAATAATGAAAACAATCCTGTAATAACTATTAAGGAAGGTAAGAAAAATACTTATTGCCATGAAGTTGAGATACTTGGTAATAGTAAAATAACTTATAGTGGTAATGAAAAAACTGCCTTATCTTGTGGTGCTAGAGTTGTTATAGAAACTCAAGCAGATTTAATAATTGATGGAGTACATTCAAATGAAACATAAATCTCGCACAAGCAGTTATGCTTTTACTGTATTCAATCCTAATGATAAAGATAAAGCAGAAGGATTAGATGAATTAAAAAAGCTAAGAAAAACAATAGCTTACACTAATAAGTTAGGACTTACTAAACATTATGTTAAGTGTCAAGGTAGGTGGGGTAGAAAAAATCCTAACTACAATCGTAGGACAATTCCATTTTGCCCATTAAAACATGCAGTAAAATGGGATGTATATTTTTATAGGATGTAATTATGGAACATTATTATTTTTATCATGATGATATTAAGACTGGACTGAAAGGAGAAGGTTGTGGCTATCGTAAAGCTACTGTTCGTTCTATTGGTCGCAAGTGGGTCTATCTTAGATTTGCTAACGAAGGAAACTTTAGAAAACTTTCAATCAAAAAGTGGCAAGATATTTGCCGACAAAAAGATTTTAGAACATGGGAGAGCCATGTAGCAGAAAGTAAAATAAAAAGAAAAGCTCTTGATAAAGGTTTATCTTTCTACAAAAAAAGGTATAATAAAAATATTCCTAAGACCATTGAGGAACTACAAGAAGAACTGGAGGTAGTATGATTGCTTCATGGGTTATAGTAGCTATATTAGAACTAAGTAATTTTAATGGCTTTACTATTGATGCTTACATATTTGATTTTAAGTTTAACACTTTAAAAGATTGTTCTAGCTTTTTAAAATCTAATATTGTCAAACTAGAAAAATATATTAAACAAGAGGAAGAAATAAAAGCTGAAACTTTTGTTTGTTTAGAATATAATAAATACTTTACAGAAAATACTAAAGGAGGTAAATAATGTATAATAAAATTTTAACTTGGATAGCCATACTAATTACAGTAAGTTTTATATTTGTAACTATGTTTGCTTTACAAAAATCATTTAATAAAGTTAATGAAGATATAAAATTAAATAGAACTGAGATACTTGGTTTAATGGAGAATCAAAAAGTTATTACTGATTCTTTATTAGATTTGACTGAGCTATTAGATAACTTTGCTTTTCAATTATTTATTAATGAAACAGAACTAGAAAAAATAAAACAAGAATTAGACTTGCCGAATAATTTAAAAAGTTATGAAAGCATTGTAGAAAATAACGGAGAAGAATAATGAGTCCTGCCAGTTGGCAAGTAGATAGAGAACATAAAGCAAAACTTTATCAATTTAAAAGTAAATTGAAACAATTAAATGTTTCTAGCCTATCTGAATTAGAATATAAAGATGCAGTAGAAAAAATTTACATGGAAGTTTATTACCCAGAGGAACGAATATGAAGTTCGTAATTTATATTGGTAAATTAAAGACTGTGACTGTTGAAGCAGAAGATAAAGATTATGTCAAAGCAGTTATCTTAGACAATGCTAAAACATTTCTTGAAGATATGTTTGATGATGGAGTGATAGAAATTGAACAAGAAAAAACTTAAAGAATTAAAGAAAAGAATTAGACCCATTCAAGTTGAATGGCTAAAGAGTTTGCTACCCCAAGAGGAAGCAGACAAAATTACTGTTGATAATGTTGAGGGCTTATTGCCTGAAGATAATTATATGAAAGGTATTAAAGGGATTACCTTAGTCTTTATGTCAGATAGATGGCTATTGAAACAGTTAAAAAAATATCCTGAAATTAAAACTTATAACAAACTAAAAGAGGTACTAAATGTATGAATATATATGTAAGGTTGTCATAGACAATCAAGAAGATGAAATAAAAACTTTTGCTTACTCTACGCTAGAAGCATTTGATAATCTTGTTTCTATGGCAGGAGTGACAGATATTATTTCTGTCGTCAATAAAGAAACAGATGAATCATTTACTTTTGATGGAGACTTGATGGCTCTTAAAGAAGCTAGAGGTAACATTAAAGACGAACACTTAATCATTGAGGAGCTATATAGATTAGATGGCACAGAGAAAAGAAACACTCTTAATTAAACATGTCAAGAAGGCAACTTCTCAGGGCATGGCAGGTCGTGGCAGAAAGATTAAACAATCTACTAAGCACATGAATAAACATAAAAGACTACAACAAAAAACTAAATATCGAGGACAAGGAAGATAACGCTTGACACCAAGAATGTTATTCTTTAAAGTACACCTATGGAATTAATGGATAGATTAAAAGAACGAGTAATCAAGAAGCCCTCTCTATCTCCATTTAAGTTGCTTGATTTGGTACTACCCACAACTCAGAGAGTAGTTGGCTCAAAACTCTCACAGAATTTTAATAAGCTGAACGGAGGTAATACACTATGGCTATATTAGAAGGCTCAGTAAAATGGGCAAGTATAACGACTCCAAACACAAAGTTTGAGCCAGTCTATACTGTTGACTTAATTGTTGATGAACAGACTGCGAATGACTTTGCCTCAAGGGGTCATAAAGTAAAACAGCATGATGAAGGTCCTGCTTTAGTTATTAAAAGAAAGGTACATGGTCCTAATGGAATAACCAGACCTGCACCTAGACTTTTAGATAAGGACAAGCAAGAAATAAATGTTGCTGTTGGTAATGGCTCTAAGGTTAGAGTTCAATACAATGAGTATAGTGGTGAGGGTAAATTTGGTCCTTATATAGGACTTGACTTACAAGCTGTACAAGTTGTCGACCTTGTTGAATATAAGAATGCTGATGGTGCTGAACTATTAGCTGATGGCGAGGAGTTCTAATGGAAGAACAAAAACCTTACATTACCATTGATGATGTTAATGTTTATGTTGAGGATTTACCTGAAGAAGGTCAACAAATCTTTGGCAGATTACAAAGACTAAATCAAAAGAAAGCTGCACAGACTTTAGACCTTGAAGAAACTCAAGGTGCTATTAATTATTTCTCTACTAGAATTGTAGAAGTAATTAATGCTGATAAGTCTGGTGTTAAAGTAGAGGAATCTGAAACAAAAGAAGTACCATCAGATACTGAAACACAAGACAGTTAATAACAATTTAGCTAGACTAGGTTTTTAAAGACCTCTATTTGTTCCTAGTCTAGCTATCATTTTGGAGATAGAATGAATCAAGATAAAAGTAAATTTGTAAAGCATAGGCAACCTTGTCCTAAGTGCGGTGGCTCTGACCCCGTATCAATCAATGCTGACAACTCGGCTTATTGCTTTAGTTGTTCAACATTTTTTACCGATTATGAAACTGCAAGTGAGGGCAGAATAGTGGAAACAACACAGAAACCAACCAATACATTTTTAGAATCCTATACTGGAATCTATGGCGAACTTACAGACAGAGGCATCTCTGAACAGACAGCTAAGAAGTTTGGAGTTCGTGTTATTAAAAATAGGAATGGAGATATAACGCAACATATATATCCATACTTTAATGGCAATGAAGTAGCCATAACTAAAACAAGATTTGTTGCGGATAAAAACTTTGCAACTCAGGGTACATTTGAAGGTACTGGATTATTTGGTGAACAGTTATACAGAAATACTGGTGGTAAATATCTGACCATTACTGAGGGTGAGTGTGATGCTATGGCAGTAGACGAACTCTTTCAAGGTAAGTGGGCAGTCGTATCTCTTAAACGAGGTGCTGCAGGGGCAGTAAAAGATATTAGAGAAAGCATAGAGTTTGTTGAAAGCTTTGATAACGTAGTGCTTTGCTTTGATAATGATAAGGCAGGTCGAGAAGCGTCACGAAATGTTGCTCGTATCTTAAAACCCGGGAAGGTAAAGATAATGACATTACCCAACGGCTATAAAGATGCTAATGACATGCTTAAACAAAAAGAATTTCAAGGCTTTACTAAAGCTTGGTGGGAAGCTAAGACATATACTCCATCAGGTATTATGGAATTGTCTAGCCAAAAAGATAACTGGCTTAACAGAGAAGTAAAAGAAAGTATTGCTTATCCTTGGGAAGGGCTCAATAAAAAACTATATGGATTAAGACGAGGTGAGTTAGTCACTCTTACTGGTGGAACTGGACTCGGTAAGTCTTCAGTCACTAGAGAGCTTGAGCATTGGCTAATTAAAACTACTAAAGATAATGTAGGTATTATTGCTCTTGAAGAGAACTGGCTTAGAACTGCAGACGGTTTAATATCCATTGAAGCAAACGATAGACTGTATCTTAATGAGAAACGAGATAGTTATTCCGAAGAAGATTTAAATGCTTTGTTTGATAAGGTAATACAGAAGAACAGAGTATTCATTCATTCACATTTGGGTGCGACAGACATTGATGAGATATTTGCAAAACTACGATACATGATTGTAGGTTGCGAGTGTAAATGGGTCGTGGTTGACCACTTGCATATGCTTGTCAATGTCTTAACCGAAGGCGATGAACGAAGAGGTATTGATAACTTAATGAATAGACTGCGTAGTTTAGTTGAAGAAACTAATGTCGGCTTGATTCTAGTATCTCATTTAAGACGAGCTACAGGCGACAGGGGGCACGAAAAAGGTGTGACTGTATCATTGAGTCACCTTAAAGGTTCACAAGGCATAGCACAGCTTTCTGATTGCGTTATTGCTTTAGAAAGAAATCAACAAGCTACTGACCCTAAAGAAGCTAATACTACTAAGGTTAGAGTATTGAAGTCTAGATATACGGGAGATACTGGATTAGCTTGTGCCTTACAGTATAATACTGAAACTGGTAGATTATTTGAAGTAGATACGGAGGAGACATTTGACAATGAAGAAATTGGTTTTTGATATTGAAGCAGATGGATTAAATCCCACTAAGATTTGGTGTATTGTTGCTAAAGATTTAGATGAAGGTACTTGCCGTACTTTTAATCCTAATCAATTACTTGATGGGGTTGAGTATTTACAAAGTGCTGATGTTTTAATTGGACATAATATTATTGGCTATGATATTCCTGCTATAGAAAGAATAATGGATGTTAAGTTAACTGCCAAAGTTGTTGATACTTTAGTTATGTCTAGATTATTTCAACCCGTTAGAGAAAATGGACACAGCTTAAAAACTTGGGGGTACAGAATTAACTTCCACAAACAAGAACAACCTGATGATTTTGATAGTTATACACCACAGATGCTTGAGTATTGTGAACAAGATGTATTACTTAATGAAAAAGTTTATTACACTTTACTTAAAGAAGGAGTAGGCTTTAGTCAGGAAAGTATCGAGTTAGAAACTCAGGTTGCTGAGATAATGAATCAACAAGAAAAGACTGGGTTTTTATTTGATTTAGAAAAAGCCACTATGCTTTTAGCACAATTAAAATCTAGAATGCTGGAAGTAGAAGATGAAGTACAACGCACATTTAAACCTAAGTGGGTAGATGATAAACTTGTTACCCCTTACATAAAGAAAGACGGCACGTTATCTAAACGTGGTATGACCGATGAAGAATATGAAAAGTGTTTGACTACTAAAAACTATGACCCATTTATGCGTAGAAAATTACAAGAGTTTAATCTTGGTAGTCGTAAACAGATTGGTGAATACTTAGTAGACTTTGGGTGGAAGCCCGAAAGATTTACACCTACGGGTCAACCTATAGTTGATGAAGGTACACTTAAAAAGATAGAACACATCCAAGAAGCTCGGCTCATTGCCGAGTTTTTATTATTACAAAAGCGTATAGCTCAAATCTCCTCATGGATAGATGAACTACAAGGTGAAAGAGTGCATGGTAAAGTAATACCTAACGGTACGATTACTGGTAGGATGACTCATAGAAATCCTAACATGGCTCAAATCCCGGGAGTTTATAGTCCGTATGGAGAAGACTGTCGTGCTTGTTGGATTGTGCCCGAAGGTTATAAACTATTAGGTATTGATGCTAGTGGATTAGAACTTAGAATGTTAGCCCACTACATGAATGACGAAGAATATATTGACGAGGTTATTAATGGCGATATACATAAAACAAATCAAGAACTTGCAGGACTTGAATCAAGAGATAAAGCAAAAACTTTCATCTATGCACTTATCTACGGAGCTGGAGATGAAAAGCTTGGAACAGTGGTTGGAGGAAAAAGAGAAGATGGTAAGCGACTTAGAAAGCGTTTTCTTACCAACTTGCCATCACTTGAAACTCTTACGAACAGAGTTCGAGAAGCTTCGAGAAGAGGATTCTTAAAAGGTTTAGATGGTAGAAAGATTTATGTCAGACATGAACATGCTGCTTTAAATACTTTACTACAAGGTGGAGGTGCGATAGCCATGAAAAAAGCTATGTGTATCTTTGATAATAAAATAAAATTAAATACACTTGATGCTAAGTTTGTTGCTAACATACATGATGAATGGCAGATGCAAGTTAAAGAAGACATAGCAGAATTTACTGGTCTTATGGGTGTTGAATGTATTGAGAAGCAGGACAGCAGTTGGGCATGAGATGTGCTTTGACTGGCGAGTACAAGCTAGGAGGGAACTGGAGTGAAACCCACTAAAAAAGATAGAAAGAAGTTTGACCTTGATTTACAATATGGCTCTATCAGAGAAGATAGAATCGCAGAAATGTTAACCAACAAAAAGATTGAGGTTAAGTCAGAAAGAGATATATGGGTAGGTACGAATAACATTTGTATTGAGTATGAATCGTGGGGTAAACCTTCTGGTATTCGTGCTACTGAATCAGATTATTGGTTTCATAACCTTTGTATTGGAGAAGAAGAATACTGTACCTTAGTTTTTAAAACTGATGTACTCAAAAAGATTGTAGATAAATTAGATACTTTTAAAACTGTAAGTGGCGGTGACCATAATGCAAGTAGAATGTTCTTAGTTAATTTACCTAAATTATTTTCAACAGATGTAATAAAAGCATTTAAGGAGTTAGATGATGATACCAAAAAGTAATAAAAACGAAGAAGAGTTTGACTTAATCAAACCAGACAACTATAATAAATTCACCTCTGAATCAGGTCATTGGTACACTCAAGAAGGAGAGCCGATGTACACTATCATTGGTGCTAATGGTAGGGAAAGAAATACCACGTTAAGAGATGCTAAAACATTAGGTTTAGTACCCTCTGTCACAACGATTATTGGTATGATAGCTAAACCATCTTTAGAGAACTGGAAAATAAATCAGGCTCTAAACTCAGCACTATCTTTAGAGAGATACGAGAACGAATCGCTTGATGAGTTTTCCGCTAGATGTAAATACGATTCTAAAAAGATTAGTATTGAAGCTGCTGAACAAGGTACTAAAATACATGGCATGATTGAAAGAGGTTTCTTAGGTAAAGAGAAAACTAAACCATACGAAATTATTAAAGAATGGTTAGATGAAACTTATCCTAATGAAGATTGGGTAGCAGAAGATTCTTTTTGTGCTACACAAGGCTATGGCGGTAAAGTTGATTTGTATTCTAAATCAGGAATATTTATTGACTTTAAAACTAAAGATAATTTAGAAGGTAAAGACCCTGCTAAATTAGTTTATGATGAACATGGTATGCAACTTTCAGCTTATGCTCAGGGTTGTGGCTTTAAGAAAGCAGAACGAGTATCTATTTTTGTAGACCGAAAAGATACTGAAACTATTTTATATCATGTTTGGGATAAAGAATCACATACTAAACACTTAGGAATGTTTAATAATATTTTAGAGTATTGGAAACTTGCTAAGAACTATGACTCTACTATAAAGAAAAATGGCAAGAAGAAAACCAAGAAAACCAAGACCTAAGAAAGAGGCAAGTATTCCTAGAGGCTATGATAGTCATTGGGAATACGAAATACATCAAAGATTATTTAACAAGTGGCTGCATCACTACGATACAGTCAGTTATAATATTCCTAAAAAATACGAACCTGATTTTGTCAGAGTGTTTGATGACGAAAAAGTTATCTTAATTGAAGCTAAAGGCAGGTTCTGGGATTATGCAGAGTACAGTAAGTACATTCACATTCGTGATGCTTTACCTGATAATGTGGAACTGGTTTTCTTTTTTCAAAAACCTTATGCTCCTATGCCTCAAGCTAAAAAAAGGAGAGACGGAACTAAAAGAACTCATGCTGAATGGGCAGAAGCTAATGACTTCCGTTGGTTTTATGAAGGCAATTTACCTGATGAATGGAAAGACAATGAATTATAAATTTGATGAACAAGTTATTTTAAAAATGATAGAACATTATGTTGATGGTACTTATGATAAGCACTATTCACATGGAAAATATCAAGCTACTGACATGATACTTGATGCTGGTTATGGCGAAGGGTTTGCTATGGGCAACATTATGAAGTATGCCATGAGGTTTGGTAAGAAAAATGGTAAGAATATTGATGACTTACTAAAGATTATACACTATACAATGATAGCAATTTACATTTTAAGATTGGAGGAAAAGAATGGAAAAAAAGGGTGAACATCCTTATTTAGGAATAATTATAAACTATGACAAAGATAAAAAACTAGACAAATTTAGTTTAGATACTCTTCAAGATAGATATTTATGGCAGAACGAAACTTCGCCACAAGAAGCATTTGCTAGAGCTTCAATATTTGTTTCTACATTTAAAGAAGAAACTGACTTTGACATGGCTCAAAGAATTTATAATTATGTTTCTAATCTTTGGTTTATGTTTTCTACTCCTATTCTTTCTAATGGTGGTACAACTAGAGGATTACCTATCAGTTGTTTTCTTAATTATGTTCCTGATAATCGTGAAGGTTTATCTAGCCACTATGATGAAAACATTTGGTTAGCTAGTTCTGGTGGTGGTATTGGAGGTTATTGGGGAGACATTAGAAGTGATGGTATACCTACAAGTAATGGTAGTAAGTCTACTGGCTCAATACCATTTATGAAAGTAGTAGACTCTCAGATGTTAGCTTTTAATCAAGGAGTGACTAGACGAGGTAGCTATGCTGCTTACATGGATATATCGCATCCAGAGATTGAAGAATTCATGGTAATGAGAAAAGAATCCGGTGGTGATGTAAATAGAAAATGTTTAAACTTACATAATGGAGTTAATATAACTAATGCATTTTTAAAAGCTGTAGAAGAAGATGACGATTGGCGATTGATTGACCCGAAAACAAATGAAGCTGTTAAGATTATAAAAGCTAGAGAACTCTGGTCTAAACTATTAGATGCTAGAGCAGAAACTGGAGAGCCTTACATTGTCAATATAGATAATTGTAATGATGCTCTACCACAAGGACAAAAAGATTTAGGTTTAGAGGTAAAACAAAGTAACTTATGTTCAGAAATAACTTTACCTACTAATGATGAAAGAACTGCAGTCTGTTGTTTGTCAAGTGTCAACCTTGAACACTTTGACGAATGGTCTAAAGAAGAAAAGTTTATTGATGATTTAGTTACTATGCTTGACAATGTGCTAGAACACTTCATTGAAAATGCAGTCGATTTAAATTCACTTGGAGGTTACAATGCAAACTATGAGAGATTTAAAAAACATATTAAAGAAGGCAAAGAAGGTTTTACAAAAGCTGCTTATTCAGCCTACCGTGAAAGGTCTATTGGTCTTGGAGCAATGGGTTTTCATTCTTATTTACAAAATCAAAACATTCCCTTTGAGGGAATCTTCTCGACTGGAATCAACTATAAATTATTTAAGTTCATCAAGGGAGCTGCTGTCAATGCATCTCGAAGACTTGCTGTATTACGGGGGGAAGCTCCTGATATTTCTAATTCTGGTCTTAGGAATTGCCATCTCCTTGCTGTTGCACCTAATGCTAGTTCCAGTATTATTTGTGGGGGAACTTCTCCATCCATCGAACCCATCAGGGCTAACGTATTCACTCACAAAACGCTATCTGGAAGCTATAAAGTCAAAAACAAAAACCTCGAAAAACTTATCAACAAAAAAATAACTGACCCTAAAAAGCGTAAGAAAGTTTGGCAAGATATTAGTGATAATCGTGGGTCAATACAAAAGTTAAAGTTATTTACAAAAGAAGAAAAAGAAGTATTTAAAACCGCAGATGAAATAAATCAAATCTGGGTTGTCGAACATGCATATAAGCGACAAGAGTTTATATGTCAAAGTCAAAGTGTTAATTTATTTTTTATCTTACCTGACTCAACTCAGGACCAAGAGCAACATAATGAATACTTACAGTATGTTAGTGATGTTCATTGGTATGGTGCTAATAAATTAAAATCACTTTATTATTTTAGGTCTGATGCTGCTAAAGCTGCAGAGAATGTTAACATTAAAGTTCCACGAATTAAATTAGATGATGTGGAATGTATTGCTTGTGAGGGATAATATGAAGTGTTGGCACTGTAATACAAAATTAATTTGGGGTGGAGACCACGATATAAAAGAGAAAAACGAAGATTTTATTAGGGAAACTAATTTAAGTTGTCCTAACTGTAAAACTTTCGTTTTGGTTTATTTACCAAAGGAGGAAAAAAATGAGCCTATTAAAAACTAGAGACTACTACAAACCATTTGACTACAGTTGGATGTTTGAGTATTACGATTTACAAAACAGAATGCATTGGCATCCTATGTCAGTGCCACTACATACTGATGTAAAAGATTGGAATGAAAGACTAACTGATTCAGAAAAGAATCTTTTAGTTCAGATATTCAGATTGTTTACTCAGTCAGATGTAGATGTTGCTTCGGGTTATGTAGAAAAGTATATGCAACTTTTCAAACTTCCAGAAGCTAGAATGATGATGCTGTCTTTTGGCAACATGGAAGCAATCCATCAACATGCCTACAGTTTACTATTAGATACTGTTGGAATGCCTGAGATAGAGTACAAAGCTTTTGCTGAATACGAAGAAATGTCTGACAAACATGCGTACATTACAGACCTTAAAACTATTAAGTCTGATAAGAAGACTATCGCTAAAGCTTTAGCCGTTTATTCAGCCTTTACGGAAGGCTTACAGCTATTCAGTAGCTTCGCTATACTCATGAACTTTCAAAGATTTGGTAAGATGAAAGGTATGTGTCAGATTGTGGCATACTCTATCAAAGACGAAAGCTTACATGTAGAAGCTATGACTAAATTATTTAGAGAATTTATCAAAGAAAATCTAGACATCTGGACAGACGACTTTAAAAAAGAAATCTATCAGATATGTAGAGAGATGGTAAAACTTGAAGAAAAGTTTCTTGACTTAGTATTTGAGATGGGAGATATAGAAGGGCTAACCAAAGAGGAAATGTATGCGTATAACAAATACATTGCCGATAGGAGATTATTACAGTTAGGACTTAAACCTAACTTTAATCAGAAAGATAATCCTCTGACATGGTTAGACGATGTGTTGGGAGTTGAACATCAAAACTTTTTTGAAGGTAGAGCTACTTCATATCAGAAAGCTGGACTCAGAGGTGATTACGGACAATTAACCTTTGCAGGATTTAACAATGAAAACGAAACGAAATGAAGCACAACTTTTAGCTTATAGATTACTGTATGACAAAAGTGGAAACCTTGTCACTGAAAGAACTAAAGTTGATATAGCGAAACTTAAAAAATATCTATCCCGACAAGACTATGAAAATCTTCGGGTTATCATAAGAGAAGCTACAGTTAAACTTGATGAAATACATAGTTATATTGAATCTTGTTTAAATGCCCGTGTTCAAAATACGGATTAAAAAGTTACAGTAGCATAAAACATACCACAAGCAACCCAAAACATTATGCATAATACGCATACAGTTTCGTCTGTCCTCACTCTTTTACCTCCTGTGAAAAATAGTTAATTCTACCGAATAGACAAGCCATTCAGCACCTGATAAAGTTTTTATGAGTTAGTCTTTGCGTTGGTCTTTTTGACCGTCTGCTCTGGCTATTCGGCTAACGTCAGGGTCTAGACCCATTGCAGCTCTACACATGGCATCAATCCGAATCATATCATTATCCATTTGCCTAATTCTATCTATTAAGGCAACAATCATTTGATGCTGAGTATCTAATTTTTTATGAATATCAGCCATCAAAAACTTTACTACTAGCCATACTAAATACCCCATACCGATAGCACCTACCATGGGTATTCCTACTGTTTCTATTATGCCTATATAGTCTAATCCTTTCATCGCTTTACTAAGCTACCACCAAAATACATACCGATAATAGCCGATACTAAGTTTGTATCTAATTGAGTTATTACTAAGCCCTCAAATGTTATCCATTTAAATATCTCTACATCTTGTGTAAAGAATAAAAATCCGGGTTTGAATTGTGTATAACCAACTGTGACTGAAATATCTGGAGCAAAGACTGCAACTAATTTTGGCAGTACTACGATTGCAAAGATAGCAGTTAGTGCGATAATTCTTCTAGTCCATTGAAAGCCTACATTCTCTACATTACGAGCAGCAGCTACAGCTTTCATTTCAAACTCACCTCTAGAGATAAGTAGCTTTTGTTCTTCTGCTTTTGCCTTTCTACTTTCTGCCCAGATACTCATGACTCCACTAAGTACAGTAGAACCAAGCATGGTAATTATTTCAAAAGGAAAGCCCATTATTTTTCCTCTGGTTCAAAGTGTAAGCTTTTATTTAGTATTCCTTTTAATGAGTCTAGTAATACTTCAGGAATCTCTTCGACTTCTAAAAGCTGTCTAGGGCTTAGTTGTATCATATACAAATCCATTAAGTCTTCGTATATCTTTCTAAAATCTTCTCGCTTTATCCAAGGCATATCATTACGAGAACGAGCTTTACAATCTATCTTGTAAGCTTCATCTAAATCTTTTTCTCTGTATAGTATCATTCAGGTATTTCATTAGTGTTAGTTAAAGATAAACCATATTCTATAGCTTCTCTTCTATTATTTATAAGACCTGCTTTAAAAGCAGCTTTTGCAGCTCTGTTATCCATACCTGCAGTATTTTTACCACCGTCTTGTCTTCTTAAATTTTTAACAAAAGAAGCAGTATTATTATTTTTTATATCATCAAATATTTTAACCCAGCTTTTTCCTGCTTTAGTACCCCCAACATTGTAAGCTAAATCTGCTAAAGCAAACTTATATTGAGATGGTAAATTTTCAAAGTTTAAATTTCTTTTTTCTAATTCTTTTCTCCAGCCACTATTTAAAGCATTTTTTACATTTGTATTTATATCTTGTTTCTGAATAAATATTTTTTGCTCTTCTGTAAGAGGTATATATTTTCCTGTTTTTAGATTAATAAAATCTATACCATATATTTTTCCAGTTCTTAATTCATTGTCAGTTATTTTGTGTCCATAAGCAATATCAAAACTTCTTTCACTTTCTTTTTTGTTTTTTTCTGCAGCATCATGTGTTCTTATAGGAGTATTACCGTGGTCACTTTCCCAACTTCTCATACTTTGTAAGTAAGAGTCATAACCTTCTACTTCTAGACCTTGATTTTTTCTTTGTCTGCGTTGCATTGTTGCTAATAACTTACCTTCTTCACTCAAACCTGCTCTGTTCTTTTCAGGCTGTGCAGTTGGTCCAGCTTCTAAGTCATAAGGTACACCAGTATTTTTATTTACTCTTTCTTCTGGTCTATCAGGAGCATTAGGAACATCAACAGCAGGTCCTCCAGTTCTATATCTTAGTCTTGTATTAGATGAAGATTCTTTTTCTCCAAAAATAAATCCTTCTACTTTTTTATCTAGTTCTCTTCCTGCTGTTCGCCAAGCTTTTTGAGCATCTTTATCAAATAAACCCATAGCTCCATAGAAAGGTGTGTTAGAAGCTCCTATAGAAAAAATACCTTTTCTATATAAAATCATGTCAACTGCATCTGCAGGTAAAGGACCAGTTACTCCTTTAGCTAGTGAACCAATAGTTCCTGAACCGTACTTATAATTTTGATTTATTCTTCTAGCATAATCAAAAAAAGCAAAGCCTCCCCATCTTGCCCACGCATCTGCTATTATTTCACCCGTTGTTTTTGGTCTACCAGTTTGATAGTCCACAAAAGAAGTACCTTCACTTCTTAAATAATTACCTAATACGGCTACTGTAGTCATTGCTAAAGTAGCCCCTAGCACTTTAGGAGAAGCAGACATCGGGTATTTAAAACTTTCATTTACAAACCTTTTCATTACAATGTTATTAAATGCAGTCGGATAACCAGCAAATTGAAATAGTAGTTTTCCTGCGGGGCTACTAAACATTAATGGTTTATTTGCTGCTGCAACAGAAGGGTTAAGAATAACCTCGTTAACAAATCTTCCTGCTCCGGGTAAATATTTCTCAGAATAAAAATCTAATTGTTGAGATAAATTTACATCAAATTCTTTATTTTCATTTAAAGATTGACGATACCAATTAATTGCATCTTGTTCGTCAATACCTAATTCATTTAATTGTCCTATTAAATAATCTTTTTGATTTACTCCAGCGTTTCTAAAATTACCAGTAGATAAAGTTGTTGCTCCAATAGAATCTTCATAAAGCTTTTGAGCATTTCGTCTGATAATTTTTTGCCCTGTTACAAAAGAAGCTGCTTGAACTGATTGTGTCCATTGTGTAAGAAAGTTCATTTTAAAGAACATATTCTGTAAACCTTTTTGTCTTCTACCAGTTAAGGCATCACCACTTGCAAGTCTATCAAAACCATCAAGTGTTGCAGATTCTAAAGCTAAACCAACATCATAAAGCTCTTTCCAATAGTCGTCATCCAAGTCTTTAAAAGTAACTTTTTTACCAGTAACAGCCGATTTTGCTCCCTGTACAGTTCTGTCTACAGTTTTTTGTACACCTTTAACAATAGACTTTCCTATGTCTGCTACGGCTGCAGGAGCATCTGTGACCCCTACTCTTGATAACATAATGATAGGTTCTGTTATACTTGAAATAACTGCTAAAGGTAAGTGAGCTACTTGTTGAGTTAATCTACCCCATTCAGAAATAGTTTGTAGTTTACCTCCACCTAAAGTAGTAGGTCTATCAACATCTAATCCTGTACTCTTACCATGTAAATCTCTAACTCTTTGTAAAATAGTTTCAATGTCTTCACCATATTTTATTTTTTGTTCGGTTGTTAAATTTGCCGGTACATTATCTTTTAGTTCTTGTTCTATTTTTTTAACAATATTATCTTCAAAGTCTCCTATAGTTAAACCAAATCTTTTAGTTCTTTCGATGGTTTGAGTTGTGCTAGTAAAGTAATCTGTTAAAACATCTGTAACATCTGTTTCTAAAAAGTTTACTAATTCGTCATCAGGTATTTTAGTAAACACTCGATGTTGCATGTAGCCTTTCCCAGCACCGACACTTCCAGTAGGTCTAAATTCAAATGGAGTATGTCGCATTGCCAACATATTTTCGACAATAGCATCTGCTTTTAAATCAATAGCTTTTTCAGCTACTTCAGATTCTTTAGCTTTTCTTAGTATAGCTAAGTCCTCAAAACTATCTACACCATTGTCTCTTAGTATTGCAAAAGTTTCTTGGTCAACAGTTCTGGCATCAGCAGGAATACCTAACTCAATAGTTCTTTCACCTTCGGGTTTATCTAATTCTAATTTATTATAATATTTTTGATATTTTTTTGTTTTTGTATTTACAGGTGTAGCATAACCATGTTTTTTTAATAAATCTTTAAATTGTGATTTATTTGCTTGTAATAAACCAAAAGAAAATATTCTTGGGAAATAATTTTGAACTCTGTTTTGTTTTCTAAAAATACCTGCATCAACACCTTCATCAAAAGTATCATCTAATAATTTTTTTATACCTTTGTAAGCTTCTCTTACTTCATCAGAAATATCTAAAACTTCTTTATTGTATTCAAATTGTTTAGCTGTTCCTCTAGTTTGTAATAATTTAAGTAGAGCTGCATTGTCTTGTTCAGTAATTCTTGCTTGAAAAAAGTTTTTAAATCTAGAAGTTCTGCCTAATTTATTAAATATTTGTTCTAACGGATAATGTCTTTTACCAAAACCTAAAGCTATACCTTCATATAAAGATAAAGCTCCTTCATCCGTTTTTTCTTTAAATTCAGAACCAAAAGTTGTACGACCATAATCATAACGAAGCTGTCTTAAAAAGTAATCTAAAGTTTTAGAAGACTTAGCAATAGTCAATAACGGAGTAGTAGCTTTACCAAAAAATCCTCCGATAGCTCTTTCCATTAATACTTTAGGACTGTTAAAGGTAGGCAAAACTGCATCGTAAGCTTGTTCTGTTTCTACTACTTGCTTTCTAGTTTTAGAGTCGGCAACTTTAATTTGCTCATCAGCATTATGCATGATGTATGATTTTTTAAAAAACTGACGACCATCTAATGCTCCAGATGTAAAACCTAAACCACTCCCAATAACTCCCCCTGCAGTAGTAGCTGTTATTAACTCATTTAAATCAAGATTATTTCTTAGTCCTAAATTAATATCTAAGTCTTGATTGTAATAGTTATGTAAGCCTGACCAAGCAGCCCCTTCTGCTCCAGTTAATATAGCTGGTCTTGTAGCTAACTTAGTAGCCTCTGATAGACTATATCTTTTAAGACCTTCTTTAATTGCTAAATTTAATGCTTTAGTAGCAGCAGTAGAAGCTCCTGCAGTAAAAGGAGAAGCTATTAAAGATACAAGGGTTAACGGGTCTGCCATTACATCAACAAAACCATTCTTGAGTAAACCAATCCATTCAGTAGGATTTTTTAATTTAGCTTTACGAAAATTACTTTGTAATCTAGCATAAGCACTTTTAACATCATCAGGTGCGTTTTTTGCTTTTAATGCTCTAGCAACTAAACTTGTAGTGCTTATTTCAGCATCTCTTAGCCACTCAACAACCTCGTCATTACTACCAAAGTAACCTAAAACTTTTTCTGCATCTTTAATAACTTCTTTATTGTTTTCAAAGTCTGTAACACCATAATTAGGTTTTAGAGTTCTGTAATCTAATGGCTGAAAAAATTGTTGATTAATGGGTACAGGGTCAGTTTTAGAATCAGTCGCAAATAAATTTTTATATTTAGAATCTGTTAATAAAAAATTACCTTCACCACGATGATTAATTGGTTCATCTTGTAGATTTATAGGTTGTTTTTCTTTTTCTTCAGTAATTTTATTATTGTTTAAATCAGAAGGTTGTTCAGTAAATAAAGACATGTTATTTATTATCTCTTAAAAATTCTTGAACTTTTTCTTGAGTAGGATTTTGTCCTAAGTTGTACTTAGTAAATAATGTTTCAAGTTGTCTAGGTTGAATAAAAGTTTGAGTTCCATCAGCATAGTCTTGTAATTTTTTAAAGTCAGCACTTCTTTGCATTCTTTCATTAAATTGTGATACAGTGCTTCCGACAGTTCTAGCTAAATCAACTACTGGTGGTGCACCTTGAGTTGAAGCATCAAGAGGAGGTCTGCCTGTAAAATCTTGTTGCATGGTATCAGCTAAATTATCATCACCCTTAAATCTAGCTACATCTATTAAGCCTCTTATTTCAGGGTCTGAGTCTACTCCATTTTGTATAAGAAGTTGTTTATAAATAGATTCAGCATCTTCTTTAGTTAACTCTCCAAAATTATATGTTATGCCTAAATCTTCATCATATACATAAGGTTTTCCTCGATTACTTTTAGTTGGAGCAATTAGTTCTTTAAGAAGTAGTCTACGGGCTTCATTATCACTAAGTTTTGCATTATTAACATCATCTAACCTTTTAAAAAGTTGTTCTCTTTTTTCTACATCTTGAGTATTATCTATTTCTTCTTCTAAATCGTTTTCCGCATTAGCTATTATATTTGGAACAATATCTTCATCAGTTCCACCACCAGCTTCTTTAGCATCTTTTATTGTTCTATTCAGACCCATGTTAAATAAATTATCAATGCCTAATTTTTCTCTTTCCTCTGGAGAAAGTTCTCCACTTCCAGAAATAACATTGTTACGATTTAAAGGGTTTACAAGAATTAAACCCTTTTCAATATCAGTAGCATCTTTCATTCTTATATAACCATTTTTAGCTAAAAGTCTATAAGCAGCAGCTAAATAATCTTCATTTTCTTGACTGAGAGGATTATTATTTCTTTCAGATTCAAATTTTAAACCAGTAGCAAGATTAGTTACCATGCTACCTAAAAATTTTCTAAAGTCTTTTCGTGATGCTACAACATCTGTTTCAACTAATTTACCATCAATAATAGCTCTTTGACGATAAGTAATGTTTTCTTCAGCTACCATTGAATCGTTTGCACCAAACCAAGTTTCTTTATAACTTCTTACCATTCCAAAAGGATTTACAGTTAGCCTACTACCAGCGTGTCTTGTTGGATTAGCCGCAAAATTTACGTTGTCATCTTTGTCACCATCAACCAATTGAGCTAACACACCTGCATCGGTAGTAAAAGCATTTTTATAAAGTTCGCTCTCATCACCTGTGCCAATTTGATTAATTGCTTTCTTAGAATTTTTAGTAAAGGTTTCATAATCTTCTTTATCAAGATTATTAACAGCACCTAAATAAGTGCTTAAATTATCATCCATTTTAACAATAGTTTTATTTAAGTTAACAAACTTTTCAGACTCATTATAAAACTTGTCTATTTTATTTTGAATCATATTAGCTTGATTATAAAGATTTGCTACATCAGCAGCATCGTCATCACCAAATAAAGCATTAACACCTTGTCTAAATATATCAGAAGATTCTACATCTAAACTAACTGCAGCACTTAATTTATTATAATTGGCTTGAGACATTTTATAAGCATTACCTATATCATAGTCTTCTAAAATTCCAGAAGCTTTTATTTGATTGTGAGTATTTAAAACAAATTCAGTTTGTTTTTTAATACTTTCTTCATACATTTGTTTCATTTTATTTTTAAGAGCTGTAGGAATAAACTTAAATTGAGGGTGATTAGGTTCAAATATACCGCTTCCTAAAAATTGTTTACCTATTTCTGATTTAGCCATTAGTTCTTGTGCTATTATTCTTGCCCCTGCTTCAGGACCATCTGCATAGTTTTCAATCCTATCAAAGGTGCTTTTTAAAGATGCATTACGATTTTTAATTAACTCTGCTTTAGAATTATTTATTTTTTGTATAAGATTAGGGTCTCTCATTTGAATTTCAAGACGTTCTTTTCTTCTTCTTTCTGGACCATCAATAACAGTTTCTTGAATAAAAGGTTTAAAAAAAGCATCGCCTAATTGTTGATTTCTTTCATCTTCAAAAGCCTCTTTAACAAAATCTTGTCTTGCTCTATTAGCTTGTCTTACACCTGATGCTATACCAGTTAAATCTATTTCTTTTGCCATTACTCTGTCCTATCTAATAAATTATTATCTTCTGTTTGTGTTGGAGCTAATAAACTTGTATCAACTCTTTGTTCAACTTCTGCTAAAACTTCTTTAGGTACATCACCTTTTTGAACTTTATTTTTATTGGATAACTGTCTTATTCTTTCCATATTGTTTAGTTTCATTATTTCATCAGTTATATCGCCCTCAATAAATTCATCTATATCTGTATCATCATCTTCAATTTTATATTCAATATTAGCCATCTCTCCGATACCCATAATAAAATATGCAGTAGGTTCACCGATTAATAAACCTACATCGGGAGTAAATTTACCACTAATAAAACCAGTAAATACAAATAAACTTGTTAAATCCATTACAGATATACCTTGACCTAATGCTGTAACAATATCTGCTGCTACTTCTGGAGTAGAAAGTAAAGTATACATGTAATCTTGTGCTTCTCTAGGATTTGCAAACTGTGGTGGTTGCTCCCAAGGGTAAGGTTTTTCTGGGTCGTTTGTTAAAGAAGCTCCGGGAACATCTTGTTTTTCAGATAAATGAGATGTAATAAACTCTAAATTATCTGACATGTTTTGTGTATTTTTTGTATTTGTTAAAGGTAATCTTTCTTCACCACGATTATCTGGTCTTTCAAAAAAATCACCACCAGTAAATTCATCAAGAGGAATATCGTTTTTTTCTAGTTCATCTATCATTTCTAAAGCTGCACCACTTACTGTAGAATTAACAACTTTTTTTAATTTTTTATCTTTCTTTAACATAATTAAGCATACTGTATTTGCGGTATTTGGATTCCTCTCATAAGAGCCATATTGGTATGTCTTGCATAATCAAGAGAACCTGTACCATAATTTAAATTTTGTAACATGGCAACATAAGTGCTACCGATAGTATCGCCACCCAAACCTTGTTGTGTAAATCTTATAGCATCTGGTAAAGCATAGCTGCCTGTATAACTACCTGCTCTACCACCACCACCACTAACTAAATCTTGTTCGAACTCTGGTCCTTTAATATCACCATGCATTACTAAGTTATACATTCCTGTAGCTGCAAGATTTCTTCCACCTGCTTTTACACCATCTATTAAAGTTTCTTGTAAACCTTTTAAAAATCCAGACTTTGTAGAAGTTGTACCAACGGCTTTAGTTACAGGTGCAGCAGAAGGAGGAACAGTAAAAGCTGATGATGTAGGTATAGCACTTGCACCACCAGATAAAGATGCAGGTAATACTGGTGAAGTAGAAGTTGCTAATCCCGTTAAACCACTACTTGTTGTAAGAGGTGTAGCAGCACTAAAAGCTCCTGTAGAAGCTGTTGTAGTTAATCCAGAAATAGGTGTAGAAGCAGTAAATGCTCCTGTAGTAGCTCCGGGTAATCCTGAAATTACTGTTGGTGCTGTAGATAAAGCTGCAGATGATACGGCTGTTGGGGCAACTGGAGTAATAGCAGAGCCTCCAGCTAAAATACTACCACTTAAACCAAAACTTCCTCCGCTTCCTATTAATCCAGCAGTAGCTCCAGCAGCTCCAGTAAATCCTACAAATCCAGCCTTCATTAAAGCTCCAAATGCCGATGCACCTTTAAGACCTGTAGCAGCTAATATACCACCAGCTCCTGCTCCGGTAGCTCCAGCTACAGCAATAGCCCCTACTCCCGTAGCGATTGCTGCAATCAGTAGTCCTGCCCGAATATATTTATTCTTCCATGCTTTTTTAGCAAGTTTACCAACACCTTTAACGACCTTGCCAACACCTTTAACGACCTTGCCAACACCTTTGACAACACCCTTAACTGCTTTTCCTACACCTTTAAATATTTTCTTTAAGAAGTCACACCTCCTATTTTATTGAATAGTCTGTTAGACTTGTTATTGTACTTTTAACTACTTGCAACATACCGTTCATAGCTTCATCATTTGCAAACTGATTAGATGCAAAGTCTGCAACTATTTGAGCTACAATGTCTTTATCTTTTCTAGCACCTGTAAATATATTATGTGCTTGGTCTCTCAAATCTTGCCACAAAGCTTGTTGAGCTTGTGCAGTTAATTGAAAGTTTTGTTTAACTGCTTGTTCAGCAGCAGCATTAATAGCAGCAGTATCTGCAGTTGCTATTTGTCTTCGCCATTGAGCATTAGACTGAGCAATAGCTAAACTATTTTTAGCATTAAACTCTCTTCTATTATTTTCTAATGCAGTATTAAATTGTTCTATTTGATTTTTTATACCAGTATTAAATTTTTCTAAATCAAAACTTCTTTGTGAATCTCTAGCTGCAGCAGCATTTGCTTGTGTAGCATTAAACTGTTGAATAGCATTCATCTGTGTAGTATTAAATTTTTCAGTATCTGCTGCAAGAGTAGCCATAAACTGATTAACTTGATTTTCGCTAGTAGCATTAAATTGTCTAGCAGCATTTTGAGCAGCAGCATTACTTAATGCAGCTTGTTGAGTTTGTTGAGCATTAAGTACATTAGTTTGTTGTTCAGCACTTAAATTAGCCATATCCATTTGTAAAAATGCTTTAGCATTATTTATCTGTCTTTGTTGGTCAACAGTAGCTTGAGCTAAATTAGCTTGAGATAATAATGAAGCATTTTGAATAGTAGCTTGTTGGTCATTATTAGCTTCTACTAAACTAACAGTTTGTAAAAATTTACTATTAGCTAAAGCAGTTTGTTGGTCAGCACTAAATTGTGCTAAGTCTAATTTAAATACATTGTTAGCATTTGTTAAAGCAGTTTGCTGTCTAAACTCAGCATCTTTAATTGCTACTTGAGCTTCAGTAGCTCTTTCCTGAGCTAATGATGTTTGTATAGCTCTAGCATTATCTTGTGCCATTGGTAAAGCACTTTGAATAATTGTATTTAATAGTGCATCTCTACCAACTGTAGAAGCTTCTAAACCTCTTTGAGCAAGAATAGAATCTACTTGTGCTACAGCAGGTCTTGCCCATACTGGTATAGTTCCTTGCTCAATGCCAGATAGTAAAGTATTCATTTGAGTACTAACTAATGCTTCTTCAGGTAATCCAGCAACTAATCCTCTATCTTTATCAGATAGATTCATTAATCTATTTTCTAAAGCTGAAGGGTCATTACCAAGTTCTGCAATAGTTATTTCATCTATACCAGCATTTCTTAATTCTTCTTTTGCTCTAGTGACTCTTCTAACATCTAAACCATTTACTTGAGCAGCTTGAGCAACTGCTTCAGGAGACATTTGAGCAACTACTCTATCAGTTAATGCTCCTTCTTTAATATCTACATCAACACCAGTAATAGTAGGTACAGTACTAACATCTACTTTTTCTGCTACTGATTTATCACTAACAGTTCCTACCGCAGCTTGAGTAGGTTGTGCAGTTACAGTTTCAACTGTACCAACTTGTGCAGGAGCTACTTGTTGTGGTTGAGCAGCTTGAGCAGGTGCAGCAATAGTAACTTGTTCTGGAGCTTGTGTTTGTCCAGTAGTTCCAGTTACAGTTTGTAATCCACCTAAATCTCCAGTTCCCGGCTCTATTTCTCCTTGTGTTACTTGACCTGCTAAAGTTTGAACTTGCATAGGAGTAGCTTGAACACCACGACCTGCTGCCTGTGTTTCTAAATCTTTTCTTTTTCTATCTATAGCTTGTGGTGATAAATTTCCTTTGTCCACTGTAGTTCCTCCTACTGTTGTACCAAAAATTCCTATTTTTTTTCCACCTACTTTTCCACCTGCAGATGAGCCTACATCTCCACGACCAATAGTACTTTCTCCTTGTGTAAATGTAGTATTATTATTTTGTGTTTGTTGTTGTACTGGTGTTATAGGTGCTGTAAATATTGGTGCTGGTGCTGGTGTTGCTTCTGGTTTAGGTGCAGGTGTATTTGTAGGTATTGAAATGTTAGAAAAGTCTATACCAGAAAAATTAAGATTACCAAAACCAGCATTAGAAAGTTGTCTGCTGAAATCAGCACCCATAGCTGCAGTCATACCCCCAAAAAGTTTTACCCTTTCACTGTCACCAACATAACCGCCTTGTCGAAAGTCTTGACGTTCAGAAGTAGTACCTGCTCTTTTATACTTCTTTTTCATATACTATTTTACCTTAATTCAAACAGCTTGTCAAGCTTTTCATCTAATTTATCTAACCTATCTACTAAGTCTTTCATAACTGCTCTGGATTCATTTTTTGTAACGTAGTCTCTAGCTATTTCTTCTCTAGTTTTATTTAACAAAATATCAATACGTTTATTTTCTTGAGAGTTTTGTCGAATGTTGTAGAGTATTGGAGCTAAGACTAATGTTATAAAAGCATTCCAAATTAGGTACGAAGATATTTCCATATTAACTCACCTGTTTAGTTTGAACTGTTGGTGTAACTAACTCAGCTATAGTTGCATCAAGACCATCTTTTTTAGACTGGACTTCATCTGCACCCATAGCAGCTTCAACCCAACCTTGTACATCACTTAC
>Ga0070752_1000689_pt1 | contig 26399 bp, 22 predicted proteins | sample VirMetDEL_Aug_30_FD_77440 | JGI IMG/M metagenome (GOLD analysis project Ga0070752, IMG submission 77440) | Aqueous microbial communities from the Delaware River and Bay under freshwater to marine salinity gradient to study organic matter... | ecosystem: Environmental > Aquatic > Marine > Coastal...
CCCGTGGGATGACATCCGGCGAGACGGCAAACCGTTTGTTTCCAGCCGGAAGCCGATGGATCTAGGTCACATCACACCTGAGTCCGTGGCGACGCAGATTCGGCTGGTGAATGGGCTTGAGAAGCAGACGCTGCGTATTGACCCATGGATGGCAATGGTCCAGCGGGAGGCGTGGGACTCAAATCTGCCTGTGTTCTCGGTGTCGCGGGAGCCCGGACGGGATGAGTTTGGGACCGAGGCATCCCGCAAACGTGCGCGAATTGAGGAGTCTCTGCAGCAAGCGGAGGAGGTGGCAGGTCGTCCGATTTGGCTCGAGCACGACCTTGATTTTCGTGGCCGGATTTATTGCTCGTCACGACTTGTGGGCCACCAGGGGCCGGACCACATGAAGGCGTTGGTCGAGTTTCACGACGGCGCTGTGGCGGATGAGGACGGGTTTGAGCAGATGCTCATGGCCGCGGCCGGTCACTACGGCCTGGGCAAGAAGAGCTGGGAGGAACGGTTGGCGTGGGCCAAGCAGAACCTGCACTTATTGAGTGCAGTGGCGCAGCACCCGCTGGACCGACTGGACCTGTGGAAGGAGGCGTCAGACCCGTGGCAGTTCGTGCAGGCCGCAAGAGCGATTCACAACTGGCTGCTGGACCCACGAAAGAAAGTGCATGTTCCGGTCAGGTTTGACCAGACATGCAGTGGGATGGGGATCATCTCCTGCCTCACAAGAGACAGGGAGTTGGCCCGTCTTACCAACTGCATTGGTGATCGTCGAGAGGATCTCTATAGCCAGGTAGCGAAAGACCTGTCTGATGGCCTGCAGGTTGATTTGCAGGGTTTTGATTTCCGCAGTGCGCGGATGGCTGAGCTGTGGCTGAAGCACTCGATCAGCAGGGAGCTGACCAAGGGGCCAACGATGACAACGATCTACGGCGCGAAGCACTTCGGGATCGTCGAGCAGCTGGTGGACTTCCTGATGGAAAAGAACCCGATGGTTGGGCTCGACGACTGGGATCGTGAATACACCTGGCCGGCCCAGTATTTGGCTTCAAAGCTGAACGTGGTGATCGGCCACAGGTTGAAGAGCTGTGTGGCGATGGAGTCATGGCTGAGAGCCGTGAGCAGGGCCTGCATGAAGCGTCAGCAGCGCATCCGATTCATGACACCCATGGGTTTCCCGATCGCCCTTGGAGTCGAGCAGGAGGCCCGCACAAAGGTGGCCACGGTGATCAACGGAAGCAAGCGGTGGAAGACCCTTGATTCAGGGGTAGTTCCTGGTGAGTTGAGTGCTCGGGCTACCAACAGGGGCATCACAGCCAACGTGATCCATGCGTTTGACGGCAGCTTTTGCCATGCAGTAGTGCACAGAATGCAGCGGTCTGGGCAGCCAGTTCTCACGAACCACGACTGCTTCGCGACGCTGCCATCAGCGGCCGGCCAACTGCATGAACTGCTGATGAGCGAACTGCGTGACCACTACAAGAACGATTGGCTGACCGACATCCGAGAGGAGATAGGCCATAGCGCTGGTATAGAGCTGCCAATGCCACCATTTGTAAACGACTTATGCGAGGGAGAAATAGGCCAAAACCCTTACTGCTTCTCGTAGTCTCAAATCCGTCTTACTAGATTCATTGACGAGACAAACCTAGGCCTGCATACTCGATCTGCACATCACTACTGCAGAACTTTTATGGCTGGCTACAGGTCTGAAATCATCTACACCCCGCCGATGATGGCCAACTGGGCAAAGGTGCTCGGCAAGGCTCAGGCGCGAAGCGAAGGTGACGAGCCCATGTGGTCTATCGACCTGCTCGGGGACCCTAATGACGAGGAGATTGAAAAGCTCCGCACGAAGATTCGTGGCTTCATGGTCGAGGCCCACGGCGCTAAGCCGAAGGTCAGCGCCAATGGGATGCCCCTCAAGCGCCATGAAGAGAAGAACGATCACGGCGAGAAAGAGCCCACCGGGATGTTGGTCCTGAAGGCCAAGCGCAAGTTGATCAACAAAGCGCAGGGCCTGGAGAACGCTGGCCCCACGGTGCTCGATTCGCAGTGCAACAAATGGCCTGAAGCCGAACTGATTGGTAACGGCTCAACCGTCATCGCCAAGATTCATTTCTGGGGATGGAGCCGCGCTGGTGAAGGCGTTGGTCTTTCCTGTGAGCTGCACGCCCTGCAGGTCGTCAAACACGTTCCCTACTCCCGCGAGCAGCCTGCTGATGCTGGCTTCGGTGTCGTGCCTGGCGGTGCTGTTGCGCCGATCACTGACCCGGAAGCAGCGGAGTTTAGCCAGCAACTCACCGCTGCAGCACAGGCGGCCGAAGAAGAGCTGCCCTTCTGATGCCTCGCATGGTGCAACGGCGAATCACGCTGCACGTTCCACTGATGAGCAAGGCCCGGCCACGGGCTTTTAGCGGGCAGAAGGTTCCTTACATGCCCGCCAACTACAAAAAGTGGAAGGCAGATGTTCGCGCTCAGCTTGCCGAATGGTGGGTTGAGCCACCGCTTGAAGTCGTTCAGGTTTTAACGCTGAAGTTCCGAGGCCCAGCGAGAGCTGATCTCGACAACTTGATGGGCGCAATCCTGGATTGCGGCAACAAGTTGGTTTGGCGTGATGACCGGGTCTCAGTCATCAGCAGGCTTTTTGGCACACATGAACGAGCGAAAGCAGAGGAGTCATCGATTGAACTGCGCATCTGGTATTTGCCATGAAATGTCCACACTGCGGACACGAAAAAAGTCGTGTCCTTGAGACCAGGGGAGATCGCAGGGTTCGTCAGTGCGGCGAATGCCTGAAAGATTTCTCGACTCATGAGGTCTTAGCTGTCTGGGCTGGCCGTGATCGCGGCTGGATTCATGAAGCGCCACCGATTGAGAGCCCACCGCTAGAGCTGCAGCAAAAGCCGCGGCCAACCAAGTTCCAGAAGTTTCATCCCGCCAGCGTGGATGACGGTCTGGAAAATGCCGATCCCCATCTAGCTGACTTGCTGCTCAGCTGGTGGAACGAGTCGAGGTGGTCCAAGAACAGGAGCGCCTCCTGGACTCGTAAGGCCTGGCTGCTCAACATCAACCGTGTGTTGGCGATGCCTTTACCCAAGGCAACGGCATTGGCCCAGCGCGGTGTTGAGCAGGGCTGGCAGAGCCTTCAAGAGGACTACGTCAACGACGTGTCGTCAGCACCTGTTGGGGTGTTGATGCCCAAAGACTCAGCAATGCAACGAGCGCTTGAGACATGGAATCCCTAAGTCCATCGACCTTCCTGTCTGGCGTTGAGATGATCCAGCAGCAGCTTCGCGTTAAGCGTGAAGACCGCTGGTCAGAGGTGGTCTGCAAGCTCAAGTTCCACAGCTTTCAGGTTGAGTTCCCTGAGGTGAACGACGCCCAGTTTTTCTGGGCGTGTGAGCAATGGGTGCAGAACAGCAGCGGGAAGGACTTTGTCCGCTTCCCGTTGTGGACCGAGCTGATGAGTTGTCTTTACGCCTCAGAGAACGGTCAAGCCAACCGCAGTTGGGGCTTTAAGCGAGATCTCCCCTCGTTTGTTGCCCCGACTCAGGAACAGCGTGCCTGTTTGCCTGAGCGTCCCAAATCAATCGCTGGGGCTGCTGACCCATCTAATCCTGATGCCTACGTGCCTTTTGAGTCAGGCGGCAACCTCTTGCTGCCATCAGTGACGGCTGCATCGGGAGATGGCTTGAGCAAAGAGCAGTGGGCCAAGTACCTGCGCGAATTAGCAGAGGAGGCGAGTGGAACCACTGATTGACCGCTCTGCATTGCAGGGAATCCTCGAGCGAGGCCTGGTCACTGGCAAGTGGTCTATCGCTCAGTTCAACCGTCGCGACTACTGGACCGAGATCGTGGTCCGCAACAAAGAGCAGATCCTTCCCAGTGCTGGGTTCTTAAAGGATCACCCCCAATTCCTCGACATGAATTTCCGTGATCTATCCGCCTACGAGAGAGCAAACCATCGTTCAGCTTTCTGAGTTCAAAGACAACAGGCCTGCTGACATCAACCTCGCGACGCTGGAGGCGTATTGCCACTTCGCCAGCGAGGAGTACGACAAGGCTTTTCACGCTGACAACGTTCATGACCAAGCCTGGTGGGATGGTGCATTAGCCATGGCCCGCTGGATCCTTGAAGCGGAGGGGCAATGAAATTCATCTGCCCTGTCTGTGGTTCCCACATGAGGAAGCAGCGAGAGAGCGTTCGCAAAGACGGTGTGGTCTCGATGCAGCGTCGTTGCAGCAACCTGAACTGCAACAAGATCAAGACCTTCTATCCGTATGCAGACGGTCCGGTCGAAAGACTCAGCACGATTCGCGTCCTGAGTGACGAGCAGGTCAAAGAAGCTTTGACCTCTGATGTGCCGCACGCTTCGCTCGCACGCAAATTTGGCTGCAGCCCTCAGGCTGTCAGAGATGTGCGTTACGGCAGAAGCTATGTCGGGGTGTTCCCTGATCTGCCCAGGCGGAATCGTTTCACCGGCCCAAGACGGTTCTGTCGTGACTGCATTCACCGAATCAACGACAAGTGCTCGATGGGCTTCCCTGAGGCCAAGTTGAACACGTATGCCCAGGTGTGCCCTGTCTACGAAGACAGGCCGCGGACTCATGACTTCTCGTCTGAGATGTATCAAGTCAAGGCTCAAATCGAACGGGGGACGGATGAGCTATCTGCTGTATGACCTGGAGTTCTATGCCTACCGCTTTGCTGCCGGGAACACTGAAGATCTTGACTTTGGTGGTGGCGATTGGATCGTTTGCCTCAATCACAAAAATGCGACGGTCGCGTTCGCAGAGCACGCTGAAGAGTTGCTCTCAAAGTTCCATGGACACGATCTGTTCCTTGTCCGGGGCGACACGCGAAACTTCAGGCATGACATCTGGCCGGACTACAAAGCGAACCGCAAGGATCGCCGCCGTCCTCCAGGCTATGGCACGTTCCTCAAGGGTCTAAGTGAGTACGCCAGAAAGCGGAATTGGCTGACTGGTGGCTTTAAGAATGTCGAGGGGGATGACGCGCTTGGCTTGTTGAATGAGCCGGGCTCGATCATCTGCAGTGGTGACAAAGACATGCTCACCCTGCCTGGTCAGCACTACCGCAATGACGAGTTGATCGTCATTAAGGAATGGGATGCCAACGTCGCTTTTTACAAGCAGTCGTTAGTGGGTGATGCCTCTGACAACTACCCAGGTTGTGCTGGCATCGGCGACAAAAACAAGCTGTTCCGTAGCAAGGAATGGTTGACGGCCACCACTGAGAAGGAGCTGTGGGCTCAGGTCCTGCACCAATATCAGAAGGCCGGATTCGATGAGGCATACGCAATCACGCAGGCTCGGTGCGCGAGGATTTTGCGTCGCGGTGAGTTCGACCTGGATTCAGGTACTCCTCACCTGTGGGAACCACCGGTAATCTGATAGTGGTTCTTCCTGTTCATGGAATACTTTCCGCCGATTGATGAGCGCTTGGTTGCTGCTCTGGGGGCCAAGTTCCCTGACCAAGCGCCAAGCCTCCAAATGTCCGAGAAGGAGGTTTGGTTTGCGGCGGGCCGTGCTGATGTCGTGCGGTGGCTTGCCTTGAAGCTTGAAGAGCAGAACCAGCAAAACCTGGAGGGGCTCTGATGTGTATGGGCGGCGGCGGCGGTGGTGGTGGTGGCGGCACCATCAACATGCCCGACACCGGGGCTTATGACCGCATGTTTGACCGACAGCTGCAAATGATGCAGATGTCGCAATCTTCTGCGTTGACGACGCAGCAGTCACAGCTGGATCAGGCGCTCACAACTCAGCAATCGCTACTGACTGAGCTGCGTGATCTCAGGACTGAACGTGCGGAAGAGGCCGCTTCTGTTGAGGCTCAGGCTCGGCGGATGGCAAACATCATTGGCGCACCTCCGCCGGAGGAAGCAGCCAAGGCGCCAGTTGTTGGTGCCGCTCGATCAAAGACCAGTCAGCGCAAGTCTGGCAAGCGCGGTCTAAGGATCGGGCGTGCCACTGCAACGTCCTCCGGTCAAGGCGCCGGTCTCAACATCATCTAGGAGCAGATTCATGTGTTTCGGCGGTGGCTCATCACAGCCTTCAGCGCCAGAGGTCAAATACGTCGGACCTTCCGACGCTGACATTCGGCGCAACGAGCAGCAGCTCGCGACGTTCCAGTCTCAGATGCAGGAACAGCAGGCATCAACAGCTGCTCAGATCCAGTCTCAGATTGACGCAGCCAACGCTCAGACCGAGAAGATCCAGGCCCAGTACGACAAAGAGCTGGCAGCCGCTGATGCTGATGCAAGCGCTGCCCAGGCAGCAGCAACAGAAGCAGCAGAAATGGCCAAGGCCGCTGGCGCTTCCTTTACTCCCGTTGGCGCTTATGGCGTGACGGCTTCACAGACCGAGGCCCCTGCGGCGCAGACGACGACTGCAGTCAAGAAGAAGCAAAAGCCCAAAGGCAGCCTCAAGATCTCGCCTTCCGCTGTGGCTCAGGCCGGCAGTGGTCTCAACATCGGAGTCTGATCATGTGCAGTGGTGGTGGTGGCAGTGGTGGTGACCCCAACGTCTCCGGTGATCGCAAGAAGAGCCGAGACAAGGCCAACAAGCGAAGACAGAAGCAGGCTGAGAGGGATGCGGCGCGGCGACAAGCCGAGCTAGATCGCATCGCTGCTGAGCGTCAGGCTGTTGCCGAGAAGCAAGTTCAACGCAAAAAAGAACTTGAGGCTCAACAGGCTGCAGCAATCGCAGCCAACAAGCAGCGGGCTGAGCGCCTACAGGCCCAGCAGAACCAGCGTTTAACCCAGATGGAACAGCGCACTGCTCAGCAAAAAGCAGCGGCTCAGGCAGCTGAAGCCTTGGCCGTTACACGTCGAGCTGAAAGCTTGGCGGCAGGCAATGCAGTGGCTTCATCGTTAGCCGTGCTCGCCAACGCTGGTGAGAAGCAAGGCAAGACCGCGCCGATGTCCAAGCGTCGTCAACAAGGCAAGGGCAGTCGTCAAACGACCGCGTCACTGAGCATTGGTCAGACCGGATCTGGCAGCGGAAGTGGTTCCAACCTCAGCATCTAAGGCAATGAAGTCAGCCCAAAGCATTTACGAAGGCCTGCAGACCGAGAGGAACTACTGGCTGGATCGGGCACGTCGTTCGGCGAGTCTGACCATTCCCTATCTGATCCCGCGGTCAAATACTCCAACGCAGGAGAACACCGATACGTATGTGCTGCCGTGGAATGGCATTGGTCAGCGCGGTTGCAACAACCTCGCTGCCAAGCTGCTGATGAGTATCCTGCCTCCAACGGAGGCCTTCTTTCGTTTCACGCTCGACCCGGTCGAGATGGAGAAACAGGAAGCTCAGATGCTGCAGCAGGGGATGGCACCTGAAGAGGTTGCTTCTGCCAAGTCCGAGATTGAGCTGGCTCTTAACAAGCTTGAGCTGTCGATTCTTCGCAGCATCGAGACCAGCAACGACAGGGTTGTGGTGCATGAGGCACTGCTGCATCTGATCGTTTCTGGCAACTGCCTGCTTTATGTCGGCGATGACGGCCTGGTCAGCTACCCGCTCAATCGTTATGTCCTTTTGCGTGATCCGGTCGGCGAGCCGCTGACTGCTGTCGTTTGCGAAACGATGGCGATTGAGCAGCTGCCAAAGGGTATTCGCGATGAGCTGCAGAAGGACGATGACGAGTTCTTCGGCATGGACCAGTCAGCTGACCCAGTAGGGATTGGCCAACCAGAGAAGACGATCGATCTTTATACCTGTATTCAGTGGAAGAACGACAGCGTCACTTGGTGGCAGGAGATCAACAAGAAAGAGATCGAGGGCACTAGGGGCAACTCCAAGCGGTCAACGTCACCGTGGCTGCCGCTACGGATGACTTCTTACCAGGCCTCTAGCTATGGACCTGGCTATATCGAGTCAGCCTGCATCGCTGACCTGCAAACTGCAGAGGCTCTTTCGCAGGCGGTTTCCGAGTGTGCACTCGTCAGCGCACAGGTCAAGCATCTCGTTAAGCCATCTGGGGTGACGAATGCGAAGAACCTTGCAGAAGCGCCAAACGGCGCCTATCTCCCCGGAAATCCAGACGACGTATTCACTGTTAGGACTGACAAGGGATCCGACATAAACGTTGCATTCACGGCGCTTCAGAGGATCGAACAACGGCTTGCTGCGAGCTTCATGCTTGCTGAGATGCGTGACGCCGAAAGGGTTACGGCTGAAGAGGTTCGGATCACAACGCTGCAAACGGAGAACGCTCTTGGCAACGTTTATGCAATTTTGACCAGCGAATTTCAAGCTCCATACATCAGGAGGCGCCTTGAGCTTTATATGCGACAAGGAGGGATGCAGCGACTGCCGGAGGGCCTTGTCCAGCCCATGGTCAGCGTGGGCCTGTCTGGTGTTGGTCGCGGGAATGACCTGGAAAAAACTGCGCGGTTCATCCAGATCTTGCAGCAAGCATTAGGCCCTGAGGGCATGGCGACCTACATCAACAACACCGAATTGATCAAACGTTTGAGTAGCTCGCTGGGGATCAGCCCGCTAGGTCTGGTTAAATCAGAGCAGCAAATTGCTGCTGAAATGCAGCAAGCTCAACAGGCGCAACTTGCTCAAGAGCTTGCTGCTAATCCTCAAGGCGTTGCCGCTGCTGCGCAAACTGCCCAGGAAATGAACACACCCACTCAGGAGACCGATGGCTGACATCATGCCTTCCCCGACCGTGCCCGTTGGGTACGACCCACAGTTTGAGGGGGCCGAGGGATTGATCGCACCTGGCCAAGAGGAATTGGCTCAGCAACTTCTGAATGAAAGTGAACCTGTTGCCGAGCCCCAGGAAGACACAGGTCTGATCGGCGGGAAGTTCAAGACCAACGAAGACCTGCTTCGCGCTTATCAGGAGCTTGAGAGAAAGCAGAGCCAGCCTTCCCCTGACCCTGCGGAATCTGCGCCCCAGACTCAGGGTTACACAGCAGAGCAGGCTGTCGAGATCTATGGCGATGAAATCGTCAATGCAGTGAATGAAGCCGGTCTAAACATGGCTGAGCTGATGTGGACTGCAGATAGCGGTGGTGACATCAGCGAGCACTACGATGCGCTGTCTGCTGCCATTGGCGTGCCACGTCAGGTAGTCGAAAACTACGTCTCTAAGGCTCAAGCGGGTGATGCCTCTGAAGGTATGTCTTCAGCGGATGAAGCGCAGATCATTGGCGAGATCGGCGGGCAGGAAGCTTTTCAGCAGCTAAGCGGTTGGGCCAAGGAGAATCTTGAACCTGCTGAGCTGGCTGACTACAACGCTGTCGTGGATAGCGGGAACAAGTCGGCGATTCGCTGGGCGCTCAAGGCAATGCAAGCCAGGTCTAGTGCTGGCTCTACATCTTCTGAGCCAAGGCTGATTCGTGGCCAAGCACCTGCCGCTGAGCCTCGCAGGTTCAACAGCAAGTCAGAAGTGCTTGAGGCGATGAACAAGCGTGATTCACGTGGCCGCAAGCTTTATGAGGTTGATACTGAATACCAGCGGAAGTTTGCTGAGCTTCTCGAAAACAGTGATGTGTTCTAGCTTGGGCTCAGGGAAACTCTGCACCACTGCAACTGATCGGCCCCTGCGGGGATAACCGAGAGGATTGAGAGGCTGCGAACCCTACGCAAACCTCAATTTCTTTCATCATGGCTAACGCCGATCTGAAGCGAGTAGGTCAAATTAAGGGCACCGGTGGCGCGTGGGCTGCCGGTGCTACTCAGCAAGATGGCTACCGCGCTCTGTTCCTGAAGCTGGGAAGTGCTGAAGTGCTTTCAGCGTTCGAGGAGTATTGCGTCTTCAAGGGCAAAACCAAGGAGCGCAATATCCGTGGTGGAAAGTCAATGGCTTTCCCAATCACCGGCAAGCAAAGCGCTGCTTACCACCAGCCTGGCACTGAGATCACTGGCGGTACTAACGACCCCTCCGATCTCAACGAGCGGGTGTTGACTCTCGACTCCTTGATGATTGCTGACGCAGCAATCGCAGAGGTCGATGAGCTGATGGCCTACTGGCCAGCACGGCAGGAGATAACCCGTGAATTGGGGCGGGCTCTTGCCTACGAGTACGACCGGCGTGTCGCTCGCATCATCTTTGCTGCTGCCAACAACAGCACTGAGCCTCTGGCCAAGGCCATCAACACCGGCCGTACTGGCTCCACAGTGACCCTGGGCGCTGACTACACCGGCGCTGGCGCAACTCGCCAAGCGAAAGGTGACGCACTGGTGAACGCCATCTTTGATGCGCGTATTGCCATGGAGCAAAAGGATGTCCCCACCGACAACCTTTATGCAGTGTTCGGCCCTGATGACTATTACGCCATCACAATGTCGAGCCGTGCGATCAACACTGATTTCAACGGTGGCAATGGTTCCAACGGCACAATCGCCGATGGTCGCACCATGCGAGTGGCTGGCATCCCCATCTACTCCAGCAACCACGTGACTCAGTCTGCATACACCCTGGTCGCGGGTGATTGCAACGATGAGTACGCCCAGGACTTGAGCAGCTGCAAAGGCCTTGTGTTCCACAAGGATTGCGCTGGCGTTCTGACCCTGCTGTCTCCTGCCCTTCAGGTGACTTCAGGCGATTGGAACGTTTCCCACCAGTCCACTCTGATGGTCGCCCGTCAGAACATTGGCATGGGTGTCCTTCGCGCTGAGTGCGCAGTTTCCATCGGAGTTTGATCTAGCCTCTGGATCGCGCCGATGGGGAAGCGGGGCTAGCTACGGCTGGCCCCTTTTTTTGTCCGCTTTACCATGAGGACATCACATGTGCAGATGACCGATGGGTAGCGCCCAGCAGGCGGCGATTCCGGGGCGAACGACGCTGCTGGATGCCGTCAATGTTCTTCTGACCAACATCGGTGAGATGCCGGTCGATTCACTTGAGAACCAGCAGATCCAAGACGCAAGGATCGCTGAGCGCACCCTGCTTGAATTTGCCAAGGAAGGGCAGATTAGGGGCTGGTCTTGGAATACTGAGCAGGCTTATCCGTTTGATCGCAACTCGGCTACGGGGGAGATCACGGTTCCGACTTCAGTCATCTCTTGGCTGGTTGACCCCTATCACCTTGACGGTCGTTATGTGCTGCGCGGCACAAGGGTCTACGACAAGAAAAACATGTCGTATCAAATTGTCAGCACTGATGCGCCAATTAAGGCGGACGTGGTGTGGTTGCTGCCTTGGGATGACAGTCCAGAAGCATTCAATCGTTGGACAACGATCAGAGCGGCACGAGTTTTTGCGTCACGGATGTTGGGCTCTGACTCGCTGATCAACTACACAGCAGTTGACGAGCAGGCTGCATTGACGGAGTTGATGCGTGTTGAGTACGAGCAAGCTCAACCCAACTCACTGACAGGGGGGCCATTCTCTGGCCCAAGGCCGACATACAGCGCAGAGTTCGGCCTTCGTCGTGGCGTTTACGGAGGCACTGGAATTGGCTGATCTTGTTTCTTACGCGATCCCCAATCTCATTCAGGGGGTCTCGCAGCAGCCTGACGCGCAGCGTGACCCGTCCCAGGGGTCAATCCAAATCAATGGGGTGTCGTCCATCGCCGAGGGTCTGCGCAAACGTGATTACACAACGACGCTCGCCAAGGTCAGCACTACTCCTTTTGGCGATGCCTTCATCCACTCGATTCTTAGAGATCAGAGCGAGGAGTATTTATCAGTCATCACGAATAGCGGAATCCAGGTTTTCGATCTAAACGGCACCGCGCAAACGGTGACCGAAGACGGCAGCTCGTTTGACTACCTGTCTTCTGTGACTGACGCACGGTCGCAGATTCGTGCGGTCACAGTTGCTGACTACACCTTTATCTGCAACCTGAACACTGCGACGGCGATGGAGACCGATACGGCTCCCGCTAACTCCAGGCCGCCGCATGAGTGCCTGATCTGGGTTCGCGCTGCGAACTACGGCCAGACGTACACCGTCAACGTCAACGGATTTCAGGCGACTGTTCAGACCCCTGTTGCTGCAGTGGTCAGCAGTGGCAGCAGCGTTACTGAGAACCGGATCAGCTCTGAAGAGATTGCCCAGGCGATCATCACTGGACTAAGCACTGCTGGTCTGACCGGCTACACCCTTCAGGCGGTGGGCTCTGTCATCTGGATCTGGGGCACCAACCCAATCTCTGTTGAGGTGTCGGACGCCAGGTCAAACGCTGACATCACGGCAATTCTCAATGAGGTCCAGGCCTTTACCGAGCTGCCGACGATTGCACCAATTGGTTATCAGGTCGCGATCACGGGTGATCCCGGCAATAACTTCGATGGGTACTACGTGGAATTTGAGCCACGCGGTGCAGACATCAAGAACCCCAACGGAGAGTTCAACGAGGGCTCATGGCTAGAGACCGTTAGCCCTGGTGTTGAGTACAAGATCGACCCAGACACGATGCCGCATCTTCTGGTGCGGAAAAGTGACGGCACTTTCTGGTTTGGTCCTGCCAATGGCCAGGTGGTTGCTGGCATCCCTGGTGATGTGCCGAAGTGGGGGGAGAGGACTTGCGGTGACTACGACACTGCGCCCGATCCCAGTTTCATTGGCTATCCGATCAACGACGTATTCATCTACAAGAACCGACTTGGGTTCCTGGCGGATGAGAACGTCATCCTGAGTCAGACCAGGGAGTTCTTCAAGTTCTTCCCCGAGACGGTGACAGCGGTTCTCGACACTGATCCGATTGACATCGTTGCCAGCAACAACAGGGTTTCCGTTCTGCGTTACGCAGTCCCTTATCAGGATGAGCTGATCCTGTTCTCTGCGCAGTATCAGTTTCGCTTTAACGCTGCTGAGACGGTTCTGACGCCAAAGACTGCTCAGCTGACGGTGCTGACGCAGTTTGAGGTTGATACCAACGTCAGACCCCAGCAGGCGGGCGGCGGGATCATCTTTGCCCAACAGAACGGCGAGTGGACTCAGATGCGTGAGTTCAGTGTCCGCGGTGCGGGAACTGCGCTGACGGCTGATGCCGCTGATTTGACCGGGTACGTGTCGAGCTACATCCCAGCCGAAGTCTTCAAGATGACGGTTAACGACACGGGCAATGCGCTTTTCGCCATTAGTGGCAGGAACACCGGGAATGCTGGCGACGTTGACTACCGCAATCGCATTTACGTCTACAAGTATTTCTATCGGAATCAGGGCGGCGGGGTTGAGCGTGCTCAGTCCAGTTGGAGTTTTTATGAGCTGAACGGCGCTGATCAGATCCTCCAGGTGCTGTGTGTCGAGGAAGAGCTTTATTTGCTCTGTCAGTACGGCAACGATGTTTACCTTGAGCGGATGTCGGTCAAGGATCGGCAGGCTGAGTCAGCCAGCTTTGCCCCTTACGCAATGCTGCTGGACCGTCGGATCACAAGCACTACGGAGACGCCGGCTGCTTTGCGGATTGGGACGCCTACTTATGACGAGCAGAACAATGAATCGACCTTCACCATCCCGTATGAGATGAGGGCCAAAACGCAGATCTGGTCGATGTGGGACATGACAGACCCTGCCTCAACCGGACCTGTGCTGATTGGTGAGGCCAGCAGCGGCACGTCGATCACGGCGCGTGGCGACTGGACCAACACCGATGTCATCTGTGGTGAGCCCTATGAGTTCCGCTATCGCTTCACCAAGTTCAAGATGACTCGCGAGATTGGCGGCGGGAAGGCCGCGGCCAATGCGATGCGAACGCAAGTCCGCACAGCAAAGCTTCGCTATCACGAGACTGGCTATTTCGAGATCCACGTCCTGCCTGAGTTCAGGACTGGCGGGACTTACGTCTACGACGGGACTGTTGCTGCCGTGCGTAACGCCACGATCGGCAAGCCAGCGCTGACTGACATGAACGAAGACAGTGTCCGTTTCTTTGAGGGAGTTTTCAGTATTCCGATTTACGGGCAAGGCGAGCAAATCTTCGTTGAAATTAAGAGCGACAAGCCGATCCCTTGTAAGTTCTCGACTTGCGAGTGGATTGCACTTGTGACATCTAGAGCGAGGGCTCTTCAATGAGATGGGCAAAGGCGACTGAGGAGCGCGTGTTGCGCGTTGGGATGAACCTCAGGGAGGAGGACAAGACCGAGGTTTGGCTTAGCCATCAGGCCACGCCAATGGAAGCGGTGATGGACAGCTGGGCGAATAGCGATCTTTGCCGGTGCATCGAGACGGGCGATGGCGTTCCTGTGGGGCTGACAGGGTTGAACGGGGACCGGATTTGGATGCTGGGGACCAGGGAATTGACCGCGACGAGGTCTCGACGTTTGCAGTTGTGCAAAGAAGGGCGAGGATGGGTTGAGCATTGTTTAGAGGCTGCTGGCATGGCTATCGGTAACGACGTTTATTCCAAGAACAAGGCGAGCATTCGCTGGCTCAAGCACTTGGGATTTACGGTCGCCCCGCCACGGCCAATGGGTCCCTCGGCTGCTCTGTTCTGTGAGTTCTGGAGGGAGTCCTGATGATTGTTATTTCCCCTCTGGTTGCAGGTTTAGCCACTGGCGGCCTGCAGGCTGGCCTCGGTTTGTTTGGCGCTACCGCCAAGCGGAATGCGCAACAGCAGCAATACCTGAATGACCTTGCCTTTCAAAATGCCAACAATCGTTTTTCGATTTGGCAGGCGGGGTTCAGCGCCAAGGTCCAAGACGCAAACAAGCAGTACGAGTTTTGGAAGGAGACGTTCAATTACAACCAGCAGCGGGCTTATTCAAATTCCCAGCGGAACGTTGAATTACTGCGTGCGGCTGATCAGGCAAAGGTCGTTGGTGAAACGAGGGCAGCAGCGGGGGCATCGTTTGTTCAGGACAGTCAGGCCCTGAGCGATCAGCTTCGAGAAGCGGAGATGGCTTCTGCTGTGGCTCAGCAGCAGTACACCTGGCGAGCGCTGTCTGCCAGGGCCTCAGTTCAGGCAATGAACATGGAGGGCAACAGTGTTGATCGGATCGTCAATAACTACGCCTTTCAGTTGGGAGACCAGCTGGCGTTAAAGGCGATTGAGTCCGACATCAGAGAAAGGCAATACACCCGAAGTCAGGCCGGCCAGGTCGCCGAGTACCTGAGCCAGTGGAACAGCCAGACCCTTTACCAGGAGCAGCAAGTGTTCGATCCAATTGCCCCGTTCGCGCCACTGCCCACGATGCTTACGCCACCACCACCGAGCAGGACAGGTGCGCCACCAAGCAATGCAGCGTTTGCGATGGACATTGGCTCAGCATTGCTGGGTGGTGTGAACCAAGGCTTCAGCACCTTCCAGGGGATGCAGGCGCTGAAGACGCCAAGTTCTTCGACGGGTCCAGGGACTGGCTCACCGTTTGGCAGCACATTCGGTCAAATGTTCGGCGACTACTCAGGCCTTGGAGGTGGTAACTGATGGAACGTCTGTTTAATAACCAGATCCAGCCTCAGGCTCAGCCGCTCAATTCGTTCATCAGGCCTCAGCAGTTCCAGCGTCCGAACGCATCGCAGCAGCCACTGCTTGGCGCTGTCAGCAAGATCGCGACGTTGCAGCAGGCAGGCACCAGCAGTGTTGCTGGGTTCAACCAGTTCGAGCAGGTTGCAAATGCTCTTGCCCCGTTAAGCAAGGATCTCGTTTCCTTGACTGACAAGGGCTTCAAGTATTACGCCAAGTCCAACATTGAGGCTGGCTATTACGAGGAGCTTGAGAACCAAAGGGTCAGGTCACAGCTGCAGGTTCAGCGAAACCAGGAACAGGGAGCTGCGGAAGCTGCTCAGGTCCAGACCCAGCTAGCGAAGACCGACCCGGTCGCTGAGTCGCTGTTCCGTGAGGCCAACCCGTGGAGAGCTGTTGGTCGCAGGCGTGCGTTAGCTCAGCTGGCTGCAGGTCAGGTGTCGGCTGTGCTGAATGCAGACCTTGCCAGGAACGCCGGCGAGTTAAGTCGCCTGGTGCCTGGAAGTCCTGAGCTGATGCAGCGAAAGCAGCAGCTGACGCAGAACGTTTATCAGCGCTTTGGACTGCAGGGCAATGAGCCTGAAGCGACTTTTTACGTCACGCCACAGGTCAATAAAAGTTGGGACCAATACACACAAAAGCAATCAGAGCTTTACACCGAGGAGCTGCATGAGTCTGCGGTCACTATTACTAATGCGCTGATTGCAGAGGGTGCTCTGCTTTGGGGACAGCAAGGCATTGAATTGCCAAGCGGTCAAAAGCTGAAGCCGGGCGACCCTGGCTTTGATGATGCTGCTGCCAGGCGACTGACGAATGACATTGACATAGCGCTTCGCCTGCTGGGAGGGAAGGACAAAGCAAAGGCTTGGGAGCGGATTCAAAAAACGCTTGGCTTTATTCGTGCCAACTACCCACACATGAGCACTCCGATTCAGCAGATTCGGACTGGGCCAGCCAACATGCCCTACGAAAAGCGTCCCATGTTTGGGAACAGCAATCCTGTCGAGTTGCAGGAGATGACGACCCAAGCAATCCAACAAAGGAACAACGCATATACGGCGCAACAGGGTGGCATTGAGGATCAGCTTGAACAGCTTTGGTTTGCACCAGATGGGCCTGGCTCTGTGATGGTTGACACCCCGGAGTTCCAAGAGCGCTTGGCAGAGCTTCAGGCAAAAGGGGCCAGCATGGGCTTTGGCGACATGCCGGGCTGGACTGCAAGAAAGGTCAATGAAGCAAGGTCTGCAGCAATGGCGACCTTCAACCCGTCATCGCTGACTGTTGGTGAGTTTGAGCAAGGCTTGATGAACCTGACGCCTGCTGATCTTCAGGGTGCCAATTTCGCCAAGGTGATTGCTGAGGCCAACAGAGTTGCTTCTTCCTTCCCGACTCAAGAGCAGCAGATCAAGAAGATGGAGGAATACAGCAAGCTTATTTATAGCCGCAGAGAGCAGCTTTCAAAAATGCCAACAGGCGCTGCGTTGCAAGGGAACTTGAGCCGCTTTGTTACTGAAGACCTTAAAGATCCCCAAATCGACAAGCTGCGGAATGGGGCGAAGTTTGATCCACTTAGCTTCGCGATTGCACAGGCAGCAGGCCAGACCACTGGTACAGCTCTAGGCGAGCAAAAGCGTTATCAAACCTATGCGAATGGGTTGAGGGGTTTGTATCAAACATGGATCGACAATGAGAGACAAGCCTGGCTAAATGCCAATCCAGGCCGCACGCAGATACCGCAAGGCGAGTTAGCGGTACTGATGCGTGAGGCAGTTCAAAAGGCTCGTCAGACCCAGGAGTACAAAAACCTCAAGGCCGCGGCCCTCGGGCCCCAAAGCCAGTCCCAAAGCAACGCCCCCACCAGGCTCCCGACCCAGCCCGCAGGCGGCAATAACAGCAGCAACAACCCGAGCACTGGGCCGGTGCCGCAGGCTGCAGCGAACACGATCCCCAAAAACGTTGCGCGTCAATACGGCCAGCGTGCGGTGATGCAGCCGACGTGGATTAGGGCAGAGCTTGCACGCCTTGCAAACAACAGGCCTGTCACCAAAGACCTGTATGACCTGGCCAACAAAGCGGGCACATCAACTGACCGCTACCTGCTTGAGCAGCTGCGGTTCTACCCACAGCTGGATCCCACCGGGGAGAACAGAAAAGAGCTGCAGCGTCGAATCGATAGCACTCGCTCTTCGACAACACCAGCCTCTGCCAACTACGCCTATGCCGTGAATCCGCGGCCCGATAACTACAACCCACGAAGTCCAGGTGCCTGGCTTACGTCCATCTACTTCCCCGCACAACCTGCTTGATCAGCCATGCCCTTCGTAGTTCCGCAAATCAGTGACGATGAGCTGAATAACCTTCAGCCAATTTCGTATCGCGACCGTCAGCGTCAGGGGCCGCCTAACGCAATCACGGACGACTTCGGGAACAAGATTGATCCCAACGCAAAAATCTCTGGACCTGGTTTTTCAATCACGGCCAGAGAGTATTACGCGATGGACGCGACCCAGCGTCAGGCGTTAAAGAACAAAGGGCTTGAGGACCTGGCGGGACAGGTGCCGCTAATCCCAGGCCTCCAGCAAATGCCTGGCATTGGCCCGGTGTTTCAGCAGTTTGGGATCAAGTCCCCTACTGCGAAGCCGCTCGCTCAGTTCTTCAACGCAGTTGGATCTGAAGGCTTCACTGAAGGTCTTGTCACTGGGCCACTCAACGCTGTCAGCAATCTGGGTAACGCCGTTGGCGATGTGGTCCTTGGGAAAGACGTGGACACGTCTGACGCATGGGCGGTCACCGATGAGCAGGCCGCCAGGATCAACCCTGGCAGATACAGCATTAACCAGAACGATCCGTTCCAACGTGACACCCCGGCTGACGTGGCTGGTCGCCCCTTGGGTCGAGTGGCCGGTGCAGAAGTGCTGGGCACCATTACTGGCGCTGGCATTGCACGGCGGCTGACGCAGATCCCTCTTCTTGCCAGGGCGGGCAACGCACTGATGCAGACCAAGAGGGCGAGAGAGCTTGCGTTCCTGGCGCGACGTAGTCCTGACGCAGCAAGGAATCTGAACCTCGCCCGTGGTGCCGCTGAAACCCTCGGGTCAACGACCACAGCAGCGTTGTATATGGACCCCCTCAAGGAGGGGAACCTGCTTAACGCGGCAGACGACATCGTTATTGACCCGTCCAACAGGGACGGCATCCCTTTCGTTCGGGCCGTTCGTGATGACGAGACCGGACTTCGCCTTTCAGGTCGTGTTGATGCAGAGAACCAGAACTATCTCGAGGCACTGCGTGATCAAGTTCTTGTTGATGGACTGCTCGCACCGCTGACTGTTGTCGCCGGCATCGGATCGGTCGGCCCCCTTCGTAATGCCTTGGTCGGGACAAACCTGCCCAAGTCTTTAAACGATGTAGCCGAGACGGCGCTGGCTCCTTACGCACCATCACGTCAAGCATTACTCCCGCCTGCCCCTGCAAGGGATGTAGTCCCTGATGGCACACGCACTCTGCCCGGAGTCGTGAACTATGGCGATGACCAGGCCAACTGGCCAACCATTGGCGACCAAAGCTGGAGGCAACGTCAGACAGTCCCTGAAGATTCAGCAATTAGTCGTGCTCAGTCTTCCAACCTGCAGGTGCAGCAGGTCGAAGCTCAGCGCAGGCGGCTTGAGGACATGGGCCTTGAGGTCAGGACTGCTGATGGTCAATACGAACTGACGTTCCCTGACAGCGTCAGCCCTGAAGTGGCGCAGCAGATCAGGGCACTGCAGCGTGAGCGTTACGAGTTGATCAAGGCCAACTCTGGCGTCGAGGTCACGCCTGAAGTCGCAAAGCAATCGGACCAGATCGAGGCACAGATCCAAGCACTGCAGTCCGGTGGTGGGCAGGAGTTGATCCCTGGCCTTGAGGTCCCGGTGATTGAGCCGCGCCAATACGCAGACGCCCCTGACCCCCGTCCAGAACTGAGCACCTTCTTGGCTGAGCTGGATGAGCTAAGTGATCAGCAGCTGCGAGACATGTTGCCCAAGGTGAGCCGTGACGAGAAGTTGGCTCAGCGTCAGCAGCAGTTGAATGCCACGCAGCAGCAGGTTGCTGACCTCGAGCAGCAGCTGATTGAGATCCAGTCACGCATGGCTCTGCCTGAAGGATCAAAGAAGCGGCTGACGGCAACCGGCGCCAAGCGTCTGACCAACAAGATTCAGAAGCAGCTGGATGCCGCAAGGGTTGAGATGCAGCGACTGGAGGTTGACCCTGCCGCACCCGTGCTGGTGGGTGATCAGCTCTCCATGGATTTGTCCACCCCTCCGACCATGCGTCAGCTCGACGCCTTGGCGGAAGAAGCAGCACCCAACACGTTTGATCAGATCGACCAGCTGGTTGCAGACGGCAAGGCTGCGCTTGTTGACATGGAGTTTGACGAGCGACTGGGTGTCTTCCGTCCGGTGGGGGCAGAAATCAGCCAGGGCTATTCAAACGTTGCCGCCTACAAAGACGAATTGATGGGCTGGCCCCGTGATTTGCTGCGGAGGATGAATGCCCCGAATGAAGTCAGCGGCTCGGCTGACATTGCCGCGATCTTGAAAGCTCGCACCGGTCGTCGAGTCTGGTCCGCCAAGAAGGAGGACATCGTCGATGCCATGGTTGAGTTCGCCCAGCGTCAGGGCAAGTTCGCCCCACGTCTTGAGCAGCTCGACCTGGAACTGCAGCAGACGTTGAACCTCAACGTTGATCCACAGTTCCCTGGTGGCCGCGGCCTAAGCGGTGAAGCACGGGAAGACCTCAAGCGTCAGATTCTGCAGGCCGCAATTGATAACGGTGAGGTGCAGCCGGATGTCACTCCGATCCCTGCTCGGATCCCGAGCGCTGATTACAGCCAAGGCGAGTTGATTGATTCGCTGATGGCTGATGAGTCAGGGCAGATGGCTCTGGCATTCGCCAATGACGCCATGCCTGTCTACGACATCCCCACTCCTAAGAGCTTGGAGTTAAAGCTGGAGGAGATGCGGACTCGTTACGACTGGGCCGTGTTGGATAACGAGGCAAGGAAGGCTGCCAACGCTGCTTACTTAGAAGAGCAGGGATGGAACAACCTGACTTGGGAAGAGAAGAAGCGCATGGGATTGCTGGGCACTCAGTTCTCTATGCCAGGCGATCAAAACGCCAGGTCGTACACGGGTGTGCTCAGGGCAGAGACTCCTGGTTACAGCAAGTTCGCAGACCTTTCTGATCAAGTGCCAACACCAGACGCGCCTGCACCCAAAGAGCGTGTCTTGAGGTGGTCGGCATTTGGCAATCTCAAGGAGGAACTTGCCAAGCGGCGTGACCAACTGCGTGCAACACGTAAGCCCAAGAAGACTTCTGTCACGGCTGAGAACCGTGCGGCTGCTCGTAATCAGAGACAGCTCGACGCAACCGAAAAAGACCTCCAGGCCCGCCTGGACCAACTGAAAAAGCAAGCCGAGGAGGCAACCTGCAATGGCTGATTGTTCCAACCTTGACCAGCAGATCAAGCAAGTTGAGGCTGAGCTTGCTGCTGTCCAGAAACTAAAGCGAGCCAATGCCGCTGGTGCTGCCCAGCGTGCCAAGAAGCCACCCAATACAGAGACGTTCCGCACGTTCTCAATGGTGGACGGCACGAAGCTTCGCCTTAATCCCATGGAGTTCTGGGATGAAGTCGAACGCTTGAACGTTGGCCGCGGCGAAGAAGCTATTCGTGAATTGGTTCAGGCCAACTTCGACAGCAAGGTCAAACCAAGGGGCAGCGAAGCGCTGAACATCAACTATGCAGAGATGCCATTCAACGAGGAGAACGTCAACATCCTCCTTGAGTTGATGGGTGAGCGCCGGCGGAACTCTCCGACCGGCAGGGACCTGATGACTCCTTTCACCAAGGAAGTTGCTGGTCAGCAGATGATGGCTGAGATCGGGCTTCGCGGCGGCAATGTCGAAGAGATCGCTCGCGGCATGTCCAAGAAGTACAAGGCGATTGATCGCCTGCCGATGAACATGGTGATGAGCAAGATGATGCGTCAGGACTCGACGCGTCATCTGGCAGACATGCTTGATGACTATGCCGAACTGCTTGGCACTGTTGGGATCACGCCACAACTGAAGGAGAACGTTGCGCGGGCTGCGCAATACGCCAACTTCTTTGAGCAGGTTGATGCGTTGATGTCCCGGCGTGTTGGCCAGGCGTTGAACGCAAGGCGGTTTTCTCTCGACACTTTTGAGCAATACCTGCAGAAGGACATGCTGTCCTATGGAGACGTTTACAAGCTGAACGCTGATACGTTGCAGGACGGCAGCTTGGCTGCGCAGATCTTTGATGCGATCAAAACCGACGACGCCAGTGCGTTGAAGCGGATTGCGCGGACCAGAAGGTTGTCGGCCCTCAGTGATGTGCCGATCAATGACCCGAACTTCTTTACTTCAGTTCAGCTGTTGAATGCGTACCGCAAGGGGAACATGTTCAGCGGTCCGGCCACGCTGATCCAGCGGAACGTTGTCTCTGGTGCGCTGGTAAATGCCAGCTACATGATGGAGGACGTTTATAGCGGCGCCTTCCGCCTTGGCATGGGAGGGCTGGTTGATGCCTGGAAGGCAGGGCAGTACGCCAAGGGCCAGACCTATGCCGGCATGAGTCAGGCTTGGGACGCCGCAATGGACATGCTTACTGAAGGTCGCTCGACCTTTACCAGGGAAGGCTCGATTGAAGATGTCACCGGCCCTTCAATGCGGACTCGCAAAGAGGACGCCATCGCTGCGATGAACGAGGCATGGGACAGCGTCTTTAGCAATGAGAACTACGTCGGCAAGCCGGTAGACATCATGCGTCTGTTCAACACAGGCGCTCGTTACACAGTCGGGATGATCGCCGAGAAGCTGACGGATGGCGCATCAACCGCCGGCTATTCCCCTGTCTTCTCACTCATGCAGGCAGGTGATGAAGTGACCAGGCAGATGGCTTTCACCTGGAAGGTGGGCCATGAGTCCTACCTCCGTGCTGTGGAGGAGTGGAACCAATTTGATGTCAACCCGCCTGGCGTTAAGAAGTCAAATTGGATTCGCAACCGAGCGAATGAGCTGGTTGAGGGTGCAACGTTTAGCGGACTGATGAAGGACGACGAGCTGGTTGCACTTCGCCGCAAGGTTGGCGGTGCTCAGTACGGCGACATGAGCACTGAGGAATTGCGCCTCAAGATGTTCAACGACTTGAAGGGAGTCCCTAACGCCAGCGATGAGTTGGGTCGGATGGGTCTTGATCGCGGGATGGATGTCACCTTTACCCAGCCACTGACTGACAACATCACCGGCGCCGTGCAGCGTGCGCGTCAAAACCCCTTGGTCGGCTGGGTAATGCCTGTCTGGCAGACGACTGCGAACAGTCTCAAGTGGTTGCTTGAGAGGGACCTGATGGTTGCCACTGTGAAGCAGGTTGCACTCGAACAGAAGTACGGAATCCTTGGCGGCAAGAAAGCAGCCAAGCGCATGGCGGAGGCTGAGAACTTCTCTCCTGAACAGCTAGCTCAAGCTCGCGGCAAGACGCTCAATGCTTTCTTCATCGCTTTGACAACAAACGCGCTGTGGCAAGCAGGCCTGTTCACTGATGGTGGTTCGTTTAACCCAGAGAACAACAAGATTGAGCCTGGTCAAATCCCGCCCTACTCCTTCTCTATTGGCCTGACCGGCTCGTTGCAAGCCTCCAAGCTTGCGTTGCCTGGCAGAACGATTGATCTAGTTGACCTGATGGGCCTGCAGGCTGACATCCACCGTGCCCACACGGAGGGATTTATCAATGAGTTCGACGCAAGCCGGCTCATGGAGGGCGTCGTCGTTGCTTACGCCCGTGTGCTCAACGACAAGAACACCCTTAAGGGAGTGACCAACCTGCTGAATGGAATGACTTCCTTTGCCACTGGCCAAAGCGTGGACTGGGCGGACACCACCGCCAGCACCATGACCGGCATCATGCCTTATTCCGGTGTGATTCTTTCAGCCTTCCGCGGCTTCTCTGATCCAAACAAAGCGAGAGGTGATCGCCGTGAGTTCACCCCAGAAGAAGAGCAGTTGTTTGGAGAGAACCCGGACGTGGGTCTATTCCAAACATTCCGAGACATCCTGTCTCGCAACCTGCCATTGCCTGGCGAGATGCGGGTCGAACGTGACTGGCTGGGTCGTGAGCGCAAGCGTCCGATTGGTTTGCCGATTGACTTGACCGCACCGTTCGCGCCGGTCCTGGTAAGTGATACTCCTCTTGATCGTTGGCTGACCAAGCACAAGCTTGGCGACATGCCGAACGGTGATCAGCGGCTGGGCAGTGCTGAGCTTGGTTCTGGCTATGGCGCCACCATGACCAACGATGAATACAACGCTTATCGCAAGGGGATGTATTCAGCAGTTGGTTCCACCCCTGCCGAGATGGTGCTTGGTGACAGCAACACCTTTATCAACACAGGTCTTGCTCAGTACAACATCAACCAATACGTGCAGGGCAACACGTTGCTTGAGGCGTTGCAAAAGCTGAGCGTTGACCCTGATTACAACGCTGACCTGAACACGCCAAATAGTCCAAGCCTTGCTGCTCAGCTGGGCAGGCCAAGCGAAGAGCGAGCCTTGGCCAAGCGGAAGTATTCAACGCAAAACCCAACCAGCGATCCCAGGCAAGTGCTGCGCGTTTACAACGCCATCGTCAATTACTACAGCTGGGCTGGTGCTCAGTCGATGATGCAGCAGCACCCTGAATTTGCTCAACGTGCCGTCCAGGCAAGCGGTGATGCTGTCCGTGGTGGGGCGATCATTGAGGACTTGGAGGCCACCCCGTTGGGTCTTTCCCCGCAGTGACAACCGACATACACTGAGGGCTGCACCTGTGCAACCTTCAGATGACGACCTACGCAACCGACATCTATTCCGGTGACGGCACGCAGGTCGAGTTTGGCGTGACTTTCAAGTTCATTCAGCGAAGTCACGTCAAGGTTTATCGAATCAATGACTCAGACCAGTCCGAGACAGAGCTGACATTCACGAACTCATCTCCCCCAACGGGGGATGAGTACGTCTGGCAGTCGGACATTTTGATCAAGGTCGGCACAGCCCCGACCAATGTGCAGAAGCTTCGCATTGAGAGGGATACGCCAGAGGACCTGCAGCTGGTTCAGTGGGCAGATGGCAGCTACATCGTCGCCGAGGATCTCAATACCAGTGACAAGCAATGGCTCTACAACATCCAGGAGCTAGAGGATCAGTTCTCGCTGCTTAGCAGCACTGCAATTAAGTATCGGGGCACCGTCGACCTGACGGTTGATGCAGCACCAGCCAATCCAAATAACGGTGACTTCTTCATCAACTCTGGATCAGGCACTGTCGTCGCGACCTGGACCGGGATTGATGGTGACAACGTCACGGGTTCTGAGCAAGTCATCTACAACTCGACGCTTGGCGAGTGGGAGCTGCTGGAGACACCCGCCAGCCAGAAGGGTGTGCTGGAGGTCAGGGGCACAGCACCGATTCAGGTTGACACCACTGATGCCCAGCGGCCTGTCGTTTCTGTTGACGCTGCAACGACGACTGATGCAGGTGTCATTACCGAAGCTGCCAGTGATGGCGTTACTTATGGCCGAGAGAACGGTGCATGGGTGGCAGTGGCAAACACTGCTGTTGGTACTGACCCCCCTGCCAGTCCAAGTAACGGTGATGGCTGGTATGACCTGAACAGTGGTCGTCTCTTCCTTTGGGTTGATGACGGCAACTCGTCGCAGTGGGCTGAAGCCAACCCCGGCCTGGCTGGTGGTGGTGGTGCCAGCGTTGAAGTAGATGACACCCCGCCAACCACTCCAAAGGAGGGGGATCTTTGGTGGGATTCATCTGATGGCTCTGGTCGTCTCTATGTCTGGTATGAGGACGCTGATACCAACCAGTGGGTGGAAGCTAGCCCTGGTGGTGGCAGCGGACTGACCGAGGTTTATTGGACGGATTCAGGAACAGCACTGAGTCCAAAGACTGCTGGCCGTGATGTGACGCTGGGTGCTGGTGATGTCAGCGCAACTGACGGCACGTTCAGTGGGAATGTCAGTGGAGTCGATGGCACCTTTACCGGCAACGTTGACATCGGCAGCAGCAACATCCAGCTGAATGCTGACGGCAGCTCCACATTTGCTAACTCTCAAATCAGTCTTAGAGCAAGTGATGGCAGACTCAGCGTTGGGAATTACAACAGTGAAACCTCAACAGCCATTTACAAAGGCAATGTTTCAATTGCCAGAGACGACGGCGCAACGTGCTTTTCTGCCTTCAATTCATTTGGCTCTGGCACTCCTACCGTCAGTCTGAACGCTGACGGCAGCGCCACGTTTGCTTCGGCAATAACTTCTACTTTCCTTGCGGGCACAGGGTATAGAAACCTAAACGCAAGCTCAAGCGGCACGATTACAACTGGAACATCAGACGAAAGGCTAAAAGAAAACATCTCAAGCCTTGGCTCTACCGTGGACAAGATCAAATCCTTAAATCCTGTCACCTTCCAATGGAAAAACAGGCAAGAAGCTGGCGATGATTTTTACGTTGGATTCATCGCTCAAGAGATGGAAAAAGTATTTCCTGAGCTTGCTTATGAAAACTCAGATGGAATGAAAGGGGTTAACTATGCGGAGCTGGTGGCACCATTAACAAAAGCCCTTCAAGAGTCCATCGCCCGCATCGAAACACTCGAAGCCGCCAACGCCTCCCTTGAGGCACGACTCACCGCACTCGAAGGAGGTACTAACTGATGGCCATTGATTTTCCAAGCAACAGGGATCAGCTGGTTCCACCACAGCCTGCTGGTCCTATTCAGGACGGTGATGTCTACATCTATCAAGGCACCACCTACACAGCAAAGATTCTTGGCATACCGCCAGATGATTCTGTTCAGTGGAACGCTGCAACATCAGCAGGTAACGAAGGTTATGTGCTGAAGGTTGGCGACACGATGACAGGTCAGCTGACACTGCCTGGTGGTGGCACCGGCAAGCAGGCAGCCA
>Ga0070752_1000690_pt1 | contig 26365 bp, 13 predicted proteins | sample VirMetDEL_Aug_30_FD_77440 | JGI IMG/M metagenome (GOLD analysis project Ga0070752, IMG submission 77440) | Aqueous microbial communities from the Delaware River and Bay under freshwater to marine salinity gradient to study organic matter... | ecosystem: Environmental > Aquatic > Marine > Coastal...
AAAGGAATACTTTCATCTGCACCAAAGTGAAGTCTTTGTGTATCCTTATCATAGTAGATTTGATAATCAGCATTCTTACCTTCTTTAGCTTTACCCCAATAAATATATTGCTCGATAACGCTATACACAGAGTCAGACTTAAGCGGGAACATTGGATATCCTTTAGTGCCTTTTACAGGAACTTTACGAACATTACCAGTTTCTTCTATACCTCCTAAAGTTACATCTAATAATGCTTGCACAATAGTAACTTCATCTTCGTTTAAAGTTCTTGGGGTTAAATCTAATCTTCTTCCTTTAAAATCTTCTACCATTACTTCTCCTCTAGGAGTAACAGTCATTGATTTTAAAGACTTAGCAGAACCAAATACTTTCGAAGGCTTATTTTCGATTTTATTACCTTCAAAGTTTCTTGGCGCTCTGATTGGATGTCCTCCTGTTAAACTTTCGATATTAGCAATTGCTCTTTCACCGTTTGCTATTTTAGAACCAATTCTATTTCTAAATTGGTGTAAGTCATCATATAAATCCTGTAAGATTTTATTTTGTAAATCTGTACCATTCTCATACGGTCCTCCAGGAGCATTAACTTCTTCGTTAGAAGATAGCCACCCTCTAATAGTACTTAATGCATATGGCTTACCGTCATATCTAAACTCAGGATTCTCTCTTATAATATGAGGAACACTTAATTTAGACTGAAGATTTCCATCCTCATCTTTAAATACTAATACTTTACCGTCAGGATTATGGATATAAGTACTAAGTGCTAAAGAACCTTCTTTACTACTAATAGTCCCATCAGAAGTAGCTTTAACCAAACTACCGTCTTTATATATAAGAACAGCTCTATATCCTACATAAGGAGTTTCTCTCTTTATTTTTTCTCCATCTTCATCTAATACAGGTTTACCATCTTTATACTCATAGATTTCTGCATCTCTATTTTCTGCAGAGAATACTGTAGCATAAGCTGGATCTTCAGGAATTCTTCTAGTAGCTTCCTCACTTGTAATAAATTCTAATTTATATTTTCTAACAGAATTAGGTCCTAATTTATTCAGGGCTCTATACCATCTTTTACTTTCTTCACTAGGATCCATTAAATCATTACCTGCTGTTGTGTATGCAGAGATTTTTCTTGCAGAGTTTCCTAGTTCTATATCTTTTTCATCTGCTTCTACTGGTTCTGGATTAGATCCTGGTGTAGGAGCGTTCTGATACCCGTAATCTTTAGCAGTTTTTTCAGCTAGTTTTCTTGCTTCAGCCTGTGCTTTCATTGCAAACTCAGCCATCTTCTCTAGCATATCTTTAAGTTCAGTGTTGTTCACGTACTCATCCAATTCGCTGCTCATTCTATCGAATTGTTTTTGTACTTGCTCAAGCTGTCTTTTCTGCTTAATCATAGCTACTTCAAGACTGTTTTGAGTAAGAGCATCAACATTAGATACTTTTGCAGCATCTAATATCTTCTGAAGATCAGTAACTCTTGCTAATAAATCTGACTTTTGTTTTTCTAAACTTGCAGCTTGATTTTGAAGATTCTCAACAGAAGTACCAAAAGAACCTTTTAGTGCATTCTCTGCATCTTCATATAATTGTTGGAAGTTTGCATCTGCACCTTTAAGCATTTTTTCTCTTTCACGGAACACTTCCATGAACTTCTCCATAGCCTCTTGCTCTGCCGATAGCTTATCATAAACTCCTTCATAATCCATTAGAGTTTCCTCTAACTTATCTACAGCAGCATTATTCGTAGCTACAGTTTCCCTAGCATCTGTAAACTGATCTATGAATTGCTTTTCTAGTCTAGATCTTAAAGGAGATTGTCCGAATAACTTTTTACCAGTTTTTATATTGGTAATAGTGTTATCTCTAGCATCAAATTTATAAGAATCAATTCTAGAAGTTCCATCTTTAAACTTAGTCTCTAAGTCCAGGATATTAGTCATACCTTGACTTAATAAGTTATTAATAGTCTCTTTAGTAGAGTTAATCTCATTAGTAACTTTAGCAAGATTGTTCGCAATAGAAGTATTGTCTTTAGCAACTTGTTCAGTGATCTCTGAAATAGCATCTGCATTAGCTTTAGCTTGCGCTGCTTTTCTTTGGTCCTCTATATATTTCTCTAACTCTTTAGCAGACTTAGTGTTCTCTAAAAGAATTTTAATACCTTTATCATCTACTTTTTGAATAGTCTTACCGTCTAACCCTTGAATTACAAAAGACACACCAAAGTCAGATGTTTCATCATTTTCAGGAACAAGCATTACAGGCTCATCTCTATAGAAATAAATAGCTTGGTCATCTCCTTCCTTCGCCTGATCTTTGTACATTTCAAGTAGTTTATTATAAACTAATCTATTTCTCTCGCGAGATTTATTTTGTACAGATGTATCATAAAAGTATTTAGCTTGCCCTTCTTTAGTCTTAAGCTGATCCTGTAATAAGATTTCTTTCTGAAGATCTTTATTTACTTTATCTAGCATAGAAGAAATTTGTGTGTACTCACTCATATCAACTGAGGATTGTCCCCACACTGCCTTCTTTTTATCCTTTCTTCCTGGAATTGGAGTATAGATAGATTTCTTCAATTCTTTAATCTCTTCTTTACTTTCTTCTATTCTTTTGTCAAAGTCAATTTTAGAGTCAGGAGATAGTTTTTTTCTTTCTGTATATAAATCAATAAAGTTCTCAAGCTGTTTAATTTCAGCTTTAATATCTTCATTAGTTTTTGTAGGCTGTAAATCTATAGGATCTAATCCTAGAAATTCTCTTCTAGCTTCTATCAATTCTTTTTTTCTAGCTAGATTATCTTTTTTCTTTTGCAGCTCTTCAACTTTAATAGTAGACTCAAATAGAGCACCATCAATCTCTTTACCAAATCTACCTGCTACTTTTTGGTATGTCTTCTCATACTCTTTAATTTTATTTAAGGCTTGACTGGCTTTCTCTTTATAGTCTTCTCCATATCCTTGTTTAGCAGCTTCTTCTGGAGATAGTTCTTGAACTCTTCTATATAATTCTTCTAACTTATCTACAGCTCCTAGTGCAGCATGGCTTTTAACCTGTGTAGCTAATAATCTATTTTTAGAATCTTCTTGAAATTCTGCTAATTCTTCAATTGTAGCTTTATCAAGTTCTTCTATTCGATTTAAATAATTATCTTTTTCGTCTCCTTCTAAATTATCAGCATATGTTTTCATCTTATCTAAAAGGGCTTGCCTTTTAGGAACACTCTTATAAACAGTAGGATCTGATAATACATCAATAAGATTTAATTCGTTTTGTAATTTGATTTGTTCTTTAGCATTTAGCATCACATCAGAAGTAGTGATACCTGTTTTTTCCATCTCTGCATTTAACTTATCAAATTCTGCTTGAAGTTTAGTTTGTTTTTGTTTAGTTTCTTTATTTAAAGAATACCATTCTCTTTCAGCTTTTTTTTCTGATATATCTAACTCTTTCCCTTGCTTTCCTAATGAAGGATCGTTAATAGTAGTTAAATTATTTGCAACTACTTGTTTGTGGATTTTCATAATCCTATTAAGCCTGTCATCTCCTACAGAAAGTCCTGTTGCCTCTGCTATATCTGCTTCTGTTATTTGAGAAAGAACTCCTTTATTTCCTTGCTCAATTCCATATTTAGCTTTTAACTCTTCGTTGTCTTTATCAACAGTAACTTTCTTATCACCATCTTCAACAATCCATCCTAGTTGTTTTCCATCTTTTACAAGAGGAGTATTCTTAAAAGTTTTTACATCAGATTTTCCTGCTAACTTATTTTGGTATAAAGTATTAACAGATTCTACTGCATTTTGATTTATGTATGCTAAATTTCCTTTTGTAGAATAAACAACATTACCTTCACTATCTACTTTATCTCTTCTCTTATAAGAAATAGAATTTACACCATGAGTACCTGCTGTTTGTCCAATAGCTCCAATTGCCCCTAGCAAACCAGCTTCTAGTCCTTTTAAAGATGCTACATCATTCCAAGCATTTTCAATATTAAATTCATACTTTTTATCTGCAAGTAATGCTTCAGCTAATCTATTACCTTCAGCTTCACCTATTAAGTTTATATTTTCTTCTATATATTCTTGAGGCGCCTCTTGTAAAACCTCAGTTCCAAACTTTTTCATACCGCTTTTAACTTTTTCGTTAATAGCACCTCTAGTAACAGTTGAAGGTTTTAAGAACCTCCCAGCAGAAGTCATGTTAACTAAAATGTTAGCTCTTTGTAGGTTAATAGAATAGGCAGCAGCATCTGCAGCCATTTGGTCTGCCGCTATTGGATCTATTCCTTTAGCGATTGCTTTTTCTCTTGTAGACTTATAAATTTCAGTAGCGCTTTTTAAAGATTCTGCTTGGTTTAAAAGGAAAGAAGACGCTAATGCATCAAATGCTCTTGCTGCTTTTGTCCCATCGGACATTGCTTTTAATCCAGTCATGAATCTTAAACCACTTCCTACTCCTCCTGTCATCGCTCCTAAAGCAACGAACTCTCCAATAGAGTTAACTAATCCAGATCCATTTTCAAACCACCATCCTGAGTCTGTCCAGTCAAAGGCTTCTCCTGGATTTCTTCTATATATAGGCAATTGTTTATTAGTTTCCTCTGTTATTTCTGTCATCATATCAGTAAGCCAGTTACCTACTTCAGCATCAGAATTAAAGTAATCTTCAAAGTCAAGCATACTTGCAAGAGACCCTACAATATTAAAAGGAATATTTGAAAGTCTTCCTGCAGCATTTATAAACTGTTCTCCTGCAGACTGTCTTTCTGCTAGCGCAGTCATCATATCAGTAGAGATACCATAAATACCATTTTGACCTAGCTTTTCTGCAAAGTCTTCATATAGATGTTCGTCCTCTGCACTTAATGCTTTTTCTTCTTCTAAAGAAATAGCAGCTTCAGAATCTAATACAAAGTCCCCAAATGTTGGAGTAGGTTCATCTTCTTCTGGAGTTGCTCCTACATAAGGAGCGTTAAAATCTACTGGTCCTAATTTCTGGACATCAATTCCTAAATCTTCTGCACTTACAAATTTTGCAGAAGACTTAGCTTGACCTTGTAATCCTGTATTAGGATTCACACTTTGACTTTGTTTTTTTGCCATATTATAGTCCTATTCTTTTAAAAAATTTTTCATATTCAATTCCTGCAACATTGTCACTTACATCTGCCCATTTACTTTTCCCATCTTTTCCTGGGAAAGCTGCCCATACATTTGCAAGTCTATCTGCAAGGGCCTCTTTATCTTTAAGAGTCTTCTTAGATCTATTATACGTCTCGATACCTCCTTTTGATGGGTGATATAATAAGAACTTTAACATAGCATCTTGCATCTTTTTATCCATAGGCATATCTTTAGTGAAGCCTTTAGAATAATTAGTTAAGAAGAAGTGGTCTCTAGTATCTCTAGTTATCTGAAAATCACCTACTGCAGTTTGTTTTTTACCTATCTTTTCTGCTGCCGCGTCGATTTCATTAACAGTTGCTTTAGTTATAGGCTTACCTAACTCCTTCATCATGGCGTCATAGTTTTTAGCATAAATAGAGTTGTATCCTTTATTCTTAGTGCCTTTACCAGACTCAAGTTCTCTTACTAATCCTAATACATTATTTCCTATTTCATCAAGACCTGTAATAATAGGACTTTTAGACGCTCTGTGTCCTGTAGCACCCGCAATAGCATATGCTAAATCAGAAATATTCTTAGATGATAATTGTGCTACTCTTTCAACACCGTCTATATTAACTTTTGACGTAACAGGTTCATATTTACCAGTCTCCTCATCTTTAGTAAATAAAGTATAATTATCATCTTTATACCTAATTTTGTAAGTACTCTCTGTACCATCATAGTTATCTACTATCCATAAATTATCTGTTTTAGGCTGAGCATTCATTTCTAACTGATATGCTGTAGAAATAACTGCATCATCAGTAAACTGATCTCCTGTTAAATATTTCTTATCTGTAAGTGTTTTTGTAATATATCTTTGGTATATATTATTAGATTGTTCCTTAAACTCATCAGGAATCTTAGCAGAGAAAGTCGAAGTGAAGGTTTTATTACCTACTTTATAAGTAACGTCAATGATATTTCTTCTTCCACCTTCTCCTACAACACCAGTTTTAGTTTGCCCTCTAAATTTAACTTTAGCACTTGCATTGTTTTTGATTTCATTATAAGATATTCCTGAAGAATTTATATTCTTAATATCCATATCCTTTGCAAATGCCTCATTAAAGAAACTATCTTCAAAAACTGTGGATCCAAATAATTCTCTAGAGTCTTTATCAGTTTGAGGAGTAATATACTCTTCTCCTACTGCAACTTTATTTTGAGACTTCCAGAACTCTTCAGCAGCTTCTCTTCTAGTTTCATTTGCAGACTCTACTGCGCCCAGCATTGTTTCATACATATCTGTTTTCATAGAAGATATTTGATCTCTTAGATAACTTATCGACTCTGGATTTTTAATACCTAAGTTTGAAGTTAAAGCCTCCGAAAATGCAGCCGCTTGGCTAGAATAAGAAGTAACACCTCCATATCCAGTTCTAACTGACTCACCATACCTATTCTCAATACCGCCTACGTCTTTAGATTCTTCTGCAGCTTTCACGATAGCATCTAACAGTTCCTCATCAGACACATTCCTAATGTAGCCAGAAAGTATATTCTGAGCAGCCTTAACTTTACTGTCATTAGCTATAGCAGCCTTAACTCTATCTTCTTGTAAAATCTTTTTAGCTTTTAAGTCTTGTACGTTTGCCTTAAATGCTCTTCTATTAGCAGCCTGTGCATTTAATTCTAATGTAGTTTTAGGAGTACTTAAAGTCTTAATTGCTTTTTCTAGTTCTGCTTTTTGACTTATAAGAGGACTATAATTAAGATCAGATACTTTTTCCATATCACTCATCTTATCATAGGCTTTAAGCTGTTCATCTATTATAGTTTTAGCTTTTTTAGCCTCTGCAAGTGCAACATCCTCAGCGTCTACTGCTTTTAATTTAGCCTCTTGATCTTGTATTAATGCATCTATATCATAATCACTTTCTATAAAATCTTCATGAGACATACCTGTAAGATCTTTAACTAAATCTCTATCAGTTTCAAAGGATACATTACCACCTGCACTTACATACCTTCCAGCATATAAATCTTTCTCTTCTTTTTTCTTAGGTTTTTTCCCTGAAGTTTTAGGTAAACCTTCATCTTCAAATGCTAATACATTAGCAGCTCCCACCAAATGTCCTAAAATTTCTTTTTTAAATTCTTCTTCTGTTTGAAGATTATTTTGTATTCTATATGCACCTACTTTTTGAATTTCAGGGTCTTGGAAAATATATCCAGAAGCCTTCTCAATTATATCATTAACGTCTAGCTTTTCCTTCTTAATATAAGATACTTTTTCATCATCAGTCATACCAGAAGTATGCTCTATGAAAGATTTAATTGAAGGAACCTTTTCTGCGATTGCCATAATAGATTTATTCCTATCGTATGCATTTGGCACATGCTTTCTTGTATATGTAGACAACTCTCCTGTAATAGGATCTATAGTGGTCTTATAATCTAATAGTTCACTAAGAGCATGCTTCTTAGACATATCATCTAATTCATCATTATCATAGATAGCCTTTTTATCCTCATTAACTGTTTCATAGTTATACATTAAAGTCCTATAATCAGGATCATTTAATTCACTAGATACATATTGATAAAAATCTTTAGTACCTTCTGGTGAGTAAAATCCATCAGGATGCTTTTTCATCAGCTGATCTAATCTATCCCCAGACCTTCCAAGTAATTGTTGATATAACTGCTTATCGTTCTCAAGCCTGTCTATAGACATTAATTGTCCTTGAAATTTACCCATCTGACCTGCCATCTGCATTTCATAGGCATCTTTCATTCTCTTCTCTTGCGCGGCTTGATTTATCATCCCTTCAAATGGAAGGGCTGTAAACATAAACTGATTCGGTTTATCGTTAGGTGTAATAGCCATTTCTATTTCTTTTTAGTTAACGCATCTAACTGCGCTTTATATAATTCTGTAGTTCCAAGCCCTTTACCTAATGCCCCTAATTGACTATAGAAAGCATTCATATATTGGTTCTGAGCAGCTTGAGCCGCTTTATTATATTGCAGCTCTTTTTCTCTTTGTCCTATATTAAACATGTTTACTCTTTGTTGGTCTTGCATTTCTGCCTGCAATATCGACATTAATCTTTGATTTTTCAAATCTTGGGCCTGTAAATTTTGTTGTTCTGCAGCTCCCAAGACACTTCCTTTAGCTCTACCTTCTTGGCCTGCTAACCCAATTCTAGCTCTCATATAAGAACCAAGATCTCCACCAGTCTTACCAGCAATATCATAAGCAGCTCTTCCAGTACTTCCTTGTATTGCGGCTAACTCAGCAGCAGGGTTATAAACATTTGTTCTGCTAGCTAAATCTTTCATCGCTTTAAAGTTCTGAGCCTCAGTTCTATCTAGATTTAAAGTATCAGCTTTTCCAAAGATTCCTTTAGCTAAGTTATACCCCATAGAAGGCATTGCTCCTAATAAGTTATACATTTGGGCCTGCTTGATTACATCATCATATTGCCCTACAGTGTTTTCTTCTCCACTACCTTCTCCACTACTTTCTCCGTTACCTTCTCCGTTATTTTCTGTATTATTAGTATTATTAGTATTATTCACATTTTGTGTAGTAATTATACTATTTATAGATTTTATAGCTTTTTCTTTTTCTTTTTTATTACGGTACATTATATCATCAGGACCTAACTCTTCTTCTAGCTCAACATCTTCAAACTGGTTTACATCACCGTATGAAACATCTTCAGGATTTAAGTAGTTGCTAGCGTCCTTTCCAAATTGCATATTAGGAGCACCTACTCTTTGATTAGCTAACTGTCTAAGATATGCAGCTTGTGCCATCTCAGGGCTTAAAGTATTACCTGCTTCATACCCCATCAAATTAGGTTCATTACCAAACATTCCTCCATCAGGATACATAGGAAGTTCTCCTCCCATTCTCATTTCATTAGTAGGAATCTTACCTGTTTCAGCTTTTAATGCTTCTTGTGTATTATAGATATCATCCAACTTACCTTCAAGTTGTTTTTTCATGAACTCATAAGTCTTTTGAGCAAATCCACCTTTCTTAGCCCTTTCCTCATACTGCTGTAACTCTTTAGAAACTTCTTCAGCTTTTTGTGCTGGTGATTGCTTTTCTCCCTTAGGTACTACATCTGAGAATACTCTTCCTTCATCTGTGTTAATTGGAATACCTCCTCCTTCGTGAGATGGTCCGTCTGCTTTCATCACACCAGAAGATAGTTGGTTAAGTTCTCCTGGACCTCCCATTACAGTAGCTAACCCACCTTGATTGAATTGTATTAATTCATTCCCTTCAATCTCTACTTGTGTTTTATTAGTAGGACCTCCGTATTTCATTTGACCTGCACCATATCCAGGCATATTAATTCCAGGAGTAGCGCCCATCATAGCATCCATCCTTTCTTGTCCTAACTCTATAAATCTATCAGCTGCTAATTCAGTTCTATGTAACCCTAATTCTTGTCTACCTTTCCTATTACCTAAAGCAGTACCTCCAATAAGACCTGCTGCCCCACCAACAAGTGCTCCAATACCTGCACCTGCAGCAGTTCCTACACCAGGTCCTAATAAAGTACCTATACCTGCACCTATAGATGCACCTGTAGCAGCTCCAGAACCTAGACCTTTTAATGCACCTCCTCCAGTTTGGGCAGCAACATTAGGCCTATTGCTAGGACCTTTTATCTGTTGTACAGCTTCCCCTGCAGAACTTACTAAAGCCCCTGCAGCTTGTACTCCTGTGGTCTGCTCTGGAGTTAATCCTCCAAATTTCATTTGGTTTTGTGATGCCATGAATTTTTCAAAGGATTCTTTTGTAGGAAACTTTTTATAAAATTCTTCTTCTGTTAATCCTGTCTTTTTAAGTATTTCTGCTTTAGTCATCTTGTTATAATTTATCTAACCAGTTGTTATACGTAGTTTTATTAGTATTAGGTATAGCTCCTCCTTGCTTAAATCCAACATATTTATAAGCATGGAACTTATCTTTCGGAGCACCATCTTCTTTATAGTATGCATTTTTTAAACTATACTCTGTATCCAGCCAAGGCAAGTCAGGATTTCCAGGAGAACTATAATACATAGAATCGTTCCCCATTACTCCCATATGGTACCCATAATACTCATCATCGTTATAATATTGAATAACATCTCCAGGTTTCACATTCTTAGGATCTACTGCTTGGTATCCATAATCTGCATAATTCTCAAAGAATTTTTTATTACTTACCAAATCCTCAGGCATCCCTGTTCTTCCTGCACGTTTTTCTAACTCACAAGTAGCTGATACACAAGTATTCGCATTTGTTGTAGAGCTAAGATACTTTAACGCAGAGAGTCTATCTCTTTCAAACTCTTCTCCTTCTTGAGCTGCTTTTTTAGCTTCTTGTAATAAAGGAATCCTATTAGCATCTCTAGTACTTGGTGTTATCTCTATAGCAGGAAGTATACCACCATAGTAAATAGGCTCTTCAGAGGATTTTACTTCTCCTCCATCAGGATATTTAGGCACAGTATCTTTCTGTTCTAGTATACTATAAAATATACCATTTTTATTATAACCTGTTAGGGTTCTTTCTCCTTGTGGAGAAGTGGTATATACGGGGATAGATCCTACTGATGGATCTAATACTGGCTTGTGTTTAGGTTTAAACTTTGTATTAGGTCCTACAACCTCTTGATCCACAGAGGCATCGTTATTCTTTTCATCAAGCCTAACAATAGCATCAAATCCTTCTCTATTAAAGTGTCCTCCTGGGGCCCATCCTCTAGAAGCGGCAGTACTATCATTATACATCTGCATAGCTTTATCATACTCAGCTTTATCTATATATGTTTTTGTAATCTCTCCTCCATCTGGATATTTATCTAACTCTCCACTATTTTTTTTCTCTGTCTCTAGATCTTCTCTTATTAGTTCTTGAGCTGTACCTTGTGCAGATTCTTTAGCTAAAGAGTTTATTAATGGTCCATATTGTAAGGGTCCTCTTGGTGGAGGTCCTTTTAGTAAATTTATACCAGAAAAGGGCGCTCTTGTAGGCGCTTTTAATCCAGCGAAAATAAGAGGGTCAAGTAAAACATCTCCTGCAAATTGGAGTACAGGGTTTGCATCTTTTAAAAATGTATCAGAAGGCTGTCTTTGATCTGACTTATATTCTCCGTAATTAGGAATCACATTTGAAAAATCGTAATCATTACCTCTTAGTGCCTCAATCCCTTCTATCATAGCTGCTTGAGGGATTTGAAAAGTTTGAAGTGCTCCTACAACAGGAAGTCCTACAGCATCTCTTCCTGCAGTCTTTACAGATTCCATATAGGTAGGATTATCTCCTATACCGTAACCACTTCTGGCTTTAGCTCTAATAGCCCTAGTAACAGGATCTGTATCATCTTTATGTTCTATTAAGTACTTTCTATCTTCTTCAGAGATCTGGTCCCAATAAGGAAGGTCTTTAGCAAAGTCAGGAGTTTTCTTTTTACCTTTTATAGTAACTTCTGGTAAAGCATATTTCATTTCATATCCTACTTCACCGTCTATATTAACAGGCTTAGCCTTTTTAGCTTCATCTGTTTCCCATCTAGAGTAGTCTATCTTACCTCCATCAGGATATTTATCTAACCATTTATTATTCTTAGCCATTATCTTGCAGAAATTCTAAATAAACTTTTTACATAATGTAACATCTTCTTGACGTTAGAGGCAGTATTCTCGATGATAATATTAACATCCATATACTTATCTCTTATACGATCTTTAAACTTAGCTGTTGCGTCCAAGTTTCCAGCATCAAATATATCTGCAGTAGAATCTATAACAGCATTTCTAGGAATAGCAACTTTCCACTCTCTTTCAACTCTTCTTGAGTTAGTAGAATCTAAAGTAAACCAATCCGTATTCTGATAGTCTGTATGGAATCTCATAGAGTCTATTAAAGCATTAGACTGTACGCCATTAACATCATAAGATTCTAATTGATAAGAGACATTGTCAAATACTTTAGTTCTATCAGGAGCCATATTTACTAAGAACTTTAAAACAGAATCATAATATGTTCCATAAAATTGTCCATAATCCCCAAAGTCATGTAGATATAAACTATTCGAACTTCCTGTACCTATAGTTAAAAAGATATCACTAAGATTTATACACATAACAGAAATGAAAGAATAGAACGTAGAGAAGTTTCTAATCGGCTCACTGAATGCTACAGTTTGAGGTGTAGTTTTATGAAATGTAAACATTACTTCCATATAGTTAGGATCATATCCTGAAGTAATTCCCTCACCTTGATATGGATTATCTTTATTTAGCGCAAGTAATGTTTCCGTTTCATGTAATAAAGAATTAATACTTGGATCTGAAATAGGAGTAAGTTGCTCAGCAAATTGGAATATCTTCTTACGTTTACTATCTACAAAATAAATTGCTCCATTAGTTACAATAGGAGAAAATTGTTGAATAGATCCATATTCAGTAGTGATATAGACAAAATCGTATAAAACTCTACCTTCACCTAATTCTAAAGGACCTGCTTCTCCAGTTTGAACTACAGCTCTAGGACTTACAGCAAGTTGACCAAATCCAGAATCTTGTAAAAAGAAAATAGTATCCCTAAACTGTAAAAGTTTATTTAATCTCCCATGCATCCCATCTACATCCAAGTAGGAAATAGTATCGAAATTTCTCCAAGCATCTACTAATTCTCCATTAGTCTTAGGACTTGTAGCTACAATCCTATTATCAAAATTATTTACTTCTTCAACATAAGAAGGAAGAGTATAATATCTCTCTGCCCCTTTATCCATAGTAAATAAATATACACTATCTAAAATGTAATCATCTGGAGTAGAGTCTTTTAAATCCGAATTATTTTGATTCATAAAATTATTTCCTTCTCTTAAATCAAATGCCACTGTAGATTCTACTGGGAATGTATATCCTACTCTGAATCCTTTTCCATCAGGTCTAAAGTCAGACTTAGTAACATTATAATACCCTACAACAGTATCCCCTCCGAAAACACTAATTACTCTATCTCCAGAAGTGATATCTACAAACGCACCACATGGAATATACTCTTGCCCTTCTCTAGCCTCAGAGGTTAATCCTCCATACTGATCTCCTACTATATCTCTAACATATTGAACTATTGGTCTATCTCCTTCTGGCATTGTAGCATCAGTTCTTGTTGGAGTTAATTGATAAGAAGCAGATAGTTTTCTTACTTTGGATCCAACACCATCTATATAAGCGTTTAATGTCATGTATAATGGTTGATATGTAATACTATAAGGAGCATTGTCTAGATTAATTCCTTCAGTAAATAAAAGCATAGTTTTATTTCCTATACCACTATAGTTAAACTTCATAGCTTTTACATTATCATCTCCATACTTACCTGTATTAGTTCCAGCATCTATATTTGTAACATTGTCTACAGTAAAAGAAACTCCCACGTAAGCATTCTTAAATTCAAATTCAGCTCTATCAGCTCCTCCTCCATATCCAATAGTAATATCTTCTCCAGCTGCTACATTGTATCCAGAATATATTTCAATTTTTCTATCCGCAAACGATAATCCTGATAATCTGTCTAAATTATATAATGGGAAGTATTCTATCCAGCTATGTTGCAAAGGAGCAGTAGCCCTTAGGTCATTATCTCTAGTAGCTCCATTATAATCTGCGTCTGCTTCATCAAACTCTACTATATTTTTTAACTGAGTAAAATCATCATTATTATTTTCATAAACATCACAATAAGAAGACGTTAAATCTTCTACAGCAAATACAGAAGGGTAAGGTCTTTTACCATCTACAGGATGATTAGCAGGGCTATTTTGCCAACTTGAAGCATCTATTAAGGCGTCTTCTCTTACGTTAACTGTAGATCCTGTTGCTTTACCTATTATTCTTAAATGATCTCCTGCTTTTACAGAAACATCACCTAAAAAGTGTAAATCAGGACTTTCTAAAGTAAATAAATCATTTTTCTTAACTATCTTCCCCATTTTAACTTTTCCTGCTTGTACATTGTGAGTACCGTTTTGAGCAACATCCCACGACATGACATCTGTTAAGTCGTCCCAGTTAGCAGGATACAATCCATTAGCGATAAAATAATTTCCATTATCACTTTTAAAAGGATCTGAATCAGGGTCAAATGTTTCTCCTATAGTAAGATTTCCTACGATAGAAGGATCTGAATATGGGATTGGGTTAACTCCATCGTCCGCATATATCCAATAGTTATATGTATCAAATAACGCACCAGAAGCAATAATAGATTTATCTGCTCCAGTTCTTTCCATTCTTACAATTCTATATCCAGAAATACCTGTAGTATCTGGTATATTAACTGTAAATTCAATCCCTAATACTTTTAAGGAAGCAGTTGCTGTTGGAGAAGTAGATCCTAATCCAAATGCAGTGTCTGCAGTCTCATATCCTTTAGGGAATTTAATATCTCCAATCCAGTTTACATATCCTGGATTACCTTTTAAATCATAAAGCACTAGTCCGAATCTATAAATCTCTCCTCTTGTATATCCTTTTAAATGAGATAAATAAAATGAAGATTTAAAGTTTCTCCATGTAGCATCTCCTGAAGACTCTTCTTGAAGGCCTGTAGCAGATAATGGATTAAAATATCCTACTTGAGTAGTACTTGTAAATTGCCCTGGAGTAGGAGAAGATCCTTCTGGTCCAAAATCAGTTGTACCATATCCTACATCTTCTGTAATAAATTTATAAGAGACGTTATCCCCAGTTCCTCCTAAAGTAACTAAGTCACTTTGGTAAGCATACGCATTGTTATCTAACTCTGCGTCTATATCTGTATTATATGGATTAATGTCGTCTGTGTTACTGTAAGTAGTACCATCTGATTTCCTATATCTATATGCTCTAGCATCTATAGTAAGAGTTGATAGAGGAGTAGTAGTAATATTACCTGCAATTAATCTATTATCTTTAACCGCTAAAGTCTTAGCTGTTTTTAAATTACTAGCAAGCGAAGTAACTTCTTCTACAGACATAGAAATAGTATTTTCATTTCCTGTATGAATTACATCAATCTCTCCTGAAGTAGGTATAGATCTTTGTTCTATAATAGTTACTTCTGGATCTACATCTCTTTTAGAATAATATAAATTAACTACTTCTATATAATCATATCTAGAATCTATATTTTCAATCTTCAATTTAATAGCCCTTCCTGACTCTTCTCCAATATCAGATCCATCTACTGCGTTTGTTTCCGAAAAGAAATTTGAATTTCTCTCAAAGTTCTTAAGTATAGGCATAAAATCTGAAAACGTTGAGAACTTTGTAAGTGCTCCGCTTTCTGTTCCTAATCTATACGCATATTGATGAACTCCTACTTTTAAACTCCCTACTTCAAATCCCCTAAAGGTAGGCCTTCTTAAATCAGCTCCTGGCCCTAATTCAAGGGTATCAGGGTCTAAAGTTAAAGTATCTGGATAATCTGCAATATTAATAGATCTAACAGGATTATTGTTATCAGTCCAATAAACTCTTTGTATAGTGTCACTTTCATATCTTCCAATAGCTTCTATAGGATTATTTACATCAAATCCTAAATTACCCTCATAGATTTTAGTATAAGCAGGAGTAGCTGAAACATCATCAAAATCATAAACTAGCTTCCAGATTTGAGAGACACTACCTACTACAGTAAATAAAATTAAGTCATCTCTTAACGTAGCATGCCCTATTACATCAGGTGCAGTTCCATTTTCATCTGGATATTTAGGAATATTAAAAGATAATGTATTCCCTCTAACATTACTGAGTGCTCCTGTACTTTCTCCATCTATAGAAACCATACGTAAATTCTCAGCGTGTCTATACTGAGAAGCAGCTATTGATGAATTAGCTGCCTCTTTATTCATACCTCCGTTGAAAGTATTTATTTGTTCTGGTCTTTGTCCTGGCATCTTATCTATGTTTTAATCTTTCAGGTGAATTTAAATTTGAGAAGAAGTTAGCATGTGCATTCTGATTAGGCTTAAGTCTAACCCACTGATTCTTAATAGATTCCATCTTATCAATGTTCGGCATCTGTGCTTTACCTCTAGCAGATCTAACATACCATTCCCAATCTCTTTGAGAATCTCTATACACTGCTTCAGGTAATCTCTGTCTTCTCCATTCTCTTCTATCAAGCATCATCTGACAATAAGATCTTAATGCCTTCTTGTACGTTACCTCATCTGGAATCATAGGATATCCATCCTCGTCCAACTTCGTACCCGTATAAGATACAGTCAGACATCCTTCTTCAAAAGATGCAATAAGATATGCATCATTCAAATAATATCTATGGTCCATGTAGATCTCATCTCCTCCTGATCTTGGAAAGTTATCTGCTGTAACTTCTTCCCCATCTAAAACAGCAGTTGTGGTATCTACCTTTGTAGCAGGCCCAAAAGATCCTGCAGCATATTTTAAAGGTACTCCTTTATAAGAAACTTGATTAATAGAGTTCATATTACAAGGTAATGCAAATCTATAATCACACACATTCCAGTCTTCAACAATAGTAACATACTGTTGATGTGCACCGATTAAATCTAGTGCTTCTCCGCACCACTCAATAATGTCCCAAAGGTCTAACTCCTCTTGAGATGCATAATCACGATACATCCCTTCAACAATTTCTTTAACACTTGTGTAATTATAAATCATTAGCTCTTATTCAAAGTAATCAATATTTTTATCTTTATCTTTCAGTAAAGATGCTAGTTCTCGTTTATTCGTTCTAGTAGGGTAAAAAGAATAAAGTTTCTTTCCTACTGTAACAACATTAGATTTATTCCAAGCCCATCTATACCTAAAACCACCTGTATGATCGTTGAGGTGATAGACTCTTTTTCCTAACTCTTTACTCTTTTTCCAATCTGGTCTCATATGGTTCTTGTTAGAATAATCCATCTTAGTCTTTTTTATTCTAAGAGTCCCCATACGATAAGGAAGTTCAAATTCCCCTGCTTCTTCTAAAATGTATTTACAAATTAGTTTATTAAAATCTACGCATACATTCTTATAAACAGAATAGTCTACATGAAATGCAGACTCTTCAGTTAATTCATCTGTATAAAACTTATACGCATCTTTTAAAGTTTTTGCTCCTTTTATTCTTGACATAATTAATGTGTCTCATTTATTTGTTTTTCATCTGCATCATTAGTCTCATCATTCGGCATCTGTCTAGCAATACCCATTTTAGTTTTTAAGATAATATCAGTAACCGTACTAGCCATACTATTTGCAATAGGGTATGTATCATCCCAGCTAAAAGGAGTATCTCCACTCGATAAGCCAAAATTTGCAACTTCCTCAGGATCTTCAAATATTCCACTCACACTTATTTTCTCAATTAATAATTCATTAGTGATGTATAAGTATCCGTCTTTTAAATACCAACGAGGTTCGCATTTAGTGTACTTGTTATACTTATTATATTTGCGTCTAAAAAATGTTGTCTCTGAAAAAGTTTGAGTTCCGTCTAAAGACTCTACAGAAGTGATTCTATTCTTCTCACCTCTTTGAACAGTCTCTGGAAGTTTCTCTGTAGATTTTAAAATAAACGCACCAGTAGATAAGCCAGATACTTCCGCTGGATCTACTAGTGTTAAGTTTACTTCATTTAAATGCTGTACAAATGACGAGCTAATTTTATTTCTTGTAGCTAGCTCTTGTCTAACCAGCATAGCTCTCACCTGCCTTATCCAATAAGCAACTTGATGATCGCTTACTCTATGGTCATCCGACTGCTCACCACCGTAAGCAATATTCTTGATGTCATATACCATTTCATTTAATGTAGGCATTATAGTGAATATTTTATAAAGTTAATAATCTTCCCCCAAAAAGTGTAGCTATTTAATTCTCTTTTATAATATCTCTTAGCATTCTTGTATGCCTGGTCAAATAACTCAGGATTAAAGGGTGTATGTTTAATGCATATAGTAAGACCTTCTACCTCTTTTACATACATCTCTATTAAAGATGCTTTAGCAAATATAGAATATTTACTCTCTTTAAGTAATTGTCTTTTTAATTCTTTATTCATTTACAATAGTTATAATACTTGCAGCCTCATCTGCTGTTAAGCATGCCAATATAACTGGATATCTACCAACTTGTTCGTCAATAATTAATCTTACTTTAGTTTCATCTTCATTTTTTGGCGAAGAACTAAATAAAGCATATGCATCTGCACTATAAGTTATATTAGAAGTTAATAAAGCGTTATGGATTTTATACGCCATAGCATCAAAACTAACTTGGTCTGTTATGTCAAATTCTATTACTTTCATTATACTATTTTTAATATATTATGTATTTATCATTAAGCCAACTTGAAACAGATGCTACTTCCGCTGCACTGTGGGCTGCTCCGTATAATAACTGATTACCAAATGTAACTCCGTAGTTTGAATTAAATAATTTATCCCACTCAATAGGGTAATCAGTAACAGAACCTCCTAAAAAGTCACCATAAAAAGAACCGTTAACGTACATTTTAAAAGTATTAGCTACTCTGTCTAAAGTATAAGCTACAATTTTTAAATTTAAATCAGCTGTATAAGATATGTATCTAGCCGATCCTGATGTACTTCTAAACTTGTGTTGAGATCCAGTCCACTCCATTCTACAGTTGGTGTTTGTACTTAACACGTTAATGTAGAACTCATTGTTAGTATCATCTCTCTTATAAACAGCGTAGAAAGTAAATCCATCCTGTGAGTTAGGGATATTAATATTAGTTGTAGGAGTAAAGAAGTCTAATTCAGACTGAACTCCTGTATTACCATTACCTAATGTTGAAGTTCTATATACAGGTTGATCTACAGCAGTTGCTTGATTCAAAGTATTACCGTTACCACTTTGGTCGTTCCATTGTCTAATATTCTCTCCATCTAAAGCTAATGTAGATCCTGTATCAGAATAAACATCAGAATCAGGAGTATAGTAGTAAGTTAAGTCATCTGTAATAGGAGGCATAGAAACACCTTCACTTGCAGGTAATACATAATATGAATTAATTATAAATGGTGCCATCTTATACTGTTGTTCCGATTAAATAAACTTTAAGGCCTGTTTCATCCGCTCCTCCAGTCACTGCGTCCACATCAACTGTAATCTCAGCATTATCTGCTAAAGAAGTAGTAGATATAACTGCAGGCACAGCGGCTGTAACGCTAGACTTCTCTCCAAAGTCAATAGTCAATGGAGTAGATAAGATAGAAACTCCTCCTGCATTAATATCGACAGTAGTAGTTCCTGAAGTACTTCCAGCAGTTGTTAAACTTGCTCTTACCTCTGTTAGGTTAAACCCATAAGGCATTCTAAAGGTTACTTTAGCAGTTCCTGCGGTCACTGTTGTAGCCTCATCAGAAGCAGCTGCTATTAAAACTTGAGATGTTGCTTTATCATTTACTGTACTCATATCCTCGTAAAGTCTCTTTACAATAAAATCAATATCTTTTGCTTTTATAGCTACAGATCTACCAAATCTTTCTAGTAAAATCTTTTTATACTTTTCTTCAAATGTCATTATATATAATTTAAATTACTTATTTACTTGTACGTAACCTTCATACCCAGTGTTCTTATTCCAGATATGCGCTTGAGCACATTTAAGATGATCGTACCCATGAAATTTATGCCACGCATCAGCAGGACATAGAGATGGTAAGTGTCTTACCTTAACTCCGTTGAATTCATTAAGAACTTCTTTATGTAAATGTCCTAAATGCCATTCAAAAAATTCTACGTCTGCAATATTTTCTTTATTATCTTTAAGAATTTTAGTAGCAAGTACTTGTCCTTTAATTTTATCTCCGTGGTCAAATCCTACTAAATTCTTTCCATACTTGTAGTATTTATAAGAAGTAAGCCCGTTATCTACGTTTACATTCTTTTCTCCTCTATACCATGCAGCTAATACTTCTCCTACTGCGAATGTAGTTTCGAAGTCATGGTTACCTGGTACAATAATAACATCTACTGGAGCACGTTCTCTTAAGAAATTGATAGCCTCAATAACAGAAGCGATAGCTTTCCTAAACACTAATGGTCCTCTGTGCGAGTCATGCATAGGAGTTCCTTTAGTAGTAGTCTGTCTATGATTATCAGAATTAATCATATCGTTACCAATAGGAAGGATAAATCTTTCGATGTTATTTCCCATCACTTTTCTATATAACTTTTTGATTGTATTCAAGTATAACTCAGCTGCGATATCTAAGTTATAATCATCTCCAGATTCTTCTGCATGCGCTAACTTACCAAAGTGATGATCTGGTAAACTAATCTCTACTGCACATTTATCTACATGATCTTTAAATTTAGGGTACTTAACTTTAGGTAATGGTTTTGCTTCTTTAGATAGTTCTTCTAGTAACCCGTCTTTAATATCTTTTAGGGAAACTTCAGTATCGTCTTCTCCTTTAACAACTACAGTATGCCTTACTTCTCCTTTCATAGTTTGCCAGATTTTAACCGACTTAACATCTTCAACAGAGAATCCAGAAGAAGCTACTAACTGCTCGTATGAAATATTAGAATTTTCGTTAGTGTTATCAAGTTCTAAAGCATCAGTATTTTTCCACTTGTAACCACCTGCAGTATTTCTTTCACCTCTAATACATCTATAGATATTTGTTTTAACTATTGAAGTTTTTCTAGATGCTTCTTTTACTGAATTAAATTCTGCAACTACTTTTCCTTTCTTACTTAATTGTTGTATCATATTATTTTTATTAGTTCAAAAAAAATAGACCGTCCACTATAGACGGTCTTTATTTTAATATTCTGCATACAATATACAAAAAATTTTGTTATAAAAGTAATTATGCAATAACTCTCCATGCTTCAGTCCACAATCCGTTACCAGTAGTGAATAAAGCAATGACATCATTAACTGCCATAGAGAAGTTTACTCCTCCTGACAATGTGATATATCCGCTATTGATAATAGTTGTACCGATAGTAGCATCTGTACTCTTAATCAAAAGGAGAGTCCCTCCAGGAAATCTATCTGATGCTTGGTTAATTCTTTGTATAGAACCTCCAGAAACAGAAGTGTTTATACCAAAGAAATTAGTACCGTCTAAAGGCAATGTTAAAAATCCTCCTGAAAGCACATCACCACTAGCTACTTCTTGGTATCCTACTGTTGCAGGAGTCTTAGTGCTTGGTATTCTAGCAACCTCTATCCATGTTCCATCTCCTGTAGTTATAAATTCTATCCAATCTCCACTTAAAGGTAAATAGTTTTCACTTCCTTTTAAAGAGATGTACGCACTGTCAATAATAGTTAAAGTCTGAGAGATTGTACCAAATCTTAGTAAAACTTTTGAACCTGCAGGATATCTAACAACATCATTAATCCTAGCAATGTTTTGAGTAGACACTGTATTGTTAATAGTGATATAGTTTTTAGTAGTATCTAAAGGAAGTCTGTTAGCTACTCCTTGATCTGCTATCTCTACTTCTGCTTCGATGGTTGTAGAACCAATCGACTGAGAAGTAGACTCTGATTGTTTCCTAGCAATCTCTTGCCAGGTACCATTCCCAGAAGTAATAAACTGAATCCAATCACCATTAGCTGGAACATAATCACCGTCTGCATTTCTAGTTGTAAATGCTGTTCCTGTAAGAGTTAGTGTAAAGTCTATATCACTAAACTGCATAGTAATAACACTTCCTGCAGGGAACCTGTTGGTAGCATTATTAATTCTGTCAAATGTATTAGCTTGAACAGTATTAGTAATATTAAAATAATTCTCACCTGTCTCAGGCAAGTCCATTGAGGTTGAGGTAATAATAGCATCTGCATCATACGTATTGTATCCGCTAGTTTGTCTGCTAGATCTAGACACCTCTTCCCAAACTCCATCACCATACCTAGAGTATAAAGTAATAGCGTCTCCCTCTTGGGCAGTAAACGGAGAATGTAATTTAATAAGTGTACTTTCTACTATAGATGGACCAGCCACACCAAAATATAAAGTAATTTGAGAACCTCTAGGGAATCTCTTTATATTAGAGTTAATCTTTTGTATAGTAAACCCTGCTTCAGCAAATTCAAAGAAAGATCCTTCTAAAGGAAGTACTATAGACCCTACTGCATCTGTCCATTCAGCTGACTCTGTAATAGGTAATACACTCTCTACCATATTATATCCTACAGGACCGTAGAAAGTTCCTCCTTTCTCAGTCATATATCTCTCTGGAATATTCTTAGGAATAGTTCCTTTTACAAACTGAGGTTGAGTTACCGTGAATGTAATATTATCTCCACTCCCTTCTTCAGCTACGTTTTGGCAGAAGATAGGAATTCTGTAATAAGATACATCATTAGGATCTCTTACTGGAAACCATCCACCAATAGGTTCATAATCTCCTCCGAACTGTGCAGTACCATAAGACGCACCAGAAGCAACGATAGGAGTTTTTTCATCCTGATAAGTCCACTGTAAATCTTCTCTGTCTGTAGTAATAGCCCAGCAATGAACTGTTACGTTATCTAGTTTATAAATATCTCTATCTACATTTTGATACATTCTTAACTGATACTTAGGAGGCACTACAAACTCTAACGCCTTGTACCCATCTTGTCTTTCAGTAGCAGAGTATTGTAATGTGATATTAGATCCTGTTTCTAATGGTCTCCATGCATATGATCCTACCGCTCCTACGAACTGTTCTTCAATAGTCCATCCTGGAAGTTCCCATGTACCTGCGTTATCTTTTAATCCTACTAATGGAACATTAGTATATAAGTTATCTGAGTTAGGAGTAATAAAAGCAGACTTAGAACCTTTAACTTCAAATGTATTATTATATCCTAAGTCAACCATAGTAACTGATTGTTGGTCCATATTAAACCAACAACTGTTTACACCTTCCCCTAACTTAACAATAGGAGTATCGTTAAAGTTAACTCCTTGGTTTAATGCTTCGATACGAATATCATGCATTCTTACTTGAGAACCACCTCCTTCAAGTACGATATGTCCAAACTCTGAGTATGGAGGCTCAATAACTACACCATCAAATAATAAATTGTTAGCTGGTAAGAATACATCTGCTCCGTCAATTTGTGCAGTTTGTTTCTCACTTACTATGTGTAGCCCATACTTTGCAAATCCAGACATATATAACCCGCTGAATTTGTTACTATTAATAAATCCTGTCTCTGCAGAAAAAGGATTCCCATCATTATCTACATTGCTGTATATAGCATTAGCACTCATAATGTGAATTTTCATATGCTCCTGACAGTCTCTAATTCTTATGTTACAGAAATTAGAATAAGTAACTGACCCTGCATTTCCTGCTACTAGATAAAGACCGTAGTTACAGCTATGTATAAGTACGTTGTTTACATAACAACTCTCTAATAGATACTCACTACTAGAACCATCTCCTACACCATCAAATACTAATCCATGAGAAGTACCTGCAAATCTACTCTCTCCAATAATAGCTAAATCACATACTGCTGCGAATGCTCCTCTAACTTCTACAGCTCTTGTATTAGCGCCTGTACATCTGATAACAGTTCCTTTAGATGGTCCTGCACCAAATGCTGTCTCTCCTCTACCAGATCCTCTAAGTGTAACTCCTTGTCTAATTGTTATTTTGTCAGATATCTGGTAAGACTTAGCATCTAATATCACTTCACCTCCAACTTCATAAGCCGCATCTAAAGCAGCTTGAATATACTCTCTCCAGTCTGTAACCGTGTCTGGTGCATATGTCTCAGGAGTAAATGTTAATCCTCCTTGACTTGTAGCAGTATTCTCATATAATCTGTCTACTAATTTTTCAACTTGTGCTACTGTAGCAGGCCTATTTCTAGCTTGCTTATCTTTTATTCCTGCAAGTCTTAATTGTTCTCTGTTAAACTTTAATCCCATTATTAATTTTTATAAATTTTATGTAGGTATATCTGAATACGCATTAATATACATTACGTTTCCTCCAATTTCTACTTTAATATATCCATCCAATGTACTAGCTGCAGTAGTTAATCCTGTATTATAAACTGACTCTATAAACTCTAAGTTATTTGAGGTAGTAGCTAAAGATAATACTGATCCTGCTACAGGATCCATACCAACTCCTAAGTTAACTGATACTTCTACACCTCCATTAGAGTCTATAGATAATCTTTCATCACCTGCTCCAGCTCCATGGTTTAAATCATATATTTGAAACTCTTTTGTTGAAGTAGGCTCAACAGCTATTGCCCATTTAGCATTGTCAGTTGTTGTGTCGGAATGAATCTCTAAACTAGCTGTTGTATTAGTATCTTCAATTTTTAACTTTGTTCCGCTACTTCCTTCAACTTGAAGTTTAACATTAGCATCAATAGATGTAGTTCCAATCCCTACGTTCCCTGCGAAGTAGTTTAGGTCATCTGTTCCTACTTGATAGATACCATAGGAGTTTGTTATTGTACCTGCTCCTTGATTGTCTCCTACATAAACACCATAAGCATTTGTAATAGTTGCACCTGTATCTGAAAGAATACCTGTATGATAAAAACCATAAGCATTTGCTAATGTTCCTCCTGACTTTTGATAATTTATATCTGAAGTAACACCGTAGACAGAGGTACCGTGTATTCCTGAAGTGCTAATTGTTACAGTACCTATGCTACCATAAATACTACCTGAACTTGTGTATGCTCCATCAAGAACAACTTGTCCATAAGAACCATAAGATGCCCCGCCAATGTCTCCTCCTTGAACTCTACTAATTGAACCATAAGCAGCTTTAGAAGTACCTGCACCTAAAGCCTTAAAGAACCCACCAATAGAACTTCCATTTGTTCCACCATCTACTTCTGCATAATATCCATAAGCATCAGAAGTTGAAATTCCTGAAGTGATTAGAACTGATGAACCATAATTTGTTGTATTATCAGATGTGCTGTTTATTTCTAACCCTGTAGCTAATGTAGTTGAAACATTAATCTGTTTAGTTGCGTCAGGAAGAGTTCCTATTCCAACATTACCTCCAAAGTAGTTTTGGTCATTTGCTCCTGCTTGATAAACTCCATAGCTATTTGTAATAGTCCCTGCCCCTGTATTATCACCTAAGTATAAACCGTAAGCTGTACCAATCGTTGCACCTGAATCATTTGCAACGATTCCCGTACTATAAAAACCAAACGCAGAAGCTAATGTTCCTCCTACTTTATTATAATTTAAATCTACCCCTGATCCTATCATAGTAGAACCGTGTGTACCTGTTGTAGAAACTGTTACTACATTAAGTGATCCATACATAGTAGACCCTGTAGTTAATGCCCCATCAATAAGAACTAAGTTATAAGCACCATAGGACAACCCTGTTACGTTTCCTCCCCCTACTTTACCATAACTACCTATTGCTGCACTTGCAGAGCCTTTTGCTTGGAAAAAACCTCCATAACCATTTCCTCCTGCTGTTGTATCCACATCTGAATATACACCATAAGTATTAGCATTACTAGCTCCTGTTGTCATTTCAGACCTAATTCCTATATTAGTAGAATTATTTCCTGTATTAGTAGAATATATAGTTGTTCCTAATGTAGATGCTATATTTAATTCTCTAGCTGCATCAGGAGCAACACTTATACCTACAGTAGTTCCATCATCTTGTATGCTACCACTCTCTAAAGTGTTAGTAGTAGCATTCCATCTTGGAACATACCCACTATTATAAGTATTTACTAAAGCATAAGTTCCTAAATCAGAAATATCTGCTTCTGTTAATGATGCCCAAGCAGAAGTACCTGCTGTATCAGTAGACTTTAAAAATTGTCCTGCTGTTCCTGCTCCGTTTTCTAATGTTAACTCTCCGTGTATAGTAAACGCTAACGTACTAGTATCTCCCGATATTAGTACATTTGTATTATCTCCTAATCTAAACTCATTAGAAACACCTACAGCACTTGCATCTATATTATAACCAATTATAATATTATTACTACCTGTAGTTAAGTTGTCTCCTGCATTAAATCCTAAAGCAATGTTATTAGCACCTGTAGAAAGAACACCTAATGAATTACGACCAATAGTAGTATTCCTAGAAGCACCTGTAGTAATTGTACCTAATGATTGTTGACCAATAGCTACGTTGTAATCTGTACTTGTTACAAAATCAGTATGACCTGCCGATTCTCCAACATAAACGT
>Ga0070752_1000691_pt1 | contig 26324 bp, 30 predicted proteins | sample VirMetDEL_Aug_30_FD_77440 | JGI IMG/M metagenome (GOLD analysis project Ga0070752, IMG submission 77440) | Aqueous microbial communities from the Delaware River and Bay under freshwater to marine salinity gradient to study organic matter... | ecosystem: Environmental > Aquatic > Marine > Coastal...
ACCGACGATGGTTATGATGGTTATGAATGGGGTAAAATGATAGTGGAAAAAAATAAAACTCCTCCCAGAATACCAAGGAAAAGAAAAACTCCTATTCCAAGAAAAGTAAAAAATGACAGCTGGGATATATATGTCGGAAAAGAATGCGGAGAGGCTTACTGTCTTGTATGTGATATGACTAAGATCAATAGTAAGAATTTTCAGGCTGGTCACATAGTTTCTGAAAAACACGGAGGAAAAGTGTCTATAGACAATATACTTCCTGTATGTGGACCATGTAATCAGTCAATGGGTCCCCTTAACATGAGAGAATATGTGATGAAAAATTATCCATCAAATCTTCATAGATTTGATAAAAGAGTTTACAGAAGATGAAAAGTGACAAAAATGAAAAGAAAAAACAATAATACTAGATATATATTATTGTTCACCCAACATGAGAAAAGTAGTCAAAGTATGTTCAAAAAAGATCGTATCCCCAAGGATATGTATCACTAAAAAAACATTGAAAAAACTTTAGATATATATCTATTAGACATATATCTATTTTTTCATAACTCTTTCTTTTTTGAAGATATTATTTTCGCATTTTTTACAAACTTTTATTTTGTGATGATTCTCTTCTACGTGTTTTTCTATACCTTCTGGATGTATAGGAGTATCTGGTTTTATAAGAATAAAATAATAGGTGGTTCTTTTTTGTCTATCGGGAAGTTCTTTTAGACAATACTCGCACGTAACCATATTTTAATACTTAATTTTTTCTTTGTCAAGATATTTTTACATCAGGTCTCTATTTTTTATAAGGAATTCTTCATTTCCATCTATTATTTCTTGGATAGTATCCCTGGTAAGATGGGGATAATTTTTTGGTAACACTTGATTGATATATAATTCCATACTAACTCTAAATTTTGAAGGTGTGATACGACCATTGTTTACATCACTTCTAAGTTGTCTGTAAATATTCGATATAGCATCCCTCAGTTTATCGAAATTTTGTTTTTCTAAAGTATTTCTTTGTTCTGTTACTATCTTTTGATTATACGATTCGGCGACTATTTTGTTTTGGTTTTCTACCAGTCTAGAAAAGGAATAAACAGATAAATTCTGTTTTACTAAACCTAGTATAATGGCTGCCGCTGTGAGGTCGGGGGGCAATTTTACATTTGTATCCAGTGATCTATCCAGATATACTTTTGCTTTTATGTATGATTCTGCAATCTCAGGTCTTTTTTTTATTGCCACCTGACGTACTTCTTCAAAGGATTTTGCATATCCATTTTGACCGCATGTTTTACATGCATCTCTACAATACTGTGAAAATTTGACTGTCGCATCCAGATCTTGAATCTTTTGTTTAAGAGCTCGAACTGATGTACCATGAGCAAATATGGGTCCCCCGTATCTTTTTTCTGTATCGGCCGCAAAAGCCCCTATACTTCCTTTTTCCTCCTCGACTTTTTCTTTACATTTTTCACACGCTGCACAAAAATATTCTTTTGTTTTTGGTTCTGACATTTTAGTAACAAAAAAAATACTATAGGTCACAAAATGTCCAAAATAAAGAAGTTTTCAGTCATATATATGATGGAAAAGTAAAAAGGGTGTACATTGATGAAGATCATTCTCTGTTACTATGAAGGGAGAGATTTTACACCAAAGGTTTTTATCTTTGATTCAATTTCTACCAACCCAAAATTGAATCAAAGATAAAAATGTTATCAGTTACATAACATGGTCTGGTTACTAGAAATCAAAACTTACGATGGGGAATACCAGGCGGAGATTTATGAACTCCCTCATAACTTCTTCGAATTGGTGGATGGTAGGGGGTTTATTCAGTATCCACAAGACAACCTCTCCCTCTTTCTGACAAGGAAAAAAATGCCCAGAGATGTTTTTGATGACGTGATCGACTACGATAGTATCGTGTCGGTCAGAATTTACAAGGATATCCGTCACGAACTGGCTGAGGTTTTCTTTGGGAGATGTCTAGAAGAACACAAAGCAGTTGCTGAAGATGAAAAAATGAGAAAAAGAGATGAAATGGTTGCCAGAGAAGCCTCCAAAAAAGCAAGGATGAAAGCTGAAGCCGAGGCCAAGAAGATGGCCTGGGACAAGAGATGTTCAGAAACTCCTGGAATGCAATGTGAAGAATGCCGTCAGAACTTGTTTGAAGATGAGTATTATTACAACTGTCAACGAAGATTGATTAGATTGTGTCATGGGTGTTCTCGTAGGAATGTGATGAGAAATGGAAAAATTGTCAGATGCCAGATATCTGGATGTGAAAATCCAGTCATTCGATCTCGATTCAGTTCCAAACCTTTCAAATGGTGTACTGGATGTTATCGAAAGTAAAAATCGATTTTGTTATATATAATATACAACAAAATATCATGAGTAAAATAGGAGTTCAGATCACCGGACAAAAGGAAAAATATGTAAACAAAACAAATGCATGGTGGATGGAAAAAACAAAACATATCGTTAAAAATCACTATATTTCTCATAACGGAAACGAACTTATCGCTAAACTATGCAACACAATAGGTATAGAAGTTGTTGTGAGAAGATATTATATCGCTCTACGAATTACTGACCAAGTGATAATTTTTAGGCTGGATTAAAATGAAAACAGTACACTATACAGAAAAAGACAGTACAAAAAATAAACCGCACTATACCGTTAATTTTTTTAATGAAAAAGATAAATTTATAGGTATGTATAGTATTCATAGTTACTATTTATATAATGTTTTTGTCGACAAAAACATGAGAAAAAAAGGTTATTGTAAAAAAATAGTAAATCATGCCGTTAATCGTAAAAAGAATTTATATCTAGATGTTGATCCTTGTAATATAGGGGCTATAAAATGTTATAAAAGTTGTGGTTTTAAATTTTTTAAAAAATTAGAAAATTATTACAATCCCGTCTGGGGAGACGATAAGCCTGTACTGTTTATACATAGGTATAAACATTCCTAAAAAATTCCCCTTGAATTTTCACATGTATTTTCAAGACAGTATTCGATTGACTCAAAAAATGCAATGATATCTTGAACGCTTGATTTTTTGATCAAATATGACATTCCAGAAATAAGTTTTTCAAGATCTTTTTCACTGACAGAATGAAAAATTTTGTCAATATTGAAAAATTTTTGAGGATTTTCTAACGCTTTGTATATGTATTCTGTAATATATGCAAACAAGGTTAGAAAAGCCACATTGGTCATCATGATCACAATATTGGTCACTAGAATAGCCACAATAATTCTTGTGTATCTTCTGTTTTTGACACTATATTGTAGTGAAAGAGGCGCATAACCGTTTGTCATTTTTTAACACTATTCTGAGATTAAAAGTTCATTTTCTAAACATAACAAATCATCCAAAAACTTGACTGTAGTTTTTGCTTTGTGTTTTTTACTGCAAAAACTACAACAGATATACTTTTGCGTAGAATGATGTCCAAAAAGACTGATATTATGACAAATTATACATTTTTTATGAAACATGTGACCACATGGAAGTTTGATATGATATTTTTCAAAATACCGATTGCACAACTGACACCAATTTTTGTGAGGTCCTATACAGCTAAAAAACATCCCAAGCGATAGACCTAGAAGTAAAAAAGAAGATATTATCAAAATTTCTAGCAATACCATATTGATATTTTGTTCCATATTGAGATAGAAAAATGAAAAACTTTTCGTTTTCTTTTCTTATAAACAAGTATGAACTGTAAACTTTGTGAAAAAAATGACCCTTTCAAAGGGTACGGCCAGGGAATATGTTCAAACTGTGCAGAGATATTCTGCGGAGAATGTGTTAGTCGGCAAAAACATACTCTTTACAATAAATGTCCCGAGTGCAAGATCATTCTTTCCCTAAGCCTAAAAAGATGCATCAAGTTGTTGGAAAAACAGTTGGAATTGATCGAAAAGGGAAAACACAGAAATGGTCAACTTGCCAAAAACATCGTTCTCCTCAGTCTATATAATTTTTACGAAGGACAGAAAGAGAAAACACAACAAATGGTTCAAAAGATGGTTGACAACGACTATCCAGCCGGGCACTATAAGATGTTTTGCTATCTACTGGAAAAAGGAGAACCCTTAGAGGATTGTCTTGTGTATCTCGAACGTTCTTCAGATCTTGATTTTCCACCTGCAATGTTCAGACGTGCCATGTTTTTGAGCATGGAAGGTGAAAAACATGTACCCGAAAGCATAAAGCTGATCAAAAAAGGAGCTGTTATAGGGGATGCAAACTGCCAGTTTCAACTAGGACTTTTGTTTCACCACGGTTTTGAAGATCAACCTTCTGATCCAAAAAAGGCTATTTTCTGGTACAAAAAAGCAGAAGAACAAGGTCATGCAAAGGCTTCTAACAACATTGGAGCTTGTTATTTCCAGGGAATAGGAATGGTGGGTGACAATCAAAAAGCAATGAACTATTTTCAAAAAGGATGTCTCAATGACTGCCCGGAATCTTTTCATGGTTGCGGTCTGATATATGAAGATCAGGGAGACTACGAGTCAGCTGCATCAAACTATATACATGCTACAAGATTGGGTCATCCTGGCGCTTCTTTTCGCTGGGGACTTCTTTTGCTTACCCATAGAATAGAACTTTCATATACGGCAGAAAGAAGACTAAAAGACGGAATAACTTTGATAAAAGGAGCTTGTCAAGCTGGTCATCCAGAGGCTATCCAATATTTGGTTGGACTGAAAAAAGAGATTGACAAAATAGATTTAGAAAACCCAGAAAAGGATCCTCCCAATGTTGCTCCTATTCTTAAAGCGTGCTGATTTATCTTTTTTTTTAAAAAAAAGATAAAATTGAATTTGAATAACGGATTTTTAACACAAAAATGTCAACTCAGTATCACATCGAGTTCCAAAAAGATAAGATCACCAAAAATGCTATCAGATATCAAGCTCCTCCTCATGAAGTGATATCTGGATCATTGTACATCAAAAAAACAGCCATCGGTCATTCTGGAATACCAGAAAAGATCAATGTTTCTGTGGATATCCAAAACTCGCCAATTGTTCCGGATGAAAAAGGATATACTGTTGGTATGGAGATAGAAAAACTGATACAAGAAGACTAGATATATATTTTTTTTAGAAAAAAATATGGAAAATTCAGGCTATTCTTTTCTCCATCAAAAATATTCTGAAAATATACCCTTCGTTTTTAGGATGTATAAACAGAAAGATCAACAGGCCTCTTTTAGATATCTTGTGACCACAGTGATCGTTGATAACTTTTGCGGCATTGTAGATCTGGGTGACACCCATGTCGTATGATCTTAGAAAAACAGGACAGAGACGAGGGTATCCGGTTAAGGTCTTGATCTCGATAGGAATGATTTCTTTTGGAAAAAACAACAGACCGTCTGGACAAATCATTTTTCCTTCAGGAGAGATAATCATTCCTACCGAGATCAACTCTGGTTTGTATGACCATGTTTTCATCAACTCAGTAAGGTTGTGAAGAACAATTTTTTCTCCAACATTTCCTCTAAAAAGACCGTACCTGTTAGATCCTGACTTCTTATCGGTTTTTTTGTTGAAATTATTGTAGATATCCACCCACTTTTCACTTCTCTGATCAACATCGATGATATGTTTTTTCAGTGAAGTGGGAAGAAGATGAATATTCTGATTTGTTTCTGGAATTTTTTCATCCAGATAACTATCAAGAAAAAACTCTTGTCTGGTCAAAGGATTTTTTATCCATGCTCTCCATATTTCATCTTTGAGTATACCGTTATTTTTGATAATAACAGGAACTTCGTTGTTAAATTTTGGAAGATGGAATGATATTTGGTTTAGAAAAAGATACTGGACAAAGTATTTTACTTCTGCATCATCTTCTCCTGAAAACCAAAACTGCATTATCTTTCTCTGGAGTCGTGGAAAAAGTCCAGAAAACAAAATGACCAAACTACTGTCCATGTGAAATTTTGGATCTTCATGATAGTCGGAGTATGCATGACAAGTGGCTATTTTTGCTACCGAAATCAGAAAATCTCTATGATCAGTGACAATATTCGCCAAGTTTGATGATAGATATTCTATCTTTTTTTCTGTGTTCATGTTAAGATCTTTGGTCAGTAGTCTTATCTGTCTGATCACGAGTTGACTTGGCCATACTCTGGATACCATATTCCAAGAAATCATCCTAGGATATTTTTGGATATGACCAGAATACTGGTGAAAATGGGTGACAAGATCCATTTTTCCCCCTGGAGAAATAGAGTATCTTCCGCTTGGATTTTTCCTGAGATGATATACATGTCGAGGAATAAAACCAAGTCTCTCTAATACCTGCTGTTCTTCTTCTGGGAACACAAGTAGATCAGGATTTTGTTCGCAATTCCCTGTGAGATTGTACATAAAAACTATCTTTTATCTACAAAGACAACATTTTGTTCTATTTTCATTTTTTCTCTATATACACTGACTACTTAAAAGGATGAGATGTCACAATAGTGAAAAATATTATAATGGAAAAGAGAATACTCCTCTAGGACGTGGATATAGTGCATCTGGTTTTAAAGAAAATCATCAGATGAAAGGAAAAGATGGTCGTTACTATAGAGTCCAGGTTACAAAAAAGGGTAAAAGATGGACCAAAAAAGTATCCAAAAATATTTCTCCTCGAGGATTCTTGATGTCAAGTTATGGAAAAGAAAATAGTCAATCCGATTACTACTATAGATATTCAAGATATACTATATATGTTGACAGAAAACCTTCGGGGAGGTTAGACATACTTTATGTAAAAAAAGGACCTACTGGGAAAAAAATATCACTCGATGACATAGAACCTGAGATAAAAACAAGAATGATAAATGATCTTGGAAAAAAGATCAAAAAAGGGAAAATGACTAAAGAGATGAAAATGTTAAGAGAAAAGATGCTTAGATCAGTCTGAAAAGATACATAATTTTTTATGTATCCACATGTGAGTCACTCAGTGGTCTAGATAGATAGTCTGATGTTCTTGCAGATAACCCAATATGGTCAAAAGACAGTCAGTGTTAAGAAAAACATCTCCTTTTTCTTTTCTACGATTATTGGACAGAAAAATGTTTCTGAGAAAAAGTTTAGATTCTCTGCAAAAGAAATATTTTGACTTAGTGGAAAACTGTAGTCTTCCAAAAGAAAAAATATTTTTTGATTTGTTATATTCGTCTAGAAGAGAGGTTTGGTGAAACACATCGTCGTGTTTCACTTTCTTAAAAACGGTATTATTGTCACCAACCAACTGGATATATCCATCCCATAGACCATAATCAGAGAAAATTTTACATGTACAAGTTAGATCTATCTTTTTTACTGTTACTCTGATATTTTTTGTTTTCCAGGGAAAAGCTTTCTCTTCAATGGAAAAAACACGACTGAACATGGTAACCTTTTCTATGCCAGAAAACATAAAAGCTCCCGTTCCAATGGTCAGAAGATCCCGAGGAAGATTAACTTTCTTGAGTTTTTTACATCCAGAAAAACACTCACTCCCTATGGTTTCTAGACTTTTTGGAAAGATAACTTTTTCTAGTTCATCGCAATCTTGAAAAACGTTTCTGTGGAGTATTTTTACTCCATCCGGGATATCTAACTGGGTTATCCTGCACCCACAAAAAGCATGGTTTCCTATATAGGTGACTCCTTTTGGAATGTTTACCTCGGACAGATTTATACAACCGAAGAAAAGCAGATCTCCTAAGTCAGTGACCTTTTCAGGAATATCTATCTTCTGAAGAGACTTGCAGCCAGTAAAAACCTGATATTTTAGCTCTTTCGTTTCTGGAGAAAGTATTACATCTCTTAGTCTTTCACAAAGATAGAATAACTCAGAACCAAGATATGTAACCTTTCCAGAAATGTCTACTTTTTCCAGACTAACACAGCGTGAAAACACTTTGCATCCTATCCGGCTGACTGTAGAAGGAACAACCATCTCTGTAAGAGATCTGCAACCTGAGAATGCCCCCTCGTCCAGAATGTCGACAGATGCTGGAAATCTGATAGATGTTAGTCGTTCACATTCTGAAAAACAGTACCTTGGAATAATTTTTATCCCATCTGGAAGGTTAATTTCTACCAGATTTTTACAACCAAGAAAGCAATAAACTCCAAGGGTTTCAAGAGTTGACGGAAGATACACTTTTTTAAGCCTGGGACAGTGTGAGAACACACCTTGTCCCAGACTGGTTACACCGTCTGGAATATATACTTCTAGGAGATTGGGTTTTTGGTTGAAAACCCAATCTCCTATCTTGTCAAAACCTTTCGGAATGACAACTATTTTATCATCTGATCCATCGAGGTAAACTTTTGACATATCTGACAGTGTTGATATCAGTCGATAAAAATATATATATTTTTATTTTTGCACATATAATTTTTTTGTATGTGATCATTTTTCTAGTCTAGATAGCACAAAATCATACATAGACAATCCCAGTTAAGTGAGATTTTTGTTTCTCTAAACCTACGATGATTGCAAAAAATGGCTACTGAGATGGTCTTTTTAAGTTCCTTCCTGAAAAGATGATGGAACTTGAATGTCCAATGCCATCTTTCAAGACGTAAAAAATTTTCTGCTTTTGGATAGAATTCTGAACTGTTTTCAAGATTTAAGTCTCCCGAGAAAAAAACTTGGTTAATATCTGATACATGGAATAATCCATTGTCAATATTGAATGAATTTTTAATCTTCATCTCTTTGATACCTGAGGGGATTTGGATCTTTTTGAGGTTTTTGTTTCCATAAAATGACCCCCTGCCAATATATTCCACATTCCCTGGAATCACTATGGAAATAAGATTGCAAAAAGAAAATGAGTATATACCCATAAATTTTAGATTTTCCGGAAGTTTTACATACCGCAGATTTTCACATTTACGGAAGGCATTACTTCCAATTTGTGTGACATTTTCCGGAATATCTACCCTTTCTAGATTTTCACACTGTAAAAACATTTTTTCGTTTATCATGCTCAGACGGGATGGAATTTTTACGTATCGCAGTTTTTTACAAAGACGGAATGCCTCAGATCCTATAACCGTTACGCTTTCAGGAATATTTATCTTTTCTAGATTTTCACAAGAGTCAAAAACATTGTTTGAGATAACCTGAATTCCCATAGGAATATCTAACTGGGTAAGACCCAAGCAATTAAAAAAACACCTGTAGTTGATGACCCTGATAGATGTTGGAAAGATAAATCCCTCTAATTTTTTACAGCAGGAAAAAGAAGAAATTCCCAAATGATAAACCTTGTCGGGGACAACGACATTTTTCAGTCCGACACAACCGCTGAACGTACATGATTCTATTCTAAGAAGACCTTCCGGTAAAATCATTTTAGTAAGATATTTACAGTTGAAAAAAGCTTTGATTCCAATAATCTTTACCGTATTCGGGAGTATTATTTCTCCCTTGATTCCTGAGGTTGAAAAAGCTTCCTCGCCAATCGATTTTAGACCGTCTGGTAAATCTATTTCTTCAAGAACAGTACAGTATCTGAATACGTTTTCTTCAATGACTGTAACACTATCAGGGATGTTTATTTTTCTCAGTCCATGACAGCGATCAAAAAGACTCTTCTTCAAAGTTTTGATTCCGTATGGAAGAATGATTTCTTGTAACGAAAAACAACCACTGAACGAAAAATCTCCTATTTCTTTTATCCCATCGAGACAGATTTTGGTTATATTTTGACATCCAAAAAAACAATAATTTTCTATCTCGTAGACAGATTTTGGCAATTCTAGATTATCCAGATTTAGGCATCCATAAAAAAGACCGGAAGGAATGACAGAAATCCCTTCTGGAATATTGACTTTTTTAAGTTTACAACAGTCTACAAAACAGTAATGCCCCAAACTTTGAAGTGACGTTGGAAGATGTACTGTCTCGATAGTACGGTTATACTCAAAAATACCATCTTTAAGATGTTTTGATCCTTCTTCCAATATGACCTCTTTATAGTCTCCTATGGGAAGAGGAACATTTTGTGCGAAGTTTTTGGATATTCTGAGTACAGAACCCTTTTGGTTGACACCTGGAGGAACATTTTCCATATTATCTGGTCAGATATGGTTTAGGATATATTATTTTACCCTTTTTTCATTTTTGCACATACACAACATTGTTTTTCTGTATGTAAAGAGAGGGATACAATGAAGGGACGACAGGCCTTGTCGTCAAGAGGACCTTACTCATAAGGATTTTTCGGGAGATGGTTTGGCGTCGTCAAGATTGACAACCTCCCAGGTGTCCGTGTCTTCTTGCTCTTCAGGAGTTGGGACATAGTTGGATTCGGCAACTTTTACAAGTTGCCGAAACCGAGGGTTGACCCTCTTCCCGAAAACCCCTTTTTCTAAAACCTGTGACACTTTGAGGAATATCACCGGGTGTTTTGAGAAGAGGGCGCCTAGAAGGAGATAGGGATAGTCATCAGGGACCACTACGATACGGATACCGTACATCTTCCCTTCTGTCCATACGGCGTCTATCCCTGATCTGATCAACATTTCAAGGACACTTTCCGCCTCTGGAAAGGTGGATAAACCTCTGGTTCCCCAGACAGCCACGGACGGAAAAGGGGACCAATGACGGTTAGCCTGTTGAGGAAAAGGCATCTGCTTTTCTATGTTCTGTTGGGAGAATGACTCTCCTGATTGCAAAATCGGATCAGGGACCAGGCCATTTTCAGGCAGAAGAGTCTGCCAGCCACGAGGATGTCCCGGGATGGCATCGGGTTTTTTGTCCCCGAAGACATGCTGGAGGTGTTCCTGGATTGGAACACAGAATAAACCCCGGGGAGCTCTTCCACGCCCCAGTTCCTCGTTGAACAGTTCTGTCCAACAGAGAAGCATCTCCATGTCCAGTTCTTCACCGACCGGGTTCCAAGCCGATATCAGGAATATCCTGGGAGATTTGACTCCTCTAGGTCCTGTATCCGTTGGGTCCACGATCAGGAAAGAAAAGGTATATCCAAAGGGGAATATACCCAAGTCCATTCGACAACAAAGAGACCATAACTTTTGTTGTTCTGTTTGTTTCTCGGATGATATCTCTATCATCTGGCGCTGGCTATCCCGCGGGACAAACAGGTACACGGGGATACCGGGGAGATACCCTCGTGTGAGGTCTGGAGGTGGAAGCACTTTTTCTTTTGACGTATCGTTTCCCATGATTGCAAATTTCCCTGGACTATCTACCTTGATTTTTATCTTGAAATTCAATTTTACACATACACAACATTGTTTTTCTGTATGTAAGAGAGGGATACAATGAAGGAACGACAGGCCTTGTCGTTAAGAGGACCTTTTTCAAGGATTTTTGGCGAATATAACGGCACCGTCTTCCATTTCTTCTTCCATTTCTTCTTCCATTTCCTGAATGGAACGACACCAGTTGTTCTCCGCCACGAAGAGAATCTTCAGGAAATCTGGAATGATAGTCCATTTGAAAACCCCTTGAATGACCCTGGAAACCGGGAAAAGTACTGCACAACTTTCCCCGGATGTAACACCTGGATTTTCGTCTGGAGCAACAATGATACGAATTCCATAGGGAACCACGATGCGACCTTTTTCATCAAGTTTGGCCTCTATGGCTCTTGTCCCCAGATTTTGCAGAGCAACTCTGCATTTTTCAGTGGTGGTAAGAATCGCCACTACTGGACCAGGGGCCGGCATGATGTTTATTTTTACCGACGTCTGAGGGATGTTTTTAGGATCCCTCCGTGTCATCCCCAAAAGGGAGAGCCAGCCGTTGCAGTGACCAGGAATTGATCTAGATACCTTTTCCTTGTACACATGTTTTGTGTACCTTAGGTTGGGAATCATGATGGGACAATTTTCAGGAAGTAGTAATTCCTGAAGGTCAGTACCCGTGTGATCCGATATGTCCTCGAGCATGGAAGTGGAAAAAAGAGAAAGCTCTTCCATGGAGAGTTCTTTTGGGTCACCTCCAGTCAAGCGGTGGCAACTTTCAAGAAAAAGTTGGGGGGTGGTGATCCCCACGGGTAGAGGGTAGTTAAACGGAACCCGATGATTCTTGTCATCCGGCGGTTGAACGATCAGGAACAGGAGTTGAGATTTTCCCAGTTTTTGGAAATTTACCCCCTCGGTTTTTCTGGAGAAAATGGACAAATCTCTGTCGAATCCCTCAGGAATTACAGTACCATCATTGACGGTTACACGTACTGGTTCACCGTAGATGACGCGTCTGTAGAGATCAGGGTTCTCGCGTTCGCGGGTTGATGTTGTGTTTCCCATGATGCAATTTCTCCAGAATATTCATGTTAGAGTTTTAATCAAAAATCAATTTTTACTCTTTTTTTGGGAAATAAAATAGAAAATAGAATTATGGAAAAAAGGAAAAAAAGGAAAAAAGGGGAGAAAAAGAGAATTCTGGAAAAAAAGGAAAAAAGAGAAAAAACTGTTTTTTCCAGAATTCTCTTTTTCTCCCCCCTCCCGGTATTTTCTGGATCAAAAGGTTTTGTCCAAATAAAAAGATCGGACCCCTGAAAAAGGGTCAGAAAAAAGTAAAAACAGAACAATATGAATACCAGAAACCTTTCATGAAAAATAGTGTTTTTCATGTTTCTGAGTATAAGGTTTTATTTTTCCATAGAACTTATGGAAAAGATCGGAGGACAAAGAGGTGTGTAAAATCCGTATTTCTGGACTATTTTAATACCATATAGGTATTGTATGAACGCTGTTTTTACTTTTTCACGACCAGTATTCTAATTTTTACTTTTTTTCTCTTTTCTCCTTTTTTTTCTAGAATTCTGGTTTCTTTTTCTTTTTCTAGAATTCTGGTTTTATATAGAATTTAGAAGTTCATCCAATTCCTCTATATCGATTTCAGAATCATCGATTTCAGAATCATCGATTTCAGAATCATCGATTTCAAAATCATCGAAATAATTTTTTATCTCTTGAGGGAGAAGCGGAGAACGATGAGAAATAAGAGAAAATTCTATATCATCATTTTCTTCCCTGATCGTGACTACCAGTGAGAATTTAGAGATAATATTGCAGTTTTTCAACATAGAAGATGTTTTGCTATCATCTTTATATTCTTCTTGAAGATTAATATCATCCGTGATAAAACATTTTTGAGTTGAAAGAGAATAATGTTTTACCATTCCAATCAGTATGTTATTTTCTTGATTCACCAGTTTTTTGACTGTCTGGTATATTTCAGGAAAGATAATTTCCTCAAGTTTTCCAGATCCCTGGAGCATTCTCATCATTATATCTGGTTTGAACTCAACAAAAGCAATTTTTACATGGCTTTTTATCTGCTGAAAAAGCTCTGCTAAGTATATTGTCATGACGCTTGACTCTGACATGATTTTTTTGATATATATAATCTAAAGAAATTCATTTCTTGAATTCAAAAGAGATGGTTACTGATCTTGGTATATTCACAACTACTGTTTCTGGAGGCGTGGGTGTTTTAGCCGGATACTATTTTTTGTTTTTACAGAAATATCTGGGTCCTCTTACTCAAAAACTTAGATCTTTGGGAAAAAACACGTGGGAATTATGGAAAATAAGCGCTGTATATACAGTGGTAAGTTTTCTTAGTTTGATTGTTTGGTTTAGCTTTTACCAGAATCTTGAAAGTTGGAAAAAAGATCTTTTCTATAGTTCTCTGGTTGTTTTCCTTTTTGGGGCTACAGTATGGTCACTTTCTATATCCAATATCAAAAAAGGAAACACAAAAGGTTTGCTTGGATCTCAGAAAACGTGGCTTTACACTAGCGCTTTGGGAAGTATAGGTATGTTGATCAGTACAGTCTATTCTACAGATAGTTGGTTTTTGATCGTTGCTGCATCTATTGTGGCTTTTCACCATGTTGTTTTTGATGCTATCATATGGCCAAACGCGGGTATATAGTTAATTTTTTTACATAAAAGATTAACCCTAGATGATCAGGGGACGGATTACTTTTTCCCAGTACCGTCCAGTGACATACGAACGGGCCTGACTCACCCTGAGACCGTCTATTCGAGATGCAAGTTCCCTTGCATAACATGTCCAGAATCTACGGGAAAGCGGGGGTTTGGTTGTCTCATAGTCGTTTTTGCTGATGCCAAAAGCTTTTCTAGCTTTTTTGACAGCCACACCGTCCACGACGTTGCACCTGTGACAGGTTTTTCCCCGGAATTTTCCTGTGTAGTGACAGTGTTCTGTCACTCCTTTGGTATTCCCAAAAGGTTTTCCACAGAGAAGACAATCGGTCAACCTTGCCATGGCTTTTGGAACACTAGGACTAAAGTCAGGAATTCTTCTCCTGACTGTAGGTCTGCGAGATGTAGTTTGTCCCGAGGGAGGAAGAGGTTTTCTCGGCGGTGTTTTCATGGTCTTTCGGTAAAAAAATGGTATTTTACCGAATATTTTTTTTGGTTTTCATTTTTGTCAACACATCAACCCAGTAAAATTTACTATATTTAAACGTATTTCTGGAGGTAGATTTTTCACATGTTCCAGAGGCATATCGTAGTGTTTTTTATCACATCTGAAACAACATATCTCAGATCCAATGATCCTATCTTTGTCTATACGAGGCATGTAGTAATGTCCTAGTTTCTTTGTACAGTCATGTTTTACCTTTGCATAGCAAGAAAGAGTACAAAGTCTTGGACCTTTTATGACACAAGTACAGACTTTGCAAAATTCTGTTCTGCAAGGTTCTTTGATTTCAGTTTCACTGCAGATACATATATGTTTTCTTGATCTACATTCTTTGACATTCATCATACATGAACATCCATGAGAGTCTTTGTCTTCACACCTACAACTCCCAGAGCCATTTTCCGGACAAGAACATATGTGTTTTTCTGCTCTACATGTGTCCTTATCACTTTTGCATGTACATTCATGGATTTGTCTTGCCAGACAAAAAACAGGACTTATATCGCAAATACACTCGTGATAGTTGTGACGAAAACAACCCTTTCCTTCTCGGCAAGCACAGACATGCTCCCCTACAACGTTAAATTTGCATTCGAGGGGACTATGCTGTTTACACGTACAGTTGTGCTGAAAACTATCACCGAGAGAACAACCTTCCGGTCCAAACTTTGATCTACACTTGCAAAAAGACATGATTTTTGGACGGAAAACTAAGATTGCTGCGTGTTATTAGCCTAAGAATATTCAAAAATATTCAATTTAATCACTATCAAAGATATTTTCAAAAATACTTGGATAGATAATTTCTAGATCTGGATGTGTTTCAAGAAAAGATGTATTATTGTAGATGGTTTCTATTCCCAAAAATACTATTTCTTTTAGAGCGCTACAGCCTTCAAAAGCACAACCATCTATTCTTTTTAAACTTTTGGGGAATACCAATTTTTCTAGAGAAAAACACTTCCAAAAAGCAGAATCATGTATACTCATCAAACCTTCGTTAAAAACTATTTCTTTGAGCTTGGAACATCCCTTAAATGCTTGAGAGTAAATATATTCAACATTCCCAGGGACAACTAATTTTACCAGATGACTATTGTCTGAAAAACAGAAGTCAGGAATATTGTAAGGAAGAGGAAAATCTATTGTTTCTAAGAAAGTTGAAGAAAAAGAACTATTACAAAATTGGGTATCATTTCCCATATGTACTTTTTCGAGCATGGTACAACCAGCAAAACATTTTTCTCCGATAGTACAGTCGCCAACTATATTTATTTTTTTTAGTTTATCACACTGATAAAAACAAGCATATGGGATAAAAGATCTATAACAGATCATCTGTTCAACATTTGTTCTACAAAAAGAGTGTTCGGAGATAGAGCAATCCCTTTTGATGGTGATTTTTTTGACAGATGCAAATCTAAAAGAGTGTTCTGATATTTTTCCTCCTTCTACAATGACTTCATTTAGATTAGCCATATAGAAAGCCCATTTTTCCACTATAAAGTCTACATAGACTGAAATATCAAGAGAACTGCATCTCGAAAAAGCATGTCTATCTATTCTTTGAAGAGATTTAGGAAAGTCAATATTTTTTAAGGATCTACAAGAAGAAAAAGCACACTGCCCTATAACTTCCAATGTAGACGGCAGTTTAATACATTTTAAGTTTGAACATCCTGTAAAACAGTGATCGTCTATTTTTTTTAGCCCCTCGGGAAGAAATATCGTTGTTATATTTTGGTGATCTTCAAAAATATTCCTTCCCATTGACATAATTCCCCGAGGAAAAGTTGCCATTTTCAGACAAGGAAAATTTTCCGAAAAACTACAGTCCAACACATCAACAGGATCAATATAATCACTACACAGTTTTTTGATCAACTTTGCAATATTCGGTTCATAGTTTTCTATCTTGATCAAAAAAAATGTCAGAAGGATTACTTCGTATTTATTTTGAAAATCATGAGGTTTTATCCTTAAAACTTTTTCTGAACCTGGAAAATCAGTTCCGTTTGTCAGATCTTTCGATGATAAATATACTGTTCTCATGATGATTTATAATATTATAAATCATATTATTTTTCGTTTTTAATCCATATTGATAACATACTCATAGTCATCTCCGTAGTGTCTAAAGATAGGCACCAAGGATAAAATTGCTACTATTCCCAACAATACTCCCAGCGCTAAAAGATATTTTTTCCCGTTTTTACCTTCCGGATACCTGAAGGACATATAAATTAGTATACCTGCTATGATCAAGTGGAAAAGAATCACTCCAAAATGCCCCCATACATAAGCATCCCTAGAAATATTTTTGGTTTCTGTCATTTTATGGTCTTCAAAAAAAACAAAATCATTTAAAAATGGCCTCGGTTCAAGATTTTTTTGTATGTGAATATGAGTATGATTATCTAACAGATATAGAACAATACAATGATATGATAGATAAAAAATTGGAGTCTATTGAATCATATACAACAGAAAAAGATATTGCTTTGTTCAAACAACACTATCAAAAAATACTCGACTTTGACTATGAAAAACTTAACAGTATTGGTTCAAAAATAACTCTCTACCAGAAACAGAAAAAATTTCAGCTTACTCGAAAACTACAAAAAGAATATAAAAAATTATTTTGCGAGTATCAAGAATTAGGAAATTATGAATTCAGAACAACTGGAAAAGAAAAAATACTTTTACTATTTTTCATATCATATGAAGATTTTCCACAAATTTACAGACCAAGTAGTCTTTACAGATTTTTATCAAAAACAACTATAGTAAGAAATAAAAAATTTTTTCCAATAACAGATGATATGATACTTGAAATATTCCAAAAAGAACCGGATCTTTACAGAGAGAGTCTTTTTATAGACTATCCGGTAGATATGATGACCGGTATAGGATTTACCACCAATGTATTACAGAGTTACATGGATCAAAAATATCCACTGAAACTAAAACATACACAACAAGTACTAGAAAAAGATATAGAATGTGGTCAAAGTAAACATGGAATGTTAAGAGGTTTGGTTCATATGATTGGTTATACTGGTTATGGTGGAATGGAAGAAGATGAATATATTATGAAGATATTCAACAGCGGGTTTTTAGAAATTCAGTTCAAAGACAGAAATAGCTCAAGTGGAATTTTTACCACTATACTTGGAAATGATAATGATATTGAAAAAATTTATGAAAGAGATGGTATTTTCTTAATCATCTCTCTTTCTGCTCTTGAAGATTTTGACTATCATGCCGGTTTCCATAGTATGGGAACAAGAAAACCCATGGATTTCTACAAAAATATATGCTATAAATGCGATGATGAGTTAGATAGATATTCTGCTGCAGAACGAGCATATATGGCAATGGCACTGGATAAATTTGATAACTTTTATGAACTTATCTTTTCAAGTGATATCAATATTAAAAAATATGTAGAAGAAATCCATGTCAAAGGTAAAAAACTATATGAAAAATTAACTTCTTCTTCGATCATACCTGATTGGGTAAAAGTACTTATCACCGATGTTGAAGACAAAGAAAAAGTATACAGGAAAAATTGCACCGGAAAAGCTCCAAAACCTATATCAAAGAAAAAATTTAATGTGTTGGTTGAAAAAATATCCAAAAGAGAAAATATGACTGATATTCCAAAAATAAACTATGATTCTATCAATACAAAAAGGAAAATAAACCTTCTATATGAACAAATATCTACATCTACCGCTTGGGAAAATATCGTTCCTATACCAAAATAGTATCTTTTTCTGTTTTGTCAGTTTTAATGTAACAGTATAGTATTGATAATAAAAGAAAAATACCTATTCCTGCCATGCCGGTTGCTTCAATCATATCTTTCCACATGATTTTTGATTTACATGTTCTTATATGTAAATCGTTTTTTGTATTAAAAATGGGATATGGATATGGTATATGGCTTAGAATAGAAAATAATATACTTAAATCTCTTGCAAAACATCAACCTCATATCACAGTGATGTGTAATATGACAAAAGAAAATGCTACCATACTTTTTCATTAGCTTATCTCACAATATGGAGACAGACATGAATATTATATTTCTGGAAAATGTAAATATCTCAAAGGAAAATACAATGATCAAGATATTTTAAAGGCAACTGGTTACGACTGTCAGGTAAAAAACTGGGAAAAGATAAGAGAAACATGTCTTTATCACGTCGGTGATATACCTGATCAACTTCATGTATCTATATATTATTCTTCTAAAAAAAAGATTTGCAATATATAGATGTAAGACCTATTTTTGATCAATCTTATTTTTCTTTGATGGATATCAACAGTGAAAATCCTCAAGAATGGAAAAAACTACTCTGAGTTTCTCATGAGAACAAGAGCCATATCAGTCGTCGTGGCTGGAGGTCTTGAGTTTTTCCCAATCATTTCAGTTCTTCTTTGTTTTGTGATATCCAGATTAAGCATCAACCTGACTGGACCAAATTTAGAATGAGCTTGCAAGACATTGTATGCATTACCAGAGTCTTTTATACTGTATATTTCTCCGTCTTCATGATCGACAGCGATATTTTTTTCTCGATCATATTTCATTCCCGAATTTTCTTTTGGAATATGTTTTTTGTCCAGAAAAACTGTTTTTGGAACAAAGATAAGGTATGTTTTCCTGTAATATCTTCCAAAATTAGAAAAGAATCTGTAGTTTTTTACCAAATCTACATGTTGAGATATGGGTGTTCTAAAAGTAATATTATACCTTTTTCTGAAAATATCTTTGGCCTTTTGCGGTTTTACCCGATGGGGTACCCCTCCTGACATTATAAGCAATGAAGCATGATAGAGAGGTACGTCAATCCATTTTTCTTTTTCTTTTATCTGAAAATGAGCCAGGTTTTCTTCCCCCGGTTGTTCATCTTCATAAAGTGTAAGTGATGCAAAATATGGCGGTTGCTGATAGTAGTTTTCGTCATCAGTATGTTCACTTATGTAGTCTCCTCTTTCATCATAATAGTTGCACCATATTCCAGTTCCTGTTATATCGGACACTTCTATGTTACATTCTCTCATTTTTTCTCTTAAAAATTCTATGATTCCTGTTTTTACAAGTCTATTCGGGATAGCTTTGGCTTTAGTAACAACGGTTGTATCTGAAAAAGGAACAGAACCGCTCCATGCAGTAAGTTTCCATCTAACCAGATCTTTATATCTTTGTCCTTTATCGGTATACAAACTTCCATCTCCATATGCAGCTACCCTTCGATGAGGACTGTATTCCAACCAACCTCCAGGAAGCCCTCTCTTCCAATCAATTTTTCTGACTGCATGGATCAGACTTCCATCATCTGGAACCGGGAAAATTTTGTAGAGAGATTCCATTTTTAAGCTTACTATCTGTTTTGAAAAATCATTTTTTAACCACAGTGATATGTACAACCCACAAAACATGCAATATAAACACTTTCTCCGTCGGATAATCTTGTACTATAGTCTGATTCATCCACAAGTTGACCCCCGTTGCTGTCTAGAAATCTGGTTTCCAGAGGATAGACCATTTGTTGATTTCCACCACTGTCCAGATCGTCTTCAAACTGAATATTTCCATCGGTATCATAGTCGATTATCTGATTTCCATCGGCGTCGTTTATGGTTTTTAGCTTTTGCTTTGCTGTTTTTACAAGACTAAAATCACAGTCACATGTTGTTTTGGCCACTGTATGATTTGTCAGTAAACCTTCGTTCATAGTTTGTTTTCCCCCATAACCCGTCACTGTCGTGGTTGTTATATAATCTCCGTTTTCTATATTCCCGTTTTTATTACATATCCATAAACCTCCTTCGCCGACAGAATTGATAAAAAGTCTAATCTCATTTCCATTAGTTTTACCAAGAACAGAAACGAAATTACCATTTGAGTACTCATGTCTTTCGGTAGAATCTTCCTTGTCAGATATCACTCCAAAAACTTTTTTATCGTTGTCGGTATTTGATATTGTACATGTTGGAAGTGACTCATTAATCCGTGGCCCAACCGTATTGTCAATATTCACATATTTTCCAGTAGAAGAAACAATCAAGCCATAACTGCTGTTAGAGATAGAGCTGTTCATCAGAGATCTATGCTGACCTGTAAAATCAAAAGCTTCTTGATTTCCAGCACTGCCATCAAAAAACCCAACTATATCGTTACCGTCCCCAGAAGCCGTAGAATAAACATAAAGATCACTATCTTCGTTACCGTTGGAGTGAGCATATATTTGCCATAGACCCCCGGTTGCATGACTGGTATTGTTGAAACTTATGCGAGATCTTCCGTCTGTGTTGTTACCCTCTACCGAAATACTACACATAGTTTGTAGAGTAGCTCCATATGGAGTTATCCCTCCATTTAAAACATTAAGATTTCCTTCTTTGCTTAGAGTCATCTGTTCCGTTGCATCCCCCTCCCCGTCTTTTGTGGTAGAAAACACAAGTTCTCCTGGCATATCGTCTCCGATTCCTGGGATTCCCCCTACTCTAGCAGATATTTTTGCTGAGGTTTTATAGCTGGTTCCGTTAGAACCAGAAAACTCAATGGCCCCAAGATTGTCATTTTCTTGAACAATTGTATGGGATCCATCTGTATCATTCCTTGATTTATAGAAAGATATAACGCTGGGATCAGAGTCTGCGCTATTTTTTTGAAGTGTATGATCAGAATCCTGGGCAATAATTGAGCCAGAACTGTCTATTTTAATTTTTTCTGAACCATTGGTGAAAAAAGTTATAGCATTATCGGTATCAAAGTTTATACGATTATCGGTATCTCTACCAACTCTAAGATCGGTAGAAAAATTATCACCAGTTATACCAGGTCCTGATATGTCAGACCATTCTATCCCCGCGTCATTGGTAAACTGTAGTTTTGAGTTTTCAGAATTCCATCTGAAAGCACCGTCGGTACCTCCTATGTATATTTTTTCACTACATTCTAATGTTCCAATACCAGACAATGAGTTTGACATTTTCAGTTAGGTTTTCCTTTTAGTGAGTCTAAAGGGAAAAATGTTTTAGTATATTTCTTTCCAGGAAAGAGAACCATACACATTGGTACTGGAACTACCAATATTTTTACATACAAGAAGATAAGCTTGTGAGTCAGTGCTATCATAGTTTTGAGTTATATAGTTTTGTTTTGTATTGGTGGGTTCATCTGACCCAAGACCCCCGGTAGCACCTTTTCTGTTTCCTCCAGTTACATATCCAGTACTGATAACCGAACCAGAAACAACACTTACATTTGTTGTATCACTGTAAGACACACCGCTTTCATCTGTCTCAATATCTGTCCAGTTCGATGATATATCACTGCTCTGATCTATTTTTCTAAGCTCATAATATATGTTGTCATCTTCAGAAAGTATGTCTATATCCTTCATCTCGACAGTCATTCTGTTTTTGTATCCATTGTATGTGTTAGTCAGTCTAATGGAAAGAATGGCTTCTGTTGCTCCAGAAGCAACAGATTTTGCCGTCTGTGTACCATAAGACCATTCTCTTCCGCTTTCGCTATATCCTCCTTCTGATATTACAGTAGAACAGATTTGATCTATATAACCGCCTGTATTTTGTGAAACCGAGGAGATTTCGAATCTTATCGGAAGATTTGGACTGCTCATAAAAACTTCGTCTCTTAGATTAGAATTATAGACAGTATGACATATTATGTATTCGTCTTTTGACACAAAACCAAATCTTATTCTTCCTACACCTAGCCACTGAAAATCTATAAACATTAGCTGGGTTTTAGAAACATCAATATCGATATCGGTATCCCAATTATTTTTTGAGATCGAGTTAACTTTTCCTTCTGGATCTTTAATGTTGAGACTTAGGATACCTTCTGGATTTTGTTGTAGATATATACCCCCTTCGTCATCAAAATAACCAATTTTCTTTGTAACTCCACTGGCTTTTTCATAAAGTACAAAACTAGCAAATATTAACTGACTTTTTCCAGGCATATAATGATGGTATTTTCTGGTTTGATGGATAATACTTCCTGTATCTGATTCTGTAACGCTTAGTCTGACAGCTGCTTTATCTGTTCTGTTGACAAGAGTTGCTCCTGAACCGGTTATTTTTTGTAAAAAGTCAGAGTTATCTCCGTATATAAGTTTGTAGTCTCCAAGAGTGAATGGTTCAGATACTCTTTCCCTTCCGAATGCATCTCTGGAACCTGTCGGTTCTATCGGCCTATTTTTAAATGTGATATCTTGCAAAGTTGCGTTTCTGTACACAAGATAGCATATCAATCCTGTGATAGAAACCAGGAAAAATATCATATAGTATATCATTTTAGATACGATGTGATAATTTAAATAGACGATACTTGGGAAAGATATTTTGCTTCTTTTTCATCTTCTGGATATAAAGTTAATATTTCCAGAAGATGAAAAAACCTTTGATATCCATAGTTTTTTCATTTTTTCCCTACCAGTATAAATGCGGTAACATAAAATTTATAATTATCCAGCATTATTTTTTACTACTTTTAGATGTTAGCATAAGTTCTTGCTTTTGATAACTCCCAATAATATCAAAATTTATACTTCCAACTCTCATCAAACTTAAAGATTTAACATTTTTTACCGGTCTAGGATTAACAATGATTCTTACTGGTTTATCAAGATGATTTGTTATCTCCATAGAGTATGGCTGGGTCAGTTTTCTTAAAAAAGTTTCTTGGTTGTTCTGTTCTGCTTGTCATTTTTCCTTCTACCATGGATACTTTTTCTTGTCTCTTGAATCCGAAATATATTTTAGATGTATCATTTTTTTTCACGTGAGGAGTTCTACCCTGGTGATAGCAACATTGTTAGTGTTGGATGATGTGTTTGAAAGAGAATATTGTAGTCTATAAAACTGACTTCCGTTGTTTTCAAAAGGATATCTCCATTGAGAGTGACCCGTTTTCTCTACCACAAGAGATCTTGAACTACTGACAACTTTTGAGTCCCCATCCAATATTCTGAATTCTAAGCCGACAGGTATTGTTGTATATGTAAAAAATATGTCTATATATGGTTTTTCATTTGGTTGTTCATAGAATGTAATCAAAGATTGATCTGTTACATTTCGTTGAAGATAACTTGAAAAAGAAATATCTTTCAAGGATAACAGTATTTTTTCACTGTCAGTTTTTTTGATCTCATCATCATCTTCGTTATATACTTTTACAAAAAGAAAAGAAAGAGCAAAAATCAGACCAAAAACAAGTAGGTACACAGGAATGGCTATGTATGCCAGTTTTTTATCATATTCGTTCATATCATATATTTTTTATATATATATGATAAAGTAAAATCATCCAGATGTGATAGTCACAAGACCTTTCCATGTGACGGTATTTGCGGTAGCGGGAGTAACTTTTACCTCAATATCATCTCCTGTCACAGCAAGATCAATATTTGCTGATGTTGCAATATCTGTAGAATCTCCTATAACATTTTTGACACTTGTTCCTAATTTTGTAAGGGTTGTTGCTCCGTCGTGCCTGAAAAGCCCTGATATTTCATAAGAAGAAGTTTTGTTACCGGTTTTGTCATGACCAATAAAGACAGCTTTCACATGATATGCTAACTCGCTTGTTCCAACATCTTTTGTCCACAACTGCTGATCAGCAGTTGTTGCCGAAGTAGTACCGCTAAGAGAATACATTGAGGTATCTGATGATATAGGTGTTCCTCCCGACGACGAGGGTGAAATACTAACTCCTCCTGCAGTTGCAGTGATAGCAATAGCACTGTCACTGGTCCCTTGTGTATTGGTGATATCGATGGTTTCAGATGATCCAATATCTGTTTTGATCTCAATAGCTGCAGAAGCATCATCTTGATTTTGTATTTTAACCTGACCACCATCGATAACGACATCCTTTCCAGAGGCACAGCTAACCTCAACACCTCCCGCGTTAGACAGTATTCTTATAGAATCATCAGCTGTACCCTGTGTATTAGTTATCTGTATGGTTTCTGTAGTACCCTGGTTAGTGATCAAACTGATAGCCGCAGAAGCATCATCTTTGGAAGTAATGGCTACCTGACCTCCAGAAATGTCAACATTTTTGGTGGCAGCAGCGTCGATATCTACACCGCCGGCAGTCGCAGTGATAGATATAGCCGCTTCATCAGTACCGTTTGTATTTACAATTCTCACATCTTCATCACCTGCAGTATCACTAGCGGCCACGCGAAAATAGGCATCCTCGTCGGCATTTCCCATAGTTACATTTTGACCGTCAACTGCGGTCATCTTCACAGGGAAGGAAGTGGTAAATATATGTACATTTCCGTCACCTACGGTGATATCGTCTGCGGCAACACTTCCTCCTGATGCAGCAGCAGCCCATTTAACACCGGTTGTTTCGTTAGAATCAGCGGTCAGTACAAAATTATTAGTGCCTACAGTAAGAGTCTGAGGAGCTCCGGTTCCATCTCCAATAAGAATATCTCCCTTGGTAGCCATTGTGACAAAATCTGCATCACTAGAAGAGCCGTTACTGTACATGATACCTGCACTACTTCCTCTTATAGCCGTACCAATTGTTGTGTCATAATCAGGGATGGTTACCAGTCTATCAGTACTTGTTGTAACATTTCCTATATCGAATCTACCTCTTTTTGTTCTATCAGTTGTATCCACCACGAAACAGGTATCATCATCTAATCTGAGTCCTGACACGATCGGATCGCTTGCCATCTTTTATACAAAACAACAAAAAGCTTTTTTATCAAAACCATTATTCATTTTATTTTGGTTTTTCAGGCTCGGGTTCCCTTAGTATACCGTATGTCAGATAGTAACCCATGAATGCTTTACTGAGATAAGAAAGAAGTATGTAAAAAAACTCATATTTCCTAGGATCACCCCCTTTGATATATCTGATCATAGCCACCAGACCAAAACTTATCCACCAGAAAAACATAGGAATCAGTACTCCATATATCCAGGTAGGTATTTTTCGCGTGGATACTTTGTTCACTTCGTCCACTCTGTAGAAAAAATTACGGAAAATGGTAAACCAGATCACCAGTAGCATAAAAAAACCCATCACCAAACTGATCAATTTTGCCTGTCTTTCTTGACTCATCTCAAAAAAATAACCAAAACTCATAAGGAAACCGTTCATAAATGTAAGAAGAATAACAGTGTCAAAATCTTTTACACCAGAGATAATACAGAGTACAAAAATCATCAGTGAAGATGTTATTCCATATTCTAGCCATCTGTATCTGTTGTAACCATTGTTGATCTCTGTGTAGTAGAGAGGGCTTGTTGCATAAAAAATGTGGAATAGTGATGTGATAAAAAATATAACAACCACTAATGTTTCAAGAGGTATGGTTCCAATATCTAGATAGGGATAACTAACCAGGTCAATATCTCGATCATCATCACTTATCTGTGTTATCTTGTAAGACCAAAGATTAGTGTCAAAATTTGCCTTTTTGTTTACCACTCCAAACGCAATGGCTACTGCTATGGCACTTACAAGATGAAGACCAAATGCTCCATAGTTTATTTTTTGGAGAATACTGTTGGTAAACTTTTCATCTATATTTTTCGGTTGAGAAAGTGGTATCATTTTTGGATAAAAAATGAATTTAATTTGTATTTTTTAGAAAACCACATTATTGCGTGACCATGGGTATCATGTTAACAATGTTATATGATACTTTGTATGTGTATGAAATTAAAAAAAAAATAAAATTCTTCTTAAAGTAGCGCCCGGGATCAAATACTTTCACAATGTCTGACAACCAAAACGTCCAAGGAGTTATGAGATCACACCTCGCGTCACCACC
>Ga0070752_1000705_pt1 | contig 26052 bp, 28 predicted proteins | sample VirMetDEL_Aug_30_FD_77440 | JGI IMG/M metagenome (GOLD analysis project Ga0070752, IMG submission 77440) | Aqueous microbial communities from the Delaware River and Bay under freshwater to marine salinity gradient to study organic matter... | ecosystem: Environmental > Aquatic > Marine > Coastal...
AAAATAAAAAAAAAAAAAAAAAAAATAAAATAATAAACAAAAAAAAAAAGAAAATGAAATAAAAAAATTTACTCTCAAATATGAAGAAAATAAAAAAACAGGGAGAGAATATTATCATAACGTAAGAAAAAAAAATGAGGATTTTAAAAAAAAGAATAAAGACCGAGCCAATAAATATTACGCAGAAAATAAAGACAAATATAAAAATAATTATGACGACAAGAAGGATTTAGTAAAAGCAAGAAATTTATATAATTATTATAAAAAAAAAGATAAAGTTGAAACGTTTAAAGAAATTCATAAAGAAAAATATGATTTACTTCTTGAAAAAGAATATATTAAATAAACTATAATAAATTATAAAATTAAATTTAAATTTAATATATAGAAAAAAATGATTTAAAAAATATAATATTATATTATATATAATTAGATATGAAAAAAAATATTGATGAATTACTTGCAGAACTTAAAGAATACGAGAAAGGTATTGAAGGAAGGAAACAAAGACAAAATCTTTCTCACTTAACAGATGAGGAAAAATTAAGATATAAAAGAGCATATAATAGAATTCAAACTAAAAAGAATTTTTTGAAATATTGCGATGATGAAACTGGAAAAAATACAAAGAAAAGAGAATATTATAAAAAAACAAAGGAAACTAGTTTAATGAAATGTTCTTATAGATATTATAAATCAAATAATAGAATTGACGAATTTAAAGAAAAAAAGCCAGAAATATATAGAAAACTTTTAGAAATTAATTATATAACTGAATAATTACAACTTTTTTATTCTTTTCTAATCTTTCAAACTATCTTTAATAATAAAATTAAATTATTTTAATTTAATTTAATATTTTTAATTTCGTTAAAAAATGATTTTTATTTATCATTAGAAATAAAATCATTTAAAGATTATTTTTTATCTAAGTATATAATATAATGACATCTACCAAAAATCAAGAAAAAACACCGAAAAAAAAATCTGATATTAAATATATGAAACCCGAAAATATTCAAATATCAAGAGACGTAATTGATACATATAGAAAATATAATTTAAAAATATTTCCAGTAAATATTATATGGAATGAAAAAAAGAAAAAGAAAGATGATATTGTTCCACCGACTAATTGGAATAATTTATCAATTGAAGAATCATATAAATTATTTGACGAATATGACAAAAAGAAAAAACCATATAATTCAATTGGAATTCAGACAGGTTCGAAATTTAATGGAATATACGGCGTTGATTTAGATTTTAAAAACAAAGACAAATTAAATGAAGTTTATGAAATGTTAGAAATGGATATTGATAATATTGAAGAAACTGAAGTCCGAGTCAAAACGAATAAGGGTTTTCATTATTATTATAAATATGAAACTTATTATAAATATTTAAAGAATAAGCAAAATATCGGAAATAAAGAACTTGGTTATAATATAGATATTAGAGGAGAGGATGGCTTTCTTTTTGCTCCTTGCTCTAAATATTATATAACTGAAAACGGACAGCCAACTAAATTAATTGAATATTCTCTTGATTGTTCTCTTGATGAATTTTGTTTTAATTTAGAAGGTTTAGAAAGTCTTTCCGAAGATTGCGAAATATTTAATTTAAAAACAGAAAAAGAAGATAAAGATTTATTAAAACTTGAAAAAAGAAAAGAAAAAGAAAATAAAAAATCTTCAAAAGATTCAAGTCCAAAAAAAACAAAAACTCTTAATATTGAAGTAAAAGAAGAAGAAGAAAAAGTTATTGAAAAACCAAAAAAACAATATCCGATAAATATTGATGAGATTAGAAAAATGGTTGATATTTTAGATATAAATAGAGCAGAGGTTGAAGCGGAATGGTTTCAAGTTGGGGTTGCATTAAAAAATAATGGAAATACAACAAAAGAAGAAGAAGAAAAATTATTTGAAATATTTAATGACTTTTCTAAAAAATGCCCTCCAAAATATGATTTATTTGGAACAATGAAAAAATGGGAAGGTTTCAAATCAAGACCAGACGGGAACGCTTTAACATTAGGTTCAATTTATAATTGGGCGAAGAAAGACAATAAAGAAGAATATTATAAAATTAAAAATTATGAAATGCCATATCAAGAAATTTATGAATCAGAAGGATATAACGGAATTGTAAAACAAATAAATAAATCAGTTGCTTATATTAAGTCTTCATCTGAATATATTATTGAAACTTATGAAGGTTGGTATATTAAAAAAAGAAAAGATATTTTAAGCGATTTTGTAAATAAAAAGATTAATTGTGTATATGACGATAAGAAAAAAAGAATGAATCCTTTTATATTATGGGAAGAAAGTCCTCAGAGAAGAGAAGTTGAAGGGATTTTATTTGAACCATCTGACAATTACAATAAGAAATTTTATAATATTTGGAAAGGTTTCGATTTGAAAAAAGAAGATTATCAAATTGGAAATGTTGCTCCATTATTAGACCATATTAAAAATATATGGTGTAATGGAAATGAAAATCATTATAATTATGTTATTAATTGGTTCGCTCATTTAATCCAGTTTCCAAATGTTAAAATGTCTTCCGTTATTGTTTTAAAGAGTCTTGAAGGTGCGGGGAAATCGATAGTAATGGATTTAATAAATGAAATTATTGGAGATAAACATTCATTGACAATTTCTTCTTGGGATGAAATTCTTGGTTCTTTTAACTCACTGGCAGAAGGAAAAGTTTTTATGTGTCTTGATGAAGTTACTTGGGGAGGTAATAAAAAAGATGCGGGAATATTAAAGAATTTTGTTTCAGGTGTAAAAAAGAATATTAATAAAAAAGGTAAAGACCAATATACAATTAAGGATTTTGCTAATTTTGTAATTACTTCAAATAATGAATGGATTATTCCAGCAGAAAAAGGAACGAGACGTTGGTTTTGTTTAGAATTAAATAATAAATATGCGGGTATTTCATCAGAAGAAAAGAAACAATATTTTCAAAAAGTGAGAGGAGTAACAAAAGAAGCATTCGCTTATTTCTTAAATTCAATTGATGTTTCAGACTTTAACCCGAGAGAATTTGAAGAAACTCCATTATTGCAACAACAAGTTATTAAAGGTTGGTCTTCCGTTGTTAATTGGTGGTTTTCATTTATGGATAATGGATTCCTTGACAATGGAGAATCTCGTCTCAATTTAGTTTCTGATTATTCATATTGTCCGAAAGAATTTGGAGAAATTAGAAATGATGAGATTTATATTCCAAAAGACTTTTTATATAATTGTTATTATAATAATTCAAACGGATTCAAGGAAGGAAACGCTCAGTTTTTTATTAAATTAAAAGATGTTGTTGAATATAAAGAAACAAGAATTCAAAAAGGTTCATCAAGAATTAGAACAATAGTTATTAAAAAAGATATTAAAATATTACAAGAACAATTTAAGAAATTACAATTATTTAAATATGAATTTGAATAATTAAAAATCTTTTTAAAAAAAAATCTTTTCAAAAAAATATTATATATTTATTAATAAATATTATTATATTTATTAATTATATAAAAATAATGTCTTCTCAATACGTAGATTCAATATTATTAGAAGCAAATAGATTAAAAAGTGTTGAATATAGTTCAGGAAATACATCAGGAGTTAAATCTTCTTTTACAAACAAATTTTCTCCAGTTCATATTAACGCAGGAGACAATATTAGTTTATTTTCTGGTTATGTTTCCGCGATAGGTGCAGGGGGTGAAGTGATTGAAGTAACTGGGAAGGATTTAAATGAAGAAGTTACTTTATACGAAACAGAAGTTGAAAAAGTTGGGATTATAAAACCTTCTGACGTTGAATATTCTGCTTCATATCTTCCTTATAATGCGTCAAGAGTTAATTTTGCTCTAACAGAAAAAAAAATTAAATTAAAAGATAATAATATCCCTCTTGAGTTTAGATTTTATAAAAATACAAATGGAGAACTTCATATTCATCTCCCGAGAAAATTTGACAAAGAACAAGCAGAAAATGAAAATGATACAAACTATAATAAAAACTGGACGAATCGAGATTCTTCAGCAATGGGTGCTTGTGTTGTTCCAGCAAATTATAAACGTTGTTCTAATGATTGGATGGATATAAAATATAAAGGTAATGGTCATCTAGGAAATATTATAAGAAGAACTTCAAAAAATGAAAGATATTCAATAATGGTTTCAAAATCAAATTTATATTCTTTTCATTCTGCCTCATTTACTGAAGGAGATTGGGTTAATAATGGAGTTGCAGAAGGGAATTGGTGGAGATATATAGACCCCGCTCTTGCTCCAAGTTTAGATTATGATTATTATCAAAAAGTTATTAATTTAGAAGTTGATGTTGGTTTTGATAGTCCTTCAAATATTGCCGATAGTTTAACCAGTCAATTAAAACAATCTGGAAATCCAGAGTCAATTATAGGACAAGTTGGAGATACAGGAAACCAAAAAATATATGATATTTCAACAAAAGTTGAATCTGAATTATATAAAACCTTCCGTTCTGCGACTCCTCTGAGTTTTTCTAAAGCCAATTTTGACGAATATTTTTCAGCAAGTGCTAAAGAATATGATGATGAAACTATTTTTAACGCTTCTCAAAAGGCGGTTGAATATATTAGTAATTTTAATTTTATTGGAATGAAACGTCCAGAATTATATTTTTCAGGTAGAGAAATTAAAGCGATTGGAGATGGTTCAGGAATTAAAACTATAGATATTATTTTTCAAGCATCGAATACAACATTTATTAAAACAGATTTGACTTATACTTTAAATAATACAAAAAAATTAAGAGATTTTTTTAGTTGTCAAAAATTATATCCAGAATTATTCGAATATCCAATTAATGATAAAGTTAATATTAATAATTCAAGATATATCCATTTTAACGCTTCAAATAATACAGATACAGATGGAGACGTTTATGAGGATAGAATAGGAAATGACAATTATTTCGGAACAACTGATAAATCTTCAATTCCCGTTTTTATTGATTTTAATTCTGAAACTGAATTTGTTTATAATGCTCCATCAAATAATTTAAAATCTTCTTTTGGTTGTTGTATTCCTTATTATTACGAAGACATCGGACAATGGAAAGTTGGATTTGAAACAAAAAATAACGGGGGGTTAATAAATGAATTATTTTCTGCTTCGGTCTCTGGTTCGGTTACAATAAGAAAAATTCCAGAGGAGACTTTAATCGGATACGACCAACATTTCAACGGATACGGGACAGATAATATTTTATTATATAGTGGTTATTTAAATCGTTATTATCAACATAAGGCAACTTTTAATCTTCAAGACTGGGACGAGAACGTTCAACCAATAAATCAATACGCAACAGAGACTTATATTGGAGCAAGAGACCCATTAATTAATTTTGATTCAACAACGTCAAGATACACTATAAGTCGTCTTCATACTTCGGAACAAGTTGGAAATTATTATTTTTCAGGTAGTGGAGAATTACCAGTCGCAGATGATGCTTCTGATGAAGTTTATAGAATGAATAAGAGATTAAATGAGTTTTCTTATACTCCCGATATGATTCCATATGATGAAGAGCGAAAGGAAGGAGGAATAACTTTTTTTGAAGCAAATGAAAATTTAGATAGAACTCGGATTTATGATTCTCAAAGCGGAGTTTATATTAATAAATTTGGAATTTCTGAAACAAATTGGAATAAGTCATTGATGGGAATTTTAGGATTTTCATATAATCAATTTTATAAACAATCAAATTCAATTAAATATTATATTAAGAATATTGAATATAATAATATTTCATCAAATTTATTAAGATTAAATAATATTAATTTAAATGGATTAACAACTCCAACAACGAATAATAATGTTACTTCAACAGATTCAATTAATTTTTGCGTTAATGTTTTTAATTCAACAATATATTCTCCTCAATTACCCCTTCCTCAGATTTACACTGGATACTCTGGAACAGGAGGAGACCCTTCCTTATTTCCGACTATAATCCAGAATTCAGATTCAACAATTATAAAAGCCTCTGATTTACCAATTAAACAAAATGCTCCATATTATATTATTAGAACTTCAGTTTTAGGAAAGGCGACAATGGATTCAAATAGAAATTCTTATCCAGTTATTGCAACGATTGACAAAACAACTCCTTCAAATGATTATTTTTCAAATGTAACTTCTTCACAATTTACATTTACCCAACCAATGACAATAACAGAAATCAGAACAGACATCACAACACCAGACGGAAATTTTGCTTTTTGCGATGATAGAAGTTCAGTTATTTATAAAATTCAGAAACAAATAACAACTGATTTTAATATTGGAGAAGAAATTCTTCAACAAGAACAACAACAAAAAAAAAAATAATTTAAGTATTTTTTAGGAAAATTAAAATATAAAAAAAAGATATATGAAAGAAGAAGATATTATTTTAAATTTATTATTAGAAATTGATAAAATTCCAAGTCCGAGAATTCTTGATTTTGTTGAAGAATTAATAAGTCAATTAAGTTTCATTTATTTAAATGAAGATTGGAGTTCTGATTCTGATGTCTTTACTGAGTCAGAAGAAGAAGATTTGACTCAAGAAGAAATTGAAGATTTAAGGACATTAGATAGGTATTATTCTTTAAATTAAAATATTCATAATTAATATAATGAAAAAATTATTAGTTATTGGAAATGGTTCTTCTTTAAGAAATTTTGATTTTGAAAAAATCGATAGAAATAAATATGATATTATGGGCTTATGTCTTGCTTATCGTTATTGGAATAAAAAGAAATGGTTTCCAGATTATTATTGTATCGCCGACTCAGTAGTTCATAAAAGCAATTATTATCATATAAATAAATTAATTAAAAATGAAAATATAAAAAAATGTTGTTTTAATCAAAATTCTCTTTTTTGGGAATATGATAAAAAGATAATGAGACATCAAAATAAAATTGATGTTATTCAACAAATGCAAAAAGACAAAAATTCAATATTTTCTTTATTAAATAATTATTCAACTGGTTCAATTGCGGTTTTATGGGGGATTCATTTAGGATATACTGAAATTGACATTGTAGGAGTTGATAATGATTATATTGAAATATTGCCAGAAACTGAAGTTCAAGAAAACGGAACTTTAATTATTGTTAAAGAAATAAAAAATAATCCAAATTATTTTTTTGACTCTTATCAAATGGAAGGAGATGTTTATAATAAACCAAATGGAGATTCGGTTCATTTAAAAAGTTGGGAAGAATTGGCTCAACTTGTTATTATTCATAATAAGAAACATAATAAAAATATTAAAGTTATTAATTATAACTATAAAAAATCTATTTCTGATTTTATTGAAACAAAAGATTTAAGTCAGTTTTTATTTAGTTAAATGAAAAACCAATTTTTAGTTTCATTATTAACTGATTTGTCTTGAACTATTGTATTTATTTCAACTTTATCTTTTATCTGCTTTACATCATTTGAAATATTATTTATTCTTTTATTAATATTATCTAAATTTTTTAATATTTCGATAATTAGTTTTTCATTTTTCGAACCTTGTTTTTCCATTATATTTAATCCATATATTTATTATCATTTAAATATTTCATTAAAATTTTTTTATCTCTTTTTACTAATATCATATATAATTTACTTGCTTCTATTACATTATATCTCGGTTCTCCTCCAGCATTTATTAACTTATGTTTCTCTTCAAAGTGAATATATTTTTTATGATATAATTCATATAAATAATTGTCACAATACCAATTTTTAATTTTTGGATTAAATGCGTATCTGAAAATATTATAATGTTTTTTTGAAACTAAAAATTGAGTCATTGGAAGATTTAGATTTCCATTAAAACAACCAGATATTCCAATATCATCAGTTTTTTTTAAATTATTAATTAAATCATTTAACCATTTATCATTATCAGGATATAAAATATCATCTCCAACTAACCAATAATAATCAAAATTGTCTTTCAAGGCTTCTTCATATAAAAAATTCCAATGGTGAGTAACTGCTCCTTTTTCAAAGTCATTTTTAAACCATTTAATATTTTTATAATCAATTTTATTTTGTTCTTCTATTGAATCGAATATTTTGTCATCTTTATCAAATGAAATATATAAATGGATTTCAAAATTATTATAATTTTTTATTTTTTCAATTGTCAATTTATTTAAATAACTTTCTAAAATATTAGACCATTCTCTTTTATTTGAAGTTGTTGGAATTAAAAAACAAATTTTCATTATATTATAATAAAATATTTTATATTTTTTTTAATTATAATACGAAATGGCTGAAGAGAGAATTCTTCAACAATTTAATATTAATGAACTCGCAGGAGCAACAGGTTTAATCTTAGGAGGAATTTCTGGATTGCTCGTTGTTATATTTAAGTCTCGTTGTTATTGTAAAATGAACTTATGTAAATTATGCTTTTGCGAAAGGAAACCTCCAGTCGATAAAGAAGAAGAAGATTCAGATGAAGAAGATAAAAAAGATAAAGATAAAAATAAAAAAGATAAAGATAAAAATAAACCAGATGAAGAAAATTTAATTCCTACAATTTCAAAAGATAAAAAAGACGATAATAATATAATTGATGATAATCCTTAGAAAAAAAGGATATAAAAATATATTTATATCTAATTATATAATGGATTTAGAAAATATATTTTTAGAATTAGAAAAACAATATAAAGAAATTTATGAGTTGAAAACAAGAAAAAGGATTAATATAAAAGAATCTCGAAATTTATCAGATGAAGATAAAATTTTATATAAAAAACATCAAATTAAAATATATAATAAATATTTCAATAAAACCGAAAAAAGAAAAAAAACAAGAAAAAATTATCAGAAAGAACGAAAATATAAAAAAAAAAATTATTATAAAAAAATAAATTTTGATATTTATAAACAAAATCCAAATTTAACTATTTTAGAAAATATATTTTTAGAATTAGAAAAACAATATAAAGAAATTTATGAGTTGAAAATAAGACCACAAATTAATATTGATACATCTAAATTAAACGATAATGAAAAAAGATTATATCTAAATAAAAAACATCAAATTTATTTGAGATATAATCCGAAATATAAAACTGCAAAAGTAGATAGAAAAATAAATTTAAAAGAATTAATTGAAATTAAAAATCAAGAATATAAAGAGGTTTATATATTGAAAACAAGAGAGAAAGTTACAAGATGCCATTATTATAAAGATTTGACTGATGAAGAAAAAAAAATATTTACTAATCAACTAAGGATAATAAAAAGAAAATATAAAAAAGATAGAATTACAGATGCAACAATTAAAGGAAGAAAAAGACGTTATGAAAAAAATAAAGAAAAACAAAAAAAACGAAGTCGGGAAACAAAAAAGACAAGAAATGGAAAAATTTCTTCATTAGTTTCAAGATGGAAAAATAAATATAAATTCAAAGATAATAAAGAAAGACTTAATCTTATCGCTCATAATTATTTAAATTGTAAAAAATGCGAATTATGTAATAAAGAATTTACTGAAGAATATCCTTATAAATGTTGCGACCATCATCATTCTTCAGGTTATTTTAGATTTATTTGTTGCGTTTCTTGTAATGTAAAATTAGGAGTTGTTGATAGATTGAAATCTTTTGTTTTGTTAGAAATTCATAAAAAAAATTTTTGTATTAATAAAAAAGAAATTGAAGAAAAAAAAATTAATCATTATCATCAAAATCAAATATTATATAGATGGGTTTATAAATATAAATTAAAAGATAATTTTGAAAGATTGAAATTAGTATATTATATTTTTTTAAATTGTAAAAAATGCGAATTATGTAACAAAGATTTTAATGAAGATGAAAAAAAAAATTTAGACCATTGTCATTCTTCGGGTTATTTTAGATTTATTTGTTGTTCTAAATGTAATAATAATTTAATTATGGTTGATAAATATAAAAGACGAGTTCTATTAGAATTACATAGATATTTTATTTTAAATTAAACCTTCGTTTATAGTCAGCAATTGAACCTCTAAGGGTTGGCTTATTCCAGAGAATCCAGCGAGAGAGACTTCCAGCGGAAAATTTATCATTCCAGTTTTCATTTTTTCGATGCCTATCCAAATAACGCTTTTTTCTTTCATCGTCCCTATGTCGAGTAAAATCAGACATACCAGCAGAACCAAAATGAGTCGTCCGAACTTTCTTTTCTCCATCATAAAATATCGCCATATATTTCTTTTTTGCATTAGTTGATTTTTTTATAATAACTTTCATTATAATATTATTAATATAAATTATAATGGTTGAAAAAGTTAAAATTACTTATAAAGGTAAATCTCGAAATGTTCCGAAAACTTATGTTGAAGGTTTAAAAGGTAAAGAAAGACAAGCACAAATAAAAAGTATATTTGAAGGAAAACCAAGACCAAAAACAAGCGTTAAAACAAAAACGAGTTCTTGGACTACTAAATTTAATAAAAAATATGGAGAACAACTTGATAAATTAGGAAGAAGAACTCCAAAAAATATTTCTAAAGTTACAGGAATCCCCGAAGGAGCAATTAAAGAAGTTTTAAAAAAGGGAAAAGGAGCGTTTTATTCAAGCGGGTCAAGACCAAATCAATCAGCGAATAGTTGGTCTTTCGCCCGTTTATATTCTTACATCCTCGGAGGTGGAGCGAGACAAGTTGATAAGGAAATAACTAAAAAATATAATGTAAAATTTAGATAATTATTTTAAAACACTATCAGAATAATATTTATATACATCTTCAATTTCTTTTGAATATGGTTTATTATAAACTCTTGTTCTTTTTTTAACAACAGGTTTTTTTTTTAAATTAATATTTAATTCTTTTAATGCTTCATTTAATGATTCTTCAGTAAATGGATATTTTAATTTAACGACTCGTTCATCATTGAAAAAATTATTATATTGGAATAAATAATTATATGGGTCTTTATCATCTTTATTTTTATGTCCTTTTTTTAATTTCTGAATATTTATTTTAAGAAGTCCTCGATTTTTTTGACTACACATTGAATTAATTATGTCTCCATATACATATAATATTTTTGTATTTATATTTTTTGGAATATAAGCCAGATGACAAGTTCTTCCGTATAATACCGCTTTTTTACGAATATTGTCTCTTACTTTATACCCGTTTTCATCTAATAAATCAACAATATAATTAGAACCACATCCGCCGTGAGATACAATCCAAACATCAAGAGAATTTAAATAAACAATTTCTTCCATTATAATATAATTAATATTTTTAATAAATTATTTTTAATATTTTTATTTTTATTTTTGTTTATTTTATATTATCTTTCATAAAAAAATAATATTCAAAATTTTCTTCATATTCCTTTATACGTCTTTTAGAACATTCTCTAACTATTTTAAATTCTGACAATTTAGGTTTTTTTTCAAAATAAGTTATTAAACATTCTTTATTATGAATATAATAAGGTTCTTTATTAATTTGTTTTATTACTTGACTATAAAAATCTTCTTTAATTTCTCCTTCTAATTGTTGGAGATAATGAAATTCTTCTATTGCTTCATATTCAAATTTTTCTTTACGAAGGTTTAAATAATCAATAATAGAAACAAAACTTCTATATTCTGAATCATCACATTCAACTATATCATTATTTCGGGAAAAAACATTATAGAAGTTAGTTTTTAATTCATTAATAACAAATTTATAATTTTTACGTTGTTGTTTTTCAATCTTATCCAGTTTTTCCTCTTGCTCTTTAATATCGTTGATGTATCCAAGAATATCAAAAGGCAATTGAGGGATGTTGTTGTTTTTTGTCATCTTATTTGTATAATTATATACTTAGAAATGAAAAATCATTTTTTTTTATAATTAAAAAATATTAAAATTAAAAATATTATTTTTTTGAAATTTCTTTTTTTTACTTGGACGCTTTCTAAGTATATATGAACCATTTGAGAGATTTAATTTGAAACTGGATTTTTTATTTTTATATTTTTTATATTTTTATTACTTAATATAATAATAAAATAATAAATATAAAAAAATAGATATGACTGAAGAAAATCGTTAAAAGTTATACTTAGAAAGCGTCCAAGACGTCCAAGGCGTCCAACCAAAGAATCGAAAATTATAAATTTTTTTTTAAAAATATTTTTTAGTTTTTTACTTGGACGGGTTGGACGCAGATTTCAGTTTCAATTAATATTTTAGAATTAAATTTATTATTATTATATTAAGTAATAAAAATATAAAAAAAAATTATTAAAAAATCTTCAGTCATCTCTATTTTTGATTTACGTCCAACCAAAATCAAAATTTATCAAAAAAAAAATATTAAAAAAAAAAATATTTTTATAAAAAAAAACGATTTTGTCATAAAATATTATTTCTTCTTTTTATTATTCTTTTTTGGTTTTTCATAATTATTAAAAACATCTTTTTCTTTAATCTTTTTATTTTTCTCAATATCTTTCATAACGTCAAATTGAAGTTTAGTTTTAACTCCTTCATCTTCAATCGGTTTAATATATTTGGTTTTTATTTTTTTCGGCATTTTTTTTATATTTTATAAAAATATTAAAAATATATATAAATAATATAAAAAAGATGAGTCTAATTGTAACTTCTTCTAATCAAACCGACCAAATAATCGGAAATATAGCAAATGAAAAACCTTTTTCTTATAGAAACTATTTCAAAAATGGATTAAGAATTAAAAAAGATTCTCAAATTGCAGTTCAATCAGTTAAATTTAATAGAGAAGCATTCTTCGATATTGGAGAATCTGATACTTTTGGATTCTATTTCGGAGATGAACTTGGAGAAGATGAAAATATTGAAGATGTAACTTCTCGAATAATTCCCGTTAGTTTAATAGGAGATATTATGAGACAAACAACTAATTCAAACGATATTAAAAATTTAACATTTTCTCCTTTAGATTATGCTTCTCATTTAGAAAAAATAATGTCAGATAATATTTTCTTCCCTGATGCGATTCCAAAAGGTGTAAAAGTAAATATTCAGAGAGACGTTAGTTCTAAATCTTTTAAAGGTTTTGAATTTACTTTCGACCAGACAAACGACGCTCCAACAAATTCAACAAATATTTCCGCTTCAGTTACTAGTTACTGGGCGGGTAATCAAACAAGTTTCACTTATGCCACTAATACATTTACAAGAACCGCAGTCACTTCTAAAATTTTCGGAAAGAAAGGTTTCGGAACTGCTTACGAATATCCTCTTGGATTAAATGGAGGAGTTTTTAGTTGTTCTCTTACTGGTTTAACAACAAATTCGACGATTGATGATGGTTGGCGGATTGGTTTAAGTCGTCCAACGGGACAATTATCAGCGGAAGATATAACTTTTATTGACAATGAAACGGAATTTGTAAAAAGAATAAATTCTAAAAATGAAGTTCCTCCTGATACATTTAATCATTTAGGAGGTTTCGACCATCATTTTTACGATTTCGTCGTTCAATATCAAAATCAGAGATTATTAGTTCTTCAAAATGTAAGATATGGAACTCCAAATAAAACAAGAATGAGACCTATAGACTATACTATTAATTCAAGTTTTACAAGTGAAATAACAAATGATGATTTTGATGGAAATGGTTGGAATATTCAACAATTGCGATTTATTGCAAAGGGAGAACAACTTGAACTTGAATTATATTCTGGTTCTGCGAAGGCTTGGAGGAAATTAATAAGTCCTTCATTAGCGGGTTCTAATAAATTAACAGAATTTATTCCCTTGAATATGAATCGTTGGTTTTTATTTCCAAGATTTCATTTAAAAACAAAAAACGATTCAGTTAAAATTAATACATTTAATGGAGTTAATATTTCAACGAATAAATATGAAGCATATTTTAATAGGTCATTTTATACACTAGCAAGGAGAAACACTATTCCACAATTAAGATATGAAATGATTGACTCGATGGACTTAGCACCAATAAGCGATATATCTAAACCTTCTATTGAAAAAACATTGACAACATTAAACGCTTCTAATGGAACAGATTTTAAAGTTGTTTTATTCTTAGGAAAATCTAATCAATACAGAACTTCAAATTCTCCAATTTATGATTTTAGTATTACTTCAGAATTTGGATTTGATTCTCAGAGTATTATAGAACAATCAGTTTTTGGAACGACAACGGGTTCTCAAGTTGTTATTAAATCGGTAAGTCGTCCAATAATAAGTTCTGATAAATCAATTTTTGTAAGATGTAATAATTTAACTTTTGATTCCTTTAATGGAGCAACAAGTAGCGTTTCAAAAATATTAATGGCACTTCCTAAATTTGACAATCGAGGTTCAGAATTTGGAGCGTTATTTTACGATAGTAAAGAATTAATATTCCTAGATTTAAATAATTCAGAAGATTTTATTCTATCCGATTTAAGTCTTGATTTAATTAATATTGATGAACGTTTTGCTCGAGGAATTACTGGAAATACGATTATTACATTGGTTATAAAAAATAAATAAATAAAAATAAAAATATTATATATATTATAATGGAAAATTTTGCTGAAGTTGTAATTCCTGAACCAGAACCAGAACCAGAACCAGAGGAAGATATTATAAAAGAAGAAGACCCTCTTGAACCAGAAGAACCAAAGGAAGATATTGTTCCAGTAGTAGAAGAAAAGAAACAATTAAATCAAGAAGAAATATTTGTTAGAACATCAAAGAAAAAACCTTTAGAGATTGAAGCAATAAAAGAAGAACCTGATTTAATTAAAGAAAAAGTTTTTAAACTTCCAAAAAATAATAAAAAAATTTATCAATCAATATTAGAATCAAATAATATAAAATTTGCAAAATCAAATTCTATTGATAAATTAAGACAAAAAATAATTGACAATAAAGTCGATTTTGATTTTGATAAATTAGAATTTAATAAAAAAGAAACAAAACCAAAAGAAACAAAACCAAAAGAAACAAAACCAAAAGAAACAAAAACAAAAAAACCAAATAAAACAATTAATATTAATGAACCATATTCTAAAAAAGATTTGGAAGAAATGGTTTTTAATGGTATTCAACAATACGAAGCATTAAGGAAAGAAAGAAAAGCAGAGAAAGAAAAACAAAAGGAGATTGAGGAACATAAGAACAGAGTTAAAAATACAATTCAGAGAGCAGTAAATCCTTCTCAAAATGATATTTATTCAAAATGTTTTAATTTTTAATATTTTAATATTATATATTATATAATGGAAACTCCAAAAATATTAACAGTAAAAGACCCAGAATTTGATTATAAACCAAGGAAGGAAATTCATCCACATCTTCCCCAAATTTACGGGTTCGGTCAGGGTGCATTAGTTTTAATGATTTCTCCCGTTAAAACTGGAAAATCGACAATCATAAATAATTTATTGTTAAATGGAAAATTTTACGGACAAGACGCTTTTGACTCAGTGAAAATTATTTCAAATACAATCGCAAATGATTTAACTTCTCGTTATTTAAAAGAAGCGTTTGATGTTTCAGATTATTATTCTGATTCTTTAATCGATGGAATTATTAAAAGTCAAAAACAATTTGATAAATCAGACCAACCAGAGATTGCTTTAATTTTAGATGATTGTCTTGGTTCAATAAAAAGAGAAGCAAAAGTTAATCATCTTGCCAGTCGTTACAGACACTACAACATTAAATTATTATTAATGAGTTCTCAAAAATTCACTGGTTCAGTTTCACCAGTCATAAGAGCAAATGCGACAAATTTAATTATTGGAAGTCCTTTTCCAAATACTAAGGAACTTGAAAGAATTTTTGAAGAATATGGAGACGTTGTAGGAGGTTCTGAAAATATGAAAAAAATATATAAACTAGCAACTCCAAATCGTTTCGACTTCCTTCATTTATCGCTTCAAGACAATCCTCCGAAATGTTATAGAAATTTTGAAGAGTTAATCGCAGAAGGAGACAGAATTATTTCAAATAAAAAGGTTGATTTAGAACCAGAACCAGAACCAGAACCAGAACCAGAATAATTTTTATTTTTAATTTTTTAGTTTTTTTGTTAAAACTTTTTTTAAAAGTTTATAATATAAATAAAATGTCAGATTTTGGAGTCAATCAAGCAAATTCTCAAGGTCAATCATTATTAAGTGAAACTATTTCGTATAACCAACAAGCGAAAGCACACAACGACCAGATTTTAAGAGATTATCAAGGACAGAAGAAACAATTAGCAACAGATGAAAAAGAAGATAAATATTTTCATTTAGCAGATGATGGATATACTCTTTACGGATTACATTCTCAATTAAAACAATCTTATAATGTTTTTAAAGGTGGAGCAGAAGGAGCAAAAGATTTAAAACCTTCAACAGACATTAAAGATTTTGCAAAAAGTAAAATTCAAGGAGAACCAGTTCCTGAAACTACTCCTCCAGTCGCTCAAACTGGAGCAAATGAAGCAACAGAAGGAGCGGGAGCGAATGTTCCTCCAAAGAGTCAAGAATCTTCAACAAAAGTTTCAACTGGTGAAAGTCTCGCCAGTGATACAGAAGAAGGACAACAAGCAATAAATAAATCAAAAAATTTAGTTTCAAATAGTGGGAAAGCAATAGAAGAAGGAGTTGAAGGAGCAGTTGGGAAAGCGTCTCAAGTTGCGGGATTTGCTGGGAAAGCGTTGGGGATTGTTGGAGGAGTTCAATCTGCTTATAGTGATATAAAAGGAGACTGGGGAAAAGAAGACACCGCGGGGAAAGTTTCAAATGTCGCCAGTATTGCGGGAGGAGTCCTAGATGTTGCCTCATTAATTCCTGGTTTAGATGTTGTCGCTGCCCCCTTAGCAGCGGCGACTTCAGTTGTTGGAGCGATTGCGGGAGGGGTAGAAGCAAAAGACCAAGACGACAAACAAGCAGAAGCGGACGCCTCAGAAGCAGAATCTCAAAAAATGAGTCTAAAATCTGCTCCAGTATTTTCTCAGATGGGAATGGTTGCTTCAATGAATACTTCTTCGTCAAATATGATTCGAGGAAATGCTACTTTTTAAAACTTTTTTATAAAAAGTTTAAAATATACTTTTTATTTTTTTCTTTTTAAATTTTTATATTTATTAATAATATAAATATGTCTGAATTTTGGAAAAGTGAAGATTTAATTCCAGTATCTCAAAAGAAAGTTTCAATAATATCTCAGAATGGATTATCTTATAAGGCCGGGCAACGAATCGATTTTGAAATTCCCGCAGATTTAGGATATATTAATCCAAAAGAATCTTATTTGTCGGTTACTTGTAAAATTTCATTACCTTCTGGAGTTTCTCCTACTTGTCTCTGCCTTGATGGTCGTCTTGGAGGACAATCTCTTATTCAGAGAATAGATGTCAGAAGTGGAAATGATGAATTACTTGAATCTATAGAAGATTATGATATTTTACAAAGTGTAAGATTTGATTATTCAACTAATAGTTCTATAGAAAAAAAGAGAGCATTAACTGAAGGTTCTCTTGTAAAATCTATTAAAAACAGAGGAACAGATGGAACAAGTGAAACAGAAATGAATAATTCAACAGATAATCCTTGGTTCGAAACTCCAACGGGAACTCCTCAAAATGCTTCATTTACTAACTCGAATTATAACGATGTTAAAATGTTAATCCCCTTATATACGGGAATTTTTAGTCCAGAATCGAAAGTCTTCCCAGTTATGAAAACTTCGGGACTAAAAGTAACTATTTTATTAAATGAGCCTCGCAAGGTTTTAAGACAATTGGACTCAGTCTTAAAAGATAGACGTCCGAAATTAAATCCTCGTTTCCATTCTCTTAATGGTTCGACGACTGGAGACGATTGGACTTCTAATACTTCCTCAACGACCTTTTATGTAAGTTATGAAAACAATAATATTAATTGCGATAATTTCCCGATGGTTGTAGGAGAAAAATTCCGTTTTGTAAATATTGGAATGGCAACTTCTGCTTCTGGAATCAGAGAAGAGGATTTAAGTTCTGCTTCTAATGTTGGAGACTTTACAATTGACAGAATAGAATTTGATTCTGGAGCGACAATTAATGCGGGAAAAGGACTTATAAAAATTACTATTCCAACAAATGCTTCACTTCTTAGTGGTTCTGATGTTATTGCGGGAGAAACTCTAATGTATTCAACGAGTGTTGAATCTTCTTCTAGTTATGAAGCGACTTATAATTTAAGCGAGGTTGAAATGATAGTCGAACAAGTTGAAATGCCTCAAGGTTACACTAATACATTAAATAATATGATGAAACAAGGAGGAGTTATGAATTATGACTTCTTAAGTTTTACTAATTACAAATATTCTCAACAGAAAGAAGACAGAGTTGTAAATGTAAAACTCGCATTATTAAATTCTCGAGTAAAATCAGTTTTATTTTGTCCCGTTGATGCGACTATTAGAACAACAAAAGATTCTCTCGCTTGTAAAGACACCTATGTTGAATCACTTGACGAGGATGACATAATTGTTCGCCAAAATGCTCCTGGAGTTCGTCCAATATATGATTTCATTACTGAATATCAAATTTTCCAAGACGGGAGACTCAATCCAAATAGAAAGGTTCAATGTGGTTTAATTTCGAATAAAGTTTCAATCGAACAACAACCATTAATTGAGTTAGAAAAAAGTCTTCATATGATGAAAATGGACGTTCATAGTTTTAAACATTTCCGAGAAAGTGGTTGTCTTGGTCGAGCGATGAGTCTTCAAGATGGAGTTGTAAATCTTCAAGGACAGACTATAGATTTCCAAGCAGAATATAGAGAAACATTCGCTCCTCAGTTTCCTAAATTATGGAATAATTTCGTCGCTCACTTAAGACGTTTAGTAATTCGCAATGATTCGATTTCGGTTGAATTATAAATAAAAACTTTTTTATAAAAATTAATTTTTTTTATTTTTATTATTCTTTTTAAAATATATTATTATATTATATAAATATGTCGAAAAACGTTCATTATAACCTTGTCCCTACAAATTTAACTTCTACGGGAATTCAGTCGTTTAAATCGGGGAATCCAGTCATTCGATTCGAGATTCCTGAAAATAATCATTTTCTAATTCCTTCTTCGGTTCGTCTAGCGGGTAAATTTCGAGTCTGGTATAAAGACGATACAATCGCAAATTCTGCTTCTGGTCTTCGTATTAATGAAAGACTTGGAGTTTATGGAGCAATCGACCAATTAAATTTTTCGAGTCAGACCTCAAAAACTCAAATAGAATCAATAAGACATTATAATAAATTTCTTAGTTCATATTTTGGAATTACTACGGGTTTAAATAACGATGTTAATTCTCATATGGGACTTACAAGTCTCGCTTGTGGTAATTATGAAACTTCAGTCGGTTCAGTTGTTTCTCTTGCATCAATGAAAACAACTGGAAATTCGTTTTGTGTCCCCTTAATTTCTGGACTCACTAGCGGAAATGCCAACCTTGATTTAAGCGTTGAGACTGGATGTGGGGGCCTCGAGTGTTCTCTACATTTGACTCCAGATTCCAATTTTTTCTTCAGTGAAGGAGCAGATTCGGCGAGTATTACAAACGCCTTTTATGAGTTTAAAGACCTTCATTTAATCGCTGAAGCAGTTGTTCCGAGTCCTGATGATTTAGCAAGTATTAGAGCAAGAGGTGCTTCTACTTTAGAATATAATTCAATTTCTAGTTATTTCCAGACAATTAATTCAACTAATTCTCAGATAAATATGACTCTTGGAAAATCTCGAGTTCTTGGAGTTTTTGCGAACTTTTGTCCTGCCAGTTATATAAACAATTTGTCTCAAGATGGTTTAAAGAATATGCCATTAATTAATTCTGATGGTTCTATCGCTCATATTAATCAGTTAATATTTACTAGAGGAGGAGAAAGATTTCCTCTCGCCTATAATCTCGATACATTACAGAAAGACACTCCAAGAATTGAAGAAGTTGATTCTCAGATTGTAAGAAATTATATTTCGAGTGTTAAAGATTTTGTTGGACTTCAGAGAACAACTATTTCTCCAGTTAATACAAAATCAGTTTCTGGAACTAATGATAAATTAGGAGTTGAAACGGGTCAGAATTTCGGGATTGGTGTAAGTTATACGAATATCTCTCAAGATGGAGTTTCGTTTCAGAATTCTCCTTTCGGTGTTTCGATTGAATGCGGTTTAACTTCTAATAATCCGACGGGAGTTTTCCTTTTCGCTCATTGTCGAAATACTCTTGTAATGGCTGGAGGTGGAAGAATTCAAGTAATATCTTAAATAAAATTTTTAGAATTCAAAATTTTTTTATTTTTATTTTTCTTTTTAAAATATATTATTATATTATATAAATATGTCAAACAATATCCCAGACTTGATTAAAATTGGTTCTATTCCTTCAAATACTGCGATTCGAATCGAGACCGATATTTTGGACGTTACTCAGTTCAATCAGAATAACGCTCGATTTCTTTTCGATTCCAAAGGGTTCCTGCACCCCAATAGCAAACTGACAATTTCGATTGATACGACTGGACTAAGTGCGAGAAGTTTCTACGCATTAAATACTGGAGTCGCTCAATTGCTTTCTCGAGTTCGTCTTTCTTGCGGTGGTAAAACTCTCCAAGAAATAGACGATTTCTCGAATTGGTATAGTTACAGAAGTTTATTTGTTGATAATGAAATTCAGAAAAATAAAGAATTATATACTTCTGGACGTTGTATAAATCATAATTTTTTATATAAACAATTTGACCCTGATAATTCTAACACTGAGGCGGAAAGTGTTGTTGTTGATATTGGTAAAAGTCCAGTATTTGATGAAGCAGACGGAACAAATAGTTATAAATTATATGATTTTCAATTCATAGAAAATAAGGCAATTTTCCAGATTAATCTCTCGGAAATGTGTCCTATATTAAAAATGAATACAATGCCTTTATATTTAATAGATTCTAATAATCCCCTTGTTTTAGACCTAACTTTTACAGATGTTTCTGGAACTGGTCGTTCTTGTATTACTGAAGGAGAAGCATCGACTGAAACTTATAACATTAAACAAGATGACCTTAAAATTATTGCCGATTATATGTTCTATCCTCAGGAATTTATGGATGAATATCAAGTTCAAAATCCAAGTCTAACATTTACTTATATGGATTATCAATTATCTAAAACTTCCTTGACTGATGTAACTGCAAAAACTTTAATTCGTAATATTGGCGGAAATGGTCGAATTGTTACAAAAGTTATAACTGGTCTTCAGAATGCTTCAACCGCAAACGATAGTTTATTAAATAATTATATTTCTGATTCTCCAGTTGCTGATTATGCTTCTGGTGCTTCTTCGAAAAATGGTTCTCTGACTGCCAATGTAAAATATAACAACGAGTTTTTATTTCCCATTGATGTCAAGGAATCGGCGGTTTTATTCCATCATACTCAACAAGCGGAAGCAGTTCCTCCTTTTATTACTCGAGACGAATATAATAGAGAAGGGACATATTTGACTAATGGTTCGGCAACTTTAGAAGGTCATAATATAGGAACTAATCTCCAAGGAAAATTTTTCTGGCAAGGTTTCAGACTAAACAAACAAGAAAGAATTTCCTCAAGAGGTATTGAACTTTATTATAATTATGATGGTCTTGCATCAACTACGACTTATACTCAAAGAGCATATTTAGAAGTTGTAAAAATGGCGACACTGGTAAATGGTAATTTCTAAGTAACATTCGCTAAAAAAAAAAAAAAAAATATATAAAATAATTATATGGATACAAAAAAAAGAAATGAATATCAATTAAAATTATATCATAAAAACAAGAATAATCCAAATTCCAGTTGTTATTTACCGAAAAGATTAGAATATCAAAGATATTTATATAAATTAAAAAAAGGTAAAGTTAAAAATTATCATACAAAACATAATAAAGTAAAAGATTTAAAAATAAATAATGGAAATTATATTATTGAGTTTTCTTAGTATAAATTTTATTTTGAGTATTCAATGAATGACCCATTATATAGGAATCTTTTTTCATATCTTTAATGGTTTCATTACCTTCATATTTATCAGTTAAATATGCTTTTCTAATAATATTAATTGAAACTCTTTTATTTAAACGTTTTTCAAAAAAACGAATAATTGTCTGACTTAATAAATTTGGAGAAAATGGCTCTCCTTTATTATTCTTAAATAAATATCCTTTTCCTACTAATGATACATATTTTTTTAATAACGGAGTTAAAGTTCTATCTTTTATTTCAATATCTTTTTTTCCTTCCACTTTATCAGTTTTAAATTTATTTAAAATAATAGAAAATTTATTTTTAAAAAATAATAAATAATTATTGTTTTTTTGTTCTTCTTTAGAAATTTTATTTAATTCTCTTTTTTGAATATATACTAAATCCCCAATGTCTGCTCTCAAAGGAAACTTCAAATAAATATTTAAAATAATATACATTTGTAATTTTCTAAAATCTGGAGAATTAGAATCTTTAACTTTATTTAATAAATCTTCTTTTACAATTTCAGTTCTAAAATCTTTCATAAATTTTTTAAATTCGGTTTCAGTAATAAAATTATTTTTTTGTTTTTCAGAAATAAAAGAACCAGAAGCATTTATCTCTGAATATTGTTTATTATATTGATTTATAATTTCATCATATTTAATTAATATTTCTTTATCGAAATTATATGAAATTAATATTGTTCTAATACTTTTATAATAATTTGATTTTGTCTGAAAATTTAAAATCGGTTTTTTTGAATCTAAATATTTTTTTACTTTATCAATATTTTCAAAATCTTTTATGTCAGAAAATTTTAACGCTTTAGAAATATTTAAAAAATTATTGACAATAATCTTAATTGAAATATCTTTTAAATTATATTTTACTTTTTTCACTTGAGAAGAAATGTTTTCAAAATTCATTATATTATATACTAAGAAAAAAAATAATCTTTAAATCAATTAAATAAAAAAAAATATATATTATAAATGGAAATTCCAAAATTACCAAATGACATAATTATTGATATAATAAAATTGTCATATAAATCAGATGAATATAATTTATTGGATTATATTGACGAAAAAATTTTTACATATGATGATTATAATTGTTATACTGAGATTAAACCTAAAAATAAAGAATTATGTCAAAAGATAAAATTTTTCTTAATATATTCTATATTAAGAGGAAAAACAAAAATAAATAAAAATGATGAAAGATTTATTTATTTAGATACATCTAATAATTATAAATTAGATACTGATTTTTATGATACAATTTATCAAGATAATTATATTTATAATTTAAATAAACAATTGGAAACTATAATATACGATATGAAAAAAATTTTAATTCCTTATTTTGAAGATTATAGAGAAAGAAATTTTCGTATTAAAGAAAAATTTAATTTTGATAATGTAATAAATAAATATCAATTAAAATTAAGAGAGTATCTAATTCCTTATTTAATTCATAGTTTTAATATTAATGATAAATTATATCAATATAATTTTATTACATTAAGAAATTTTTATCCAGCATATCAAGATATATCAGAAGAATATTATTCTAATCCTAAATATACATTAGAATATATAAAAAATAATTATTATTATAGAAATTTAGATTCGGAAAAAGCAATAAGTGAAGATTTTATAAGTAATGACGAAATAAGGCATATATTAGATTTTTATACATTCTATTAAATAAAAAAATAAAATAAAAAATATTTATTAAAAATATATGGAATATCCAAAAGTTTCAATTTTAACTCCAACTTATGACAGAAGTCGATTTCTTCCATTAATGATTTTAAATTTAAGAATAATTAATTATGATAAGAGCAAATTGGAACAAGTAATTTATGACGACCATCCAACAAATCCATTATTTAAAAATAATGAGGAATTACAAAGTTATAAAGAATTAGTTCAACCAATAAAAATAAATTATATTTATAATCCAAAAAGACATTTATCAATTGGAGAAAAAAGAAATTTATTAGTTAAAAATGCAAAGAATAAAATTTATATTAATATGGATGATGATGACATTTATTTTTCAGATTATATTAAAACCTCAGTTGAGACATTAAAAAAAAATAAATTAGGATTAGTCGGTTCTCCTGAAATGTTGTTTATATTTCCAGATTCAAATTATAAAATAACCGCTATAAAATGTCCCGCAAAAAGACAAATTCACGAGGCGACAATGTGCTTCACTAAAAAACATTTTAATTCAATGGGAGGATTTGGAAAGAACTCAAGAGGAGAAGGTTCTTCAATGATTGATTATAATGAAAAAAAAGTTGTTGATACTTCAATATTTGATTGTATGATTTGCGTCGGTCATCCAAATAATACAATTGAAAAAGATAGATTTAAGGATAAAGAAATATTTAAACCTGACAATAATTGTTTAGATTTACATATAAAAATATTAGAGGAGATTACTGGTTATTCTAAATTTGAAGAATTATCAGATTCAGATTCATCATAAATTAAATTTGGATTTTCTTCTCCAGTTTCTTCTATATATTTTGTATTTGAATTAATATCTTTAGTAACCAATTTTAAATATTCAATTGGAATAAAGGAATGAAGTTTAAATTCTGGTTTTCCTCTATCATAACGACCTCCTCTTTTAACTTGATATTCTTTCATATTAAAATCCCATTTATAAAGTCCATCAGTAAATAAAAAATAAAAAATATATTTTTTATCAGTTTCATCTCTTTCAGCGATTTTTAGTTTATTATATCCAACCATTGTCGTCTCATATTTTTTATAATTATTTGTTCTTGCTTTTAATTCAACAAAAGAATTTTTATTTGAAAAATCATAAACTGAATATTCGTTTCCTTTTTTTAAATTATCATCTTTATAAATATTTTCATTAACATATTTTAAAAATACTTTTTCAGTTCTATCTCCAAATTTTAAATCAAATTGTTTTCTTTTATTCATATATATTAACGTTAGAAAAAAATATGAAAATAAAAACCCATTGAAAATAAAATATTATAATAAAATATAATGGATTTTGAGATTCATAAAACTCACTCAAAAAGCGATTTAATAAAAGTAATTGAAACATTTGAATTATTTGATGATAATTTTAAATATAAAGATTTAAATAAGGATACATTACAATTATTTTTAATTGATGCAATAAACCAGATTGACGAGATTGATTTAGATAATGATTTATATATTGATGATGTTAAAGAACTGAAAGAATATTTAATAAATCCTAATCTGACAAAAATCCCAATAAAAGATAAAAATAAAATATTAAAAATTGCTAAAGATATAAATTTTTATTTTAAAACAAATAAATTAAATTTTGAAAGTATTGAAGATATGATTGAAAAAGCGGAATCAATATCTTATTATGGAGATTGTCCTTCCGTTAGAAGAGCCATCAAACAAATAAATAATCATTATAATAAAAATATAGACTTGAATATAACTCCCAAAGTATTATATGATTTAATTGAAAAAGAAGAAGAAAAAAAGAAATATGAACCAAAAATGAAAGTAGTAAAAAAGGAATTCGTTATTTCATTTAATTAATTATCTATAATAATTTATATGGAAAAAATAGAAGATTATTTATTAAAACTATATAATCCAACCAAAAATAAAAGATTATATCATAAAATATACTACGTTAAACATCGTAAAAAAATAATTGATTATAATTTAAATAGATATAATGAAAGATTATTCAAAGGAGATTTTAAATTAACTAAAAAAGAATTTATTATAAAGTTCAATTGATTCCGTCCAAGCCGTCCAAGGCGTCCAAGTAAGAAATCGCAAAAAATAAAAAAAAAAAATTTATAAAAATGAATATTTTGGTTGGACGCCTTGGACGAGAAAAAAAGATATTATTTTCTAAAAAAATCTCTTTTTCAAAAAAGCACAAAAAAGAGAAAAAGTCCCAAAAAGATATTTTTTTCTCAAAAAAGCACAAAATGAGAAAAAAGTCCAAAAAAAGC
>Ga0070752_1000710_pt1 | contig 25861 bp, 30 predicted proteins | sample VirMetDEL_Aug_30_FD_77440 | JGI IMG/M metagenome (GOLD analysis project Ga0070752, IMG submission 77440) | Aqueous microbial communities from the Delaware River and Bay under freshwater to marine salinity gradient to study organic matter... | ecosystem: Environmental > Aquatic > Marine > Coastal...
TAACCTTGCAGGGGAAAGACAGAGCCGTTGCGATTGCAGGAATGGAGCGGGCTTTAGACTTAATCAATGCAGACCTAACGCAAGAAGCAAAAGTGGCTCTGCGCACCACCCTCGCAGAACTGACAGGAGGCAAGGATGGGTGCTGAGAGTCCAATGCTGGTCGAGGTGGAAGTAGTAACGATTGTTTGGAGACAGTCTTACGGCGTAACGTATTCCGATGCACTGAGGAATGTAGACCTTGGTGTTGGAGAAAGGGTTACAGGGCGCGTTATAGATAAAGATACAGGAGGCAAGGATGAGTGACGATCTGGTGAAGCGGCTGCGACAGTCTTGGGATGCAGACAGAAGCATCATTTCGCAAACGGACCTGTGGATGACAGAACGAGTGGCCGCAGCCACCCGCATCGAAGAACTGGAGGCCACGGGGTTGGCGAACAGGGTGGCGATCATGCGGCTTGAGGCCAAGCTGGCAGCTTGCGAGAAATACCGTGACGCCTACGCAGAGTGCGACCGCATTGGTACACAGGCTGTGCGTGAACTGGAGGCGAAGCTGGCGAAGGCGGTGGAGGGGTTTGAAGAACTAGCTCGACTTGGCAACGGAGATCGCTACGGCAACAGCTTCGGTAACTTAATCGCCCAACGATACATCGCAGAACTGACAGGAGGCAAGGATGAGTAACTGCCCATCCTGTCGTGAACCGCTGGACTATCCCTCTGGAGACGGATGCGCTGCTATGACTATTCACAAGGAGAAACCAATGTCTGACTACAAGATCGTATCAAATGACCTGACTGACAGGTTCACAGCTATGCTGAATGACTACAAAGCAGACTTCGAAGAGGAGATTGTTGTATCCTCTCTCATGCGGTACTACGACCTGTGTTCTAAACCTACTAGGATTGACAACACAGTGGATGAGTGGGTTGATCCTGATGATGACTTGCTCTGGGCTATTGAGCGTGTATTACAGGACTACATGACAACAAGTGACTTCGACTCTTGGGTAAGAACACGTGGTTATCCTAAACGGTAAAACACCACGTGTTTGCGGAGATTACCTTCCGTATTTACCGCAAAAGATAAGGAGAATGTAGGCTTCGTGCTTCACATCTCGCTGTTATGACTTACGTGTAACTCAAAAACGCAAAGGACGGAAATGATGAACATAACTCTAGACACCGATGAGTTAGGTATCTGGCTCATAGAGGAGACCTACAGAGGGCCTAAGCAGATGGGACATATCTCTTGGAAAGAAGTCGCAAGAGGTGTACAACAGGCCCTACTACAGGAACAGTTCCTGATCGCTTTAGCTAAGATAGACCAAGAGGATGGTTTGCTATGAACACTGAACAGAAAGCAAAGCACTTCGATAGCATCATTTACTCTGACTGCTTCGATGAGTTGGTCGTCTACCGTCTACAGATGAGCCTTGATAGTGCTATGGAAGACCTCGGTAAGTGGTCAAAGGTAAAGGACTTGGAGGCTGACTACAGGTTTCAGGACTATGTAGACAACATCAAGTACTGTAGGTCTCTTGTGAATATTCTGGAGGCTTTCACTATTGAGGACTACACTGAGACAAGGGTCCAACTAAACAAATACTCACTGGTACTAGAGGAGATGTTCTAATGACACCATCATACATTGGGTTGTCTGAGTGCGTAGAGCATGAGGATGGGTCTGCTACATACAAGGTTCACATGGATGACAAGGCAAGGGATCACCTCTGTGAAGAGGGCTTGAAGCTAGTTCTGTACTGTGCTGCATACGATGTAGACTTGGGTGATCTATACGACTGGATTGAGTCCCAAGGGAAACCTGTTGACAAAGACACCATCCGACCGTTAGATGATGAAGAGAAGAAGCGTTCCATTGAGAGGAGCATAGCCAATGGTGAACAACGTAGTACCAATCCATCAGAACAAGAGACCACCTGATCTTATCCACCAGCCCTGTCCTTACCTTAAATGTGAGAGTTCTGATGCTTTCAGTTTTTGGAATGAAGGTACTGGTTTCTGCCAGTCTTGTAGTAGAAGGTACCCTTCGAATGAACCACTGAAAGACTGGGCTAAAGAGGTGTACCCTCCTATCCGCATGAAACCCAACCCAAAGACTGCAAAGATTGAGGGTCATACCTACGAGGGTATCAGGGGTATCGACCCAGAGGTATGTAAAATGTACGGCATTCAGTTGCAGTACGATGAGGACGGTGAGCCTGTCCGTTACGCATACAAGTATCCTCACACTGTCAAGTACCGGGACTACAACGACAAGTCTAACACATGGGTGAAGGACGTTGGTGTAGGCATGGCGGAACTGTTTGGTCCTGAGTTTAACTCTGGTTCCTCCAAGCGTATCTACCTGACGGAAGGGGAGTTCGATGCAGCATCTCTCCACCAGATAACTAAGTACCCAGTTAAGTCTCTGCCTAGTGCATCTATCTCTGAGAAGTTCCTCAAGAAAAACTTTGAGTACCTCAACAGCTTCCAAGAGATTGTCTATGCTGGTGAGCTTGATGCTGCTGGCAGGGGTGCAGCAGAGAAACTGTACCCTCTCTTCCCTGAGAAGTTCTACTACGTACCCATGTCTAAACACAAGGATGCTAACGACTTCCTTATGAATGGTGACGCAGACGAACTAAAGTGGGCAGCATTCAAACCACAGCGTTACACACCTGACAACTTCTATGTGGGTGACGTTGCGGTAGAGACTGCCATCAGGACAGAGAACCCCTACGAGTACACACCCACTGGACACTCTGGCCTAGATGATAAGATACGTGGGCTAGTGAAGGGTGGTCTTACCTTTATCAAGGCACCAAGAGGTACAGGTAAAACAGAACTGATCCGGTACCTTGAGATGGGCTTGTTGAATAACAGTGAGAACTCTCGGGTTGGTCTTCTTCACATGGAGGAAATGAAGTCCACTACCTACCGTGCAATGGCTACGTACTATCTCGGTGTGAATGTCCGTACCAAGGAGGATGCAGCAGAGAATGATGTGACAGAAGACTACGTTGTAGAGGCAGCACAGATAGCAACACAGGGTGACAGGACAGTTGTCTTTGAGATGCGTTCACATGACAGCCCGCTCACCCTACTGGACCATGTACGTCTGGGTGCTACAGTCTACGGGGTAACCCACTTCTTCATCGACCATGTGCAGCGCCTTGCCTACCTGAGTACGCAGGGTGTGGATGCAGCCACCAGTACCCTGACTACACTCGGTGCAAGGATGGCTCAGTTAGCTAAAGAGTTGAACGTCTGTGTATGTTTTATCTCTCAGGTCAACGACGATGGAAGGACTAAGTATGCAGCATCCCTTGAAGAAGAAGCTATCATCTGCATCAAAATTCAACGGAACACAGAGTCAGAAGACGAAGCAGAGAGGAACACTACCGAGTTTGTCGTGGACAAGAACCGCCCGTTCTCGGCCCTTGGCAGCGCAGGTAAAGTGTACTACAACCCCGAGACAACTATCCTAGAGGAGGTAGTATTTGACGTATGAAGATTGTTGTGTCGGATATCGAAACGAATGGCTTGGACGATTGTGACAAGCTATGGCTATGCGGAGGTAAGGACATTGCCACAGGAGAAGTCTACAAGTTTGAGAACTGTCACGAAGATGAAGTGGCTAAACAAGCGGCTATTGATTTCTATCAATCTTGCAGCCTTATTGTGGGTCATAACTTCATATCTTTTGATGCTCCTCAACTCAACAGGCTACTGAAACCTAGACTGATTGACCCTCGCCGTATCATCGACACCCTGATTGTATCTCGGACTGTTGACTACGACATCTACGTACCGCAGGGTGCTAAGTCTCCTCACAGCTTGGACGCATGGGGTCGCCGCCTCAAGCTACACAAGGGTGACTTCCATGACTTCTCTGAGTTCTCTGAGGAGATGGTCACGTACTGGTACCAAGACCTTGAGGTGACACACGCACTGTACGATCACTTCAAGAAGATCATCTACGACAAGGCATGGTCCAAGGCACTACGCTGTGAGCATGACTTGCAGATCGAACTTGTACGTACAAAGTACTACGGCTTCTACTTTGATAAGAACAAGGCAGAGTACCTGCTAGGTTCCATCAAGCAGAAGATGGCTAAGCTAGAGGAGCAGTTTGAGTACGACTTCCCTGACAAGCTAGAGGAAGTTAACCGTGTGCAGTACCGCCTCAAGAAGGATGGCACAGAGATGGCTACAGTTACTAATGCCAAGGCTAAACATGCCCTGTGTCAGAAGTCCTTGGATGGTACTGAGTTGGTCTGCTACGACTACAAGAAGTTCAACCCCGGCTCACCTCAGGATCGCATCGACGTTCTGTGGGAGGCAGGCTGGAAGCCATTCGAGAAGACCAAGACACACATGAAGTTTGACCGCCTGAACATTGGCGACAAGGCAACACCGAAAGGAGACGAGCTTACCAAGGAAACATACAACGCGAAGAAGGAACACCTAGCTAAGTACGGCTGGACTGTATCAGAAGACAACCTCAACACCCTTCCAGATGATGCACCTGCTGGGGCTAAGGCTCTCGCTCAGTGGCTCACCTTGGAGGGACGTAGGAGTTCTCTTGTGGAGTGGATCGGTCAGGTCAAAGCTGACAACAGGATACATGGCTCCATCATGAACATTGGTGCATGGACTGGACGCTGCGCCCACAAGGCACCTAACACAGCGAACATTGCCTCACCCTTTCATGGGGATGCTAAGACACCAGTGCAGGAGGTGAAGAAAGAATACGACCTACACCTTCGTGCCTGTTGGACAGTACCCTCTGGCTCTTGGCTGGTTGGTGCAGATGCTGACGGTATCCAGCTTCGTGTTCTTGCTGATTACTTGTGGCGTCACTTCGGTGCTACACAGTACGCAGAGGCTATCATGGAGGGGCGCAAGGAAGACCAGACAGATATCCACAACGTCAACCGTGCCGCTCTTGGTGTTGAACATGCCACCCGTGACGATGCTAAGACCTTCATATACTCTTGGCTTCTAGGTGCTGGTGTAGCTAAGACTGCCAGTATCCTGCGTATCTCTGAGCGTGAGGCTAGTGCTGCCCGTGAACGCTTTGAGCGTGGCATTGATGGTCTATACGATCTAAAGAACAGACTGATCCCTGAGGTGTGGAGAAAGAAATCCTTCCGGGGTTACGATGGTCGGCAGGTTGTAGTACCTAGTCAGCACAAGGCACTGGCAGGTATCCTCCAGAATGGTGAGACTGTCCTGATGAAGCACGCCCTTATCCGCTGGCATGAGAAGGCTAGGGCTATGGGTCTACGCTTCAAGATGGTTGGGTTTATCCATGACGAATACCAAGTGGAGGTAATCGGAGAGGAAGCAGACGCCAAGGCTATGGGTCAACTCATAGCTGACACTCTTCTTGAAACTGGTGAAGAACTCGGCTTCAAGATACCAACGCCCGGTACCTACGACATAGGAAAAAATTGGGCAGACACGCACTAAAGGTGTTGACAGCTATATGTTGGTGCCTTATATCTCAACTTGCATATGACAAAGGAGTGCATAATGCCGACTCAACTTGTAGAAATCGAAGGCATCTTTGAATGGGCAAAGGTCTTCGAACAGAACAGAGACTACCGTTTCTCTGAGGAGACTGACGGTGAGTACCAACTCAGTATCATTATGGATGATGCCAACGCCAAGAAGCTAAAGGCTGCTGGCTGTCAGAAGAAGATGTCTCCTGATCCTGAGGGACGTGGTACTGTTGTACGACTGACACGCCCACACACAGCACCTAACCAGTGGGCTGGTGGTCCTCCTCCCGTTGGGCGTCCTGACGGTACCAAGTGGAGCCTCGAAGATGATGGCCTGATTGGTAACGGATCGACTGGACGTGTACGTGCAGCAGTGTTTGACACCCGTACTGGACGTAAGGGTACACGCTTGGAAGCTATCCAAGTAGTCAATCATATCCCTCACGTTGGTGAAGGGGATACTGGCGGTGCTGGTCTCAACTCCTTCTTCAAGGATATGACTTCTGTTACGGCTCCTGCGACAAACAGTCCTTCTCCTGCTACTAAAAGCAAGAAGGTAGCGGAAGCCCTTGCAGAAGACGATATTCCGTTCTAAAAGAATAGTAGTCCGGTAGGTTCAATGTTACTATCTAGTTCTCCTCCTCTCTCCTCTCGGGGCAAAGTCCTCGTTGATGGCGACATTGTAGCTTACCGGGCTGCTTACTCCTCAGATGATGGCAATGAGATTGACACCCAGATTAAGATCGACAAGTTGATCGACTGGATTGTACGTAATTGTTGTTACTCATCTGAGGTAGAAGACTTCGAAGTGTACCTGACAGGTGATGGTAACTTCCGGTATGACATTGCCACAAGTTATCCTTACAAAGGTAATCGTTCTGTCAGAGAAAAGCCTAAGTACCTAGGTTACGCACGCTGGTACTTACAGGATAACTACAGTGCTATCCTTTCCAGTGATGAAGAAGCAGATGATCTGATTGGTATTGCTTCCAGTGTGGAAGGGCCGTCCTGTGTGGTGGCATCCATCGACAAGGACATGCTCCAACTTCCCTGCTATCACTTCAACTTTAGAACAAACGTCTGGCAGCAGGTCTCAGAGTTTGAGGGCCTGTCTTTTTTCTATGAGCAGATACTCACAGGGGACAGGGCAGACAACATCGTAGGTCTACACAGGGTGGGTCCAGTGAAAGCTAAGAAGATACTCGCTGAGTGTGAAACAGAAGAGGACCTGTGGAATGCTGTGGTCGAAGCCTATGACGGAAACATTGAAAGGGTAGTAGAGAATGCGAGGTTACTGTGGCTAAGAAGAGAAGAGGGACAACTATGGCAACCCCCACAAGAAGAGCCAGAGCAATCCAAGCAGGATACAGGTCAGGACTAGAGGAGGATATTGCTGCTGAACTTACAGCGAAGGGCATCTCCTACGAGTACGAGAAGCACAAGATACCGTGGGTTGACCTCAAGCACAGGAAGTACACACCTGACTTCGTTCTTTGGAATGGTATCATCGTAGAGACGAAGGGTAGGTTCACCAGTGAAGACAGACGAAAGCATGTAGAAATCAAGAAGCAAAGACCAGAGTTAGATATTCGTTTCGTGTTTTCTAATTCACGTGCTAAACTCTACAAAGGTTCTAAGACTAGCTACGCGGACTGGTGCAAGAGACAAGGCTTCATGTTCGCAGATAAAACAATACCGGATAAGTGGCTAGAAGAAGAGCTTAACTTGTCCTCTCTCAAAGGAGCAGGTATCAATGGGTAAGACAGCAGTAGTATTCACATGCGCTCACGCGGACCCCAAGGTATCGAACGAACGGTTCGACTGGTTAGGTAAACTTCTCTACGACATTCGTCCTGACTACGTTGTAGACTTAGGGGATGGCGCTGACATGCGTAGCCTTAACTCTTACGATACGACAAGACCTACAGCTATCGTAGCACAGAGCTATGAGGCTGACGTTGTGTGTTACAATGACGCACAGGAACGGATGCGACACCTCTTCAAGAAGCACAAGAGGAAGCGTCCTGCATTCTTTGGCTTCGAGGGGAACCATGAGCACCGCATCAAACTCGCCATATCGAAAGACCCAAGGCTCGAAGGGACAAACTACGGCATCTCCTTCAAGCACCTCAACACAGACCACTGGTTCGATGAGTACCATGAGTACTCTAATTCAGCCCCCGCAATCGCTAATTACAATGGCATCGACTACTCTCATTACATCGCTAGTGGCAATTATGGCAGCGCAATGTCTGGCCTTCACCATGCTTATGGGCTACTCAACAAGCGGTTTCGTTCTTGCACTGTTGGTCACAGTCACAAACGCGATATGTATTTCAAAGATGATGCGGGCAGTAAAGGCGCTATCGGCCTTGTCGCCGGGTGTTTCAAGGGCGCTGCGGAGAGTTGGGCTGGGCAGGCTAACGGCGAGTGGTGGTCGGGTATCATCATCAAGAGAAATATATCCGATGGTGTATACGAACCACAGTTTATCTCAACTGAGACGTTACGAAGGGAGTATTCATGAAGAGCTTGACAAACAAATATGGTAGAGTATAACTAGGCGTCCCCTATATCCTGTGGTAATATCATGCAGTTTGAAATAACAATAAACCTCTACGTAGATAGAGATGCAAACTTCCTTGGGTCTGACAGTGACTTCTTCCATGAAGACATTGAGGACTTGCTACGGCAAACCATCTACGATATAGATGACGTTGAGATACGGTACATAGAAGTTCTAAAAGAGAAAGACTGACATGCTTACAGCAGAAGACCTAAAGGACCTGCAAGAGGAAACGATATCCCCTCATGCAGCACTAAAGCAGTTCATCAAAAGTTTCGGTGCGTCCCTTGACCCCCGGCTATGGGTTAAGTTAAACGAAGAAGAACTGAAAGAACTGCAAGCAGAGAAGCCCGGTACTGCTGCCCACCTGAAAGAGTACTGTGACCTTGCCTACGTTTTAGTTGGACTAGAGTTGGTGACTCATGAGGGGCTTGGGGAACTTGCTCCAGACGACGAGATACAAGACATATCAAAGCTTATGGGTAGGGTAGACCGTGCTCTCCAAGAAGGTCTCGAAAGGTATGGGGGACAGACTACTGCTATTGCCTTTACTAGGGTACACAACAGCAATATGTCCAAGCTAGACGAGAACGGTAAACCAATTAAGAGAGAAGACGGGAAGGTTATGAAGGGTCCCAACTACAAGGCACCTGACCTAACTGACCTCGTTAAGGAGTGACAATGAATAACTACCTACCTACTGACTACCAAGCCTTCATTCACACCAGCCGTTATGCACGATGGCTGGACGATGAGCAGCGCCGGGAGACATGGCCTGAGACTGTTGAACGCTACATGGATAACGTAGTGGCTAAGCCTCTGAACGATGGGTTGGACTGGGATATCTACGAGGATATCAAGCAGGCAATCCTTGGTCTGGAGGTTATGCCTTCCATGCGAGCCATGATGACTGCTGGTCCTGCCCTTGAGCGTGACAACACGGCTGGCTATAACTGTTCGTACCTACCCGTAGATGATCCTAAGAGCTTCGATGAGGCTATGTTTATCTTGCTCTGTGGTACTGGTGTCGGCTTCTCCGTTGAGCGTCAGTTCGTCAACAAACTCCCCGAGGTTCCTCAACTCTTCGACAGTGAGACTACCATCGTGGTTAAGGATAGCAAAGAAGGTTGGGCTAAGGCTCTGCGTCAACTGATTGCACTCCTCTACAGCGGTGAGATTCCTAAGTGGGATGTGTCACTTGTACGTCCAGCAGGTACGAAGCTCAAGACCTTTGGTGGCCGTGCCTCTGGTCCTGCACCTCTCGTTGACCTCTTCAACTTTGTTGTCTCTAAGTTTAAGGGCGCACAGGAACGCAAGCTGTCCTCTATCGAATGCCATGACATCATGTGTAAGATCGGGGAGGTAGTTGTCGTTGGTGGTGTACGTCGATCCGCTATGATTTCTCTGAGCAATCTCTCGGATGATCGTATGCGTCACGCCAAGTCTGGTGCATGGTGGGAGAACGAACCTCAACGTGCCTTGGCTAACAACTCTGTGGCTTACACCGAGAAGCCTGACGCTGTGTCCTTCATGCGTGAATGGATGGCACTGGTTGAGTCTGGTTCAGGTGAACGTGGTATCTTCAACAGGAAGGCATCCACTAAGCAGGCAGGTAAGAATGGTCGTCGGGATACTAACTGGGAGTTTGGTACTAACCCTTGCTCCGAGATTATCCTTCGTCCTTACCAGTTCTGTAACCTGACGGAGGTTGTTGTTCGTGCCACTGACAGTATCGAAGACCTTGAGCGTAAGGTAAAACTTGCTACTGTGCTTGGTACTATTCAGTCAACTCTTACACACTTCCCCTACCTGCGTAAGATTTGGCAGAAGAACACTGAGGCTGAGCGTCTGCTTGGTGTGTCTCTGACTGGTATCATGGACAACCAGCTTCTTACTTTGAAGAATGAAGGATTGGAGAAGACCCTTGAACACCTCCGCTCTGTTGCTGTTGATACTAACGCTAAGTGGGCTGATCGCTTGGGTATCCCTGTTTCAACCGCTGTTACCTGCGTTAAGCCAAGCGGAACGGTTTCTCAGCTTGTGGATTCTGCTAGTGGTATCCACGCTCGCCATAGTCGGTATTACATCCGTACTGTGAGAGGAGACAACAAGGACCCCTTGACACAGTTCATGAAGGCAGAAGGTTTCCCGTATGAACCCTGCGTCATGAAGCCTGATACTACGACGGTGTTCTCCTTCCCTGTCAAAGCCCCAGAGAATGCAGTACTGACTGAGGACCTGTCAGCTATCGACCAGTTGAAGATGTGGTTGATGTACCAGCGTCATTGGTGCGAGCATAAGCCCTCTGTTACTATCAACGTGAGAGGGGATGAGTGGCTTACAGTTGGTGCCTTTGTGTACGAACACTTCGATGAGATGAGTGGGGTTTCTTTCCTGCCGTACAACGAACACACGTACCAACAGGCACCGTACCAAGAGTGCGGTAAGTCTGACTACGAGGCTCTCCTTGCTGTCATGCCTTCCGGTATTGACTGGTCTGACCTTAAAGATTACGAGAAGGAAGACAACACGAAGAGCAGCCAGACGTATGCGTGTAGTGGTGAGGTCTGCGAGATAGTTGATCTTACCTAATAACAGGAGTTCCTATGCCTAGTAATGACCCAGAGTACCAAAAGAGGTACATAAGGCAGCACTACTTGGAGAATAAAGACTACTACAAAGAAAAAGCTAGGCGTAGGAGCCAAGAACTGAGGCCAAAACTTAGGGCTTACGTAAACAGAGTTAAGGTCTTCCTTGGTTGTAAAGACTGTGGTTACAAAGAGAACCCTGTTGCACTCCAGTTTGACCATATTACAGGTGAAAAAACGATGGAGATATCTCGGATGGTAAATTCTTGCCACTCTCTTAATAAGATAAAGGAGGAGATGCGTAAGTGTGAAGTCCGTTGTGCTAACTGCCATGCTGTGGTAACACATCAGAGAAGGAAAGAGTAACACTAATGGTCACTGTCCCCACAAGAGTCTTCTAAACTCTCGGCGTTAAATAGTGGGAAGGATGCCAAGGGGTTCGATACCTCCAGTGACCTCCATATAACTTCTGGCCGTGTGGTGGAATCGGTAGACACAAGGGACTTAAAATCCCTCGCCTATGGCATACCAGTTCAAGTCTGGTCACGGCTACCATCAACTCTAACAAAGGGAATCAAATGGCTAAGATTGGCAGCAGTGTTGCTTGGAAGCCTGAACGTAATCACAAGAAGACATCCCAAGCCACTAGACGGGGTAGCCTCAAGCGTTCTTCAATGAACAAGTCTACTAAGCGTCAACACAAACAGTACCGTGGACAAGGGAAGTAGTAGTGCAACAGGAAAGCAAACGCACCAGACGTAAGACTACCTACAAAGGTGCTGCACTTAAAGATACCGTAGAACTTCTACCCCAGAACACTAGCCAAGAACTCTACATCAGGGCCATAGAGGAGCACGATCAGGTTATAGTGTTAGGTCCTGCTGGTACAGGCAAGACGTACATTGCCGCTACCTTCGCCTCTAATCTGTACATCACGAAAGACATAGACAAGATCATCATCACCAGACCCAACGTAGCTGCTGGTAAGTCTATCGGTTACTTCCCCGGTACCCTAGAAGAGAAGATGATGCCTTGGGTTATGCCTGTCCTTGAGGTACTACACTGGCACTTAGGCAAGGGAGCAGTAGAGACAGGTATCAAGAACGGTAACATTGAGATTGCACCATTCGAGACTATGCGAGGGCGATCCTTCCAAGATGCTTTCGTGATCTTAGATGAGGCACAGAATGTTACACCTCACGAAATGAAGATGTTCTTGACTAGGATAGGAAGTAACTGTAAGGTTATCCTGAACGGGGATATCCAACAGTCAGACCTTAACGAGACGAGTGGTCTGTCTAAGGCTATACACATAGCTAAGAAGCACCTGATCCCTGTACCTGTTGTTGAGTTTACTGCTGATGATATTGTACGGTCCGACTTGTGTAAGCAGTGGATCGTAGCATTCATGAAGGAGGGCCTATGAACCCACAAGCAATCGAAGAGAAAGAAGCACTGGAAAGCTACATGATCCCTGACAAAGAAACCTCCCGTTTCAATCGAGTAAATAAACCCTTACACTACAACGTGTCTGGTATCGAATGTATCGAAGCTATTCGTGCTACCCTTGGTCCTAAGGGATTCCAAGCGTACTGCAAGGGCAACGTCATGAAGTACCTTTGGAGGTATGAGTACAAGAATGGTATCGAAGACCTGAGGAAGGCTGAGGTGTACCTTAGCTGGATGATAAAGTCTATAGAGGATAACACCACATGAGAAACCTATACGCCTTCGCCTTAGCATTCTTACTGACTACGGCAACACTATTCACCGCTACTGAGGTACTGGCCCGTACTGTAGAGGACTGCAAGAAGTTCTTCAACAGCTACATTGGACCTGTAGTAGACGCTAGGGATAGTGGAGTACCACCTGCCATGATGTTCAACCAGCTAGTTATGGTAGGTGTACCACAGCCCCTAGCCAATAACATTATCGGTATGATCTATGTAGTCCACGAAGACAACGACAAGGAGTTCATTGAGAACGACTACATGAATTGGTGCGTACCTGTGTCTGCATCAAATTAAGTGTTGACAGCCATATCGAAATGGTTTAATATTAAACTACTTGATCCTATGGGGTAACTAATGACTGTTGGTTCTACTAACAACCCACCGCCTGTAAAGAAGAAACGCGGAAGACCTATTTCAAAGCACACACCTGCCGAGAAGAAGCAGATGTCTTTGGAACAGGAGGCCCGTGAGTTCTTCAATAAGAAACTACAGGAAGACCCAGTACACGGTGATCCTAATTGGCGCAACTTCTACGCAGGGTCTGCTCTGTCTGGACTACTAGCCTCTGGCAAACACGGTAGACCAGAAGAGATTGTAGAAGAAGCCTTTAGGTATGCAGACGTTATGCTCCGTAGGATCAAGGGATAATCCTTATAAAACCCAAAAAACTGAACCCCCCGGAGTAATACCGGGGGGTTTTCTTTTAGTCTTCTATGTTTCCGAGTTCCTCTAGGATAGCGTACTTCCTAGTAATCTCTGTGTCTATGTCCCCTGTCTCAAGAACAAACTCAGCAGGGTCAGAGAACTTACCCCTTGACACACGTCTTGTAGCCTCAGCTACCTTAGACTTATTCCCTACCTTAGATGTTTCGATAAAGAAAAAGTTACGGACGTACCCAAAGGCTTGTCTTCTAATTTGTGGTTCAGGTGACTTAAGCATAGACTCAAAGGTATCTTCTACTGCTGTCTGCACCACTGTAGAGTAGTCACGTATAAAGTCTTTGAGTGCTTCTCTCTTTTCTCTTGGCTCAGTAAGTTGTTCGTAGGTTCTACCTGAGAACTTATCAATCTTAGCTGTCTTAGCCCAAATCTTAAACTCATCATTCAAAGACCTAGAACCAGTGAGACTGTTACCCTTAGCTAGACTTGCGGTAACCCACCAGTCAACAGCAGGGTTAGCAATCCTTTTCTTTACCCTGTACTCCTTGAGGTCAAGGTCTCTCGCTTCTCTTGAAGAGTTGTAGTAGGAGCCTCTTGCTTGAACCCCATCTGTCGTCTAATAGGATTGAAGCTATTCACAGGATACGGATTAAAGATGCTGTACTGGGGTAAGTCGTACCCATCCGACATACTCTGGTTGGATGCCAGCTTGAAAGACTGAAGGTCAGGGGCAAACCTAACTGCCTGATTAAGTAAGGTTTCATTTTTCAGGATATCACCAAAGAAGTTTCTCTCAGGCAACTGTTCGTACATACTTCCACGAAGTATAGGTCTTGTGTAAGGAGTTGGTGCAGCCTTCGGGTCAATCTGTCCGTACAGGTCACGGGCAACAGCAGCAGGGTACGTGAAGGTAGACAAGAAGTTACCAGCACTCTTAGCGAAAGCATCCGCAGTTGTAGGAGACGGGTTATCCGCATAACTCAGCAGGTCACCTATCGCACCACCTTGGAAACCAAGCTCAGTCATACCAACAGTAATATCTCCGATTTCTTTTACTGTATCCAAGAAAGGTTTGTCGAGAGTTTCCCCTTCTGCTATACGTGCCATTGCGACACCCAAGTAAGTACTTGCAATGAATGGACCAAACGACCTCTTCAAGTCTACTCCACCCTCTGCTTCACCAGTTAGGAACTGGTCGTAGGTAGGCAAGTACCCAGCCTTGTGGAGTTGAGCACCAAGGAATACACCAGACATACCAGTGATAAACCTAGCAACTCTGTCTTCGTATTCCTTCAGAGGATCATCAATAAGCTTTCTGCCTGCTCCTCCCAAACCCATTGCATTTAGTGTCTTGCCCATAGTATCTCCAGCAAGAGCAAGACCTGTGTAGTCCCCAATGTACTCTAGGTGGTTTGCTACATATCTAGGGAAAGGAACACCTATACCTTGTGACATAAGGAAAGGTACCTTACGGTGTATCTTCTCTACAGCAGCAGCGGTTTGTCCGAAAGGTGTCTTGTCCCCGTAGTATGTTCTTTGCATAGTCAAACGGCGAGTGTCATCAACAGCCTTGTTAACTAAGTCTTCCCCAATCTCCTCAAGGGACGTTCCTCTCTTCAAGAAGTCTGTAACATTTCCGTACTTAGTTCCACCTTGCAGAGCAGCATCCCGCATACGCCTGTCCAACATAGCGTAAAAGATGCTCTTCTTGAAAGCTGCGTCAGTGATAGAGTTAAAGAAGTTAGCCTTACGTGCTATACGGACAAGCATTGAGGATTCGCCAGCAGTCACTTCGTCTGCACGAATAACATCATAGAAAGTCCTCTTGTACTCAAGTGGCATATCCTTCGCAAGGAATGTCTGCAAGAGTTCAGCCTCATCTTTACTAGTGGTAAAACCTCTAAGGACACCGATAGAAGACCTAAGAGAGTTTCCTGCTCCTCTTAAATCACCTTTGAGAATAGTCCTGTAGAATGCCTTAGCTAACTGGTCAGAGGTGTCTGCTGCAATAGTCAAGCCAGTACCAGCAACGTTGGCGGCAGTAGTCCCTAGCTGAGATGTCATGAAGGCAATACTCGCCCGGTCAGCCTCTCTAAAGAACCACAGACCTTTATCAAGAAGACCAGTAGCACTTCCATCTTTTACAGCAGCAGCTATGTCTTCTAGGACTTGCTCGTTAGGCATACTTACACCACGATTAGCCAGTCCTTTCACATCCCGCAGTACCTGCTTAATGTTGCTGGCTGTTTGCAAGACCTTACCTGCCTCAGATAGCTCAGAGATAAAGATCGCACTCATAGCATCGTTAGACAGGTTATACTTCTTCTTAATTTCGTCTAGCTTCTTAGTCGTTATCAAACCACTGTCGATACCCCTACTTACAGCAGACGTAATTCTTTCTTTTGGTTTTATTTTTACCTGATCTGCAATATCAATGGTAGCAGCAGCGATACCACGAAGAGTATCCAAGGAAAGACCTCTGTCAGACAGGGCAGGATTGTAGTCCCCCGCTGTAAGAACGTACCTCCTCAGTGTATCCCCTTTGATAACAGCATTCGGGTCAAGGGCATCAAGTACTGCGCCAGCCCGAGTAAGACCAAGCTCCTGATACTTTTTGCTTGCCTTACTTTGTGTCAAGGTTGAGGTAGCATTCTTTCGTGCTTTCCTTGCAGCTTTCTCTTCTCTCTTAATTGCCTCGAAGAATGTCTCGAATGCTTGGTTTCTTTTGTATGCAGAGAATGCACCAGCCGCACCGCCAAGACCACCACCCAGAGTAGCCGAAATAAGAGCACCCGTCAGGACATCTCCTTTAGTGTACTCGAAGTCTTCGATAGTTGCTTCTCTTGTCTCTAGTGCAGCAGCAGTACCAAGAGCACCAATTGCCCCTTCGAATGCCGCAGACATACCTACGGACTTAGCTGCTTCTTTTCCGACACTTCCAGTTAGTACCCTCTGGGCTTGTCTCTTAGCTACGACACCCTCTGGCATACCACCCAGAGTTCCTGCTGCAATCTTCTGTCTGACTTTTTGTTCTGCCAGTTCCCTGCCAGCCTGTGCAGTAGCAGCTTTCCTAACAGATTTCTTTGACACTTGTTTGAGGAGTTCATTACGAACAGCAAGCTGAGCAGCCGCAGTAACCCCACGCCCTGCAAGCTTAGAGCCTGCACCAAAGCCAAGACTACCAACAGTTACCGCAGTAGATGGTGATGTAGCTAAGGCAGAAGCATAGTCCCAGACACCCTCAACAACCCCTGTGCCACCTCCATCAGAAGCATCGAAAGCCTCCATCAAACTACCGAAGGCTTGCTTAAATTCTTCTGGGCTACTTTCTGATCTAGCAGAGCTAAGGTCACGTATTGCACTGAACTCGTTTGTGCTTTGGTACCTCATATGACGAACAAAATCATTAGCGAGACCCTCAAAGCCACGCTCTTTCATTTCCTCGGGTGTCATGGAGTATATCGGACCGCTAAAGAACCTAACTAAGTCTTTCTTAAACTCTTTTTCTTCAAGCAAGTCCATAAACTTCTTGCCCGATACCTTATCTAAATAGTCAGACATAGTTAACCTCAGCGCAGGTTCAAGTTGTAGTTTTCGTAAAGCTCTTCGTCTGTCTCGTCTTTGGCAAGAGTTCCTGTCGGTGTCCCTAAGCTCCTTTCTGGTATAGCTGCGGGAGTACTGCTGGATCTAAGAGCATCGTTAACATTGATTGTGACACCAGTGTAAGGAAGACCGTAAGCTTGGTACAGGCTCGGTTTATCAAGCTTAGCCGCTCTACCCAAGAAGGTATTGATAGTAGACCTCTTGATAGTCTCAAGGTCAGTCGTAGCAGAAGGACTCATCGCTTGGTCTAAGACATCATTATAGATTCTATTAGCGAGTTGTAGAACATTGTTATCCTCACCCTCATAGTTAGCAGTCCCAGACATAGCATCAAACTTAACCTTTCCGGGGTCAACTTGGTCAGCTACTGTTTGGAGGATAATACTACGAAGGCGAGCATCCTCAGTATCCTTCAAGCTTCTAACACCAGACACGTTGAGAGGAATACCCTCAAGACCAGCCGTAGCCTCCTCAAACTCAGCGCGAACCTCCATAGCTCTTCTCTGTCGCTGTCTTACCTCTTTCGCTACGTCCATAGGAGTATCACTCTCAAGAACTTGACGGATAGCCATGACACCTTCAAGGTTAGCTGGGTCGTTCATATCCCCGTATCGGATACCTGCCACTAGGCTTTCCCCTATCTTCGTGATATCTGCTCCTTTCTCCTCAGCGTAACTCTTAACGTACTCATCAATCTCTCTTACCGAAGAAGGGTTGAACCTACCGTCCTTCTTAGCCTCAATAATACTCGACAGAACCTCTTCGTCTTTACCAGCAGAAGTAAGGATAGCAATAGTAGCGTTACTAAATCCGCTGGTCTTCAACGCTGTCTGTATTTTTTTCTGCTCTACAAGAAACTCATTTTTCTTAGATTCATACTCAAGAAGGTGTGGAATAAGTACATTCTTCTGCTCAGCGATAAGCCTCTGCATGAACATCTCTCGACGCTCAGCACGGTCAGCCTCTTGCTCACGGAAACGATCATTACGTTCCCGAATAGTATTCATCTGTTGAACAAATCCAGCTAAGAAACTCATCATACTCTCCTAGACATAAGACCAGTTCTTTCTTCTGGTTCTGCTTGCTGTTCCGGTGCGGCTTGGGTAGGTTCCTCTAAGGGAAGTTCCATCTGGTCAGGGTTAGAGGGTCTTGCTCTACGTGGGGCAGGAGCAGGGGCTTCTTCCTCAGGCATTGGCTGGGCTTCCTCTTGGGTCATACCCTCAGGAACACCCTTACTCATCTCTTCGATTAACTCATCGTACTTTAGATCGACAGGACCTTCCTTCTTGTCCATATCCATAAGCTCTCTGGCTGCAAGAGCCTTAGCTTTGGTGTACATCTGGAGTCTCTTTTCGTCCTCATCCTCATCAAAGCCTTCGTCATAGTCAACGCCTACCATGTCGAGAGTACTACGAATAAACTCATGGATAACAGGGGCAACGATAAGGCTTACATCAATCGTGTGTACTCCAGCCATAACAGCACTGCGAGTAATCCCTTCAACTAATGTCTGTAGGTCAACACCAGCCTCAACGAAACTGATAATACCCTTCATAGCCTCTGGTTTGTTAAGCCTAGTAAGATGAACCATAAGAGCATCTTCTGGGTCAACAATCTCAGGGGGTCTTTCATATCGGGCATTACGAGGTGCATCCGTTAAGGACTGCCCCGGAATAGGTCTATCGTATACGAACGAAGCCATTGTAGTATCCTATCTTAATCGAATATAGTTGGAATGGACGGACCGAGAGTTCCCCACCGTTGGCCTTGTTCTGGGGAGTATCTCTCTAAGGGGAAGATGTCTAAGTGGAACAGAGAACCACCCATGTAGCCCTCTCCTGCACCAATCCCAAGTATACCAGCACGGGCAGCATTAGTCAAGAAAGCCCTAGCATCACGGGATGCAACAGTTACTTGAGAACCGTCAGGTCTGTACACTGCGATATCAGCCGCATGTCCTTGTCTGTGTCTGGTAGAACCGTGAGGACCTTCCCCTGACTTGATAACAATACGAGAGCCTTCACCAAAGGTAGCAGTAGCAGCCTTGTCCATGATAGCCATGAGGGTGTCCATGTGCTCTGGAACTTTAGGTCTAGCAGGACCCATCTCAAAGCCAAAGTCAGTGGTACCTGTCCTGATATTCTCAAAGCTTACAGGAGGGGTTACGTCTCTTGTCTTTGCTTCTTGCTCTAGTCTTGCCTTCTCTATGATACCTTCCATCTCTCTCTTTAAGTCAGGGTCAGAGATACCAGCAATGTACTTAGCAGTCATATCTAAGGGGTCTTCTTGTTGGTAGTCTTCTGTGGAGTACTCATCCCTATCGAAGGCACCCCGGATACTACTGACAAGAGACTGCTTAGACTTAGCGAAAGCTCTCTTGGTGCTAGGCATAAGGCTTGTATCAATACCATACGACCTACTTGCCTTAGCCTTTCTTCCCATTAGTTCAGGGTCAGTGGCAATAGCTGTAAGTTCATCCGCTAGTGATGTAGCACGAAGGTAAGGAGTTTTGTATGGCATATCCTACCTCACTTAAACTTGTTGTAGTAGTCCGAGAGTCTCGTACCAAAAGCATCTGACGGGTTGTAACCACCTCTAGTCTTGACAAACTTCATCATACCAGTCTTACCACCTAAGTGAGCTACAGCACGTAAACCGTCCCTGCTGTAACCCTCTGCGTCAAGCCTATCAATCAAATTGTCGATATCAGCTATGTGCCACTTGAATACTTTGTTCTGTAGTTCATTGTCATTCTTAAACTCATCCCTTGTGAAAGACTCACCAGTATCGTTTTTGTACTCTGACAATCTAGCGTCACCAAACTGGAAAGCACCTGTCATGTACCTTCCATCTGTCAACTGTATCTGTTCTTGGTAGTTGTTGCTTGACTCAGACATACGGAGCCTAGAGCCAAACCTTCCGAGTTCCTCAGAGTAAGCCCCCTCACTTCTCGGTTTAGGCTTGTACTCTTTCAGTTCCCCTTCAAACTCTTTTACCTCGTCGATGTAGGCAAGGTACTTAGCGATCATGTCTTCTGTAGGCTCACCATCCCCTAAGTCAGGAGCGTCAGGTCTACGAAGCCTATCTCTCTTTTCTCCAGCCCCACGGATAGCCTCTGTCACCATGCTTGCGGTATCAGAGATACTTCCCGGTCTAGCCATAGGTCTCAGAGACCTACCCGGAGCACGAGAAGACATAAGCCCCTCTGGTCTTGCCACTGGCCTTAGTGACTTGGTAACCTCAGTATCTCCCTCAAGAGCAGCAAGAACTAATTCATCCGCTAAGGCAGTAGTTTTAAGGTAGAACGGTTTGTAAGTCATATCTATCACCCAAAGATGAAGCTAACAGCCTCAGCAGCAATAGCACCCCAAGCAGCACTGTTAGCTGCCTGCTTTTCTGCTTTAATCTGCTCACGGACTGCCGCTAGTTGTTTATCTCCAAGGATAATATTCACCATCCTTTCCATAGCGGACTCAGAGGCTGTAAAGGAGAAGGCCATCAGGTCTCTCTCACGCTGGTACAACTGGTCTAATGCCTCAGTAGTCAAAGCGTTAGCAGCCTGTGCAGCAGCCATGTTAGCTTCGTGTTGTGCAGCAAACTCAGTGGTAGATACTGCCTGTCTCCACTGGGCATTAGCTTGTGCTATGACAAGAGAGTTCGTTGCGTTAAACTGTTCTCTCTGGTTTTGAAGACTTGCATTGAACTGTGCAATAGCATTAGCCTCATCAGCATTAAACTGTTCCATAGCATTCTTTTGTGCTGTATTGAACTGACTAATCTGAGAGCTGAGGGTAGCCATGAACTGATCCGTCTGGTTCTGAGAGGCAGCATTGAACTGTAGTGCAGCATTCTCAGCGGCTTGGTCAGAGAGAAGGACCTGTTGTTGTGCCTGAGCAGTAAACATAGCGGATTGCTGTTCGTTAGTCAGGTTAGCCATATCCATCTGGAGGAAGGACTGAGCATTTACCACAGCCGCCTGCTGACGGTTATTGAGGTTCGCCATGTCCATGCCAGCAAGAGTAGCAGCATTCTGTAGGGCAGCAGCCTGTTTGTTATTCAGGTTAGCAATACCGACTGTCTGCATAAGCTGGGAGTTGTACAGCTTAGTCTGTTGCTCTGTGGTGAACGTCAGGTTATTTGCTTCTGCAAATCTCTCAGCGTTAAGAACGGCAGACTGTTGCTTGTTGCTTAACTCTTGACCACGAAGGGCAGCCTCAATCTGAGCATTGGCAAGAGCAGTCTGCTGTCTGTTAGACAACTCAGCCATATCAATGCTAAGCTTATTGGTGCTATTAAAGAGACGTGTTTGCTGTTCGTTAGAAAGCTCAATCTGACGTTCTTCAAGGATAGCTGATACGTTAAACAACTGGGTCTGTTGTCTAATGTCCATAGCTCTTCCCTCAAGAGCAGCCTTTGCTTGTGCGTCTTGGAGGAATGCCTGTTGCTTAGCGGAAGCATCGAAGTTAGCTCTCTCGAAGTCTTGGGTAGACTGGAGGACAGCCATCTGTTGATCGTTACTTAGTTCCTGCCCAATAAGAGCAGCACGAACTTGAAGGTTAGCTAGGGATGCCTGCTGTGCATTCGACAGGTTTGTTAGTTCGACCTGTAAGTTCTCAGTAGAACGCTGGAGGGTAGCCTGCTGGCTATTACTCAGGTTAATGTTAGCAGACTCAGCATATCTAGCAGCGTTAGTCAAAGCCGACTGAGTGTTGATATCAAGTGTCTTATTCTGGAATGCTGACTTTAACTGAGCATTTGCCAAGACTACAGCCTGTAGGTTAGACAGGTTTTGAGACTGTAAAGAAAAGGCATTAGCACTGTTCTGTAGAGCTACCTGCTGTTGATTATTCAGATTAGCTAGCTCAATGTTTTGTTGTGCAGCAGCATTAGCCAGAGCAACCTGTTGTCTGTTGTTCAGGTTCTGCATATTCATTGCAAAGAAGGCTTGGGCATCACCCTGAGCGATAGGTAGTGCAGCCTCCATAGTAGCCTGTACGATAGCTGCACCAGCCATAGAGCTACCACCAAGACCACGAGCAGCCATAGCAGCATTAGCAGCCCGCATAGCACCAGCAGCCCACGCAGGAGTACCGTTATTAAACTGCTCCATGAGGCTTGCCATCTGTCCTTGGATAGTAGCCTGCGGGGGGACAGTACCCTGTTCAGCCTTGGCAAGAGCAGCCTGAGAGAAAGACCCTGTAGCAGCAACAGCGATAGCATCCTCGTTAAGGGCTTCCATAGTTGCAGCAACAGCAGTGATAGCCTTCTCTGCACCAATAATGTCTTTAGCGTTAACTAACTCATTGGCACCAACAGTACCCTGAGCACCCTGCACTGTGCTTTGGTAACTAGTGATAGCTTCCTCAGCGGTAGGAATCTCAGAAGCTTTTGCTGCATCCTGAACCTTAGTGGCAGTCTGTTGTGCTATCTGAGTAGGAGTTAAGCTGTAGATATCCTGTGCTTCTGCCTGAGGAGTTTCTCCTACAAACTTAGCAGCCTGTACATTAAGGTAAGGCTCAAGCATCTTTGCAGCTTCAGAGGTAGGAATATTGTTGGCTCTTGCGTAATCCACCAACTCCTCAGGGGTTACCTGACGAGTACCTGCCTGTACTTGCTGGATGTAATCTTCATCAAATACTTGGCCTTCTGCAAGGGAAGATATAGCACCCTGTTGGGCTGTTACCTGTGCTTCATCAGATACGACACCCTGTGCAGCATCAGCAGTAGCCCCTGTGCCAACAGTAGTGGCACCATAGGTAGTGGCAGTAACAGGAGTAGCCTCAGCAGCCTCCCCAGCAATACCAGTTGTAACAGTAGCAGAAGGGACTTCACCAGTTACTTGTCCAGTGCCAGCAGCAATCTCTGTACCTTCCGTGTCTATTGTTCCTTGAGTAGCCTCAGTGATGATAGACGTAGGGTCAGACATAGCACTAGACATAAGACCAGCAGCACTACTGACCTGTCCTTGTTGCATGTACTGCTTAGCTGTACCCAAGTTTCTTTGGGCAGTAGCTAGTTCTCTTTCCTTTGCAATGATAGCCTGCTTCTGTTCTTCTGTAGGGGTCTCACCGTACTCCCTGTTCAAAGCATCTAGCTGAGAAGTAAGCGACATAACCTCATCGCTGTACTGCTTAGTGTAGCCAGCAGGATCAGACTGGATTTGTGTTTGAGTATCTATTACACCCTGAGTGATTTCCTCAGGGGACTTTGCTGGCGTCTCAGGAACAGTAGTATCAGTAGTACTAGCAGGGGAAGCATGAGCAATAGCAGCCTGAATAGCTAACTCTTTAGTAGCATGTCCTCCACTATTAAATCCGTCAGGCCCACTCACACGGTAATTGTACGTATTGGTGTTACCGATACGATTGGTGTGTAATTGGTATCCTGCTGGAAGTGTATTTCCACCAGTATTACTAGTATTACTAGTAGTACCAGCAGTACTAGCAGGGGCAGATTGTGCAGCGGCTAGTTTTTGTTTGAGGGACCTTACCTGAGCAGCTAGAATAGCGGGATTGGCATTCCTGTCTTGGCCATCCTTATCCATCTCCTCCTTGTACCGCCTTTGTGCCTCTGCAATTTGAGCCTGTAGCTTGCTAATAAGAGCCATATCAGCCATAGTTCAATCCTTCCAATCACGCATCAGTAGCGCCACAGATAGCTCTGTGTTTTTCATTGTGAATAATAATTTCTTTGAGGAGTTGTTCGTCATGTACTGATAAGTACTGCACGACAGAAGACTTATCGAAGTACATGGGAGATGTTATATCGCAGTAACTACTAGTGTTTGTCCTTATGGCGCAACCACTGGTTAGCACGATCAACAAGGTAGGGGTCAGCATCAACTTCATCTTCTATCTTCTTTGCTGTTGAGATATCGTCTAGGCGTTTCTTGTCGAGTTTACTTCTGCTGTTATCAATGCCTCTCTGGACACCCGAGAAGTATACACCAAGAACGCCTGCTGCAAAAGCAAAGACTACAAGAAGATACAGTTTGATCCTAGTGAAGAAGAACATTATCTCCAACCCTTAGCCCATGCCTTGATTCTTTCTTTCATGATAAACATACCAGCCAGAATGATGATACCAGCAAAGCCTAGTATGATATACTGGGATACATCATCAAGAACACCGATAGCAGACACAGCAGCACCAGCACCAGAAGCAATAGTCACAGCAGATGCCTGTACGGTTTTAGACTGAGTAACTTTCTCACGGGGTTTACTAGGCTCTTTCTTGTTTAACCAAGTAGGTACGTCAAACCCCGGACATGCCTTAGCTGCGTACTGGTTATGCCCTGTAATTTTATCAACACTGTACTTATTTTGCAAGTCTTTAAGCAAGTCCCTTAAAGCTTTCTCTTGCTCTTCTGTAAAGTGATCCGAGAAAGAGTCAGTGGTAGCAGAACCAAAGCCACCCTCAAGGGACACACCGATAGTACCTGTGTTATGTCCTTTCACGTGAGCACCAACCTTTTCGATAGGTCTACCAGTCAGGACTGTGCCATCTCTGAAAATGACGAAATGATAACCGATATCCGACCAGCCACGGTCTAAATGCCAACTACGGATAGAGGCTAGTTTTTCCTGAGGTGTCTGGTCTTTATCCCAGTCAGGACGGGTAGCTGTACAATGGATAATGATTTCGTTAATAGGTCTCATCACTTAGCTTCCAATGCTCTAAGGATACGGTCAGACTGTTCCATGAGGGCATCAAGCCTTGTCTCAATACGACCAAGTTGTACTGCCTGAGCTTGAGCAGTATCCTGAATCTCTTCTACTTGAGTTTCTACTTTAGTAATACGGGCAGAGTTATTCGAGATATCTGCATCCATCTTACTAAACATCCAGACAGCCCCTGCAAACTGGCAGAGAAACCCAACGATGATCGAGACAGGGACAGACTTACTAAGGTGCCAGCTTTCAGAGTTAGGCATGGAGACAATCCTTTAAAGTTTAAGGTTGAATTGCAGAGTTGCCTGCTGTGATAGCTGCATCAATCGCGGTCATATCTTCTGTGGTCCAGAAGTCCGCTTGTCGCATTGCCTCAAGGTGCTGCACGTTGCGTTCAATCACCGTGTCGTCACCTACGTACTTGTCAGGGTTGGTAATTGCATCGTTGATTACCCACACGCTGTCGAGACAGGCAGAGTAGTGCTTTGTGATGCGTTCAGGTGTGAGTTGATCTTCCATGTGTCACCTCAGGGTTTTGTAGGCCAGACTACGTTAAAAGGAAAACCCTCTTGGGCTGTTATATCACGAAGGGCTTGACGGTACACCTCCCATTCGAGAGGGATGTTGGTACCTTTTTCCGTGTGCATAATAACAACCCAATCGCATTCTTGCAGTAAGTCATCCCGGCGCGATCGCACGTTGCGCTCGGCATCAGCTTGCGGACGCTGCTGAACAACATACGGTAAAGACCAGTTGCCAACAGAATCCTGTTCGAAATTGCCATCAACAACAGTTGTCGTTAGATGATCGTAGTCAGGGCGATCAGGCCGGGTGTACGGATGCACGTCATAGGTCGCCAGCAAGGCATCCGATGGGACCTTTGGAAAGCTGGTGTTCAGATTATCACGGCGTAGTTTCCCGATTGAGTAAATCTCAGGCTGGCCGTTTGTTAGTTTGAGATACATTTGTCAGTCTCCTATGTGAATGTCAAATACATTGTTTTACCTCAGTCAAAAACCGCCGTGACGGCTCTCCAATCGTCATTTCCACCGCCGCCAAAACCGCCGGGGTTATCTGATGTTTGCTCGGCAATTTTATACGCAATCGCCGTAGACGAAGATGGAGAACCACTATAATCTTCAGCGCCACTAAGCTCCCAACCAGACGGTGCTGTCATTGTAACCGAGTCGTCGTCTAAATGCCCGGTGGAAATCCACAACCCACCACTTGCAGTTAAGCTGGGGGGATTAGGCATACCAATACTACCGAAAGCAACAGCTGAATTTACAAAGCCGCTCACCCCTCTGAAGACAGATGCAACAACTGATAACCCTTCCCAGTATTCGTCATCTAGGTTGTGGTACGGGTTAGCATCTCCAGCCTGCACAAACCGATAGCCCACGAAAGAACCGGGGTTTTGTGAACTAGTGCTATTGTAAATTTCGGAAAATGACATACCCTGCCACTGAGGACTCCTGCCTGAAGCGGCAAAGCTAAACGCTATAACAACAAGGTCTCCGGACGAAGCGATTGATAA
>Ga0070752_1000711_pt1 | contig 25861 bp, 15 predicted proteins | sample VirMetDEL_Aug_30_FD_77440 | JGI IMG/M metagenome (GOLD analysis project Ga0070752, IMG submission 77440) | Aqueous microbial communities from the Delaware River and Bay under freshwater to marine salinity gradient to study organic matter... | ecosystem: Environmental > Aquatic > Marine > Coastal...
AAAAGAAGAGGTTGTGCTTTGGAAGGAGTTTAACTCTAGTATGCCTGTAACAATTGAATACAATATAAATTTTTAATGAAATCACCTTTCTACTTCATAGCTAAGCCTGTGAATGGAAGCCGATATAATAATACAAAAGAAGTAGCCGGAATTGAGTTAATCATAAACACATCAGAAGAAGAACACAAATTCTCAAACCGATACGCTGAAGTAGTCGAGCTTCCATTAGATTACAAAGGCCCAATAACAGTTGGTGACATATTACTTGTTCACCATAACGTATTTAAATTTTATAACGACATGAAAGGTCGTAGAAAGAGCGGTAAAAGCTTTTTCAAAGAAGACTTATTCTTTATTGAGAATGACCAATTTTATATGTACAAGCATGATGGTAATTGGTACTCTCACGATAGGTATTGTTTTATAAAGCCTATTGACGCAAAAAAATCGTATATTATGAAGCCTTTCAAAGAAGAGCCTTTGATGGGTGTAATGCGATACCCCAACGAGTATTTAATCAGTAAGGGTGTCAAAGAAGGAGATACTATATGCTTTGAGCCTGAGTCTGAGTATGAGTTTGACGTTGATGGTGAAAAGTTATATAGGATGTTTGATCACAATATAACAATGAAGATATGTCCTTAATGATTATGGAAGATGTCCTTGCCAATCCAGATGCATATGTCGATGACATATATAGACTAGGGTTTGGTGAATTTGAAGACGGTGAAAATGTTTTCAAGGGAGTTCAACAAAGGCCAAATACTGATGAGTTTGCTTACGTAGTAAGTGAGTTGTTTCCGAGCTACGATATTGCTTTGAACTTTGTAAGGAGGTCTCCATATATGCAAGAGGAACCAAACTTCATCCATACAGATGAAATGATGGGTGATGTTACGTGTATACTTTATTTGAATAAATACCATCCTGATGAGGATGGTACTACGTTATATGATGACGAGGGCAAACCATCGATGATAATAAAAGCTAAATACAATAAAATGTTTTGCTTTGACTCATCAATGGTTCACTCACGTAATATGTATAATAATTTCGGTGAAGACCGTGATGCAAGATTAATTCAAGTTATATTTTTAATTAGAAGAGATGAGTGATTCAAATGAAATCAAATTGAAGATTATTGAGGCAGGAAGACAAGCTGTTGAACAACTAGTAAAGGTTGCTAGGGAGGATATAATAAAACCCGACCCAGACGATGAACTAGCTGCCGATCGTTTGAAAAATGCTGCTGCAACAAAGAAGTTAGCAATCTTTGATGCGTTTGAAATTTTAAACAGGATAGAAGCAGAAAAAGAAAGTCTAGAAATGTCTTCAAAAGGCTTAGATTCATATACGCAAAGTAAGCAAGGTTTTGCAGAACGAAGATCAAAATAGCATATACCGCATTATACCTGACTATGTCAAGAAAGCGACTAGGCTTAGTAAGAATTCTTCTAGGTCCTGGAAGTATGGATATGATGACAAATATGATATGGTCGTTATATCTAAGACTGGTCAGATAGGTGATGTTATTGAGATATCGGGTTTAAAGATTGCACTACCTGCTGTACCTAAAGATGTATTTAAAAGGAGTGATGTACCTTCCGAGCAATATTGGGAGCGTACTCCATTGCCAAATGAACTAAGTAAGATAACTTCCATTTTCAAATGGAATGAGATGCCATCTACATTTAAGAACCGATGGGTTGATTATGTAGAGAATCAGTTTGATTATCGTGAGGATGGTTATTGGTTCATGAATAATGGAATGCCTACGTACATTACAGGTAGCCATTGGATGTATTTACAGTGGTCTAGTATTGATGTTGGATTCCCAGATTATCGTGAGGCCAATAGAATATTCTTTTTGTATTGGGAGGCTTGTAAAGCTGATAAGAGGTCATTCGGTATGATTTACCTGAAGATTAGACGTTCGGGTTTTTCATTCATGTCATCATCAGAATCTGTAAATATTGCAACTCTCGCTAAAGACGCTAGGGTAGGTATATTATCTAAGACAGGTTCTGACGCTAAAAAGATGTTCACGGACAAGGTAGTTCCGATAAATAATAAACTACCATTCTTTTTCAAGCCCATCATGGATGGTATGGATAAGCCAAAAACAGAATTAGCTTATCGTGTACCTGCTTCTAAAATCACTAAGAAGAATATGCATGATCTCGATAGTGATATTGATGGCTTGGATACAACCATTGACTGGAAGAATACAGAGGACAATAGTTATGATGGTGAGAAGCTTTTGTTTTTGGCTCATGATGAGAGCGGAAAATGGATTAAGCCAAATAACATATTGAATAACTGGCGTGTAACTAAAACTTGTTTGCGTCTAGGTAGCAAGATTATTGGTAAATGTATGATGGGTTCAACATCTAATGCTTTGAGCAAAGGTGGTGAAAACTTCAAGAAGCTTTACGAAGATTCAAATGTATCAAACAGAAATGCCAATGGTCAGACTAAATCAGGTCTTTACTCTTTGTTCATCCCTATGGAGTGGAATATGGAAGGCTTTATTGATAGGTATGGGATGCCTGTATTTAAGAAGCCAAAAGAAGCTGTTATAGGAGTAGACGGAGAAGATATAGTAAACGGTGCTATTGACTATTGGGAAGCTGAAGTTGAGTCTATGAAAAGCGATGCTGATGCTTTAAATGAGTTTTATCGTCAGTTTCCAAGAACGGAGTCTCATGCATTCCGGGATGAGAGTAAGCAGTCTATATTCAACCTAACTAAAATATACCAACAGATAGATTACAATGATGCTATGATAAAGGAGCATTATCTAACTAGAGGTAGTTTCCATTGGAAAGATGGAGTTAAGGATACCACTGTTGTTTGGTCACCCAATAGGAGTGGTAGGTTTTTAGTGAGTTGGTTGCCTGAAAAGAATCTACAGAATAGAGTAATAAAAAAGAACGGATTAAAATATCCTGGTAACGAGCATATGGGTTCATTCGGTTGTGACTCATATGATATATCTGCTGTTGTTGGGGGTAGAGGTTCTAATGGTGCTTTACATGGCATGACTAAATTCCATATGGATAACGGCCCTACGAATGAGTTCTTTTTAGAGTATATAGCTAGGCCTCAAACGGCTGAAATATTTTTTGAAGAAGTTTTAATGGCTTGTGTATTTTACGGAATGCCTATTCTTATTGAGAATAACAAGCCTAGGTTATTGTATCATTTTAAAAATAGAGGATACAGAAACTTTTCTTTAAATAGACCTGATAAGCAATATTCTAAATTAACTAAATCAGAAAGAGAGCTTGGAGGCATACCAAATAGTAGTGAAGATGTGAAGCAAGCACACGCTGCTTCTATCGAGTCATACATAGAGAAGCACGTAGGTCTAGATACCTCTGGAGCGTACAGAGATGCTGATATTATGGGTTCTATGCCTTTTTCAAAAACACTTGAAGATTGGGCTAAATTTAATATAAACGATAGAACTAAATTTGACGCATCAATCAGTTCAGGATTGGCTATAATGGCTAATCAAAAACATCTGTATCTGCCTGAAAAGCAAGAGTCCAAAATTAGCATTAACTTTGCTAAGTACTCGAACAAGGGTAATATAAGCGAAATAATTAGATGAAGGATGTAAAAATCAATATAGCTAATACTAGTTTCCCGAATCAATTTGCTACTGACGAGGAGAAGATGTCTCCTGAATATGGCCTCCAAGTTGGACAAGCTATTCAGTATGAGTGGTTCAGAAAGGACGGTGTTAACTGTCGGTATTATAGCCAGTGGAGGGAATTCCATAAACTAAGATTGTATGCGAGAGGCGAGCAGCCTGTTCAAAAGTACAAGAATGAATTAGCCGTTGATGGTGACTTATCTTATTTAAATCTTGATTGGACTCCTGTCCCTATTATCCCAAAGTTCGTAGACATTGTGGTAAATGGTATGGCTGACCGTTTGTTTAAGGTTAAGGCGTATGCGCAAGATGCTATGTCCCAATCTAAGAGAAGTAAATACCAAGATATGATTGAAGGTCAAATGGCTGCTAAAGACATTCTGACTGTCATTCAAGATAATACAGGTGTTAATCCTTTCTCTATGGATCCTGATGACCTTCCTGCAAACGATGAAGAGATGTCTTTGTATATGCAGCTTAATTACAAGCCTGCAATTGAGATTGCTGAAGAGGAAGCTCTTAATACCATTTTAGAAGAGAATAAGTATTTAGATTTAAGAAAGCGTGTTGACTATGACCTTGCTGTTTTAGGTATAGGTGTAATGAAGCATGAGTTCTTAAAAGGTTCTGGAGTTCAACTTTCATATGTTGACCCTGCCAATATAGTATACAGCTATAGTGAAGACCCTTACTTCAAAGATTGTTTCTACTGGGGTGAGATAAAGACTTTGCCAATTACTGAGTTAATCAAGATAGACCCTAGTCTTACTAATGAGGACCTAGAGGAGATATCCAAGTATAGTCAGAGTTGGTACGATTATTATAATGTAGCTCAGTTCTATGAGAATAGTATCTTCCATAGAGATACCGCTACCTTACTATACTTTAACTACAAGACAACTCAAAAGATAGTTTACAAGAAGAAGTATCTTGATAATGGTGGTGTGCGTTATGTAGAAAAAGATGATTCATTCAACCCTCCTGCTGAAATGATGGAGGAAGGTCGATTTGAAAGAATTGAAAAAACTATTGACGTATGGTACGAGGGTGTTATGGTGATGGGTACTAATATTATTCTCAAGTGGGAGCTTGCTAAGAATATGGTTAGACCTAAGTCTTCATCTCAACACGCAATACCTAATTATGTTGCTTGTGCTCCAAGATTATACAAGGGTAATATTGAGTCATTGGTTAGGCGAATGATACCATTTGCTGATTTGATTCAGATCACTCATTTGAAGTTGCAACAAGTAATTGCTAGAACTGTCCCTGATGGTGTATTTATTGATGCGGATGGATTGAATGAAGTTGACTTGGGAACAGGTGCTGCTTACAATCCTGAGGACGCTCTTAAGTTATACTTCCAAACAGGTTCTGTTATTGGTAGATCGTATACGCAAGATGGTGACTTCAATAATGCTAGAGTTCCAATTCAAGAGCTTAATTCAAATTCTGGAGCCAATAAAGCTCAGATGTTGATATACAACTATAACCACTATCTAAATATGATACGTACGGTTACCGGATTGAATGAAGCTAGAGATGCGTCAACTCCTGATGCAAACTCTTTGGTTGGATTGCAGAAGCTTGCAGCATTGAATTCAAATACCGCTACTAGACATATATTGGATGCAGGTCTTCATATTGTTAAGAGTATATCTGAGGCATTAACTTATCGTATAGCTGATATTTTAGAGTATGCTGATTTTAAGGATGACTTTGCAAGCAGAATAGGGAAGTACAATGTATCTATATTGAATGAGATAAAAGACTTGTACATCTATGACTTTGGTGTTTTCATTGAGATATCTCCAGATGAGGAGCAGAAAGCTCAGCTTGAGCAGAATATCCAAATGGCTTTATCTCAAGGTGATATCAATCTTGAGGATGCAATTGACATTCGTGAGATTAAGAACATCAAGTTGGCTAACCAATTGCTTAAGGTTAAGCGTATCAAGAAGCAAGAAAAAGAGCAGCAGTATGAGATGCAGAAGCAACAGATGGTTGCTAATCAGCAAATGGAATCTCAGAAGATGGCGGCTCAAGTTGCCTTGCAGAAGATTGATGCTGAAGGCCAAAGTAAGATGCGTACTAAACAGGCTGAGATTGCTTTTGAAATCGAGAAGATGAAGAATGAAGCAGAGCTTAAGCGTATGTTGATGGCTGAAGAATTCCAATATCAAATGAGGATTGCTGAGTTACAAGGTGGTACTTTGAAGGATAGGGAAGAGATGAAAGAAAAAGCAAAAGATAAACGTATAAGTTTACAAAACACACAACAATCTAAACTTATAAGTCAAAGGAAAAACGACTTACCTCCAATAAACTTTGAATCTAACGAGGATAGTCTAGATGGCTTTGACTTAGCAGAGTTTGAACCGAGATAAAAAAATTATATTAAATTTGCAATTATAAAAATCTAATCAAATGGAAATTAAAGTAAAAGAGGTTAACGTAGGTGAGGAGAAAAGCGTTCAAGAAGTTGAAGAGCAGCTCCTTAACGAACACGAAGAAAAAGTAGGCGCAGAAGAAGAAAACCAAGCGCAAACAGAAAGTGTTCAAGAAAACGAGGTGATCAGTGACACTGAACAGCCTGCTGAAGTTGTACAAGATGATGTACAATCTGATGTACAAGCACCTGAGTTAACCGAAGAAGACGTTCTGTCATTTATAAAGAATAGGTATGATAAGGAAATCAATTCTATTGATGACCTTGTTACTGAGCGTGAGCAAGAAGATTTACCAGATGATATTGCCAACTACATGAAGTATAGGCAAGAGACTGGTAGAAGTTTTGATGATTACATGAAGTTGAATGAAGACTTCGATAGTATGGATCAAGATTCTTTATTACGCCAATACTTTAAACAAACTCAAGATGGCTTAGATGATGAAGACATTGACGTTCTAATGGAAGATTATTCTTTTGATGAGGACATAGATGACGAATCAACTATAAAGAAAGCCAAAGTTGAGAAGAAAAAAAAGATTGCTGAAGCCAAAAAATATTTCAACTCTCAGAAGGAGAAATACAAAGTGCCCCTTGAGTCAAGTACGGCATCAATTGATCCCCAAGAGAAAGAAGATTTGGAGGCCTATAAGCGATATATTGCTGAGGCAAAAACAATTGAGGAAGAGTCTGAGCGTAAACGCAATTGGTTTGTTGATAAGACCAATGAAGTTTTCAATGATGAGTTCAAAGGTTTTGAATTCAAAATCAATGATAACGTGATGCAGTTTAAGCCAGCTGAAGCTTCGGAACTTAAAAAATCTCAGTTGAATCCACAGAACTTCATACAGAAGTATTTGGATGAAAGTGGGATGATTAAAGATGCCAAAGGTTACCACAAGAGTTTAGCCGTAGCCATGAACCCCGAAAGGTTCGCAAAGTTCTTTTATGAACAAGGTGTTGCAGCAGCGACTGAAGATGTAAACAAAAAGATTAAAAACATCGACATGAGTGAACGCAAATCTCCTGAAATTGTGAGCAAGAACGGAGTACAGGTTAGGTCTGTGAATCCTGACTCTGGAAGGGGATTGAAAATTCGCAGTAAACGAAAAAACTAAAAAACTAAAAAACTAAAAAAATGTCTGTATTAACTACACCTGGTTATCAGTTGCAGCCATCCGCTCAACAGGTAGCCCTCGCTACTAACTATATTACCGACTTCAACTTCTTGAATCAGTATCTTCCTGATACTTATGAGAAGGAGTTCGAGCGTTACGGTAATCGTACTGTTGCATCTTTCCTACGTATGGTGGGAGCTGAGATGCCTTCTAACTCTGACTTGATTAAGTGGGCTGAGCAAGGCCGTTTACACGTTAAGTACACCAACTGTACTACAACTGTAATCACTAACTCTGACACAGCTACTTTCACAATCAACGATGTACTTAATCCTGATCGTGCTGCTATTGGCCTTACTGCTGGTAGTATCGCTATCCGTGTAGGTCAAACTGTTGTTGTTACTCCTAATGCTAACCCAACTGGTGCTGCTACTCAGAACAAAGCTATTGTTACTGCTGTAAACACTGGTGCTGGTACTATTGACGTAGCTTTCTACGAAGCTGCTGGTATGAGTAATGGTAACGCTGGTAACACTTACTCTATCTTCATTTACGGTTCTGAGTTCGGAAAAGGAACTGACGGAATGCAAGGTTCTTTGGAAGCTGACGATGAAATCTTTGAAAATAGCCCAATCATCCTTAAGGATAGATACTCTGTATCTGGTTCTGACATGGCTCAAATCGGATGGGTTGAAGTTTCTACTGAGAATGGTGCTACTGGTTACCTTTGGTACTTAAAGTCTGAGCATGAGACTCGTCTACGTTTTGAAGACTATCTTGAGACTTCTATGATTGAAGCTGTTCCTGCTGCTACTGGTTCTGGAGCTGTTGCTGCTGGTTACAAAGGTTCTGAAGGTGTATTCTACGCTGTAAACAACCGTGGTAACGTATTCGGTGGTGGAACTCCTGAGACTTTGGCTGACTTTGATAACATCATCAAGCGTCTTGACAAGCAAGGTTCTATCGAAGAGAACGTATTGTTCTTGAGCCGTGACTCTAGCTTCGCTATCGATGATATGTTGGCTGAGCAGAATAGCTACGGTGCTGGTGGAACTAGCTACGGTCTATTCGACAACGATGAGGAAATGGCCTTGAATCTTGGATTCTCTGGATTCCGCAGAGGTTATGACTTCTATAAGACTGATTGGAAGTACTTAAACGACCCAACCATGCGTGGTGGAACTGATACCGATGGTATTACTTTCGGATCTAACACTGCTAGTTTGGTTACAGGTATGTTAGTTCCTGCTGGTTCTACTACTGTATATGACCAAATCATGGGTAAGAACGCTAAGCGTCCATTCTTGCACGTACGCTACCGTGCGTCTGAGACTGAGGATCGTCGCTACAAGACTTGGATTACTGGTTCTGCTGGTGGTGCAATGACAAGCGAAAAAGACGCTATGGAAGTTCACTTCCTATCTGAGCGTTGTGTTTGTACTTTAGGTGCTAACAACTTCTTCTTGTTCCGTTACGGTGCATAATTCATAATTTGTTTAACATGGGGGATGGTTAATCCCGTCCCCCTTTTTTTTTTAATATAATCAAATGAAATATAACGTAAAATCAGGCGATAAGGTGTACCGCCTAAAAAACTCTTCACCTTTATCTTTCATGCTTCCTTCTAGAAGCACAAAGCGTTTTCCATTATTATACTTTGATGAGAAAACCAATTCAAACAGACCTTTACGATATGCTGTAAACCAAAAAAGCCCATTTGAGGATGAGCAAGATGGTAACGCTATTATAGGTGCTGTTATTTTTGAGGATGGTATGTTAAGCGTACCAAAGACTAATCCAGTATTACAAGCTTTCTTACATTACCACCCTATGAATGGGCAGGTGTTTGAGGAGCTTAACTACGAGAGAGATGCTGAGACTGAGCTTGAAAATATGGCTTCTGAGGTTGATGCTTTAATAGCTGCCAAGGAGTTGAGTATTGAGGAGCTAGAGAGTGTATCAAGAATCTTGTTTAATACTGATCCTATGAACTTTACAACCGCAGAGCTTAAGCGTGACGTAATGGTATTTGCTAAGCGAAACCCTCAAGAGTTCTTAGATGTACTTGGGGATCCTGACTTGAAGTTAGAGTCTAAAGTGCGTAAATTCTTTGACGAGGGGCATCTTACATTTAGAAATAACGAACGTGAAGTATGGTTCAATACCAAGTCAAATAAGAAAAAAATGATGAATATTCCTTTCGGGGAGAATCCATTTACATTAGTTTCTTTATATTTGCAGAGTGACGAAGGTATTGACTCTTTGACGTTGCTTGAAAGTCAGTAATAATTTCTGTTTCATAATATTACTTGTTTAATGGTTAAGGGGGAGTTAAAAGCTCCCTCTTTTTTTTTATTTATCTTTGTGTAAAACAAGGTGTAATGATTAACTCTATAAGGAATACGGTACTGTCCGTTCTTAATAAAAACAACTACGGTTATATCTCACCATCAGACTTCAATTTGTTCGCAAAGCAGGCTCAATTAGAGATATTTGAAGAGTATTTCTCAAGGTATAATACCATTGTAAACTTGCAAAATGCACGATTGTCTGGAACTGAATATGGTGATGAACTTAAGACTATAGAGGAGGCTATTGAAGTATTCTCTACTACTAACTACTTGAGTAACAGCGACAGGAATGTATTTTTCTTGCCATCCATCACAACTACAGGTGATGACTATTATTTGCTTAATAAGGTTACTTGCTATCCGGTAAAGTTATTGGATGGTACTACTACAGCGAATACGGCTAATAGGTTAGTTGACTCAGCTGCTGACTTTGTTACTAGTGGTATTGAGGAAGATGATGTTGTAGCAAACAACGACACAGGAGAGGTTGCTGTCGTAACTGAAGTTATAAGTGCTACTGAGTTGGGTTTGTCTGCTAATATATTCACAGCTTTCCCTGAGGCTTATTCTATCTATGATGAGGATGAGTCTAGCGAATCTGAAAAGGTAAGCCACAACAGAATAGATATGTTGCGTAAGTCTTTGCTTACGGCTCCTAACAACAAGTACCCAATATACACGCAAGAGGATATATCTCTCAAGGTATTCCCAAAGACAATAAATTCAGTTGGGCAAGTTTGGGCTCAATACTTCAGGTATCCTGCTGATCCTAAATGGACATACGTTACACTAGTTAGTGGTGAGCCATCTTTCGACCAAACGCAGCCAGACTATCAAGACTTTGAGTTGCCTATAGAGGATGAGTACCGCCTAGTCGCTAAAATACTTCAGTACTCTGGTATGTCTATACGTGAGAACGATATATATAGTTTTGCTAAGAGAGAAGAAACTGAACAGTCTAACAACGATTCTAAATAATAATGGCATATATATCAGACTTTAAATACTACACTAACAACGGTCAGGCTCCTGAGGATTCCAATTGGGGCTCATACCAATACGTTAGTTTGTACGATATAGTAAACAACTTTCAGTTGATGTATACTGGGAATAACTCTCTAGTGAATAATGAAGAAAGGTACAAGATTATCTTCCATGCTAAGAGAGGTATACAAGAGTTGAACTATGATGCATTCAAGGAAGTGAAAGTTCTTGAGTTAGATGTGGCAGAGTCTCTTAGATTTGTGCTACCTCCTGACTTTGTAAATTGGGTTCGTATATCTTTATTCAAGGATGGTATATTATTCCCGATGACGGAGAATGTTCAAATACTATCTTCTAATTCATACCTGCAAGACAACAGTGCGAATATTTTGTTTGATTCAGATGGTAACATATTGAAGCCTGAGAATTCAAATATTGATTATGAGCGTTTGCAAGGAACAAAGAAATCTATCTACCTAAACCCAAACAATATGTTTAATGGTTTAGAGGGTTGGAATATTGATGGGGTATGGTACTTTGACTATGCTGTAGGTAAGCGTTTTGGACTTGATACTACAACAGCCAATGTAAACCCAACTTTTGCTATCGATAAAAAGAAAGGTGTAATAAACTTCAATTCCGACATGGATGGTCAGACTTGTATACTTGAGTATATTTCTGATGGTATGGAGAACGGAGATGACTCTCAAATTTTCGTAAATAAGTTATTTGAGAAGTATATTTACGCTTACATTAATTATGAGATTCTGAATTCCAAATTGGGAGTTCAAGAGTACATAATAGCTAGAGCTCGTAAAGAGCGTGGTGCATTATTACGTAATGCAAAAATAAGAATGAGCAACATACACCCAGGTCGTTTATTGATGGCTATGCGTGGACGTGATAAGTGGATAAAATAATATGGTAAACTTCTCTAGAAACTTTGTACTAGGTAAGATGAATAAAGTCGTTGATGAACGACTTGTTCCTAATGGTGAATATATAGATGCGTTAAATATACGAATGGGATCTACCGAAGGGGCTGAAATTGGTGTTATTGAAAATACCAAAGGGAACTCTAGGTTGACTACATTAAGGTATATTGATGGTACTGAATTGAGTGGAGATGCTAGATGTATTGGAGCTATTGAGGATAGCGAAGAGGAAATTATATATTGGTTTGTTCACGATCCATCATTCACTGTAGGAGCCACAGGTAAATTAGATTTAATTGTTTCTTACAATTCAGTTCGTGATATACTTACTTATCATGTTGTGAGTATAGATGATGGGGGTGGTGTAAATACTAAACTTAATTTCAATCCTGAGTACTTAATAACTGGAGTTGATATCGTAAAGACAGGTAACGGTGATGAGGCGTTAATATTCTTTACTGATTACTATAATCAACCACGATTCATAAATAACTTAAGGAGTTATGCTCTTCCTTCAGGTAATATAGACCAATTGAATGAAGAAGCTTTATTGGTTATAAAGAAACCACCAATTGCTGCTCCAACTATTGAATTATCAAAAACAAATAGTCAAGAGAACTTCCTAGATGAAAGATTTATATCCTTTGCTTATAGGTATAAATATAAGGATGGGGAGTACTCTGCTATATCTCAATTCTCTAGACCTGCATTTGAGCCTAATCCGTATGAGTTTAGTGTAGACAGTTTCTTGAATGAAGGGATGGTGAATTTCTACAACAAGGCTACTATAACTTATAATACAGGAGGCCCATTAGTAACTGGTATTGATATACTCTTCAAAGATATGAGTACTGGCATTATTAAGGTTGTAGAGAAGATTGACAAGACAGGTCCTGATAATACTGATGTTCAGTATGATTTCACCAACAGTAAGATATTTACGGTACTTCCTGAGTCAGAGATACTAAGACTGTACGACAATGTTCCATTGTTAGCTAAAGCCCAAACAATTATGGGTAATAGACTGATGTATGGTAACTATGTTGAGGGTTATGATTTGCTTACCGATGATAATCAACCTGTATTATTAAATTATGTGGTTTCATTGGAGTCTAATGTAATTGGACTAACATCTATAACTGGGTCAACCACTAGTGGTAGTTACACTATCGATGGGGCTATTACAGTTAATGACTCTAGAATGCTAATATTACTTGCTGATGTTGATTTGGTTAAGGGTGCTGCTATATCTATAGATTTTAGATTTGAGCATGACCAGTTTTCTGGAGGTAGTCCATCAGCCACTACGCAGCCTATTGAATCTACATTCAATTTTGTTTTGCCTAAAGATTATACATCTGTATACGAAATGGCTACGAGTGTTGAGTTCCAAAATGCAGTTGGTACTGTTACCAATATACAGCCATTTGCTGATGCTTGTAATGGTAATACGTTTACAGATATCTTTAATTGTGCTGTGCCGGATACGTTGGGTGTCTATACAAAAGAAAATAGCGGTATTGCTAACGATGGTGACCCTATAGCTATTATAACTAGCCCTACTAGTAATATTGTAGGTTTTCAATTGCCAGCTGTTAAATACGTAGACAATTCAGGTGGTGGTGGAGCTGATGCTTATGAGTATTACTCTGTAAACTTTATAGATGCATCATTTACTGAAGTTGCCAATCCTACTAGCCTACATAGTAATAGAGGGTATGAGATTGGTATTGTGTATATGGATGAATTCAATCGTTCTACAACTGCTTTGGTTAGTGAGCAAAACAATATTTATGTTCCTTGTAGTGCATCGTCTTTACAAAATAAAATACAGGTAACTGTACCGCCTACACAAGTTCCTCCATCATGGGCAACTAGATATAAGTTTGTAATCAAGCCTGATCGTGAGAATTACGAAACCATATACAGTTCTATATTCTTTGCTGATCCTGACTCAAATTCTACTTACTTCTTATTAGAAGGAGAGAATGCTCAGAAAGTTCAGACGGGAGATAGATTGATTGTTAAGGCTGATACAGGAGGTGCTACACGTAATTGCCTATATGCTACCGTATTAGAGAAAGAAGCTCAAGCTGAAGACTTTATAGATGTTCCTAGTACAGTTGGTAGTGGTAATGTTACAGTCCCTGCTGGTGTCTACATGAAGATAAATGCCAATGAGTTCTCTACTGTTCGTGATGACCAATCTATAATTGGCCTAGGCAAGAAAGAAGTAACTCAAGAGGATACAAACGAATTTGCATTACTAAAATATACAGTAAATATAAAAGATGGTTCAAATTTCGTAGATTATAACATACCTGCTGGAAGTCGTATTGAGATGAACTTTAGATTTAGGCGTTGGGGTTCAGGAGATGGTAATAATCAGTGTGAGAGAAGAATATATGATTTGAATCTTGATTTAATTTCTTCTGGAGATTATAGTAACTTCAAAGATTGGTGGGATGGTGACAATGTAGAAGAGTTGCTTAATAGCGGAAGTCAAACTGTTGGGGCTAGTAGTAGTGCTTGCGATATTAGCAACCAATATATTGAAACACTAGCATCAGATGATGGAGATATTAGCCAATCTTTATGTATTAACTATTTTAGATTTTACAGAGATACCGCTACAAATAAGTTACAATTATTAATTAGGGGCACAAGAAGCTGTAATGGATATGTATCTAAAAATAATAGATCATCTCATATCAGTGCTAATATTACGGTGTTCCGTGCAGATACTACTATGGTATTTGAGACTGAGCCTCAAGAAGCTCAGCCTGATTTGTTCTATGAAAACCATTTGTCGTTCCCTATAACAAATGGATTCCATGAAGGAAACGTACAAAACCAAACAGCTACTCAATCTGCTATTGTCGATACTGAGTTCTTTAATTGCTTCTCATTTGGTAACGGGGTAGAGAGCTACAAGGTACGTGACTCTATCGTAGGTAAGCCATTATTATTGGGTAATAAAGTAACGGCTGTCGCTTCTCAAGATTACAAGAGAGCTGAGAGATACGCAGATATTACGTATAGTGGTATATTTAACGATGAATCGAACGTAAACAAGCTTAATGAGTTCAACCTAGGGCTGCTTAATTTCAAGGCCTTAGAAGACTCCTTTGGGGCTATATACGTACTTGACGGTCGTGAGACCGATGTCCTTACACTTCAGGAGGATAAAATATCTTACGTACTATCCGGCAAGAATCTATTATCAGATGCTGCCGCAGGTGGTGCTATCACATCAATACCTGAGGTATTAGGTACGCAGATAGCAAGAACAGAAAAGTACGGTATAAGTTTTAATCCTGAGAGTTATGTGAATTGGGGATACGATAGGTTCTTCACTGACGTTAAGAGAGGTGCTGTAATCCAATTAAGAGGGAACTCAGCATCAAATGACCAACTGAAAGTGATATCCGAGCAGGGTATGCGTAGTTGGTTTAGAGATACATTTATTGAGTCATTCGATACTCAGAAACTTGGAGGATACGATCCTTACATGACTGAATATGTGTTGGTGTCTAATGAAAGAGCGATACCAATTTTAGATAATTGCATAGATTGTAATATAAGGAAGACATTAAGTTTCTTAAATCCATCAGGTGAAACTATTGGGTACTGTGTAAACTTGGACGATGCAGTTGGTACGTCAGATATTACTTATGAGGTTGTAAGTATCAACCCAGGAGTACAGTTTGACGTGAGTGCTACATACGATGGGACTACTGTAAATACAGGTCTTACATCTACTAGTGGTACTTTGAGTGTAGATAAAGATAAAGTTGCTGTAGAGCAAGTTGACTTGAGTATAACGTCAACAGGCCCTGTAGTGTTGTCAATAAACGTACAGTGTCCTACTGCTCAAACCATTGATGTTATACAGGTAGTGGTAACAAATGAATGGGAGTCAGGAGAAACAATGCATACTGAGTACTACTATGAAGATGGTACTTATGTAAGCCCTACTACATTTGCAGGTGTTACATTTGCTACAGGCACAGATAGACCATTAGTAACTAGATACAATAGAGTTAGTGGTCCAAAAGGAAGTGCGGCTATACCTACAGATAATAGTACTGTTACAATAGGTGCTCATAAGTGGGCTACTGATAGTTATATTTGGAATCCTACTAATGACTTGTTTAGATACTTAAGGAGTAATACGCTTTATGATAATAATTCAGCGGATATATTATCTCTTATTTCTGCGTCATCTATACCAACTCCTGTAACTTCACCTTTGCCATTTGCAAGCTACTCTGAGTTCAACTCTGGTAGTACAGGTGATTACTTGTATTTGATATGGGATTTAAGAAACGCATCTGACTTGTTCTTATGTTACTCAGCCACTAGCGCAGAAGATGTTTGTTGTAACTGCCCATCTAGTACGGGATATGTAGTTGATGGATCGTCATTGGGTTCTTCAACGTCAATATACACAGATGCTAGCTTAAGTACTTTTGCTGCTGATGGTTATTACTCTGATGGTTCTATAGTAAGAGAGCTTATCAGTGGTATATTACAACCACAACAAACTTGCCCATCATGCGCACACCCATGTAATACAGGAAACATAACAGCTTCTGGTGATGGTGTGTTTACGATGGACATTGACTTAGGGTCTAGTAATGGTGCTGTAGTTGTAGAGTTCACTCTGCCTACGCCAAATGCTTACCCTGTAGGTGTTAATGCGGAGTACAATGGAATAGTTTATAATGGAGGTAGTTCTCCTGTATATGGATTCTTGCAAGGTGATGCTAACCTATCTACATGGATAGGGTCAAGTTCACTTGATTGCGGATTGGTAGCAAATAGTCCACACGCTGCTGTAAACAAATACAGATACGATGGAGCTACATTTGTTACTGATACTTTATTAGAGATAATAACTGTTCAGAGTGACCAATTAGAGTTAACGACTCAATCTCCTGCTAAGTTCTACATGATTATACCTAAGACATCTGCATCAATTGACCAAATAAGGGTTAATATGGTTCAGCTTTGTGGTTCTTTCTCATCTACGGATGTGAATGTTTACTGCCCTGCGGTATTATCTTCTGGAAATGGCAGCTTGGGTTATGCTAACGCATCCTTAGCTTGTGAGGCATCTATAGACCAAGACATATACTACTACCATGTAAATGGAGCAGCAGGTATATTAGGTCTGTTTGACTTTGTATTCTCAGATGAGAATGGTGTCAATCCTTTAGCTAATGGATTCTATAGAGCTCCTGGAATGCTATCAGGTGATGATTGGTTCCAAGTTGAGAATGGAATAGTCATTCAAACTGGTGCTTGCGTTACAGGATCCGATTATAAACTACGCAGATGTGGTGATGGTACTGAGATATACGCTGATTACGCAGGTAGCGGTATAGTCGTTGGTGACTTCGTAGATACTGTTGGAGAGCCAACTTGTACTTGGGAAGTTATCGCATTGGTTACTGCTCCTGTCATAAACGATACAATTAATGGATTATTAGCAATAACTGATTGTTCACAAGGTTGTGGCCAATATCAGGCGGTAAATAACGATACGGTAAGCCATACATTTACATACTATGCTTGTGGTAGTGGCACACCATTCAATATTACATTACCTCCTGGTTATTCAATAAACTTTCAATCACTAATGGATCCGAGTATACCAAGAACAGGGTTGTTCTCAATTACTTGGACTAACTGTCCTTAAGAAATAAATAATGGCGAATTATACACTTACATATGATGACGGAGTACAAGGGTGGGTATCCTTCTACTCCTACGAGCCCGATTGGATGATTGGGATGAATAATTACTTTTATACGTTCAAGGGAGGCAACCTTTGGAGGCATAACGTGAACGAGACTAGAAACAACTTCTATGGCGTTCAGTATACATCTAAAATTACTAGTGTAATAAACCAATCACCGTTAGAGAATAAACTATTCAAAACTTTAAATATAGAGGGAGATGACTCTTGGGATGCTACCCTACAAACGGACATCCAAACCACAGGGTTCATAAACAAAGAGTGGTTTGAGAAGAAAGAGGGTGCATACTTCGCATTCGTTAGAAACTCTGGTAGTACGCCTGCTGACCCTGACGAGTATCCATTGCGTTCTTTAAATGGTATTGGTAGGTCAATAAATATATCTGGTCCTGCTAATGCGACAGTGGTTGATTTTTCTATCAATCCATTAGTAAGTATAGGTTCTATTTTATCTGTAGGGGATACGCTTTACTTCTCTCTACCACCTGACTACGACACACCTATTTTATTTGGTGAGGTTACAGAGATAAACGTAAACCTTAGAGGGGGCATAAATAATATTGTAGTAGACGCTACTCCACCTGGTACTGTCCCAGGTATAAACGATCCTTATCTACTTTATATAAAGAACTCAGTTGCTGAGTCTCATGGTGTTTTAGGTCACTATTGTGTGTTTGATATTGAGAATGATAACACGAGCCCAATAGAGCTATTTACCATTGAGTCTGAAGTGATGAAGAGCTATCCGTAAAATTTAATATCTTTGTACAAGATGGATTTGTACTTAAGACCATTAGATGAAACCGATTATGATGAAATCTTAGTGGGTTGGTGGAACGATTGGGGCTGGGATGCTCCGTCAAAAGAGTTCTTGCCGGATGATGGTCGTGGGGGGTTCATGGTATGTGATGAAGATGATACACCAATATGTGCTGGATATATGTACCTTACAAATTCAAGAGTTTCTTGGGTTGATTGGATAATATCTAGCAAGACATACAGAAAGAAACCACAGAGAAAGCAAGCGATTGATTTGCTTTTGGAGGGGCTCACATTAGTTTGTAAGAATAGTGGGTCTAAATATGTATATGCATTAATCAAGCATAAAGGCTTGGTTGAGGCTTACAAACGCTTGGGGTACTCTCAGGCAGATACTTACACAACTGAAATGATTAAAAAACTATAATATGGCAGCAACAACAGCAGCAGTAGTAGGAATAGCTAGTACATTAACAACAACAGGTTTAAGCTTCAGACAAGCGGCAAAACAAAGCCGTTTGGAAAAGAGAGCTTTATCTGAGGCGGCAAAGGCAGAAGCCGATGCTAGAAAGCGTCTTACTAAAAATACAATGGCAGGTTTGGATATCCAAAAAGAACCATATGAATTGCAACGTGAAGCTTTACTATCTACAGGGGCTCAAGCTCTTGAGGCAGGTAGAGAGAGTGATCGTGGTCTATCAGCAGTAACGGGTCGTGTACTTGAGCAACAAAGAGCTGCACAGGGACAAGTTCGTTCAGCTATGGGTCAAGAGATGACTCAAAATATTTTACGTGAGCGTCAAGAGGAGGGAAGACTTGCTGATATTGGTATGGGATTAGAGCTTGAAAAATTAAGTGGAGCTCAACTAGCTGCTAGAGATGCAGCAGTGGCTGGTAAGAAAGCCATGCAAGAAGGATTCCAAGGGGCAATAAGTGCCGCAGGTCAGATAGCTGCTCAAGTTCCATTATATATGGAAACAAGAGGAGATAGAGCTGCTCAAAAAGCATTTGACTTTGCTAGTGAAACAGGAGTTAGCGATGTTCAAAAGGTTGCAGCAGTTACACCTGGTTTAGAGGCAACAAAAAGCATGACTCCAGAGCAATTTAAAACTTTCTTACGTGAAGACTCTAAAAGAGGTGAGTTATTATTACAATCATTACAAACTCAAGGAGGATTAGGAGTTAAGCCTGATCAAGACATTTTAAGTCAAAGTACAAACCCTTTTGAAATTTTCCCTTATTAATAAGTTATGGCTTCATATATAAGTTACGCAGAAAGGCAGACGGCTGACCAAATAAACTGGGCCGAGATAGGGAAGAATCTATCCGATACTCTTTATAAAGAAGCCGAGTTACGACAGCAGAAGAAAGATGCTATCGATAAAGCTAGTAGGGAATATGGTGAGAGATTAAATAACGCTCCTACTGGTGAATACAAGAATGGAAGCGAGTGGGTACTTAACTATGCTTACAATGCTCAAGAGGCTAGATTATTGCAAGACCGTTTATTAAAAAGCGGTCAATTGAGTTTGCGTGACTACGCTATAGGTAGACAGAACTTAGAAGATGGCACAACTAGTATTTTTACATTGATGAAAGAATACCAAGAAGAGTATTCTAGAAAAATGAAAGAATACCAAGAAGGTGCTACTTCAGGTGCTACTGTTGATATGATGGGTGAGATTGAGGGTCTAGCTAATTTGACCACTTCAGAAGCATACATTAACCCTACTACATTCAATGTTAATCTAGCTACTAAGAAGATGAACAAGGATGGTGTGTATGAGATGGATGGTAATTTCGTATCTGTAGCAAGTTTAAGAAACAGAGTCAAGATGGATGTCAAGAAATACGACATCAACACTGGTGTAGACGAAACCATTAAGACTTTAGGTCAGGCTACTAGAACTGAAATATCAAGAGTAAAGGGTGCTAGAGGTTTATTTACTGTAAAAAGCGTAATTGACGCTAGGAATAGAGATGATTTAACTGCTGAAGATAAAAAGCTAATAGGCGATTATACCAAGTGGGAGAATAATGCTATTGGGTCAATACTTAGTAATGACTTTAGTAAGCTATCTATACTGAGAGATAGTTCAGAAAAAGACTACCAAGTTACATTTGATAGAGAGGCTTTTGAGAATGATAAGACAGGTAAGCTTATCCTTATGGATCAACAGTCCAATGGTGCTTTACTTCCGAAGTTCAAGAAGGAGCAAGAGGAAGATGCCAAGGAGATTTTAAAGAATAGAATCAGAAATGGTATTGACCAAGAGACAAAAGTAACGACAGTAAGAGAAGAGCCTACTCCAAGACCTCGTGAAAAAAGTACGGCAGAAATAGCGGCAAGAAAAGGTAAAGAAAAGCAATTTTCAACTTTAGAGAATTGGATGAAATTTGGTACGGGTACAGATCAAGAGAAAGCTACAGCAAAGGCTGCTTTACTAGCCGATGGGGCTAAGGATGGTCTTATTGATATAGTGTCTGACGGTGAAAATATAACATTTATCTATAGTGATGATAGAGCAAATCTAACAGTTGAAATACCTGATTCAACTAGAGATTGGGTTGCCGCTGGTAAATCACTTCATGGTCTTGAGGGGTCTGAGGCTGATACTAAAATGGGTAATTACTACAAAAAACCTATGACAGGTAATTGGGGAAAAGCAGCTAGTGTTAAAAGAGCTGGTGAGTTAGATAGAGCTGAAGCTGCCGCTAGAGTAGTATCTAATATAAACTTGCCTAATTTAGTCCAACAAGATGATGCTGTAGGAACAGCAGAAAGATTAAATAATGCCTTAGCTGAATATGGAATTAAAGTAACCCCAAATGTAAGTCGCGGTATGACTGGAAAGGCCGATACAATAATATTTACATATAATACGGAAAAAGGGCCTCAAGAGATAAAAATGAATATTGATTGGCCTTCTGAGGTTGCTTCTGCTATTACGCAAATAGAAAAAATAATTGAAAACTTTGGTAAAGGAAGTGCCTTAAGAGAAGCGGTAGGGGGGTCAAGTGGATCTGCATCTAAAACCACAATGCAAGGAGGAAATACAAGATAATGGACGAAAAATTATTACAATCACTAAGAGACTTCGTAGCCACATCAAATAGTGGTAAGTATGCTACTGAAGAAGAATTGATGTCTAAGTTCCCTGAATTACAAGGGTATGACGTACAAGTTTTAAGAGACTTCGTAGCTACATCGAATAGTGGTAAGTATGCTACTGAGGATGAACTGATAAGTAAGTTCCCTGAGTTTGGTAAAAAAAAAGGACAAATCAATTGGCAAGAAGCAAAAGAGTATCAAGTACCTATTCAGGCAAGCGCAGAGGACCAAAGAAAAGATGGCGAATTGGTTTCGTCATTGGAAGAGTCTTCATCGGTATCTCAAACGCCTGATAAACGAGGTTTAGAAGAAGCATTATCTACTCCGTTAGTAACTCCTTTGGTAGAGATACCAAAAGAAACTGATTTTAATAAGGCATTATCTCAAATAAATGCTGATTTAATAAACGACACTGAGGAGCCTGCAAAGCGAAAATTAGACTATTTATTTAGTCCTTTAGGTTTCAAGTTTGAGGAGTCAAGTATATTTGGTGATGCCATCACTGTTACGGCTCCTAACGGCAAAAAGAAAGAGTTTAATTTCGATCCATACTTTGGCGCAGAAGGAGAAGCTGAAAGCTTACGCTCGTTCATATCTGAAAATGCTCAAGATAAAAATGCATCTGTATCCATAGAAGAGAGATACAGAAAAGAAGGTGGTATTTTAGCCAATAAAAAACAAGCTGAAGAAGGCATAACTCAAATAGCTAAAAAAGAAGATGAACTAAATAAAAAGTTCTTATCATACGCTCAAGAAAAGTATTGGTTTGACAAGGAAGTAGAAAAGCTAAGAGCTGTACCTACATCTCAAAGAGATGAAGCATTCCAAAAGAATGTAATGGAGTTGCAGAAACAAGAGGAAAGACTTGTTAAAGAATCTGAATTGCTACAGAACGAAGCGGCTAACTTTGAGGAGAGAAAGAAAGAGCTCAATAGAGCTGTTGGCAGATATGCTGAGTACAAAGAAAAAGACGGTAGTGCGGCTGGTGTACTATACAACTCTTGGTGGAGTGGTGTAGGAAGAAAAGTATCAGGTGCTGTATCTCTTGCTTTAGATGCTGTAATTGAATTTAGCGATGTAAGTAAAAATGTAGACTACAAGGAGAGGGTTATTAAAAAAGCCAAAGAAATGGGACTCTATGATGATATAGAAATCCTAGTTAGAGATGACCTCGAATTCAATCAAGAACAATTAAGAGCAGCATTAGGTAATAAGTTAGATAAACTAAATGCCGCAATAAAGGACGATATAAAGAAACAGACAAAGTATGATTGGGGAACTATAGATTTAGCTAGAAGAACACCAAAGGAAATACTAGGAGTTGATGTATCTGAAGAGTACGAGAGAAAATTCAAAGAAGGATTTTTTGGTGGTGCTGTTGCCGGATTGATTGAATCTATGCCAACAATGCTTGGTGGTCCAGGAGGATCTGGGGTAAGGGTTGCTCAAATGTTTCTTTTAACATCTGATTTTGTAGATGAAGAGATGGCCAATAATCCTGCATTTAAAGATGTATCAGAAAATGAAAAATTACTTATAAAATCTTCTATAGGGGCTGTAGGTGCTGTTTTGGAGGAGTTTGGTCTTAGAAGTGTTATGAAGAATTCTGGTCTAATGAACAGGATAATCATGAAAGCATTAGGGAAGGCCACTACAAATACTACTGCAAAAACATTTGGAGATTTAGTCCGTACTGAAGTTAAAAGCATGATTGGAAGAGGATTGCTTACAACTGGAGGTGCTGCACTTGCTGAATTTGAAACAGGTGCTGCTCAACAAGCTTCAGAAAACATCATCAAGAATGCATATAATGATATTAAGGATCGTAATTTATTCGTAGGTCCTGATGGAGAGCCACTGTCCACTTGGAGGGATGGGCAATTTTATAAAGATGTTCTTTACTCAGGAGCCCAAGAGGCTGTTGGTGGTTTCATAATGGGAACAATGCCTGGAGTAGCTGCCGCAGTTAAAAAGCCTGGCTTTGAAGGTATGAGCGATAGTAAATTCAAACTATTCAAGGCATTAGCCGTTGATGAAAAGGCTGAATCAGCATTTGTTACTGACTTAAAAAACCAAATAAATTCAGATAAGATAACCGTAGAGCAAGCAAAAGAAACTCTGAATGAATATAGAAGAGCTAGAAGCTTAATGGGCAAAGTCCCTGATGGTCTATCATTGGCCGATCAGAAAAAAGCAATGGACTTATTAGCCGAGAAAGAGAATATAGAAGCCGCTATAAAAGGGAAGGATGAATCTCTGACTAAAAAGCAGAGAAACAAAATACAAGATATAAACCAACAATTAGAAAAATTATCAGATGCCGTTCAAGAGCAAAGCACAGATGAGGTTCCTGTACAGCCAGAAACCACAGTTAGCAAAGAAGTGGAGGAAAGAGTACCCGAAACAAAATCTGAAGTCGCTACCGAAGAAACTGAAGAAGAAGTAGTGGAAGAGGAGGTAACTGAAGAAGAGGTTACCGAACCAGCTGAGACTTTTGATTTTGATAATGTCGAAGGGTACAGTATAAATGAGTTACAGTCTGAGCTAGATAATCAAATCAAACTAGGTGAAAAAGCACTTCCGCAAGATATAAGTGGTATAAGAGGGAAGATAGGATTATTAAAAAGAACTATAGAAGCAAAGGCGAAGGCAGAAGCCAAAGAATTAGAGGCTACTATAGAAGGGGAAACCACACCTAAACCTGAACCTGCACCTGCTCCTGCACCTGCTCCTGCACCTGAAACAAAAACGGATAGAGAATTAAGAATGGAGGAATTGATGGAGGAAGACAGGAAAAGAGAAGAAAGGATAAATTCACAAATTGAAGAAAGACTTGGGATTAAGCCTGAAACAGCAGAAGAAGCACAGCAGATAGGAAAAGATATAGAGGCAAAAGAGCGAGAATTGTATAATCTTCAATTTGAAGCTACTAGAGCTCAACGTAGAATTGGACAAGCTAGTTCCGAAGACGTAGATGCAGCTATAAAAGAATTTAATGATGCAAAGAAAAAGGTTGAGGAAAAGAGAAAAGAAATTGAAGATATAAAAAAAGCTAGAAAACAAAGGGTAGAGTTACAAATTCTTTTATTTGAGGAATATGAATCTAGGGAAAAAGATGGTGATAGATATCGACATGAAAAAGAATTTAATGAAGACCCTAGGGTAGCTGCTTTGAAACAAGCAGAGGAAATGTTAGAATTTGTAAAGAAGGAAGACGATACAGATAGCAGTATCCAAATATATGAAAATGATATAGCTATACTAAAAGAAAGCCTAAAGGAAAACCCTCCTAAGCCTGCTCCAAAGCTAGAAACAGAGGCTACTCCTGACGTTACTCTAGAAGAAGATGAGGTGGTTGAGTATGATACAGATAATCCCAACCATGATAAAAACATGGCAGTTTTAACTAAGGTAATAGATAAAAATAAAATTACCACTGCCGCTGAACCAAAAATAACAATTAGTGGGGATCAGGTAACTATAGAGTACATGGACCAGGAGGCTTATGGAGAAGTTGCTGAAGTAACGATAAAATTAAAAACAAGAAAAAATGGGAGTTGGATTGCTTCTGGAGCAATCATAGAGAAAGCACCTGCTAAAGAAGTGTCTTCAAAGAAACCTAAGGCAGAGACTAAAGCAGAGCCTGAAGCTAGACCAAGCCGAACTACAAAATATGATGAACTATCAAATGTAGAAAATGCATTAGCTAAAGATAAGGATGGGAAGTATATGCCTAACATATACATATCAGATTCAGTAAGCATAGATTTAAAAAACTTCTTTGTATTCTTGATTGAGTCATTTGAATCATTATCAGACTTTAATGTGGTTTTTTTGACATCTAAGGATATAAATAATGATGAACTTCTTAATGAGTTAGAAATATCTGAGAGGTTAGATGGCAGATCCATAAAAACATTTAAACAAGATACTAAAGATTATGGATTCTTTAATAGCCTAAAAAATATACATAACAATAAATCTTTAATTATTTATCTAAATGATGAAAGGATATCTGGGAAGCTTAATGCAGTTCCTACAGATAGGTTAGTTGTTCTTGCCCATGAAGTTGGCCATGCTTTAAGATATGCTGCATTTGACAGTGCTCCTGAAAGTGTAAAGAAAGAAATATCGAGAGAGTGGCGTAAATGGATGGCCACTACGAGAGGAATGTCTACTGCGGAAGTAGAAGAGGCAGCACGATCAGTATTTCAGCAATTTACTATAACACGTGAGGGATACGAAAGCAAGAAAAATAAAAGCTATTTTAGAAGTTTTGATGAATGGTTTGCTGATAGAGTTGCAAACTATATGTTCAGTCAAGAAAAGCCAAAGAGTGCCATTGATCAGTTCTTCTTCGACATAGCTGCCCAATTTAAAAAGTTGGTAAATGTTTTAAAAAGTCTCAATCCTAACTTCAATCCGATAGAAGACTTCTCTGCTATGAATGAGTTTTTGGATGGTATTTTCAATACAGATGCTTATGCGGAATATTTGGTGAGGTCTAAACCAGAAGAAACTACTCCGAAACCGAAGCCTGCTCCGAAACCGAAGCCTGCTCCTGAAGCAGTAGCGGAGGATAAGAAAATGAGCGATGCATCTAGCATTGAAGAGCTCAAGGAGATATACATGGAGGAAAGCCGTAAGATAAATACGCAAAAGGGCATGACCCCAAAGCAAAAAGATGCGGCAATAAAGAAACTCAAAGAGGAGTACAATCGTATCAAG
>Ga0070752_1000718_pt1 | contig 25716 bp, 23 predicted proteins | sample VirMetDEL_Aug_30_FD_77440 | JGI IMG/M metagenome (GOLD analysis project Ga0070752, IMG submission 77440) | Aqueous microbial communities from the Delaware River and Bay under freshwater to marine salinity gradient to study organic matter... | ecosystem: Environmental > Aquatic > Marine > Coastal...
CACAGAACAGCGAGCCGACACTGGCGCCACGGCCAGCGCCGCTGACGCCGCTCTTGCAATCGGCGATCAGGCTACCTGCATCCGCCAACCCGGCCTCGAGCAGCGGGATCAGTCCGAGCTGAGCGGCAGTCGGATAGCAGCCGGGCACGGCGATCAGACGCGCCGTCTTGATCGCCTCGCGATTGACCTCGGGCAGACCATACACCGCCTCGCTCAGCAGCTCGGGCGCGCCGTGCGGCTGGCCGTACCACTTGGCCCACTCCTCGGCGTCCTGCAAGCGGAAGTCGGCGGACAGGTCAATCACTCGCGTTCCCGCAGCCAGCAGCTCGCCGGCCAGGGCATGCGCCACACCGTGCGGAGTGGCGAAGAACACCACATCGCAGGCACCCAGCGTGGCGACATCCGGGACGCTGAAGGCGAGATCCGGATAGTGGCCGCGCAGGTTGGGATACATCTCATCGACGCGCAGGCCGGCTTCGGAGCGGGAAGTGATCACCGTCACCTCTGCCTGCGGATGTTGCGCCAGCAGACGCAGCAGTTCGACACCCGTGTAGCCCGTGCCGCCGACGATACCGACCTTGATCATCACATGCCCCTTTGCAAAAGCCATTGGAAAGCTGCCGATGATAAAGCCGCATCGGCCAAGCTCCAACCACGGAGGTGACGCCAGCCATCAGCAGCCTCTACTATCGAGGCCATTTTTCCGCGTGGGAAGCGAAAATGCTCTATCTCTGGCTCAAGGCTCTGCACATCATCGCCATGGTCTGCTGGTTCGCCGGCCTGTTCTACCTGCCGCGCCTGTTCGTCTATCACGCCATGAGCAGTGACGCGGCCAGCCACGAACGTTTCTGCATCATGGAGCGCAAGCTGTATCGCGGCATCATGATCCCGTCGATGATCGCCACGCTGGGTCTGGGTATCTGGTTGCTCAGCCTCAATTCGGCGTACTACCTCACGCAAGGATGGATGCACGCCAAGCTCACGCTGGTGGTGGCACTGGTGATCTATCACCACCTGTGCGGCGCTCAGCTCAAGCGTTTTGCCCGCGGCGAGAACAGCCGCAGTCACGTGTTCTATCGTTGGTTCAACGAAGCGCCGGTCCTTGCCCTGCTGGGCATCGTCATTCTGGTCGTCGTCCGCCCCTTCTGAGGAGTTCGCCATGTCTCTGCCTGCCCTGCTCGAACAACGCCTGCGTCTGCCCCTGGTGGCTGCACCGATGTTTCTGGTGTCCAACCCGGCGCTGGTCAGCGCCTGCTGCAACAGTGGCATCGTCGGCAGTTTCCCGGCATTGAATCAACGAGACAGTGCCGGCTTCTGCGCCTGGCTCGAAGAGATCGCAGCCAGCCTCACGACTGACGCAGCGCCTTATGCCGTCAATCTGATCGTTCACCACAGCAACCCACGCCTGCAGGCGGATCTGGCCATCTGCGTGGAACGCCGCGTGCCTATCGTCATCACCAGCCTGGGCGCGGTGAAGGAAGTGGTCGACGCCGTACACAGCTATGGCGGCCTGGTGTTCCATGACGTGACCACTCGCCGCCATGCGGAAAAGGCCGCCGAAGCGGGCGTGGACGGCCTGATTGCCGTGGCCGCCGGCGCCGGCGGCCATGCCGGCACCTGGAGCCCTTTTGCGCTGCTGGCGGAAATTCGGCAGTTCTTCGACAAGACCGTGCTGCTGTCCGGCTGCCTCAACCACGGCCATGAGATTCTCGCTGCCCAACTACTCGGAGCCGATCTCGCCTATATGGGTACACGCTTCATCGCCACTACCGAGAACAATGCATCGGCCGACTACAAGGCGATGATTCTCGGTGCCCAGGCCGCCGATATCATCCACACGCCGGCAGTGTCCGGCATCCCCGCGAGCTTCATGCGCCAGAGTCTGGAGCGGGCCGGCTATGACCTGAAGCAGCTGCAGAACAAGGCCGACGTCAACTACGGCGAAAAACTCAAGCCGGTGGACGACGAGGCCAAGGCGTGGAAGACCGTCTGGTCGGCCGGCCAGGGCGTCGGAGGCATCGACGATCTGCCCTCGGTGCAAGAGCTGGTGGCGCGACTGGACCGCGAATACCGCGCCGCGCTGACACGCAGCCAGCAACTGGGACAACGCTGGCCACGATGAAACGCCGTCACCTGCTCGGTCTGGGAGCGCTGGGCCTGCTTGGCGGCTGGGCGCTGCGTCCGCATGACCGGGGGCAGGCACATGACGCCTACTTCGCCGCGCTCAATCGACAGCTGCAACGCGACAGCGAGGGTGCGCCAACCCTGCTGCTCGACCTCGACCGACTCGACGCCAATGCCGACCTGTTGGCGACTCGGCTCGCCGGCCGCCTGCAGCTGCGCCTGGTCGCCAAGTCGCTGGCCAGCACCGGCCTGCTGGAGTACCTGGCCAAACGCCTGCAAACCCAGCGCTTCATGGTCTTCAATCAGCCGCAGCTGGATCACCTGGCGAGAAACTTTCCCCAGGCCGACCTGCTGCTCGGCAAGCCCATGCCGGTCGCGGCGGCGCTGAACTTCTATCGCCAGTTGCCGCACCATTTGGATTTCGCTCCCGACCGCCAGGTGACCTGGCTGATCGACAGCCAGCAGCGCCTGCTGCACTACGCCGAACTGGCCAAGGCGCTGGGGCGGCCGCTGCGTATCGCACTGGAAATCGACATCGGCCTGTGGCGTGGCGGCTTCGCCACGCCACAGGCTCTGACGCAGGCGCTGCATCAGCTGCGCCAACTGCCGACTCTGCAGCTGCAAGGGCTCATGGGGTATGACGCCCATGTCGCCCACAACCCAATCTGGCAAAGCCAGACCCAGGCATTCAATGAGGCGGATGCACGCTACCGCCAGTTCATCGCTAGCGCGCAGGCATTCACCGGGCTCTGGCCGAAGGAGGCGCTGCTCAACGGCGGCGGCAGTCTCACCTACCCGCTGCACGCCCAGCAGAACAGCGCGCTCACTGAAGTCGCCGTCGGCTCAGCACTGCTCAAGCCGGCAGAGTTCGACACGCCACTGCTGCAGGCGCATCAGCCGGCGCTATGGATCGCCAGCCCGGTGCTCAAGGCCGTCAAGGGCGCCCTGCCCTACCTGCAGCCGCTACAGCCGGTACTCGAAGCCTGGAATCCCAACCGGCAGAACGCCTACTACCTCTACGGCGGCCGCTGGCCGGCGCAGCCGATTTCCCCCGCAGGGCTCGACTACGACGAGCTATATGGGCGCAGCGCCAATCAGGAACGCCTGATCGGCAGCAGCGGCACGCAACTCAGCACTCAGGACTGGGTATTTCTGCGCCCTGCGCTCAGCGAAGGATTGCTGGGTGATTTCGGCGAAATACGTCTACTACGCCGCGGCCAGCTGGTCGGCCGCTGGAGCACAATAGGCAACGCCTGAAAATGCTCCGCCCCTGCGCTTCAGGCCGCTTGTATATTGGCCTCGCGGCACTCTAGGCTTACGCCTCGCCTGCTGCTGAACGGGCACTTCACTCACTCCCCTTCCGCCGACAAGGAAGCTCGCATGAATCAACCGCGCTACAAGATAGTGTTCGACGGCCAACTGATGCCCGAGGCCTCGTTGGAAACGGTCAAGACCAACCTGGCCCGCCTGTTCAAGAGCGACCTTGCTCGCATCGACAGCTTGTTCAGCGGAGCCCCGGTGGCACTCAAGCGTGATCTGGGCGAAAGCGAGGCTGAGCAGTATCTGACCGCCTTACAGAAGGCCGGTGCAAAAGTGCGCAAGGAGCTGGACCAGACAGCCAACCTCAGCCTGGTGCCGACCGAGGCTGAAACCGTGCAGGCCGAACAGGCCGCGGCCCCCACCATGACCTGCCCGAAATGCGGCCATGAACAGGCCAAGGCGGCCGAATGTTCCGCCTGCGGCATCATCATCGAGAAATACCTCGCGCGCCAGGCGCAGCTGACCGAAACCGCGCCCGCGCCAGCCTCCGCCCCAGTTGCGGCTGCGGCATCGCCCTATGCACCGCCGCAGGCCAGCGTCGCCGAGCAGTTACCGCAATACTGCGAACTCAAGGTATTCAGCGTCAACGGCCGCATCGGCCGCGTGCGCTATCTGGGCTGGACCATGGCCATGCTGCTGTGCATGCTGCCACTGATGCTGCTGTTTGCCGGTGCCTCGGCCATGTCCAGCGTTCTGGGCACCCTGATACTGGGCGTCGCGGTGATCGCCATGATCGTGATCGGCGTGTTCATCGGCGTTCAGCGCCTGCACGATATGGGCTGGTCTGGCTGGCTGTGGCTGCTCAATTTCGTGCCATTCGTCGGCAGCGTCTTCGCCCTGCTGATGCTGATCATCCCCGGCACCCAGGGTGTCAACCGTTATGGCCCGCCGCCGCCGCCGAACAGCACTGGCGTCAAGGTGCTGGCCTGGTTGTTCCTGCTGGTACCAGTGACTGGCATCGTCGCCGCCATCGCCATTCCTCAGTATCAGGGCTATGTCGAGCGCGCCAGCGAGTATCAGGAGCAGTAATCCCCCGACCATGCGCAGCTATGCACTGATCACCGGCGCCTCCAGCGGCATCGGCCTGGCCCTGGCCGAAGCCCTGGCGCGCCGGGGGCGCAATCTGATCCTGGTGGCGCGCCGACGTGACGCCCTGGAAAGCATTGCCTACGAACTCGCCCAGCGCTTCGGCGTCGAGGTGCTGTTTCGCCTCTGCGACCTGAGCGAGCCGTTGCAGTTATCTGGCCTGCTGCTGGAGCTGGAAGAAGGTCAGTGGCACGTCGACCTGCTGGTGAACAACGCCGGCCTGGGTTGCGCCGGTGCCTTCCTCGAACAGGACTGGAGCCGCGAGCAGGAGCAGTTGGAGGTCAATGTGCTGGCACTGACCCGCCTAAGCCACGCGCTCGGCCAGCGCATGGCCGAGCACGGCGCCGGGCAGATCCTCAACGTCGCCTCGCTTGCCGCCTTCCAGCCTGGCCCCTGGATGAGCAGCTACTACGCCAGCAAGGCCTATGTGCTGCACTTTTCCGAGGGGCTGCGCGAGGAGCTGAAGGATCGCGGCGTGCGCGTGTCGGTACTCTGCCCGGGGCCGACGCACAGCGCCTTCTTCCGCGCGGCGCAGATGGACGTCACGCGCCTGGCTGGCAGCAAGCTGATGATGAGCGCCGAGGAAGTCGCACTGATCACCGTTCGCGCGCTGGAAAAGAACCGCGCCATCATCATCCCCGGCTGGCGCAATCGCCTGCTGGCCCTGAGCCCGCGCCTGGCACCACGCTGGCTGGTGCGCAAGCTCAGCGCCCGCCTGACCCGCCCCTTCACCGGCGTCTGATCAACCCGCGTTGACCGTTCGCCCATCCGCCCACGCGCGCAACGCAGCCAGACGCTCGGCCATCACCACCGACAGCGGCGCGGTGCCCTGCAGCGCGCGCAGCACCAGCGACTGATCGACCGCCTGCTGTTGCGCCTGACCGGCGTACAGGGCGCTGACCACCGCCTGCTCGATCTCAGCTCCGGAATACCCCTCACTGGCCGCTGCCAGTTGCGCCAGATCGAAACCGGCAGGCTCGAGCTCGCGGCGCTGCAGGTGGATACGGAAGATCTCGGCACGCACCTCGGCACTGGGCAAATCGACGAAGAACAATTCATCGAAACGCCCTTTGCGCACCAGCTCCGGAGGCAGGCGGTCGATGGCGTTGGCCGTGGCGACGACGAACACCGGCGCCTTGCGCTCGGCCATCCAGGTCAGCAGCGTGCCGAGTACACGCTGGCTGACGCCACCATCATGATCACCGCTGGCCAGGCCCTTCTCCACTTCGTCCATCCACAGCACGCAGGGCGCCATCTGTTCAGCCAGACGCAGCGCCTCACGCAGATTGCGCTCGGTCTCGCCAAAGAACTTGTTGTACAGGCAGGCAAAATCCAGACGCAGCAGCGGCAGGCCCCAGAGCCCCGCTACGGCCTTGGCGGCCAGACTCTTGCCGCCGCCCTGCACGCCCACCAGCATTACGCCTTTCGGCGCATCCATCAGCTTGCCTTCGAGAAAACCGGCCTGGCGCTCGCCCAACCAGCGCTTGAGATTGACCAGCCCGCCGACTTCGGCAAAACGCGCCGTGTCGTACTCGAAACTGAGCACGCCCTCCAGATCCAGCAGCTGGAACTTGGTCTTGTTCAGCTCGGGGATGTCCTCCTGAGTGATCGCCCCGTCATCGCAAATGACGTTGCGCGCCAGCGCTCGCGCCTCGGCATGACTAAGGCCGCGCAGGTTCTTCACCACCTGCTGCAGCGTCCGGTTGTCGGTGCGTACCCGCGCCCCGCGATTGCCCTCGCTCCAGCGCGTCGCCTCGTCACGCACGATGCTCAGCAGTTCGTCCTCCGACGGCAGTGCGAGACTGAAGCGGGCGGCGAAACGCTGCACTTCGGCCGGCAGCTTGAGCGCATGCGACACCAGCACCAACGTCGGCTTGTGCGCGGCCTCGCTCATGGCGATTTCCTTGAGCAGGCGCACCAGCCGAGGGTTGTCATCGAGGAAAGGATGCAAGTCGCACATCACGTAGAGGTTCGGCTGCGGATCGGCCTTGATCATGCGCAGCGCCGCCTCCGGCTCCAGGGTTGGCGACTCGTCCACCGGCGCCCCACCGAAGCCCAGGCGCTGCAAACCTTCGGTGACCGACCAGGTATGCAGGCCGAGACCGCGCCTGACTGCCAGACCGGTCAGGGTTTCCAGCACGCGCAATTCATCCCAGGACTCGATGACCACCAGTTTGACCTTGGAATCCAGCACCAGGCCAAGATCATGAATATCGTTCTTCAACACCCGCTCCTTGTGAAGTTTGGCCAGCCAGGCAAGCAGGGTTACCATCCGCGGTTTAGCAGAATCGGGAGCTCACAGCATGGACCGTCTGAACACGCAGATCGTCGCCGGAGGCCTCGCGCCGTGCAAGTGCTGAAAGCGCACCGCGTGACAGTCGCCGCCATTGCCATCACTGCCAGCGTCCTACTGGCGAACCGACCGGCAGTCGCCACCGAGATCATCAGCGATCCGCTGCCCGGCGGCGGCCACGGCCCCGACATGGTGGTTATACCCGCCGGCGAGTTTCGCCTGGGCGATGCCAGCGGTCGCGGCAACGACAACGAGCGCCCACCGCGTACCATCGTCTTCGCCCAACCTTTCGCCATGGGCCGCTACGAAGTCACCTTCGCCGACTGGCAGAAATATGCCGAAGCCAACAAGCTGCCCATGCCCGACAACGAAGGTTGGGGCCTTTCCGCTCAGCGCCCGGTGATCCACGTGTCCTGGCGCGATGCTCACGCCTATGCCCAGTGGCTGTCACGCGAGACTGGTGCGCGTTATCGCCTGCCCACCGAAGCCGAATGGGAATATGCCGCACGCGGCGGCAGCCACAGCTACTACTGGTGGGGCGAGGAACTCGACAGCGATGAACGGACACCTCGTGCTCATTGCCGCGGCTGCGCCAGCTCACGCCTGCTGCGCAACAAGACGGCGGCCGTCGGTCAGTTTCCGGCCAATGGCTTCGGCCTGTACGACACGGCAGGCAATGTCTGGGAGTGGACGGCCTCGAACTTCACCCAGCGCTTCGACGGCAGCGAAACACAGAGCGCGGGTCTGCTCGACAATAGCCCGCGCGTGGTGCGCGGCGGCGCCTGGAACAGCGGCCCGGTCTACCTGCGCAGCAGCATGCGCGACCTCAAGCAACCGCATCATCGCGACTATGCCCTGGGGTTTCGCGTGCTGCGCGAGCTGCCCTGAGCGCGGACGCTCGCGCAACTTTGCAGTAGACTAGGGCGTCTTCCACCCGGAGGTGCCCCATGGCCAGCGAACGCCAGTATTCCCCCGTCGACCGCCTGCTGCTGCAGGCCGATGCCGCCCTGCGCACCCTGCTGCCCTTCAGCGGCGCGTCGGGTCGTCCCTCGCCCGCCATCGTGCAGAACGAGAGCGAGATGAGCAGTGATGAGTCCCGTCATGTCGCCGGCCTGATGCGCATCAACCACACCGGCGAAGTCTGCGCCCAGGCCCTCTACCAAGGCCAGGCACTGACTGCCAAACTGCCGGAGGTGCGCAGCGCCATGGAGCATGCGGCCGATGAGGAAACCGACCACCTGGCCTGGTGCGAGCAACGCATTCGTGAACTCGGCAGCCACCCGAGCGTACTGAATCCGCTGTTCTACGGCCTGTCGTTCGGGGTTGGTGCCGTCGCTGGTCTGGTCAGTGATCGGGTCAGCCTTGGCTTCGTCGCCGCCACCGAAGATCAGGTGTGCAAGCACCTGGACGAGCACCTGGAGCAACTGCCCGAACACGACGCCAAGTCACGGGCCATCCTCGAACAGATGCGTGTCGACGAACAGCAGCATGCCAATAGCGCAATGGCCGCTGGCGGCGTGCGCTTCCCGGCACCCGTCAAATTTGGCATGACCTTGCTGTCGAAGGTCATGACCAAGAGCACCTACCGCATCTGAAACGAACAAGGGCGCCAATCGGCGCCCTTGTCGTCTGCAGCGAAGCTGTTCAGCCCAGCTCGACGATTTCGTAATCGTGACTGATGTCGACACCAGCACGGCCCAGCATGATCGAGGCCGAGCAGTACTTCTCCGCTGAAAGCTCCACCGCGCGCTTGACCTGGGCTTCTTTCAACCCACGCCCCTTGACCACGAAGTGCAGGTGGATCTTGGTGAAGACCTTGGGCTCCTCGCCAGCGCGCTCGGCGTCGAGGAACACTTCGCAGCTTTCTACCGGCTGGCGGCCCTTGCGCAAAATACTCACTACATCGAAGTTGCTGCAGCCACCAAGCCCGATCAACAACATCTCCATAGGCCGAATGCCGAGGTTACGGCCACCGGCTTCGGGTGGGCCATCCATCACCACGGCATGGCCACTACCGGACTCGCCGAGGAACAGAGCTTCACCGGCCCATTGCACACGCGCTTTCATCGATCTTGGCTCCCAGAGTGGAAAAGGTCCGCAGATTAGCACAGGCGAACTGCAGGCTGATGTGCTCTCAATGGGGTAGAGTTCCCTGTGGTTATGTTACATGGGTCGCAAAAAAACCTCCGGTCATGGCCTGTCTGTTAAGCTGACGCCGGATTGCTGGCACACTTGCTGGATAACAAATAAGAAATTGCCGTTGGACAAAGGCCTTCACTTTTCATATTCGGGACTCGGGCATGGTAGCTATTACCCTCACACCTAAAATCAAGAACCTCGACAAGCTTCTCGCACACTGTCATCGCCGCCGCTACACCGCCAAAAGCACCATCATCTATGCGGGCGATCGCTGCGAAACACTGTTCTTCATCGTCAAAGGCTCGGTCACCATCCTCATCGAAGATGACGACGGCCGGGAAATGATCATTGCCTACCTCAATGCCGGGGACTTCTTCGGCGAGATGGGCCTGTTCGAAAAAGAAGGCACGGAGAAGGAACGCAGTGCCTGGGTGCGCGCCAAGACCGAATGCGAGGTCGCGGAAATCAGCTACACCAAGTTCCGTGAACTGACCCAGCAGGACCCGGACATCCTGTTCGCCCTGGGCAGTCAGATGGCCGAGCGTCTGCGCAATACCACACGCAAGGTCGGCGACCTGGCCTTCCTCGACGTCACCGGTCGCGTTGCGCGCACCCTGCTCGACCTGTGCAAACAGCCGGACGCCATGACCCACCCGGACGGCATGCAGATCAAGATCACGCGTCAGGAAATCGGCCGCATCGTCGGCTGCTCGCGCGAGATGGTCGGTCGCGTACTCAAGTCCCTGGAGGAACAGGGCCTGGTGCACGTCAAAGGCAAGACCATGGTGGTGTTCGGCACGCGCTGAACCAGCCCCACAAAAAAGCCGGCTTGATTGCCGGCTTTTTTGTGCGCGTTATTCGGGATCGGTGCCGATCACTGCGGGCCGGCCACGCTCGGGGAAGAACAGACGCTGCAATTCGCCGCCCGGACTTTCCGCACGCATGAAGGCTTCACCGACCAGGAAGGCATAAACCTCGTTGATTTCCATCAGCTCGACATCGGCGCGATTGAGAATGCCGCTCTCGGTCACCACCAGGCGATCACGCGGGATGCGCGGCAGCAGGTCAAGGGTGGTTTCCAGACTGACATCGAAGGTGTGCAGGTTACGGTTGTTGATGCCCACCAACGGCGTGTCCAGGGTATTGAGCGCACGGTCCAGCTCATCGCCGTCATGCACCTCGACCAGCACGTCGAGGCCGAAATCCTTGGCCACCGAGGCCAGCTCGGCCATGCGCAGGTCATCCAGGCAGGAGACGATCAGCAGCACGCAGTCGGCGCCAAGGGCACGGGCTTCGACGATCTGGTACGGATCGACCATGAAATCCTTGCGGATCACCGGCAACGCACAGGCGGCGCGCGCCTGCTGCAGGTACTGATCGGCGCCCTGGAAGAAATCGATGTCGGTCAGCACCGACAGGCAAGTGGCGCCACCTGCCTCGTAACTGCGGGCGATATCGGCGGGGACGAAGTCGGCACGCAGCACGCCCTTGCTCGGCGAGGCCTTCTTGATCTCGGCGATCACCGCTGGCTGCTTGCGTGCCGCCTGCTCCTGCAGCGCGCGGGCAAAACCACGCGGCGCATCGGCACTGCGCGCGGCGGCCTCGACCTCGGCCAGGCTGACCTGAACACGGCGCGCCGCCACTTCCTCGAACTTACGGGCGACGATCTTCTCCAGTACGGTTGGTACGCTCACCCTTCGTTCTCCTGTTTGAATACCGCAGTAAAGGACACCAGCTCTTCCAGCTTCTCGCGCGCCAGGCCGGTGTGCAGGGCATCATGCGCCAGCTGCACGCCTTCGCGCAGGCTGCTGGCATGATCGGCGGCATACAACGCCGCACCGGCGTTGAGCACGATCATGTCGGCGGCCTTCTGACCGTTTTCGGTCTTGCGCCGACCCAGCGCATCACGGATCAGCTCCAGCGACTGCTCGGCGTTGTCGACGGTCAGACCGATCAGGCTCTGGCTCTTGATGCCGAAGTCCTCCGGCTGGATGCGGCACTCGGAAACCACGCCGTTGTTCAACTCGGCGATGAAGGTCGGCGCGGCCAGGCTGACCTCGTCCAGGCCATCCTGGGCGTGCACCACCAGTACATGCTCGCTGCCCAGGCGCTGCAGCACTTCGACCATAGGACGGCACAGCGCCTGGCTGAATACGCCGATCACCTGATGCCTGGCGCCGGCCGGGTTGGTCATCGGGCCGAGCATGTTGAAGATGGTGCGCAAGCCCAGCTCGCGGCGCGGGCCGATGGCATGCTTCATCGCGCCATGATGGGCCGGAGCGAACATGAAACCGACACCCACGCTCTCGACGCAGCGCGCCACCTGCTCGGGTTTGAGCCCCAGGTAGACGCCGGCAGCCTCGAGCAGATCGGCACTGCCGCTCTTACCGGAGACCGCGCGGTTACCATGCTTGGCCACCTTGCCGCCGGCCGCAGCGACGACGAAGGCCGCTGCAGTGGAGACATTGAAGATATTCATGCCGTCGCCGCCGGTGCCACAGGTATCGACCAGGCGCTCGGCATCGATCACCACAGGCGCGGCCAGCTCGCGCATGACGCTGGCGGCACCGACGATCTCGTCGATGGTCTCGCTCTTCATGCGCATGCCCATGAGGAAAGCGCCGATCTGCGCGTCGGTGCACTGGCCGGTCATGATCTCGCGCATCACCGCCTGCATTTCCTCGGTAGTCAGATCGAGCTGAGCGACGATCCGATTGAGGGCTTCCTTGATATTCATGCGCGCACGCCTCCGGTCTGCTTGAGGAAGTTGGCGAACAGTTCGTGGCCCTGCTCGGTGAGGATGGACTCGGGGTGGAACTGCACGCCCTCGACGTTCAGAGTCTTGTGGCGCAGGCCCATGATCTCGTCGACCGAGCCGTCTTCATGCTGGGTCCAGGCGGTGATTTCCAGGCAATCCGGCAGGGTTTCGCGCTTGACCACCAGAGAATGATAGCGGGTCACGGTGAGCGGGTTGTTGAGGCCGACGAACACGCCCTTGTCCTCATGGAACACCGGACTGGTCTTGCCGTGCATCACCTGACGCGCACGCACCACGTCGCCGCCATAGGCCTGGCCGATGCTCTGGTGACCCAGGCAGACGCCGAGAATCGGCAGCTTGCCGGCAAAATGCAGAATGGCCTCGATGGACACGCCTGCTTCGGTCGGCGTGCACGGGCCGGGCGAGACGACGATGCGCTCGGGCTTGAGCGCATCGATCTCGGCAATGCTCAGTTCGTCGTTACGCACCACCCGTACATCGGCACCCAGCTCACCCAGGTACTGCACGACGTTGTAGGTGAAGGAGTCGTAGTTGTCGATCATCAAAAGCATGGTACGGCTCCTCTTATTCCTGGGCCTGGACGGCAGTCTGTTCGGCGAGCGCAACGGCGCGGAACATGGCGCGGCGCTTGTTCAGGGTTTCTTCCCACTCCAGCGCAGGCACCGAGTCGGCGACGATGCCGGCACCGGCCTGCACATGCAGCTCGCCGTCCTTGATCACCGCAGTACGGATGGCGATGGCGGTGTCCATGTTGCCGTTCCAGGCGTAGTAGCCGACCGCGCCGCCATAGACGCCGCGTTTGACCGGTTCCAGTTCGTCGATGATTTCCATGGCGCGGATCTTTGGCGCACCGGACAGGGTGCCGGCCGGCAGGATCGCGCGCAGCGCGTCCATCGCCGACAGTTCGGGTTTGAGCTGGCCAGTGACGTTGGAGACGATGTGCATGACGTTGGAATAGCGCTCGATGACCATTTTCTCGGTGAGTTTGACCGAACCGATCTGCGACACGCGGCCGGTGTCGTTGCGGCCCAGGTCGATGAGCATCAGGTGTTCAGCGACTTCCTTGGCGTCTGACAGCAGATCCTCTTCCAGTGCCTTGTCCGCTTCTTCGCTGGCGCCACGCGGGCGCGTACCGGCGATGGGGCGCACGGTGACCAGGCCATCCTCGACGCGCACCAGCACCTCCGGCGAGCTGCCGACCACATGGAAGTCGCCGAAGTTGAAGAAGTACATGTAAGGCGTCGGATTGATGCAGCGCAGTGCGCGGTACAGATCGATCGGCGCAGCCTGGAAGGGAATCGACATGCGCTGGGAGATCACCACCTGCATGCAGTCACCGGCCAGGATGTAATCCTTGATCGAGCTGACCGCGGCCTCGTAGTCGCCCTGGCTGTAGCTGGAGCGGAACGCCGGCTCCTCGCCTTGCGGCGCGGACAGATCCACACCCAGGCGCGGAGTGATCGGCTGACGCAGCTTGTGCTGGATTTCACGCAGGCGCGCTTGGCCTTGCTCGAAGGCGTCCGCCTGGGCCGGATCGACGAGAACGATGCCGTGCATCTTGCCGGCCAGGTTGTCGAATACCACCACGGCGTCGGAGACCATCAGCAGGATGTCCGGGGTGCCCAGCGCATCGGGATTGACGCCGGCGGCCAGCTTGGGCTCGACATAACGCACGCTGTCGTAACCGAAGTAACCCACCAGGCCGCCGTTGAAGCGCGGCAGACCGGGGATGGTCGGCACCTTGTAGCGCGCCTTGAACTGCTCGACGAACTCCAGCGGGTCGGCACATTGGTGGCGCTCGACCTCGACGCCGTCTGTGCTGACCACGACGTCATGGCCATGCACGCGCAGCACGGTGCGCGCCGGCAGGCCGATGATCGAATAGCGGCCCCATTTCTCGCCACCCTGCACGGATTCGAGCAGGTAGGAGTTGGGCGCGTCGGCCAGTTTCAGGTAGATGGACAGCGGCGTGTCGAAATCCACCAGGGTTTCGCAGGCCAGGGGAATGCGGTTATAGCCTTCAGCGGCTAAACGCAGGAATTCTTCATGGGTCATGATCAGCCTCATGGCTCGGGGAAAACGGTCGGGTGCAAACGGGCCGCGCGCAGCGGCAGGACGAGATCAGGCGCGCCAGCGCCAACGGGCCAGGGCCTTGATCACTTTCATCCAGAGTTTGCAGCTAACCACCACGGTGCGATCTCGACAGGCGGGGGAATAAAGAGAGCGGCCAAGGTAGCAGCTACAAGCCAAGCGCTGCAAGCGGGGCAAAGCGATAGCTTGGCAGGAGTGGATCTATCCGCGATTTTCATCGCTGATTTCGCGGATAAATCCGCTCCTGCAAACGCACAAAGAGCCCATCGACGGTTGAAGACTGGTCAGAGCAGCTCGGCGAGGCTATCGACCACCAGGTTCGGTTTTTCTTCGACAATCGGCCGGCCATGGTTGTAGCCATAGCTCACCGCAACACAGGGCACACCCGCCGCGTGAGCGGCCAGCACGTCATTGCGCGAGTCGCCGACGAACAGCGACTGACCAGCCTCGACACCTGCCAGGTGCATCACTTGCAGCAACGCCGCCGGGTCAGGTTTCTGCTGCGGCAGGGTGTCGCCACCGATGATCCAGCGGAAATACCCCCCCAGACCGACCTGTTCCAGCAGCGGCGCGACGAAGCGCTCCGGCTTGTTGGTCACCACGGCGAGTTCGACAGCCGCAGTGCTGAGAGCCTCAAGCAGTTCGTGCACGCCAGGGTAGAGCGCGGTCAGGCTGTGGCAATCGGCGTAGATATCGAGAAAACGCGCCAGCGCCTGCTCCGTCTCGGCCTCACCCACCGCCGCGTGATCCAGGCCGCCAGCCAGAGCACGGCGCACCAACACCCGCGCGCCATTACCGACCCAGTCGCGAACCTTCTCGACACCGGCCGGCGTACGACCCAGCTCGACCAGCATGCGGTCGACGGCTTCGGCCAGATCCGGCACCGAGTCGATCAGCGTGCCGTCGAGATCGAACATCACCAGGCGCGGCAACTCGTCGCCGCACAGCTCGCGCAGCGGTTTCATCCACGCACCTGGGCCAGTTCGGCGCGCATGGCGTCGATCACGGCCTTGTAGTCCGGCTGATTGAAGATCGCCGAGCCGGCGACGAAGGTGTCGGCGCCCGCTGCGGCGATCTCGCGAATGTTCTGCACGTTGACGCCACCGTCGATCTCCAGACGGATTTCGCGACCGCTGGCGTCGATCAGCGCGCGGGCCTCGCGCAGCTTGTCGAGGGTGCCGGGGATGAACTTCTGCCCACCAAAACCGGGGTTGACGCTCATCAGGAGGATCATGTCGACCTTATCCATCACGTACTTGAGCACGTCCAGCGGGGTGGCCGGGTTGAACACCAGGCCAGCCTTGGCGCCGCCGGCCTTGATCAGTTGCAGCGAACGGTCGATGTGCTCGGACGCTTCCGGGTGGAAGGTGATGTAGGAGGCGCCCGCCTCGATGAAGTCGCCGATGATGCGGTCCACCGGCTTGACCATCAGGTGCGCGTCGATGGGTGCGGTGATGCCGTACTTGCGCAGCGCCGAGCAGACCATCGGACCGATGGTCAGGTTGGGCACGTAGTGGTTGTCCATGACATCGAAGTGGACGATGTCCGCCCCGGCGGCGAGTACGTTATCCACTTCCTCACCCAGGCGGGCGAAGTCGGCGGACAGGATCGACGGGGCGATGGCGAAGGGTTGCATGGCGCACCTCTGAGTGCTTGATCACGGTGGCAGGCATTGTAACGGCTCAGAGGCTATCTGGCAGCGCCGCCTGACGACGGCGCACCAGGACAGGCAAGCGCTGCAGAGTGGGAGGCGCTTCAGCGACGAACGTTGGGGGCTAGTGCCGATAGCAGTCGCGGCCAAAGCCCCGCCCACCGTGAGCCTGCGGCCTCAGATACCGCCTAGACAGAGGTATTTGATCTCCAGGTACTCATCCAGCCCGTACTTGGAGCCCTCGCGACCCAGCCCCGAGGCCTTCATGCCGCCAAACGGCGCCACTTCGTTGGAGATCAACCCGGTGTTGATGCCGACCATGCCGTATTCCAGCGCCTCGCCGACGCGGAAGGCGCGGCCCAGATCGCGGGTATAGAAGTAGCCAGCCAGGCCGAACTCGGTGTCGTTGGCCTGGCGCACCACCTCGGCTTCGTCGCTGAAGCGGAACAGCGGCGCCAGCGGGCCGAAGGTTTCCTCACGCGCCACACGCATATCCGGCGTCACGTCGATCAGTACGGTGGGCTCGAAGAAGTTGCCGCCCAGCGCCTGGCCGCCCTGCAGCACCTTGGCGCCTTTATCCAGCGCATCGGCCAGATGCGCCTGCACCTTGGCCACGGCATTGGCGTCGATCAGCGGGCCGGTGGTCACGCCCGCTTCGCTGCCCTGCCCGACCTTCAACCTGGCCACCGCCGCCGCCAGCTTCTCGGCGAAGGCATCGTACACGCCATCCTGCACGTAGATGCGGTTGGCGCAGACGCAGGTCTGCCCGGCATTGCGGTACTTGGCGACCATGGCGCCCTCGACCGCCGCGTCCAGGTCAGCGTCGTCGAAGACGATGAACGGCGCATTGCCACCCAGCTCCAGGGACAGCGTCTTCAGCGTCGGCGCACACTGCTCCATCAGCTTGATGCCGACGCCAGTGGAGCCGGTGAAGGACAGCTTGCGCACGATGGGGTTGGCGCACAGCTCGGAGCCGACCTCACGAGAACGCTCGACATCGGCCGGCAGTACGCTGAACAGCCCGGCGGGAATGCCGGCGCGCTCGGCCAGCACGGCCAGCGCCAGCGCGCTGAACGGCGTCTGCGGCGCCGGTTTGAGCACCATGGCGCAGCCGGCGGCCAATGCCGGGCCGGCCTTGCGGGTGATCATCGCCGCCGGGAAATTCCAGGGGGTGATCGCTGCTGTCACACCCACCGGCTCCTTGGTCACGATCAGGCGCTTGTCCGGCTGATGACCGGGAATGGTGTCGCCATAGACCCGCTTGCCCTCCTCGGCGAACCACTCGATGAAGGACGCGGCATACAGCACCTCGCCCCGCGCCTCGGTCAGCGGCTTGCCCTGCTCGGCGGTCATGATCTGCGCCAGGTCTTCCTGATGGGCGAGCATCAGCTCGTACCAGGTGCGCAAACGCGTGGCGCGCTCCTTGGCGGTCAGCGCGCGCCAGGCCGGCTGCGCGGCCTGGGCTGCGTCGATGGCGCGGCGGGTTTCGGCCGCGCCCATGTTCGGTACACAGCCCAGGGATTGACCATTGGCCGGGTTGAAGATTTCCGTGACGCTGCCGTCAGGCGCGTCGCACCACTGGCCGTCGACATAGGCCTGATGGCGCAACAAATCGGGGTCGATCAGTTTCATGTACAACTCCTACAGCCGAAGGAGCGCCTCCGGCTGCTCAACTCGAAAGAATCACTCAGCCGGCGGCAGATCCTTGGTGAAGGTCTGGTCGTTCTCGCCACGGAACATCCGCGCGCCGTAGATCAGCGCACACAGGCCGACGCCAATGGCGAAGGCCCAGCCGGCGCCCTTGATCGCCAACACCGCACCAATCACCCCGGCGATGCCCAGGTCGCGCTGGCTGCGCGCCTCCATGATGCCCAGGCGTACGCTGACATAGCCCTGGATCAGCAGGGTCAGCGCCAGCGCCACACCGAGAATCGGCTGCAACAGGGTTACCACCGGCAACAGCAGCAAGCCGGTGTTGGTGCCCCAGCGGAACCAGCCGACACCACCGTAGATGGACTTCATCGCCTTGGCGCCGCCCTTGAAGCGCTCGGTGATCACCACTTGCATGGCCGACCACTGCGGGCCGCACATGGCCACGTCCGGGCCGAAGATGCTCATGAAAGCGTTACGCCCACCGAAGATCATGTGCGAGCGGTTGGGGTTGAAGTCGACCTTCTCGTCACTGCGCACATGATCGGCCTCGGACAGAATCGCCCTGGCGCCCAGCACATCGCCGAACACCACCAGATAGGCGGCCAGCACGGTGGGAATGGCGGTGACGAACATCATCAGCGGCGGCATGCCGAGGCCGAACACGGTGTACTCACGCCACAGGGTGGCGAAGTCCGGCTTGCTGATGCCCCACTCGATGCTCGGCCACGGCGCCTCACCGAAGATCGGTGCAACCACCACGGCCAGCAGGATGATCGGGAAGATGCCCAGCTTGGCGAAGTTCCACCAGAAGCGGCTGCGCTTCTTCAGCTCCTGGAAGTGCATGGAGAACACCAGGTAGAAGGCGATACCGACGGCGATGGAGATGGTCCAGGGGAAGATGTCGAAGCGACCGCCCTCCTTGAACACCGTCACCACCGCACTGAGGCCGGCACCCATGATGATGCCGGCCTTGAGCGCCGAGGGCACCAGCGACACCACCTTGCGCGCCATGCCCGTCACCCCCAGTCCGATGGAGAACGCCCCCAGCATCAACTGGAAGGCAATCAATGCATGGATGCGCTCCTGCCCCTCCGGGAACTGGCTGCAGTAGGCCATCAGCAGCGGAATCGCCGGGGTGATCCAGCCCGGCACCACCGGATCGCCGAGCAGGTGGTGGGTCAGATACAGCAGACCGTTGAGCATGACCACCGCCAGCGCTACCTCGAAGGGCATGCCGAGAAACTCGGTCATCAGCGGGATAGCCGCCAGGTCCACCGCACACATGAGCAGGCCCTGCATGTAGTCGGAGGCTTCGAAGCGGTAATGAATGAACGGCAGACGCACCTTGAATGGCCCCAACGGCCAGTAAGGGGCTTCCACACCCAGTTCTTGTTGATGCAGTTCGGACATTTGAGTCACCCAGCTTTATTAGAGTTGTAAGCAGCGAGCCCCGGCATGACCGGGGCTGTCCATCGGTTGTTGCAGAGAAATCAGTAGGCCGCGCGGTAGATCTGCTCGATGTCGCCGGCAGTCAGGCGACGCGGATTGTTGCGCATCAGGCGGTCGATCTTGCTGGCCTCTTCGGCCATCGCCGGGATGGCGTCCTCGGGCACGCCGAAGCTGCGCATGCCCTTGGGAATGTCGACGCTGGCGCACAGCTCGGCCATGGCCTCGACCGCCAGGTCGGCGGCCGCCTTGTCGCTCAGGCCGTGGGTTTGCACACCCAGGGCGGTGGCGATCTCGGCCATGCGTTCGACGCAGGCCAGTTTGTTCCAGGCCATCACGTAGGGCAGCAGCAAGGCATTGCTGACCCCATGGGCGATGTTGAAGCGCCCGCCCAGCGGATAGGCCAGGGCGTGCACGGCGCCAACGCCGGCATTACCGAAGGCCATGCCGCACATCAGACTGGCGGTGGCCATGTCCTCGCGCGCGGCCAGATCCGCCGGGTTGGCATAGGCCTTGGGCAGCGCCCTGGCGATCAGCTTGATGGCGCCAATGGCCAGCGCGTCGGTAATCGGCGAGGCATTGATCGACAGGTACGACTCCACCGCATGCACCAGGGCATCGACACCACTGGCGGCGGTGACGCCACGCGGGCAGGTCAGGGTCATCACCGGGCTGACCAGCGCCACGTCGGGCAGCAGGTAATCGCTGACGATGCCCTTTTTCAGTTGCGCCTGCTTATCCGACAGAATCGACACGTTGGTCACTTCCGAACCGGTGCCGGCGGTAGTCGGAATGGCAATCAGCGGTGGCCCCTTGCGCTTGACCTGATCGACGCCGAACAGCTCTTCCAGCGCACCATCGTGGCCTGCGTAACCGGCCACGGCCTTGGCGATGTCGATGGCGCTGCCACCGCCCACGCCGATCAGGCCGTCGTGGCCGCCGTCACGGTAGGCCTTGGCACAGGCTTCGACGATGGCGATTTCCGGCTCCGGCTCGACACCGTCAAAGATGCCATAAGCCCGCTCGCCCAGATGCTTGAGCACGTGATCGACCGTACCGGACTTGATCAGGATGGCGTCGGTGACGATCAGCGGGTTGGTGATATTCAGTCGAGGCAGTTCGACCGCCAGTTGCTCCACGGCGCCCTGGCCGGTCAGCAGCTTATTGGCGATCTTGAATGCGGCAATACTCATCAGCAGGCCCCTTATGCGTTGTTATGCTGAACGGGTTCGGGGCTTGCCATAGCCATTCCTGTGCCAGCTCGCTGAAAGCGGCGTGGCAGAAGGCTTGCGTCGATTTGTCACAGCGCGCTGCGGGCCGCACTTGATCAGAAAACCAATCAGAACACCCTGATCTGATCCATTTTTCAATCAATCCTGTTCCCAGCGTTTCATCTTCTGCACCAGTGTCGCCTGGCTCAGGCCGAGCACCTTGGCCGCTTCGCGGGTGGTCTTGTGCTGCATCAGCGCGCGGCGGATAAGACGCCGTTCGAGGTTCTCCACCTGCTTGCGCAGTGGCAGCAGGTCGTCGCCACCGGCATCACCGCGAGTGACGCGCATTTCCTCCGGCAGGTCGAACAGCTCTATGCGCTCGCCGCTGCTGGTGACCACCAGGCGCTCGACCAGATTGATCAACTCGCGGATGTTGCCGGGCCAGGCATAGTCGGTCAGGGCGTCGAGCGCCTCCAGCTCCCAGCTCAGCGCCCGGCCATAGCGCTGGTTGAACTCGGCCAGGTAGAAATCCAGCAGCGGCTGAATTTCCTCGGGACGCTCGCGCAAGGCCGGAATGTGGATCGGCACGACGTTGAGCCGGTAGTAGAGGTCGGCGCGGAAACGGCCCTCGGCGACCATCTTGCGCAGGTCGTGATGGGTGGCGGTAATGATGCGCACGTCCACCTCCTTCAACTCCAGCCCACCGACCGGAATGAAGCGGCTCTCCTCGATCACCTTGAGCAGCTTGACCTGCAACGCCAGCGGCAGATCGCCGATTTCATCGAGAAATACCGTGCCCTGGTGCGCCAGTTCGAGCAGACCGCGCTTGCCCTTGCTGCCGGCGCCGGTGAAAGCCCCCGGCACATAACCGAACAGCTCGGCCTCGATCAGGTTCTCCGGCAGCGCCCCGCAGTTCAGCGCCAGAAACGGCTGCGCCGCACGCGGGCTGCTCTTGTGGATGTAGTGGGCGATCAGGGTCTTGCCGACGCCGGTTTCCCCTTGCAGCAACACCTTCACATCACTGCCGGCGACCTGCCGGGCCTGCATGAACACACGCCCCGAAGCCGGCTTGTCGGCAACCGGCGAGGCATCGAGCAGGTCGTCACGCTGCCCGGCATGCAGCTTGGCCGTGCTGTTGCGCAGCTGTTTCAGCTGCTGCAGCTCGTCGCGTTCATGCTTCATGCGCAGCAGCTCGGTCATGTCGCGCACGGTGCTGACCACATAACGCACCCGGCCATCGGCAGCGAAGATCGGCGTACCGCTGACCAGCAGGCGTTTGCCCTGGCTGACGCTCTGCATCAACGACAGCGCCTTGCCTTCCTTGAGCACGCGCAAGGACACCGACTGCGAGATCACGCCCTGCTCCACCAGCGCCTGCATGTGCTGGCCGACCACGTCCTCGGCACGCAGCCCAGTCAGGCGCTCATAGGCGCTGTTGACCTTGAGGGTAATGCCGTCGGCATCGGTGATGTAGACGCCGTCATGCAACGCGTCGATCAACTCGCGAAAACCGGGATCATCGAAGTCCATCTGGCCGCCTTGTTACGCCGGTAAAACGGAACATTCTACGCCCAGAAACGAACAAGGCCTCGCTGGTTTCCCGGCGAGGCCCTGGTCTTGCAGTTGCGGTGATCTATTCCGGCGTCGAGGTACGCAGCTTCTCGCTACGCCCGCGCAGCCACTCCAGAGTCAGCAGCAGCAGCACCGAAAAACCGATCAGCAGCGTGGCGGCAGCAGCGATGGTCGGCGACAGGTTCTCGCGGATGCCGCTGAACATCTGCCGTGGCAGGGTGGCCTGCTCCGGGCCGGCGAGGAACAGGGTCACCACCACCTCATCGAACGAGGTGGCGAAGGCGAACAGCGCGCCGGAAATCACCCCGGGCGCGATCAACGGCAAGGTCACGCGGCGGAAGGTGGTGATCGGTGAGGCACCGAGGCTGGCGGCAGCGCGCACCAGGTTGTGATTGAAGCCCTGCAGGGTGGCCGACACGGTGATGATGACGAAGGGTACGCCGAGCACGGCATGCACTAGGATCAGCGACAGGTAGCTGTTGCCCAGGCCCAGCGGCGCGAAGAACAGGTAGCTGGCGACACCAATGATCACCACCGGGACGATCATCGGCGAGATCAGCAGGCTCATCACCAGCGCCTTGCCGCGAAACTCGCCACGGGTCAGGCCGATGGCCGCTAGGGTACCGAAGCCCATGGCCAGCATCGTCGCCGCCGGGGCGATGATCAGGCTGTTCTTCAGCGAGCGCATCCAGTCGGCGGACATGAAGAAGTCCTCGTACCAGCGCAGCGAGAAGCCCTGCAGCGGGTAGACCAGAAAGGTGCCGGAGTTGAACGACAGCGGCACGATCACCAGCACCGGCAGGATCAGAAACAGCAGCACCAAGGCGCAGAAGATGCGCAGGCCGTAGTACCAGAGGCGCTCGACAGGTGACATGTAGGGGCTGAGCATGGGTTTTACTCCAGTGAGCGTTTTTAGCTCCCCTCTCCCGCTTGCGGGAGAGGGGTTGGGGGCGCCCGGCGTAGGGGAGAGGGTTTGCTAAACAGCCGCCCTCTCCCGCCCTTCGGGCACCCTCTCCCGCAAGCGGGAGAGGGTCATCAGATGGCCTGCTACGCAGGCGTGTTCTATGGCCGCTTTTAGCCAAGCCTCAGCTTGCTGGCGCCGACCAGCCAGCTGTACACCACATAGAGCACCAGGGTCGCTGCCAGCAACAGGCCGCCGAGGGCCGTGGCCATGCCCCAGTTGATGGTGGTGTTGGTGTAGAAGGCGACGAAGTAGCTGATCATCTGATCGTTCGGGCTGCCCAGCAGCGCCGGGGTGATGTAGTAGCCGATCGACAGGATGAACACCAACAGGCAACCGGCGCCAACACCGGCCAGGGTCTGCGGGAAGTACACCCGCCAGAAACTGGCGAACGGATGACAGCCGAGCGACACCGCCGCACGCATGTAGCTGGGCGAGATGCCCTTCATCACGCTGTAGATCGGCAGAATCATGAACGGCAGCATGATGTGCACCATGGCCACATACACGCCGCTGCGATTGAACACCAGTTGCAGCGGCTGCTCGATGATCCCCAGCGAGATCAGCGCGCTGTTGATCAGCCCTCCCGACTGCAACAACACGATCCAGGCGGCGACCCGCACCAGGATCGAGGTCCAGAACGGCAGCAGCACTAGAATCATCAGCAGGTTGCCGGAGCGTGTCGGCAGGTTGGCCAGCAGATAAGCCAGCGGATAGGCCAATACCAGACAGATGGCGGTGATCACCAGGCTCATCCAGAAGGTGCGGGCAAAAATGTCCAGGTAGATGGCCTGATCCGGCGTGGCCTTGGCCAGTTCGCCCAGATCGTCGATGCGGTGATCGAGAGCAGCCAGCAGGTAATACGGTGTCACTGACGACGCGTTACGGCGGATCACTTGCCAGTAGGCAGGGTCGCCCCAGCGCTCGTCCATATCGAGGAAGGCTTCCTGGTAGGACGCCGGCTCCTCGCGCAGCGGTAGCTTGCGTGCGGTGCTGCTGACCAGGCTGCGAAAGCCCGCCAGCTCCATGTTCAGGCGCTTGGACAGATCGCCCAGACTCTGGTTACGCCGCGCCTCGAGCATATCGCTGGCAATCGCCCGGTACGCTGCCTCATCCGGCAGACCACGGCCATCCCAGGCAGCAATCGCCTCGACGGTGCGCGGCAGGCTGCCAACCACTTCCGGGTTGTCGACGCTGCGCATCAGCAGCGCGCCGATCGGCAGCAGGAAGGTCAGCAGGAGGAACAGCAACAGCGGCAGGATCAGCGCCTTGGATTTAAGGCGATTGAAACGCTCGGCACGAGCCAGTCGCTGCTTCAGGCTCGGCCCGGGCAAATCGTTGGCAGGCAGTACGGCGGCCATGGACAACTCCGCAAGCAAGAAAGAAATTCAGACGGCCCCGCCAGGAGGCGGGGCCGGATAGGCGACTTAACGCGCGGCCCAGGCGTTGAAACGTTGCTCCAGCTGCTCGCCGTAGTCAGCCCAGAAGGTCACGTCGATGGCCACCTGGTTGGCGATGTTTTCCGGGGTGGTCGGCATCAGGTTCAGACGCTCCGGCGCCAGCAGCTCGATGGCCTTCTTGTTGGCCGGACCGTAGGCGATGTTTTCCGAATAGGTCTTCTGCGCTTCAGGCTTCACCGCATAGGCGATGAACGCCTTGGCCACTTCGGCGTTCTTGGCGCCACGCGGAATGGCCCAGGAATCGAAGTCGTAGATGCCGCCGTTCCACACCACCTGCAGGTTGCTCTCGGCCTGCACTGCCGCGATACGGCCGTTGTAGGCCGAGCTCATGACCACGTCACCGGAGGCGAGGTACTGCGGCGGCTGGGCACCAGCTTCCCACCACTGGATGCTGGGCTTCAGCTCGTCGAGCTTCTTGAACGCGCGATCCTGGCCTTCCTTGGTGGCCAGCACCTTGTACACGTCCTTGACCGGTACGCCGTCGGCCATCAGGGCGAATTCCAGGGTGTACTTGGCGCCCTTGCGCAGACCGCGCTTGCCCGGGAATTTCTGTACATCCCAGAAGTCGGCCCAGCTGGTCGGTGCCGTGCTCAGTTTGTCGGCGTTGTACGCCAGCACCGTGGACCAGACGAAGAAGCCCACGCCGCACGGCTGGATGGCGCCGTCGATAAAGTTGGCCTCGTCGCCGAACTGTGCCGGGTCGAGCTCCTCGAACAGGCCCTCGTCACAGCCACGGGCCAGCTCCGGCGACTCCACCTCGACCAGATCCCAGCTCACACTGCGGGTGTCGACCATGGCTTTGACCTTGGCCATTTCACCGTTGTATTCGCCGCCGATCACCTTGTTGCCGGTGTCCTTCTCGAAGGGTTCGTAGAACGCCTTGACCTGCGCCGCCTTGTTCGCGCCGCCGAAGGAAACCGCTGTCAGATCCACCGCCAGTGCCGGCATGGCACAACTAACGCCCAGGGCCAAGGCCGCGAGCTTCAGGGATTTCGTCATTCTTATCAGCTCCTCTGTGTTACGGGGTAAAGGTGAAGCACTGCGCGAAAGGCTCACTCGACGTGGAGTGGATCCAGCGCGCGGACATGCTCGACAGACCAGCCGAGCGGAACCAGGTCACCAACCGTCAGCGCCGGGTCGAGCTCGGCCACCGGTTGTTTGACGTAGAAATCGGATTGGCCGCAGACCTCCATGCGAATGCGCACGTGGTCGCCCAGGTAGATGAACTCGGCGATACGCCCGGAGAAACGATTCGGGCAGGCCTCGCTATGTCCGTTCAGGCGAATGCGCTCGGGGCGAATCGACAGGCTCACCTGCTCGCCCACGGCACCGACGTTGACCGCCGTGGCCTTGATTTCCTCGCCACGCGCCAGGCGCACCACGCACTGCTCGCCATCGCGGCTGACCAGCTCGCCAGGCAGGCGGTTGTTCTCGCCGATGAACTGGGCGACGAAGGTGTTGTGCGGGGTTTCGTAAAGCTCGCGCGGCGGGGCGATCTGCTGGATCTCGCCCTGATGGAACACCGCTACGCGGTCGGACATGGTCAGCGCCTCGCCCTGATCGTGGGTCACGTAGACCACGGTCACGCCCAGGCTCTGGTGCAGATGCTTGATCTCCATCTGCATGTGCTCGCGCAACTGCTTGTCCAGCGCACCGAGGGGTTCGTCCATCAGCACCAGCTGCGGCTCGAACACCAGCGCGCGGGCCAAGGCCACACGCTGCTGCTGACCACCGGAGAGCTGGCCCGGATAACGGTTGCGGAAGCTATCGAGCTGCACCATCGACAGCGCACGCTTGACCCGCTCGCTGATGTCGGTGCGCGACATGCCGCGCACGCTCAAGGGGAAGGCCAGGTTCTCCGCCACGGTCATGTGCGGGAACAGCGCGTAGTTCTGGAACACCATGCCGATGTCGCGCTTGTGCGGCGGCA
>Ga0070752_1000725_pt1 | contig 25631 bp, 18 predicted proteins | sample VirMetDEL_Aug_30_FD_77440 | JGI IMG/M metagenome (GOLD analysis project Ga0070752, IMG submission 77440) | Aqueous microbial communities from the Delaware River and Bay under freshwater to marine salinity gradient to study organic matter... | ecosystem: Environmental > Aquatic > Marine > Coastal...
AACGACATGGGCTTCTTACTCTTCGTCAACAGAGGCCGCGCAAAAAGCTTTACTTGGCATAGCAATAGGGACTACTATGGCGAAAGGGTTTTTGCTCAAGGGGTTTGTAAATCCTAACGGAACCACAAATCTTACAACAGCTTCCCCTGTATACGGGGCTGCCAACTCTTCCGCGACAACTACTGCTCCAACATCGGGATATCAACGCGTGATGGGCCATTCAATCAGCACGTCGGTTATGTTTTTCAATCCATCTACAGAATATATCGACCTAGCGTAATGCCAGATATAGAAGGAATTTCAGGGGTAGCGGTAGCTAATATTGAGTCGCTATCTGGAAAGGCAATAGCTAATGTTGCAAAGTTTTCGGGAGTCACTAAGGCAGCGCAGAGCGGTGGGGGTATCGTTACTGACAATTTGTATCAACATTACGATGCTAGTGACAGTAATAGTTATCCAGGTACTGGCACAACTTGGACGGACCTGCAAGGCAATTACAATGTTACATTATACGGTGGGCCACAATATAACTCCAGTCAACCATCGCATTTCGATTTTGATCAGGTTAACGATCGCGCTCGTGGGGCAACAGATTACGGCGCAAACTCATCCGATATGACGGTTGAGGTGTGGTTTCGTCAAGAGTCTAGAAACAGCTATCGTCAAACCTTATCCGCTGCTCTTGAAACCACCACGACCAATCGCAGATTCCTTATTAATATAGAAAGATACGGTCAACCAAGGTTTATTATGTGGAACACATCAGGTTCTGGTATGGGAACCAATCTCAGTACTACGACGTTTTCCCTTAATACTTGGTATCATATAGCTTGCACTAAAATTGGGAATACTTCAAGCATATATATCGATGGCTCTTTAAATAAGTCAATTACGTTGAGCGGGACGTTAGGAACTTGCAACGTATTCGGTATTGGAGAACGGCAGTTAGCCAGCCAGGATGTATTCAACGGTGATATTGCACGAGTGCGAGTTTACAGCGATGGATTAACGTCTTCAGAAGTCACTCAAAACTATGATGCAGAAAAAGCATATTTTGGAAAAACCTAATGGCAAAACTTTACCGCATATTAACCCTCGCACAAGCTGAAAATTTCGACTTTGATCTCGTAGAAGATTTCTCGCTAAATGATTCTCGTAAATCTTTAGACGGCAATAAAGTTGTGGTTCAGTATAAATCCGAACCAGACGTTATCGATTCTAGTTTCTACACGTTAGACGAGATTCATCAGGTCATATGGAATACGGATTGGTACGAAGACATCGACATTTAACTATCAATATTTTACACAATGGCATTTGCATGGCTACAGCCGATTGGTATGTAGCTGACGAGCTAGACGAGCTAGACGAGCTGTAATTTTGTTTTTATTATCTTTGCCTTATGGCCGAAGATATAAAAAAGAAGTTAGCCCGTTACGGGCTTACTGGTTTAAACAAGCCCAAGCGATCCACTAGCGGTGGAAAATCTCATGTTGTTGCCGTAAAAGAAAACGGAAAGGTTAAGATTATTCGATTTGGACAAGCTGGTGTAAAGACTAACCAGACTGCTGGGCAAAGAGAAGCTTTTAAGAGCCGTCACAGAAAGAATATCGCAAAAGGTAAGACCAGTGCGGCTTACTGGGCGGACAAGGTTAAGTGGTCTCCAAGCAAGACTAAATCACCTAGCAAAAAGTGGGTTAAAGGGTCATGAATGCGGTCAGAAAAGACAAGTCTACAAAGCTGAATGTCAGCAATAATAAGAAGTCTGTTGATGCACCTGATGGTTATCACTGGATGGTTGATCGGGGCAGATATTTTCTCATGGAGGGAGATTATAAACCACACCCTGGGGCTGTTAAAAAAGCCGAATTCAAAATAGCGAATCATGGCTAGTACAGCTGTCAAAAGGGATCCTAAAAAGTGGGCAGCCGCCAAAGCTAGAGCTAAAGCAAAGATGGGGGGTAAACACTCTGCTCGCGCTATGCAGCTCGCAGTAAAGTATTACAAAGATGCTGGAGGCACATACTCTGGCAAGAAGTCTAGCAGCAATAAGCTTTCTAAGTGGACTAAAGAAGACTGGGGTACGAAATCTGGCAAGAAGTCTAGCGAGACTGGAGAACGATACCTCCCAAAAGCAGCTAGAAAAGCTTTAAGCCCAGCTGAATATGCGGCTACGACAAGAGCAAAGAGAGAAGGGACAAAACAAGGAAAGCAGTTCGTAGCTCAACCAAAGAAGATCGCTAAAAAGGTCGCAAAGTACAGGAAATAAATAAGTTATATATTTGTCACTAAAATAAAGACATATGTCAACAGCAAAACTAAAAAGAGGTGATTCAGATCTCGTTTCTTTCGGGCAAATGGGCGGGGCTTTTGTCAGCGTAGGTTCAGATGCAACTATTCCCGCAGGGCTTAGTGTGGTCGCTGTAACGTGTTTGTCTGCTAACACGCAGATCCCAAATGGAGCTACTGGGTTCCCTCAAATGTCTGGACAAAACATCCCAGCAGGAGTTACTATTTACGGAAGATGGGATGGATCTACATTCGCTTTAGGTGCGGGTTCAGCCATTATTTACTTCGGCTAATAAACTAATTATAATTTAATGGAAAACGAAAACAACCAGCCAGAAATGGCTACAGAGCAAGAGACCAGTACTGGTTTTTCTTTTGTTTCTGAAGAAGAGGTGGCCGCTGCGATGCAGCCACAACAGACTATGGAAGAACCTGTTGAGCAAGGATATCAGCAGGACGAACAAGAAAGTTATGTAGAACCTCAAGATGCGCAACCAGAGGTTCAACAAACATATGCAGACGAAGATTTAGAAGGAGCGGTCTTTAATTTTCTTAGCGAAAGGCTTGGAAGAGAGATTAGTTCTTTTGATGACCTTCAAATGCAGCAAATGCAGGAGCAGCGCGAGATGGATGCGAGGATTGCGGCTATCGCAGACTTCGTAGAAAACACTGGTCGTGATCCAAGAGATTGGTTTATTTATCAGCAGTTGAACCCTTCCGAAATGGATGATATGACTGCTATTCAGGTGCAAATGGCATCTGATTACCCAAACCTGTCTCAGGAAGAAATCAGTTTGTTAGTATCTAGCAAATATAAGCTTGACCCCGATGAGTTCTCAGAAAACGAGGTTAGGCTTTCGCAACTGCAAATGAAGATCGATGCAGAGAATGCTCGACGAGGGATTGACGAATTGCGATCGCAATATGAAGCCCCAGATGTGTCAAGAGAATCTGAATCGATTGTAGACGACCGTTGGATTTCTGAAATGCATTCCGAACTAGACAGCCTTGAAGGGATCGAATTTGATCTTGGGAACGGCAAGAGTTTTACGTTCGGTATGGATGATAGATACAAAGGTCAATTAGCGGATAAAAACGCTCGCCTTGACGAGTTCTTCGATCCGTATGTAAACGAAGACGGGAGTTGGGATTATGACAAGCTAAATATGCACCGCGCTTTAATTGACAATGCAGACTCTATTATTCAGTCTGCTTACAGACAAGGTATGTCTGACGGTCAAAGAGGTGTTGTGCAGAAAGCAGCGAACTCTACACCTTCTTCTCCAAATCAAGGAAGGACAATGAACGAACCTGATCAGCTCTCACAACAATTAAGAGAAGCTATGATGGGGAATTCTACTTTGACTTTTAAATTATAAAATAAGAAATTATGGCTATTGAATATACAGGTAATGGGGCTTCAAATATTGCTCCCAGTACATTAAAAGCAGACCCATCCAAATATGTTTCTTTGGGTGAATTGATTGGCGATTACGCTAAACCAGACAACAGAGACCTGTTGATCAACACTTACGGTGATCAAGGTATCACTGGATTTTTGCAATTGACTGGCGCTGTCAACAACGCTGGAACTCAAGACGAGGTTCAGTGGTGGGAAGAAGGTCGTTTGCATCCAAAACTTGTTGGAAGCATCACCACAGCAACGCTCACTCTCTCCACGCCTGCTAATGGCACTGAAATCGGACTGAGACTTAATGACGTTCTCTTGACTGATGCTGGCGAACGACTCGTAGTGACGGGGATTGTCGCAGATGGCGCTGATGCGGATACACTCGAAGATGGCTATACGGTGAAGAACATGGCTACAGGAGGTAACCCAACTGGAAGCTACTCTAGCGCTACCTTTGCCCTTATTGGAAACATCCACCCTCAAGGCAGTGATCAGCCAGAACGATTCAGAGATCCAGGCGTAAAGAAGTATACAAACCCTTACATCATTACAAAGGAGACGTATGCTGTCAACGGTTCACAAGCTACTAACATCGGTTGGGTAAACATTGGAAACGGTGATTACAGATGGTACGTAAAAGGTGAAATGGACACTCGCAAGAGATTCATGAACCAGCGTGAGATGATGTTGTTGTACGGGCAGTCTAGATACAACGTTGACGGTTCAGAAAACACAGTGGGCGCTGATTTGGCTATCAGTGGCGGAAACGTTACTGGTTCTGAAGGTTACTTCCAAGCTGTTGAGCGAAGAGGATTGACCGCATCGGTATCTGGAGGTGCTAACAATTCTTTCGCTTCTATGAGCGACATCGACGGAATCATCCTTGAGTTGGATAAAGAAGGCGCACCAGCTGAATACGCTATGTACGTAAACAGAGCTGTGTCTTTGGATCTCGACGATATGTTGGCTAGCGGTATCGCTACGCAGGTAACTGCAGGCTTGCCAGGTCAGTTCGGAGCGTTTAATAACGATTCTGATATGGCTATCAAGTTGGGCTTCAAGTCATTCACTCGTGGTGGTTACACTTTCCACAAGCATGACTGGAAGTTGTTGAACGATCCTATGTTGGGTGCGGTTGGTGACATCAAAGGCGCTATGGTTCCTTTGGCTAATGTTGTTGATCCACGCACTGGTAACAAAGCTCCAGCATTGGAGATGAATTACAAAGGAACGAACAACTACAACAGAGACATGGAGCACTGGGTACGCGGTTCTATCTTGGGTCACACCAACATGAGCGAAGACGTAGCTGAGTTCTACTACCGCTCTGAGTGTAACTTGGTTACTCGCGCTGCTAACCAGCACGTTCTCATTAAGTAATTAACCTGAACTGACAGAGAAGGCCCTTCGGGGCTTTCTCTTGATGTTCATAATACTTAGGAAGATGGAAAATAACCTTATCAGACTTTACCCAGAGGTACTTTCAAAGACAGTGACTATCACTACAACAAGCAAAAAGCTTGTTCTTGATGCAGCCACTATCGAGCTAGATGTTGCCGCTAACGCGGCTGGCGTTGCTGAAATTCCTTTGATGGAGCCAGGTCTTGTTATCGTTTTTAACGCTGGAACAATTGGGTCGGGCGGCACAATCGCCTTAACCGACCAAGACGGAAATGTCTACGCATTTAACAACGCTTCAGACTCAATTACTTTAATTGGAGCTAGCGGAAGCGATGACTTGAACGGAGCTCGATATCAAGTGTTGGCTAACACTAGCGTTGGCGTATCGTAAGCCTCAATAGGTAACTGAGTGGGGAGAATGGCTCCCTACTCTTTTACTATCTTTACAAAAAAAAAACATGATTAAGAACGTATTACCCTTTTTCTTAGACGGCGGGATAGAAACTATATCTTCAATTGGAGGTGGAACTAAAACGTGGAGCGGCAAGTCTAGCTTCGTTGAGGTTTCTGGAACTATACCTTGCACTTTGTCTATAGGGGACAAAGACGAGAATGGAAAGCCAATCAAGCACGGGACTATGCTTGTAGTTACCAAAACTGGAGCGACTGGACAGATTAGTGTTGACCCTACCTCTGACTTTACGAGTGATGACACTTTCAGTCTGAGTACAAGTAGAGACGCAATACTCTTCATGTACAAGGGTCCCTCTTCGTCTAACGTTCTTGGAGAGTGGATTCCATTGACTCGATTTGAGGTAGATACCAGTACATTTACGGGAGGCGTCGTCAGTGGCGTCACAACCTTTAATAATAATGTAACGCTCGGTAGTGAGGATTCTGACATTCTTACGATTAATTCTGAGATCTTGTTGGCTGGAGATCCCCCTTCCGTTACTACGGATTCTGCTTCTGGAACTGTAACAATATCTGCAAATTCTGTTGATGCTGCTGGGGTTCTTTCTTTTTCTGGGACCTGGGCTAATGAAGAGCAAGTAACTTTTACTTTTAATAATGCGTTTGACAATCCTCCAGTCGTTTTGTTTTCTTCTAATGGGGTTTCTGCTGCAAACAACTTTTTCGTAAGCTCGGTGACGGGATCGGCTGTCATTTTAGAGACAACCTCAACCATGTCTGGAGATGTCTCTTACATGGTTTTAGGCTTAGCATAATAAGCACGATAATTTCAATTTAATATCATTATGAATCAAACAACTAAGCGGCCAGCAGGCCGACCAAAGAAAGCTGCACCTGCAGCGGTACAACAACCTTCTAAAGAAGCTCCTAAGCAGAAGATAAAAAGAAAGGTTGAGACTTATGAAGCTAGAGAGTTTAAAGCCCTACAGAGCAGTGCAACTTTCATGCTTATGCAGAGCGGCGTAACCGTATACGACGAGGAGTCCGACTCAGTAAGAGAAATTAGATACTGCGAAAGAGAGAACTCTATCTGGAAAGACGATCAGTCTCAGAACTCCGTTAAAAGCCCAGTAATCTTTCGGATGGGTCGCTTGTTTGTCCCAAAGACAAAGCCAAACTTAATGAACTTCCTTTTGGCTCACCCAGGGAATAAGGCCAACGGCGGTAGTCTGTTCGAGATTATCGACGAGAAGAAAAACAAAGAAATTTCTTTGGACCAGGAGTTCCTTGTAAACGATGCGATTGCACTGCTCAGATCAAAAGACCTAGACGACTTGCTAGCGGTGGCAACAGCCTACGGAATTAACGTAGACGTCCCAGTAAGCGAGGTTAAGCATGACCTTCTCTTAAAGGCTAAGAAAGACCCTTCTGGTTTCATTGCTTCTTTTGATAACCCTTCTGTTCAAATGAAGGCTAAGATAAAGATGGCATCTAAGTACAACATCATCAGCCTTAAGAAAGATGGAGTCAGATGGTTCGACACAAACAAGCTTATTATATCTGTTCCAGCTGGTCAGGATCCAACCGATGTATTTGTTCGCTATTGCTTGACAGAAGCTGCAATTCCAGTGGTTGAAGAGATTGACCGTCAACTGGACTAACCTTCTACATATATACCTGAAAGAGCCTCCATATGGGGGCTTTTTCTTTTTCGTATATTTGCTTCATGGCACAAGCATACGGAGCTGACATAGTTGTGGTTTACGAAGCGTTGCAGGTTCTTGTAAACAAAGACCAGCAAGGTTTTGTATCGCCAACCGATTTTAATCGGCTTGCTAACATCGCTCAGCTAAACATATACAATGCTCTCTTTGACGAGCTGAAAGACGCTAAAAGACTAGACAAGTCTGGAACTAATCCTACGCGAGACAAATCCAGAACAAAGAGGATTCAAGAGGATTTAGCTTATTTCTCAAAGAAAGTAACTATATCAAAGGATTCTACGACCTCTTCTTTTCACAAGCCTGGAGACGTATCTAGGATTATAGGTGTGACAACCGCTGGAAGCATATTGCTTGATCAGTCAACATCACAGCCTATCGAGCTTTGCTATGACGAAGAAAAGATTGAAAGGATTTTGATAAGCAACCTAAGTGCTCCGACAGATGAATTTCCTGTAGCGCTAGTGTCTGAGGATATCCATGTATTCCCTACTACGATTAAAAAAATAAACTTAAGGTACTACAAGACACCTCAAAGCAGAAGCAGAAACGGAGGTAGATCAGGAACGCCTGGACCTCCAGTTTACAACTCTAGTAGCCTCGCTAACAGTAGGGACTTTGAATTGCCAGACCACTATACGTCAGACTTGGTTTACGAAATAGCCAGGCTGACTGGAATCAACCTGAGAGACAACGACGTGATCAGCTATACTGGTCAAGAAATGCAAATCAGGAAACAAGCTGAAACTTACTAATGGCTAGGAATAGAGTACCACTTAATCAGATCATAAACGACTTCATCATAATGCTTGCTGGAGACGATTTTGCTGGGACAGCTTCTGACGTGCAGATTAGAACGCACGCCCTTAGAGGGATAAGAGAGTTGGGTTTTGATATGTCTAAAGTCATACGATCTTTAAAGCTGACAGTAAACACAAACAACAATACAGTTGAGCTTCCAGACGATTACGTAGATTGGAGTAAGATAGGAGTTGTAGGGAATGACGGCATAATCTATGTTCTTGGAGAGAATAAGAACGTAAACTACTCTCAAGCTTATGCAAATGCAGCTGGAGAAAAAGTAGGTAGTGCTGAAGACGCGATTGACACCGACGGTGATGGGTTGTACGACAGAATAGATTCAAAAGGGGCTACCACGTCTACCTCGAACTCTAGCAGCAACGATATATCTCAAGGCTTTAACTCTTACTTGTTTAGAAACTACATCTATGGCTCGCTTGGTGCCCTGTACGGTCAAGGAGGCGGCCATCTGCAAGGCGGGTTTAGAGTTAATTTAGACCAGAATAGAATAGAGCTTGAGGTTAACGACAATATATCTGAGGTCATTATTGAGTACGTAGCAGATGAAGCAAGGTCTAAAAACCCTTCTATTCATGTTTACGCAGAAGAAGCGCTGATGGCTTATATGTACTACAAGATAATTGAGCGTAAATCCTCTGTTCCAGCAAACGAAAAAGCCAGAGCAAGAACAGAATACTACAATGAGCGTAGAAAAGCTAACGCTCGCATAAAGTCCTTCACAAAAGAAGAAGCGCTAAAGACTATCAGGAAGAACTACAAGCAATCTCCTAAGTTCTGATGGCTATTGATAAGATTATACCAAGATTCCTTGTCAGCGATGAGGACGAGCGATTGCTTGAAGAGGGGGCAATGACGAATGCCTTTAACGTTAGCGTCTCTGAGGACGGTAACGGAACTTCTGGCGTCATCAAGAATGTCAGAGGCACCGATCACGCCGACGCTGTTTCTGGATCTGAATTAACCAACGATAACGACCTAAAGGTTATTGGTCAGGTATCGGACTCTCAGAAAGACTTTATTTATTTTTTTGTTGCTGACAACACCTCTGCTTCAGACGAAGACGCTATATACCAGTACAACACATTGACAGACGAATACAAGATTGTATTTAAAAGCGATTGGTTTGATTTTGACCCTGAAGGGTTTGTAAAGGCGGATGTCGTCAATGCTGATTTTCAGCAGGATGGCGAGATTCAAACTATACTTTACTTTACAGATAACAACAACCAGCCTAGAAAAATAAATGTAGAAAGGGCCCTAGCTGGAGACTTCGATGGGTACTCCAATCTTCAGCTCGATTACGCTTTAAGTGCAATTAAGGCTCCGCTAACAGAAAATCCAACAGCGTTCTTTGAAACAAACGAGTCTGTCCAGTCAAACAACATGATTGGAAAGACGTTTCAGTTTTGCACGCAGCTGGTTTACAAAGACGGAGAAGAAAGCGCGATGTCTCCGTACTCCTCTCTAGTGTTTCCTTCTTTTTATCCTAATTATGGAACCGATCAAGGAGTGTTTGAGGCTTACAGGGAGAATGTTTGCGTTATAGATGTTAAGTTTAGGTCTTCGCCTAAAACTATAAGCGATGTCGAGAAAATCAGAATCATAGGCAGGATAGGAAACAACGGATCTTTCTTTCTCGTCGATGAAGTTAACGTAGACCAAAATAAATCGAAGTCTGTTTTTGGCAGTAACACACAAGTCTACAACGCTGAGAATGGGCTGTACTACTTCTACAACGACGGAGTTTACCCAGCTATAGACTTGAACACGGTAAACAAAACCTATGATAACATACCGTTAAAAGCTGAGGGGCAAGCCTTTGTAGGGAACAGACTGATGTACTCTAACTACGTAGAGGGTTTTGATAATCACGATCCAGGCTGCACATTAAGCGTTACTTATGACGAACCTGTAGGTCAGAGTAATGAATTTACCGATGGGGTTTTTGAAATCCCAGGCGTTGCTTCACAATCTGGGAATGGAGATGTTATTATCGACTTTAATAACATAACGTGGGATAACAGTACTGTGCCAGCAAACACCACGATATCACTTCAAATGAACTACAATCCAGAGGGGAGCTTATATCAATCTCCCACTGGTGTTGCTAGGATACGTAGGGGGTTGACAAGTGACGGGGAGGTCTATGCGTTTGGTTACGGTTCGAGCGCTCCTCTTCCCTTGAATACCGATTCAATCACAGTAAGCTTTTATTATCAGACGGAAACCGAGATGACGGTCACTCAGCTGACCCAAAACTTCGTAGCATATCTAAAGTCAAGGGATGTTTCTTTTCAAAAAACTTACGATATCGCCGATGATTTTACAGATTTTTATGTGCTTCCTGGACAGAACTTTGGATATTCTACAGGTGGTGGTTCTACGGAATACGTGACACAAGATGGTTTTTATGGTGATGTAGGAACATTTACCGACAACGCTAACAACACAATAGCTGTAGCGATTGAGTTAGACGATTTAAACGTGACGACTCACTATAAGTTTGACGACGTTATTGATTATGTCAATGGTGACACTTCGATTAGGATAAGACCTTACGTTTCAGATGTTACAATAAACTCCGTTACTTTTACTGGGAGCATCGGTAATACAGATTATACGTATAACCTAAGCGGATCTCAATTTCAGCAAATAGATAACCTTGAATTTGACGATCAAGACGCTATCAATTACGATATAACAAACACCTCTGGAGATGGTGATTACATAGTAGACCCAGAAACTTACGTCAATGTAAGCCAAGCGATTAGCTCGTTTAAGGCGGGCTCTTCTCACCCTTTTGGTATTGTTTACTACGATAAATACGGTAGACACGGGTTTGTAAACGAGATAGGTTCTGCCTACGTGAAGGGGATGCACGAAAGAACGGTGAACGGCGGAGCCAGTAATGAAATCAATAAAGGTCCAGCGCGAGTGCAGGTTGCCTTCCAGAATGATATGCCTGACTGGGCACGTTCTTGGAGGCTTGTTTATTCTGGACCGTCCGACATAGACAGCTTTGTAATAACTGCGGTTGGGCTTGGGGAGGAAGCAGCTGATTCTTATTCTACTACTAGCAAAAGAATATATGTTTCGTTAAAACCTCTTGAGATTTACAATGAAGATCGTAGTCGCAATCGAACGTACAGCTTTACTGAAGGAGATAAACTCAGAGTTCTATACACAACACTTGCTAATTCCCTTAGCTACAAAAACTCGAACTCAGGAGGACCTGTAGAGTTCGATATTGTAGGGATTGTAGAAAACCCAGAAGAAGCTGGGATAATAGCGCATGCGTCTTCCAATGATGATCAAACAGAGCTCCACAGCGGTCAATGGTTGATACTAGACGCCCCAGTTATTAACGCTGGAGGACTTACTGATGACGGAGATGATCAAAACACAGATCCAGATAATCTCTCATACGAAGGTTTCGACTGGTTTCAAATAACGGGTACAGACTATCCTAGCGGAAATCTTGTAAGCGCCGTAAATAACAAATGGGACGACGGGGCTATTGTGCAAATAGTTTCCCCCAAAAAGCAGGCTGCAGAAAAAGTCTATTACGAGATTGGCGTGGGGGGTAAAAAGTCGCCCAAGATCGGGGCTCTAACGGATCATGGCCCTTCGGTATCTACAAGAAATGGGTCTGTGTGGTGGAGAAACATTACGTTTAGAGGTCCAGACGAAAGCACAGCAGACCACGCTGCAATATCGGCCTGGGAGGATCGAGTGTATTATATCGAGAACGAAACCCCAAGCGAGGCCACCTCTACTAAAGACTGGCACAAAGGCAAGGCTCACGCTCCTCTGGAAACAGCTTCTGAAAAAAGGATAAGAAACGGTATTATTTATGGGGATGCTTATTCTGAAGATGTAGCGGTGCTTTCTTTGACTTCGTTTAATCCGTCCCTAGCTAACTTTGGAAGCGTAGACGCGAAATACGGGGCTTTAAGGTACATAGGTGCGTACAATGACGACTTAGCTGGAGTTCAAGAGAATAAGTTCTGCTTAATTCCAGTAGGGAAAAACATCATAGAATACGCGAGCGGAAGCGCAAACATAGCGGTATCTACAGACGTAATTCAGCAAAGAAGATACTCTAGCGGAGACTATGGCTGCGGATCTCATCCAGAGTCCGTCCTGATCCAGGACAACGATGTCTACTTCGTAGATAAGTCAAGAAAATCTGTCCTCAGACTTTCTGGTGGTCAGCTTACACCGATATCAGAAAAAAACTTATCGTCAGACTTTGACAGCTTCTTTTCTGATACTCACACAAAATTCGTAAGCGGATTCGACCCAGAAGACGGAACATATTTTATAACTGGTACGGGAGGTTCTGAAGAATTGACTTTTGGGTATGATATACAGAGAGGGAGATGGCAGAGCAAATACGATTTCCTTCCAGATATTTACTCAAATCAAAATAACACACTTTACAGCGCTAAATACATTTACAATTCTGAGGCCGCAACAAATCGCCTGTTCTGGAGTCACAACAGCGACACGTACAATAAATTTTACGACACTCAATACCCGTCTGTAGTAGAGGTAGTTTCTAAGCTATCTCCTTCTCGCGTCAAAGTATTCAATGCCCTGTCTTACGAGGGTGACTCTGGAGACTGGGATGTAATAGGAAGTTCGGATGTGAGTACAGATTTAAATCAAACCACGGGAGGTATCTCTTCTTGGGTTGAGCTGGAAGGTAGCTACTACGCTGAAATGCCTAGAGATAAATCTGTTTCAAACAACATATACCTTGGGGAGTGGTCTGAAGACTCTGGAGATGGTACGCTTTACAGTATTAACGGTGTTAGGCTTTCGAAAGTTCCAGCTGTAATTAACGGAAGCGTAACGCTTATCGGTGCTTTTAATGATGAAGTATTGGCTACGATCGTGTCATACACCGATAACTCCGTCGTTTTAGAGAGTGCGGTGGTCGGGCTGGCGGGAGCTACTTACCTTAAGATGTCTTCAGACGAAGCTGGAGACGCTATGAGAGGTCACTACGCTAAAATTAAATTAACCTTACCTTCTGCTAGCTCTACAACAAAAAAAGAACTATACTGCATTAACACGCATATCTCTGACTCTAAGTATCATCACGCATTAGGCCAGGAATAATTATATTTGTAAAATGGATCCACTAACTATAGCATTACAGGCAGCCCCCCTTATATATCAAGGTATCGTAGGTAAGAAAAGAGGCGAAGCCGACATGGATAGATCTCAACAGACTATCGATACCGCAAGAGCTGCGGAACAAGAAGCTCTTGGCAGAAGGAGTTACGGGGTTGGGGATGCTTGGAATCAATACTTAGCAGCTTCTAAACAAGACAAGACAGCTGATCTTCAACGTCAGATAGCCTCAGAGCAAGAAGCCTCAACTATTGGCGCTCTTAAATCAGGCGGAGCAAAAGCATTGCTTGGAGGACTTGGTGCTGCTCAACGACAGTCTGCTCAACAAAGAATGGGAATTGAGGCTCAGTCCCAGGCAAGACAGCAGGCCGCTTTGCAGCAATATGCTGGAGTCCAACAAAGAGTATCAGATGCTAACGTTGGATTAGCTTCAATGGATGTGCAAAGACAGCAGCAACTGCAAGATACAGAAAGGGACTACTTGGATAAAGCCAGAGAGGATAAAAGAGCAGGTATAGACAGCCTAGTAAATACTGGTATCGGATTGGCTTCACAGCTTTTTGGCGTTTCCACAGCAGCACCACCCGCTAAATACGGCATGAAGTTTAATGAAGGCGGGGACATCTTTAAAGACTTAAGGGAGAGTGGTAAAAAAGACCGAGAATCGATTAGAGAAGGTTATTCAGGCAGACAAAGAAGAACTCATCTAAGACAATCTAGGGACGATCAGCGTAAAGAAAAGCACGCAATGCTTAAGAATTTTAACCCAGATGCATACGAGCGAAGACTTCAAAGATCAGACGCTGCTTTAGAGGCTGGTTCTGAAATCTTAAGAAAGATGCAAACTGGTAGAAATGAAGAACCCTTTACTTATAACAGAGAGTCTGGGGAGATGCTGCAAGAAGATCAGAAGTTTACCTTGGAAGAATTCTTGAGAATGAGCCAGGGCCTCGGTGGAGGAACAGGAGGCGGACAAGGAACAGGAGGGAGCCGTGAGTTTGGCGGTGGTTCAGCAAGTAATATAGAACCCGTGAAAGACGCTAATGGAAACCCTGTAGAGAACGCTCAGGGCCAAACGCAATATAGAGATAAAGTTACTGGGGAAACGATGTTCTTCAAAGCAGGAGGTGTGCATAAGACCCCTGGTGAGTTCTCTCACGCAAAGAATCCAATTGACATCATGAAAGATGGAGCCAAGATTGGTGAGATGACTGGTGGTGAATACATCTTCAATCCACGCCAGGCAAGCACCTTGCAATCTCTGGCGTCTAAGGGTGGTTCTCCGCTACACAAATACGTGAGAAATCTTCTCAAAGAATTCGATAGACGATGAACGAAGCTTACGAAAATAAGAGGAGAGAGCTTATTAAGTCGATGGACATGTCGGCTTCTCAGACTATGTTCGAGATGCACCAGGCCATGTCTGCTGAATGGGCTACCGCATTAGGAGATAAAATAGACAGCCTAGCAGAGATGGGGAACAATGGAGTCTCTTTGTTTGTTCAGCTAGCCTCTCAACTTAATGAGTTCATAGCCATTAAAGAGAAATATTTTAAAGATAACTTTGGTTCATTCGAATCTGCAACAGCGTCTTCTCCAACATTTATGGGTGCTATGCTCAGGTCTTTTGGTAACGCAAAGAATCCGCCAGAGTTTGAAGCACAAGGAGTTAAGGATAGCAAGACTCAAGAAGATTACGCAAACGCTCTCAAGGCGATCAATATGGGTTATAAATACGGTTCACTGAGCATCGAGCCTGATGGAGTATTTATTGTCTTTAAGGGTTTGCCGTCAAACATTCTGGAAGTGCAAGACATGGAGATGCCCTTTGCTCCTAATTTAGTTGAACTTCCTGTTGTTACGGGCGATCAGTTTGCAGAAGAAAAAGCTCCTCAATCTGCTATGAAATCTCAGGACGCTTTAAAGTCCTGGATGGAAACGCAGTTTCAAAACAATGAAGAAGCTTTAAATAATGCTGTTAGGTCTTACGTAAAGTCTCAAGGAGAAGTAGGGAAAAAGCTCACTAATGAAGAGGTGATGGCTGATCAGCAGCACATGGAAGAAGCTAAAGGCTTTTACATCCAGCAAGCGATGGGGGCTATCAAGCAACCTAACATGCCTGAACCGCAGGTTACAGAGGAGGGTTCTGTAGTTCCTATGGAGGATGAAGAGGCTACAGCGTTGTCGTTTGCGGGAGGAGGTAAGTTTGAGTTTACGATGAAAGATGGGGGTAAAGTGCCAGCTCAAATATTCAGAGATCTGAACGATATGGACGGACCATCAAGAAGCATATTTTCTAGGTTTGAAGCTAAGTACGGAGCGGGAACCGCTAGAGAATTAGGTATGGCTCTTAGCAAAGCCTAATAGCCATTTTTGGTTATCTTTGCTGAAAATGCATTCGTATGGATCAAGAGCTTGAGCAAAGAGTAAACGATTTAGTGTCAAATACGGGACTCACCTTTAAAGAAGCCCTAGCGAAGATACAAGCAGAAGACGCTGAAAAAAAAAAGAACGAACTATTAAAGGCGCAAGATGCTGCTCAGGAGGATACTTCTTCAGAATCTTCGGGTGGAACATTCGAATTTATAGGTAGTCCTGAAGTTCCAGAGATAAGCCCTTTACTTCCAGAAGCTTCTAGGCAATATCGAATTGACATCTACAATCAAGATGTCTCTAACGCGAACGCTCTTGCTGAAAAGGAATTTATTAAGCTTAAAAAGCTTGCTGTAGAAGAAAGCTCGCCTGAAAGAAGGCAAGACCTTTACAATCTGTTTATAGAAGAGACAGGGGCGCCAATCGAGGACAGCGTATTTGCCGAGCTTGATTTAGAGATTTCAGCGGCTCAAAAGAGACAGGCTGACTTTGAGGCTGGTTATAACGAAGTATTAAGTAAATCTTCGCAGGAAGGAGACTTTTCTTTAATGAGGGCTTATTTGGAATCATATGGAGTCGAAGAAGAGAAAATACAAGAGGAAGAAAAGGAGTTCAGATCTTGGTCAGACAAGGAAAGGATAACTGAAGGTCAAGTGCTCGAATCCTGGAAGAGCTCTTACACAACCGAAGAGTTTGTAAGCCAGATATCTGCACTTGGTTTAAGTCAGGAGGCAATTGCTAAGCTTGAAGAAGATTACTCTTCTTACCTAGAACACGTAGGTCAAGGAGCGTATAACGCGGTATACGACCTGAGTTACAACCTGTCAGAAAAGATAAGGAAGCTTACCGAAGAAGGCCGCATAGAGGTGGAAAACAGTGACTATATTAAAGTTGCTGAACAGGTATACGAGGAGGAGTTGGCTTTACTAAAGGATCAGTATGCCGACGCAAAAGAAAGAGAGGCTGAGATTTACAAAATAGCAAAAGAACAACCAGATATTAAACCAGCTTTGGCTTTTGTTGCTATAGGCAGGTCTCAATTCGTAAGTGAACTTCCAGAAGAGTTTATAGACGTAGTTAGGAAAGGAGATCTTGACATGTATGAAGCTGCTTGGCTTAGCAGTCAAGAATACAGTAAATTTCAAGATTACATAAAAGGAGCTGGAGGTCTTTCTGGTATGGTAGACGAGAGGACAGAGCAAATGGAAGAGGCTAAGGAGGCGTTTATAGAGCAGTTAAAAAATGAACAACATCAAAAAGAAACAGAGAGAATTAAGCAACTTACCTCTGATTATGATGATGATCAAAGAATAGCTTTCGAGAACGCTCTATACAGAGTTTCTGGCTCTAAGTACGACCTCAACGGAGACGGAATCATAGGTGTTGAAACTCCAGCCATTGCAGACGCCATTATGTTGTTTCAGGCTGCTGCCCTTGAGTTGCCATTTAATATAGCCTCTGCTGGTGCTTATTTAAGAAATCTTTTTGACGAGGCTGTAGACGGGGACGAAGAAGACGAAGAGCTCGCTGAACTTCTTGAGAGAAGAAGAGCAAACAGAGATAAGGGTATCAGGTATTATCTAGACCCTGGTATTCTTGAAAGCACCAGAGAGTCCCTGACTAAATATGAAAAAGGGGTTATGGACTCTTTTAGAGACGGTCAAATTGGAAATGCTTTATCTCAGTCTCTAAACATGGCGGCTGAGTCGCTCCCACTCACCCTAGCTACTATGGCTGTGAGTGCGGCTGCAACTCCTGCGGTTGGTTTTGTTTTCGCTGGAGCAATTGCCTCTGGGCTCGAATACGAACAGATTTTTGACAAGAAGTGGTTTATGGATTTATCTCCCTGGGAGAAATCTGCTTACGTAGGAGGTATTGGAGCTGCAGAAGGTTTGTCTGAAGCTCTTGGGGCTGGTGTGGCGTCTAGACTCACGAAAGGTGTTAGAAGCAGAGCTATAGGAGAGGTTCGCAAAAAGTATATAAAAGACCAAATAAAAGCAACTACGGCTGATTATTTAACTGACGCTGGGTCAGAAGTAAGTGTGGTATACGCTGGAGCTGGACTGGACCTTGCATTTAACTCAGAAGCTGATTTCTCTAACCTTACAGATGAAGCTATAGAATCTGGATTTGTTTCGTTCTTCATGAGTGGAGGCATGCAAATTGGTGGGGCAATCAACAGCATCTTTGCAACCAACACGGATCCAGACGTATTAGTCTATAACAAAGACCTGCAGGCTAGAATCACTAACATTCTACAAACAACCAAACCAGGCAGCAAGGTTAGAGTAGAGCAAATGAATATGCTATTGGAGGATTCTTCATTAGCAGCCGAGTTGAAAATGGACTCCTATGAGTTCCAAGAATTTATAAGGAGTCAGAGCTCAGAAGCTTCTGATTCGATAGCAAAAAACAGCAGAAAGATAGCGGGGCTCATGTCGAGACTCCACACTGCTACTACGCCATCAGAAGTTAAAGGGATTCGAAACCAAATAGAATCCTTGGTAGCTGAAAATAGGTCCCTACAGGAGCAGTTTTTGAATGCGTTTGTTTTATCTTCAGAGAGCGTAAACAACGAGTCTATAGACAAGTTAGCAAACAGGGCTAGTCTGTTTTCTCGCCAAGCGACCAAGTTGGAGAACGAAGGTAAAAAGTCTGCTGCTGATTCGTTAAGGAAAAAGGTAGACAGAATTAACGATCAGATTGAAACCATTAAGCTCCGCAGGGACATAAAGGCTGGATTGAAAGACGGCTCTGTCATAAGCAGTGAAGGCAGAGACGCGGTGAAGGTTTCGCAGCGCTTGATAGATATGGGGGTGAACGGAGTTGTGGTTGACGAAGCAATAGCAGAACAGCTTAAGAAGGAAGGTTATGCAGAGGTAGCTTTTAATGGAAGCCAGGATGGTCAGAAGCTTATGATAAAGGGCGCCGCTGGTCTGGATTTAAATACGGCTGGAATGTCTATAGAGGACGCAGTAGCCGAAACAAACATTCGAGCCAAGCAGAAGAGCGGAGAGCTTACAGCTCAAGAGATTGAGAACGAGCTGTTTTTCGCTCAAATGAGTGGAGCCGAGCTATCTCCAGCAATGCAAGAGCTTGATTCTCAAATGACTGAAGAAGCGAAGCAGAAGCTTTCTGATAGAATAGAGCGCGTAAAGAATAGAAAAGCTAGCGACCTCCAACTAGAAACACCAATAGATAGAGGCGAGATTGCAGTTTCTGAAGAGAACACAAAGCTAAAAGACAGACTGGCAAGTGTCACTGGGCTAAAATCCGATAATGTAGGGGTTATATCTGAAGACGAAGCGTTCAGAAGAGCTTACAGCCAACAAAGAACGGATGAAGGTAGAGCTGCTATTGAGCAAGCCTATCTAGACGGAAGTCAGACCTATGGTGGTTTTTACGACAAGGTAGATGGTAAAGTGTTCATCACCGATACCGCCACGTCTAAGGACATAGTTGAGGAATTTGCTCACGCTACAATTCATAAAAAGCTTAACGGATTTGACAGAGCTTCTGTTGATTTTAAGAGAAGTTTAATTTCTATAATGTCTTCGGATCCTAGCATACAAAGAGATGTAGCTGCGAAGAGGGCTCACTATGAAGCGAACTTCAATATGACTCCAGAGATGCTTCAGGAGGAGTTGTTCGTAGAGATATTTGCTTCTTACGTCTCCAATGAGTTACTCGTTAAGGAATCCACTAAGTCTGCAATTGCTGGCCTCGTTGACAAGTTGACTGGAGGGAGGTTCTTAAAGTCGGGAGGTGAGATTGGAGTTGTTATGCGTAAGCTGTCTCAAAACTTGTCTGATGACATTTTCGACGAAGACGCCGCAACAACAGACTGGGATAAAATATTCTCAAAAGAACAGGAAGAGCTATCGGATTTTGAACAAATCGTAAAAGACGCTAACTCAGAGGCGTTTTCTTCTTACCGCAACAGACCCACCTTCTTAGACAACAAAACTGTAACATTCGTTAAGGTTTCTCCAAGCAGGTATCGCTCAGAAGACATAAGAATGGGTGACGGCCAGAAAACCTTTAACGATTACTATCACTTCGTTAACTGGTACAGGAAGATGACAGGCAACGGTAGGTTATCAAGGATTGGCGCAATGAGCTACGTTGATAACGAAGGGAATGTTAAATCCTTAAAACCTCCAAAACCGTTAATTGATAAGTCTACAGGCGAACCTGTATGGATGGATGCTGTCATGAAGTCTTACGATCAACTTCAGATGGATAGAAACCAAAGGGAGATTGATGCGAGGAACGCTTTGAGAGCTAGAGAGTTTGAGGCTAGATCGGCTATCAACATGATGGCTGATCAGATCCACGACACCATAAAGGACGTGATGGCTAAAAGAAAGAGGCTTAGCGGTTGGGGGAATGGCAACACTATAGCTTTATTAGAAGAACTCATGGAGGATTGGACTCCAAGAGGAACAGTGGTAGAAGGACAGTCCGATAAATACGGCAGGGTAATAACAGAGAAGATTTCTGGAACCCCAGAGTTCAGAGAAGAGTTGTTGTTAAGAACGAATGAATGGCTTGAAGAAAACATGCCAGGCGAGTCTGTTTTGTTCTCTTCAAGAAGAGCTACTGTTAATGCACTATTTACAGCTTCTGCTGGGTTAACAGCTGATCAAAAGAGAAAAAATATAGACAGAGTAATTAAGGGAGCGGTCAAAACGCTTGGCCTTAACTCGCCTATAATCAAAGAATTAGAGGCTTATGTAGACGGACTGAAGCCAGGTAAGCTGGGCGGAAACACTCCGAGGTCTTTGGTGAATGCCCTTTTGATTGCTAACGATACATACTATTTATCTAAGAAGCTTGACGCTAACTCAGATCCAGTCACAAAAGAACAGCTTTTAGATATGTATACTAAAAAGCTTGTAGCTTTTGACAAACTGTTCGATAGACGAGGGAGAGATTTTTATAAGACTGCTGAACAAAGCATAGAGGACATAATCAGCGCTGTTAGTCAAAAGCCATTACCAACTGGTCAGGGAGGAGTAATCCTGTCAGAAAATCCAGAGTTAGCTAAGATTGCCGAGACACACAAAAACTTACTCAAAGTTATTATTGCGGTGACGTCTAACGGATCGAAAGCTCAGGTTAATCTGCAAGAAGCTACCGCTATATACAGTGTTGTTATAAATGAGCTTCAAGACGAACTAAACAAAAAGCGAAGCGAGAACCCATCTTTTAAAGGGTCTAAAGCGGAAAAAGCCTGGATTAAAGCCTGGTCTGGTGGGCCAAGAACAAGAGCTAGGTTGGAGCTGGTTTCTGGTAGCGACATACTCACGACAACTAGGTTCTCTCCAGGTCGCGGCGTGGTCATGGGTAAGGCGCTAACACATCTTCTCGACATATATGACTTTAGTTACCCAGCAGGAATAAAGAGAAAACTTGGTAAAAAATCAGAGGCTGGGGGTGAGGCAGTAGACGTTGTTGCTCAGCTATCAACGAAAGAAGGTGGATTCGGGAAAAAGATTGGGGCATTTGCAATGAACCTGCTTGGAGACAAGACAGTGATAACCCAGGATCTTCACGTAGTCGAAAGTCTAGACAGAGTATTCAGACCGAATAAAAGCGCTTCAGTCGACTTGGTTAAATTACACAGGTTGATGCAGGATGAAATGACCCTTTCTGAAAGTGAAATAAACGAAATAGAGAAGAAAAACGACTGGGTTTTGTACAAGCAAGAAAACCCAGACGGAACGGTAGAAAAGATTTATGACGCAAAAAAAGTCATCAAGTGGCTCAAGGACAAAGGTGCAAGTAAAATCAACGGGGTTTGCGGAAAAGTAAGCGGAAGCACTGTAATAAGAAGATTTATAGAAGAAAATCTTGTACCCAAAGGAAAGCCGCTAAACAACAAGGAAAGGATTGAAAACTCAGAGGTTATTAAAGGGGTTCACTCTCGATTAAAAAATGTGGCTGGATACTCAAGAGTTACTTTGGCCGACGTGGGGCAGATGATATTCTTGGAGAATCATGCGGCTCAGAATGCGTTTGGAGCTAGCTCTAGAACCTACGAGGACTTCTATGGAGAAGCTGCTGATCAAGCGTTGTCTGAATGGGAGACCAACCTAGTAGCAGGATTTGAAGAGTTTGGCTTTACCGCTAAGCACAATTACCTGAACAAGCTAGATAAGCTAGACATCATAGATGACTCGAAAATACAAGAGTTAAGTTCATTAGCGGAGGCAGGGAAGCTAAACGACAAACAACTCAAGTACTTAAGTGATTTAACCTTCTTTAGAGAGAACTTCCCAGAAACTGTAAACATGCTGCAGAGAGCGGAGATGAGCGATGTGGCATCGACAGACCCCGTGTTCTTCTCTTCAAAAAAGATGACCCGCGCAAGCGATCACCCACAAGCTAACGCATACAACATAGCTTCTTTCTTTAAGGGTAAAGAGGTTTCGAATTTAGGTAAGGTTAGAATGAAGTCCTCTACCATGAATGTCAACAAGCTTTTGGAGGGAAGAGCGAGCGAGTTGGACATGAAAGCAAAAGTAAATTCTTACGGACCTGCAGAAAATTACAACGAAATAGTAGACGGTGTAGTCTTGATGAGAAACCCGCTGCACTCAGATTCGTTTGTTGACATGCACGGTAACAGACTAGTGTCCGCAGACAATGCTGTTATTTCTGGAGACGTCATGATAGTTTCTGGAAATATAAAGATGTCTAACCCTATGGTTAATATGGCTCCAGACAAGGTAGACGTTACAAGCCCAGAGCATTTTGCGGCTTTTCAGAACTTTGTTTCCATACTAAAACAAAGAAATCCATCTTTGGCTGACTCTTCAAACGAAATGTTTGAAATTGCTTACATGGGCATGAAGGCTAAAGACAGGGCCAGGTTTGCGAATCTGACTGTAGACGAGCACGGGAACGTAATAAAAGGCAGAAGACTTAGAGGGACTTCAAAGAGAGTGGCTAGTTCTTCTGAGTTTGGCAGGTTCAAAAAGGAAATTATTAATAACCCAAGCAACTACATCGATCGTCAGAAAATAGCAGACCAAAAGAAAGCGCTAGAAGAGATGAGCCCACAAGAGCTTGTCACGCTTATGAGAGGTGACGCGCTAAACAACCTTGCGACTCGCAACGATGATGTAGGAGTTCTTGCTGGTATCGAGTTAATCAACAGACTGCAAAACGAAGGAAACGATATTGGTATTGTTAGTGTGTTGAATCAATTAGCCTCCGTGGGTACTACTGCTGGTCGGGTTCTCAGACATATGGCTGAGCTAAAGACTAGTAGCCCTCAAGGAATGGCTAGTGTTATCATAACGAAAGCTGAAGCTCAAGGTAAAATCCTAACCGACGCTCAAAAGCAAGAGATTCTCAACGCCACTAAAGAGTATATGAGAGCGTACAGAATGGCCGAGCAATTCATGGAAAGAGGGATAGCTGGGGAAGACGTAGAGAACCTGTTTAAGAGAGCTCAAGAGGATCTATCTGCGGCGGAAAGAGACCTTGACACGCTAGCCAATAAGTACATAGAAAAGAGCTGGGCTGAAATCGGACAGCAGCTAGTTCAAGGTAACCTACTTACTATGATGTCGCAGGCGAGAAATGTGGTGTACAACATAGCTAATATCATACCTAAGACGATAGTAGACATATCTTCAATGCCCACATCGAAAGCCTTTGAGTTGCTAGGCTTGCATAAAGAGCCTCGTAAGATGTCGCTTGCTGCGTACTTATACGCCATGCGTAAGTTCGGTGCTGGAACACTCGAAGCAATGGAGCAGGTGATTACAGGTAGAGAGAAAGACCTGTCTGAGTGGAGGATGAGTAGAGGGTTTATGCCGATCAGATCTCTTATGCATGCTATGTCAACAGATCTTCCAGAGGGTAAAACTATTCGAGATGAATTCAACCAAAGGGCTAAGCTGTTGGTGCAGGGTACATTTGGTATTCCAGCCGAGGCAATGTTTAGACTGCTTAGCTTGGGTGATGTTCCATTCAGAAGATTTGCTGAAGGTCTAGAACTTTACAATATAGGAAAAGGAAAAGGTCTTGAAGGAGATGCGCTTGCTCAGTTCTTGAAGTTCCCAGATAAGGATTCCGCAGACGCCGCAGCAACAGAAGGAAGAAAACTTACCTTCCAGGAGCCGATGGGATTAGCGCGAGGTAGCATGTGGATCATCGACAATATCTCTCGCGGCATGGGACAGGCGTTCAAGAACGTAAAGGGTTTCGACGCTGAAGGTTTCTTCAAGTTCTTAATCCGATTAAATGTACCTTACGTAAGCACTATCGCAAACTTTACCGAAGAAACACTGACTTACGCTTCCCCAGTATTCGGTGGTGGAAAGATGGCGATTCAGATGAGCAACGGAGAGTACACTGAAGCCTCTAAGACTTTATCTAAAGTAATGGTTGGTCAAACGATAAGCTCAGCTTCGTTGTATTTAATCTCCAAAGGATTGCTTAGCGGATCTGTAGATTGGGAGGATGATGAGAAGACTAACCTTATGTACGATACCTTTCCTCCAAACAGTATAAATGTTAGCGGATTAAGAAGGTTGTTGAATGGAGAAGACCCAGCACCTCAAGCTGGAGACGAATTCAGGTCGTATCAAACACTGGGGGTATTCGGCACGATTATGGGCGCTTACGCTCACTCGACAAGTCCAGAGGCAGCAAAAGAAATGGCTGATCAACCGTTTAGCGGAAACAATGTACTAAAGAAGCTTTTCGGTTTTGACAACGTTTCGGTAGTTGCATACATGATGGATCAAAGCTTCTTGCAAGGCTTGAATGGAATTACAAGTGTCATCGCTAGCACAAAAGATCCAGACGATTTCGAGAGAGCGTTTTTCAAATACGTAGAAACAATTTCTAAAGCTTTCTCTTCCATGTTCTTGCCTAACGTACTCAGCGGTATCGATCAAGCTACAAGGGAGCATCTTCCAGATAAGCGGGATATAGATCTTACAGACAGAATAAAGAACCATGTAAGAGAGCGCACGTTTAACACTGGAGGTTTGCCAGTTAAGGTTAACTGGAAGGGAGAGCGCATTGATCAAGCGCCTGTTGGAGGGAATCAGTTTGCGTACTACATGTTTGACGCTACAAAGAAAAAAGAGGCTTCTCAAGATGAGGTTTCTATTGAGATACTCAACTTGTACTTAGAAACTGGAACCCTTACCAAAGCGGTCGGCACACCGTACTATGCGTCATCGGTATACAGAAAATTAGACCCGCCTTCAGTATCTAGAGGTAAGGCTAAAAAAGCTTATGAAGCACTTGGAGTTACGTATCAGTTTCTTGAGAACCCCGAAGAAGATTTCTTTGTAAGGTTAACTGCAGAGGAAATAAACAACGCTCTTGAAATGAGTAATACCTTAAGGTATAACGACATAAAGTCTTTTATGCAGACTGAAGAATACCAGGGAATGACAAGTGGTGAAAAGATTGAAGCTCTCGATGAAATAAATGACAGATACAAATCTCTTCTTTCTTACAATCCAGACGGGTCATTTGCAGAGCACAGTAAGTACATATTAGGTATTATGGAGAAAAGATACTTAGAGCAGTATGGACAAGATTAAAGACACCAAGCTGGGGGAGTGGCTCAGAGAGAAAGCCCCTAACGTATTAGAGACCGTCGGAGACCTCCTGCCAAATCAGGGGGCTCTGGGTGTCGTAAAGAATCTGCTGGACAAAGAGCCAGGTGTCGATCCTGCTGAGGCTAAGGCTAAGGTAGACGCCGAGATCGCGTTTCAGAATAATGTTACCGAGCGATGGAAGTCTGACATGGGTAGCGACGTCAAGCTAGCTAAACTAATAAGACCTATAATGTTAATAACATTAACATGCATTTTCTTAGGTCTTGTCATCTTTGACTCTCTTGATAATCAGCCTTTTAACGTGCGTGAGAGTTACGTATCTTTGTTAGAGATATTAATGCTAACCGTATTCGGTGCCTACTTTGCTGGTAGGACCGTTGAAAAAACCAAGAGATGAAGGTAAGTGAGTCTACAGAGGTAACCGTAGATCTCAAGACTGTTGCTATTGTAATTAGTTTTGTG
>Ga0070752_1000735_pt1 | contig 25422 bp, 15 predicted proteins | sample VirMetDEL_Aug_30_FD_77440 | JGI IMG/M metagenome (GOLD analysis project Ga0070752, IMG submission 77440) | Aqueous microbial communities from the Delaware River and Bay under freshwater to marine salinity gradient to study organic matter... | ecosystem: Environmental > Aquatic > Marine > Coastal...
GTCTTGCTCCACAGGTGATGGTTGTCGTGCACCTTGACGTAGCCTTCCGGCGCGGTGTCCAGCTCGATGCCCGGGGAAGCGGCGACCACCTTGTCGATGTCGAAGCTGCCGGCTTTCTCCACGGCGGCTTTCCACAGCCACGGGCCGAGGTAGGCGGCCTGGGTCACGTCACCGATCACCGCGTCCTTGCCGTACTTGGCCTTGAAGGCTTCGACGAAGGCGGCGTTGTTCGGGTTGTCCAGGCTCTGGAAGTACTTCATCGAGGCGTAGAAGCCGGCCATGTTCTCGCCACCGATACCCAGCAGCTCGTCTTCGGTGACCGACAGGGTCAGCAGGGTCTGCTTGTCGGCGGTGACGCCGGCGGCCTTCATCTGCTTGTAGAAGGCAACGTTGGAGCCACCGACCACGGCAGCGAACACCACGTCAGGCTTGCGCAGCTTGATCTTGTTGATCAGCGAGCCGAACTGGGTGTTACCCAGCGGGTAGTACTCCTCGCCGACCACCTTGCCGCCGAGCACGTTCTCGATGTGCTTACGGGCGATTTTCATCGAGGTGCGCGGCCAGATGTAGTCCGAGCCAAGCAGGTAGAAGGTCTTGGCGCCCTTCTCCTTGGCCACCCAGTCCAGGCCCGCGAGGATCTGCTGAGTGGCTTCCTGGCCGGTGTAGATGACGTTCTTCGACTGCTCCAGACCTTCGTAGAAGGTCGGGTAGTAGAGCAGGCCGTTTTCCTTCTCGAACACCGGCAGAACCGCTTTACGCGAAGCAGAGGTCCAGCAGCCGAACACGGTCGCGACCTTGTCACCAACCAGCAGCTTGCGCGCCTTCTCGGCGAAGGTCGGCCAGTCGGAAGCCCCATCTTCCTGCACGACCTTGATCTGCCGGCCGAGCACCCCGCCGCTGGCGTTGATCTGCTCGATGGCCAGGCGCTCGGCCTGGATCGAACCGGTTTCGGAAATGGCCATGGTGCCGGTGGCCGAATGCAGGATGCCGACCGTGACCTCGGTGTCGGTCACCGCCAGGCCGGTGGTGTTGACCTCGGCGCTGGCCACATGGCTGAACAGGCTGGCGGCCAGCAGCGAGAGCGCTGCCGCCCCCACCGCCAGCCGGCGGGGAAGAAATCGAATCGGTTGAGAGTCCATGGTCGTGCTCCTGTGCTGGTTATTCGTGCCGAACCACGCCGGCTTCGCAGCTAGGATGCGTTTGCCCCACCGAGCGGGGTATACGCAGCATGACGTAAGGGCATACGTCATCTGACGTACAGCGCCCTGCGCCAGCCTGGTGCAAGCTGAGCGCAGCAAAACCAGGCAGACAGAAGCCCGCGCGCGCGGCAGAGGCCTCGCCGAGCCGGGGCATGGAAGTTGCACTTTCAGCCTGTAGGCGCGGCTGGACAGCATCGTGCTGCTGCGAAAACGCTTCGCGACTGAAGCCGCTCCTACAATCCGCCCACGATCAGGACTTCGCCCGTGCAGCCAACCGGCACCCAGCGCATCATCAAGATTCGCCGCGACTACAACGCCTGGGTCGCCGACGAGACCATGGAGGACTACGCCCTGCGCTTCACGCCCAGGTCGTTCCGCAAATGGTCGGAGCTACGCATCGCCAACACCGCGCTCGGCGCCGTGTCGTTCCTCGCCCTGGAGGCCATCGGCGGGGCCCTCGCGCTGTCCTACGGCTTCACCAACACCCTGTGGGCGATCCTCGCGGTCAGCCTGGTGATCTTCCTCACCGGTCTGCCGATCAGCTACTACGCTGCCCGCTCCGGCCTGGACATGGACCTGCTGACCCGTGGCGCCGGCTTCGGCTACATCGGCTCGACCATCACCTCGCTGATCTACGCCAGCTTCACCTTCCTGTTCTTCGCCCTGGAAGCGGCGATCATGGCGCTGGCTCTGGAGCTGTACTTCAACATCCCGCTGGCCCTGGCCTATGTGATCTGCTCGGTCATCATCATTCCGCTGGTGGCCTATGGCATCACCCTGATCAACCGCCTGCAGATGTGGACACAGCCCGTGTGGCTGTTCCTGCTGGTGCTGCCTTACGTGTTCGTCATCGCCAAGAACCCCGAGGCACTGTCGGACTGGACCAGCTTCGCCGGCCGCGAGGGCGAACCTGGCAGCTTCAACCTGCTGCACTTCGGCGCTGCCTGCACCGTCGCCCTGGCCCTGATCACGCAGATCGGCGAGCAGGTCGACTACCTACGCTTCCTACCGGAAAAAACCCGCGCCAACCGCGTACGCTGGTGGACCGCACTACTGCTGGCAGGTCCCGGCTGGATCATCCCCGGCGCGCTGAAGATGCTTGCCGGTGCCTTCCTCGCCTTTCTCGCTCTGCAGCATGAAATTCCCATGGAGCGCGCCGCCGAGCCGACGCAGATGTATCTGGTGGCGTTCAACTACGTGTTCGCCTCGTCGCAATGGGCACTGGCGGCCATGGTGCTGTTCGTCATCGTCAGCCAGGTGAAGATCAACGTCACCAACGCCTACGCCGGCTCGCTGGCCTGGTCGAACTTCTTCGCCCGCATCACCCACAGCCACCCCGGTCGCGTGGTGTGGCTGGTGTTCAACGTGGCCATCGCGCTGATGCTGATGGAGCTGGGCGTGTTCGAGGCGATCGAGGAAGTGCTCGGCCTCTACGCCAATATCGCCATCGCCTGGATCGGCGCGCTGGTGGCCGACCTGGTGATCAACAAGCCGCTGGGCCTGTCGCCGAAATACATCGAGTTCAAGCGCGCGCACCTCTACGACATCAATCCGGTGGGCGTCGGCGCCATGCTGATCGCCTCGCTGCTCTCGGTACTCGCCCACGGCGGCCTGTTCGGCGCACTGGCGCAAGCGGCTTCACCAGCCGTGGCGCTGGGCTCAGCTTTTTTGTTGGCGCCGTTGCTGGCCTGGCTCACGGGTGGGCGCTACTACATCGCTCGCGAACGTCAGCCGCACCTGCTCTACCCCCACACCGAAGCCGGCCAGGTGCAGTGCTGCCTGTGCAACAACCGTTTCGAGGAGCCGGACACCGCGCACTGCCCGGCCTACGGTGCGCCCATTTGTTCGTTGTGCTGCTCGCTCGACGCGCGTTGCGAGGATCGCTGCAAACCGCGTGCACGCCTGACCGATCAGCTCGACGACTTCATCGGCTGGCTGTTCCCACGGGTTTCCATCCCGCGCCTGCACAGCCGCCTGGCGCAGTACCTGGGCCTGCTGAGCCTGCTGGTGCTGATGCTGTTTGGAGCACTGGCACTGATCTACAGCCAGGTCTCGCTGGGGCTGCCGACACAAGAACCGGAGATGCGCCAGACGCTGTTCCAGGCGTTCCTCAAGGCCTTCCTGACCCTCTCGCTGTTCGCCGGCATGCTTGCCTGGTGGCTGGTGCTGACCCGCGAAAGCCGCCGTGTGGCGCAGGAGGAATCGGATCGACAGACGCTGCTGCTGATGCAGGAGATCGAAGCCCATCGCAAGACCGACGAAGCCCTGCAGCAGGCCAAGGAGGCCGCCGAAGCGGCCAACGCAGCGAAGAGCCGCTATGTCACCGGGCTGTCGCACGAGCTGCGCACACCACTCAACAGCATCCTCGGCTACACCCAGATTCTGCAGCGTGATGCCGCCATGCCGAACCAGCACAAGGATGCTCTGGCCACCATCCTGCGCAGCGGCTCGCACCTGCTGTCGCTGATCGATGGCCTGCTCGACGTGGCCAAGATCGAAGCCGGCAAGCTGCACCTGGAACTCGCGGAAATTCCCTTCCCGGCGTTCATCGACCAGATCGAGCGCATGTTCACCCCCCAGGCCGCCGAGAAAGGTCTGCGCTTTCGCCTTGAATGCAGCGGCCGCATGCCCACGGTGGTGCGTGGTGACGAGAAACGTGTGCGGCAGATCCTGATCAACCTGCTGGGCAACGCGGTGCGCTTCACCGAGCGTGGCGAGGTGTGCCTGCGGGTTAGCTACATGCGCGAGACGGCCACCTTCGAGATCATCGACACCGGTATCGGCATCGCCGCGGAACAGATCGAGCGCATCTTCCAGCCCTTCGAACGCGGCGACCTGATGCGCCAGGACAACGGTGTCGGCCTCGGCCTGACCATCACCCGCATGCTCACCTCGTTGATGGGCGGCGAGCTCTCGGTGCATAGCGAGCCTGGCCAGGGCACGCGCTTCCAGGTGCGCCTGTTTCTCTCCGAAGTGCGCGTGCCGCAGGCGGTGGTGCACGTCGAGCACGACATCACCGGCTACCAGGGCGAGCGTTGCCTGATCTTGGTGGTGGACGATCACATCGAACATCGCCGTGTGCTGGCCGGCATGCTCGAGCCACTGGGCTTCGCAGTTATCCAGGCCACCAGCGGCCAGGAGGCGATTCGCCAGGTGGCGCTGCACAACCCGGCGTTGATCCTGATGGATCTGTCCATGCCGCAGATGGACGGCTGGGAAACCAGTCGCCTGATTCGTCGCAACACGCAGTGCCAGGCGCCGATCATCGTGATCTCCGCCAATGCCTTCACCGATGACCGTGAGCGCAGCATCGCCGCCGACTGCGACGACTACCTGGCGAAACCGGTGTACACCCCGCAGTTGCTCGAACGCATCCAGCATCAGCTCGGCCTGACCTGGCTACGCCGCACCCAGGAGCAGTCGCCACTGCCAGAGGCCATGGTGCTACCGGGCAGCGACGACCTGCAGGCGCTGCGCGAACTGGGCGCTCTGGGCTATGTACGCGGCATCCAGCAACGCCTGGACGATATCGACCGCCGCAACCCGAGCTGCGCCGGCTTTACCGCGTCCATGCGCCTGTTGGTGAAGCGCTTCCAGCTCGACGAATTCAACCGCCAACTGAAGGAGGCCGAACATGAATGCGCCGCTCCCCCAGCCTGAGTCATGCTCGACCGCCAGCCTGTCGGCCGAACGCGGCATCATCCTCATCGTCGACGACACGCCGGACAACCTCGCGTTGCTCTCCGACGCCCTCGACGACGCTGGCTACATGGTGCTGGTGGCGTTGGACGGCGCCAGCGCACTGGGACGCATCCAGCGGCGCCGGCCCGACCTGATCCTGCTCGACGCAATGATGCCGGGGCTGGACGGTTTCGAAACCTGCCGGCGCATCAAGGCCGAACCGAGCAGCGCCGATATCCCAGTGCTGTTCATGACCGCCCTGACCGACAGCGAGCACGTGGTGCAGGGCTTCGAGGCCGGCGGCATCGATTACGTGACCAAGCCGATCAACCCCGAGGAAGTGCTCGCCCGCGTCGCCTCGCACCTGCGCACCGCGCGCATTCTGCAAGCCGCACGTGCGGCATCGAAACCCGTCAGCCTCAGCCTCGACGATGCCCCAGCGCATGCCAGGCTATCGGCGCGCTTCCAGCTCACCGAGCGCGAGGTCCAGGTACTGCGCTGGGTCGCCTGCGGTAAGACCAACCGCGATATCGGCGATATCCTCGGCCTCAGCCCGCGCACGGTGAACAAGCACTTGGAGCACGTGTATGTGAAGCTCGGCGTGGAAACCCGCACCGCCGCTACCTCGGTGGCGCTGGCGGCAATGAGCGAGCGGGGATGAAACCCAGAGCACGCCAACAATGATCGAAGCGGCGGGTTAAGCCTCCCGATACACCTGAGCAAACCGGGCACTAATGCCAGTATCCGATAGCCGAAGCGTCCCCCAACCGCTACTCTCGTGCTTTCGACTACAGGAGTTCTCGATATGCGCGTAGCCCTTCTCTCACTGCTATTAGCCACAGCCCTTGCTCAAGCTGGAGTGCTGGTCAACTCGACGGTATGGGTCGTTGCACTCAAGTGCAGCGGCTACCAACAGTGCTACGCGTCCAGCAACGGCTCCTACACCGGCAACCTCAATGGTGCGCGACGCTTTGACGATGCTGCATCAGCCGAACGTTTTATCAGCAGCTTCACCAGCAGCATTCGCGACAAGAGCCCCCAGATTCAATCCATCGTTGAGCAGGTGTGCGTACAGCCAGCTGACAACCGCACCAACGGCAAGCCCTGCTGAAGCGTCGCACCTAATGGGATCTGCTTCGGAGCCAACATGCCCCATCCCAATATCGTCATCCTCACTGGCGCCGGTATCTCCGCCGAGAGCGGCATTCGCACCTTTCGTGCCGCTGACGGACTCTGGGAAGACCACCGCATCGAAGAAGTGGCCACGCCCGAAGGCTTCGCCCGCGACCCCGCGTTGGTGCAACGTTTCTACAATATGCGTCGCGCCCAATTGCGCGACCCGGCCATCGCGCCGAATGCCGGGCACCTGGCCCTGGCCAAGCTGGAAGACGGCTGGCAGGGCGAGTTCCTGCTGGTCACACAGAACGTCGACAACCTGCACGAGCGCGCCGGCTCCAGACACCTACTGCACATGCACGGCGAGTTGCAATCGATGCTGTGCAGCAACAGCCAGCAGCGCTTTCCATTGCAGGACGACATGCCGGTTAGCCAGGCGTGCACCTGCTGTGGCCTGAAGGGCACCTTGAGGCCGGACATCGTCTGGTTCGGCGAGATGCCCTATCACATGGAGCGCATCTACGACGCACTGGAGCAATGCGAGCTGTTCGTCAGCATCGGCACCTCGGGCCATGTCTACCCGGCGGCGGGTTTCGTCGAACAGGCGCGTCGTGCGGGGGCACATACGCTGGAGATCAATCTGGAACCGAGCCAGGGCCATTCGCTGTTTGCCGAGAAACGCTACGGCCCGGCCACCGAGCAATTGCCCTGCTGGGTGGCTGAGCTGCTGACGAGCTAAGAGCCACAGGCCTTTTAGTCTATCTGCCACAACAGAACGTAGGGCGGGTGAAACCCGCCAATTGTCGAGCCGGCGGGTTGCACCCGCCCTACGCTTATCAGCTGACGTCCCCTCTCCCCCGGCCCCTCTCCCGCAAGCGGGAGAGGGGTGGCAAGTACCTACTGCGCAGCGGCGTCGACAGGCGCCGCCGCTTCGGCCGGCACCTCCGGCTCCGGGCTGAACACGCCATGGCTCCAGGCGTAGTAGCCCAAGCCCAGCGCCAGCAGCAGCGCCAGTATCCACGGCCACACCACCGGTTTGTTGGCATAAGGATCGCGCAGCGCGCGATCACTGCCTTTGGGCAATTCCGCCATCTGCGTGAGCGCGGTGCCGAAGGGGATGCTGATGCGCGCCTGGGCATTCACCGCCCAGCCGTTGCCATCGAGGATCGGCCCCAGGCTGCGGCGACGCAGCTTGAACCAGGCCAGCAGCATGGCCGGCCCGGAAATGGCCAGCAACACGCCGAGCAGCAGCAATGGAACCTGCCACCAGGCCAGCGACAGAATCCCTGTGACCACTGCAGCCAGTGCCGTGCCCAGAGCGCCGACCGCCAGGCCGATGGCCGCGAAGATACCGGCGAACTTGGCGATATCGAAGGCCGGGGTAGGCGTAGCGGCCGGAGCGGCCCCGGTTTCGCCGACCTTGGCTGCGGTCTTGCTGACCATGTCCGCGTCACGGCTGGCGGCGAGCTTCTGTACCTGATCGGAAACCAGCTTGGAAATGCGTCGATACGGTGACCAGAACGCCTCGCGAATGCTGATGGCGTGCTGCACCACCTTGACCACGGTGGCATCCCAGTCGTTGCCGGCGCGGTCGTAGAACAGGCCATGGCGGCCCGCCTGCAGATCACCTTCGCTGCCAGCGGTCACCGCCACCACGATATTCAGCGCCTCCTTACCCCGCACCGGCTCGCCGCGACGCGTGCACGCGCAATAGAGCAGAAAGCAATCGCTGGCCGCCGCCACCTTGGCGTGGGCTTCGACGTTGTCAACCTCCACCACCAACTCGCAGCTCTTGCCGTCGATATACAGAACCCCGGCCTGGAACACGGCCTTCTCGTGACGCGAATAGAACGCCTGGAAGGACACGAAGTTGCGCAGCAGCGTAACCAGGCCATGACGCAGGCGAATCAGCTTGTCCAGTTCGACCAGCCCGTCCGCCGCCTCGGCCACGGTCTTGTCCTCTTCGACCAGCGCCAGCAAACGGGCCTCGGCGCCCTGCTCCACCAGTTCGAGAATACGTCCGCGCTCCAGCACTTCGGCAATCGCCACTTTCGGCGTCTCGGCGCGCCAGGCCAGGTAGTTGCTGCACAGCGCAACCAGGTGCTGCCACTGCTCGCGCGACAGGCTGTCCTGCTCGCCATACACCGGCACCACCACACGCTGGCGAAACTCATCGATGGCACGCTGCCAGGCCGGGTTGAGCCCCTTGTCCAGCGGCAGCTCATCGCCATGCTGCACCACCGCCAGCGGCAGGTCGGCGACCTCGCTGGCATCGGCTAGGGACAGCGCGGCCAGACGCACCAGCTCTTCTTCCTTGGCATTCATCAGGGCGACAGCACGCGGGTCGAACTCGGCCATGGCCACGCGGGTGAAATAGTCGTCGATCTTGGCGCGCACCGCACTCAGCGCCTCGACAGCGGCCACCGTACCCTCGCCGAAAGCATCCAGCCCCTGCTCGGCGGCACGCGCATGCCAGGCATGCAGCTGACGCGCCTGATCGAAGAAGGCGGTGATCTGCTCGGCACCGATGGCCGGCTCACCACTGCGGTCGGTCTGTGCGCCCAGGCAGGCGATGATATCGGCGATGGCGGCCTTGAGTTCGGCATCATCGGTCAGCGTCGCCGGCACCAGGCCATCACCATTAGATTGGTGCGGCGGGAACAGCTTCGCCAGATCGGCGGTATCGGCCGGTGTCAGGCTCTCGGCATCGGGCCGCCCAAGCACCCCCAACAGGCGTTGCGCGGCCAGACGCAGGCGCGCGCCCACAGCATCGTCGGTGAGCGAGGACAGCTGCAGCGGACCGTCATGGAACAGCACGGCGGGGTCGGCCAGGCGCGCCAGCGTCCAATCGACCACATCGAGAATTTCCGGGGCGCGGATACGACCATCATTGTTCAGGTCGATGTATTGCAGCATGCGCCGATCCAGCTCCAGGTTGTTCACCGGGCAAGCCAGGCTGGCCCAGAGTTTCTGGTCCAGGCCGCGCAGAGCAGCGAGATCGGCCGGGGTTTCAAGTTGCACCTGATCGAAGCCGCCGGCACGGAAGAAGCGCCAGCGATGCGCGAGAGCTTGAGTCATCTACAGAAGATCCTTTCTTTTGTGAGGGCGACTGCGCCACGAAGCCAGAGACGATCCGTCGCTGTGTATCGGCGCGTGGATCAGCCAACAGACTCCTACTACCCAGGCGCTGTTCGCCTCAGTGTAACCGAGGCACAGCGCCATGCGCCTACCGCGCCTCGACTGCCATCGGCTGCGCCTCAGGTTGCTTGATCAGCGCATACAGCACGCCGGTGAGCAGGCTGCCGGCGACGATGGCCAGCAGATACAGCAGCGCGTGGTTGATGGCATTGGGGATCAGCAGCACGAACAGACCACCATGCGGCGCCATCAGCTTGCAGCCAAAGTACATCGACAACGCCCCGGTCAGCGCACCACCGGCGATACTCGCCGGGATCACCCGCAGTGGGTCCTTGGCGGCGAAGGGAATCGCCCCCTCGGAGATGAAGCACAATCCCAAAACACCAGCTGCCTTGCCGGCCTGGCGCTCGCTCTGGGCAAACTTGCGCCGCGCCAGCACGGTGGCAATGGCCATGGCGATCGGCGGCACCATACCGCCAGCCATGGTCGCAGCCATCGGCGCGTAGCTGCTCGACGCCAGCAGACCAACCGAGAACGCATAGGCAGCCTTGTTGATCGGCCCGCCCAGGTCAACGCACATCATGCCGCCAAGCAGCGCGCCAAGCAGGATGGCATTGGTGCTGCCCATGCTGTCGAGAAACTGGGTGAGCGACTGCAACACGTCAGCCACGGGGCTGCCGACGATATAGATCATCGCCAGGCCGGTGATCAGGCTGGCCAGCAGCGGGATGATCAGAATCGGTTTGAGCGCTTCCAGACTGTCCGGCAAGCGCACCCAGCGGGCAATCGCCTTGGCCGTATAACCGGCAATGAAACCGGCAGCGATACCGCCAATGAAGCCGGCACCCAGTGAGCTGGCGAGCAATCCACCGATCATCCCCGGCGCCAGCCCAGGACGGTCGGCAATGGAATAGGCGATATAACCGGCCAGCACCGGCACCATCAGCTTGAAGGCGGCATCGCCACCTATCTGCATCAGCGCGGCGGCGAAGGTGCCCTCCTCCTTGAACGCCTCGATGCCGAAAACGAACGACAGCGCGATCAGCAGACCGCCTGCCACCACCATCGGCAGCATGTAGGAAACACCGGTGAGCAGGTGCTTGTAGGGACCGGACTTCTCGCCGCTGCTGGCCGCGGCCTTGCCTTCGGTTGACGCGGCCTCGCTCAGCGGACGCGCCTCGCTCAAGGCCCGCTCCAACGTCTGTTGCGGCTGCTTGAGCGCCACGCCAGTGCCACAGCGATAGACCTTCTTGCCAGCGAAACGGCTGGTATCCACCTCGATATCGGTGGCCAGCAGCACGGCATCGGCGGCGGCGATGGCGGCATCGTCGAGCAGGTTGCGCGCACCGACCGAACCGCGGGTTTCCACCTGCAGGTCGATGCCCATGCGCAGCGCTGCCTGCTGCAACGCCTCGGCGGCCATGAAGGTGTGCGCCACACCGGTGGGGCAGGCGGTCACTGCGACCAGTCGGCGGCGGCCGTTCGCAGCGGGCTCGCTGCTTTCGCCATAGGGCTGAGCACGCTCGGCGGCGTCACGCAGAAAACGCTGTGGGTCGGCCAATGCCTCGGCCGGTGAAGCCTGAAACAGACGCTTGCCGGCAAAACGGGCCAGCGGCAGCTCACCGGTCTTGACCACCAGCACCCAGTCGGCGGCGGCGATCTGCGCTTCGCTCAATGGCGATCCAATCGCGCGCGCGTCATGCACCTCGACACGGGTTTGCCAGCCCAGGCGCTCGGCTGCGGCCTGCAACAAGCGCGAACACAGCACGCTGGTGACCTGGCCATTGGGACAGGCAGTGACGATCAGCAGATTCATGGTGGGTGCCTCTTATTTTTCTAAAGGGTGCAATTGCACGGCCGCTTCGAAACGGGCCAGTTGCTCGCGATCATGGATGCCGAAGCCGATCTGGGTGACCGCCTGCGCGGCCACCGCGGTGGCCAGGCGCAACGTACGCTCGGCCGGCCAGCCCTCGAGCAGGCCGTGCAGGCTGGCCGCCAGCAGCGAGTCGCCGGCACCAACCGTGCTGACAACCTCGACACGCGGTGGTAGGGCGCGCAGGGCAATCTCCGGCCCATACCAGTCGACGCCGTCGGCGCCACGTGACAGCAGCACGTGCTCGACACCCTGCGCACGCAGCGTCTGCACGGCGGCAGACAAGTCGCTGCCGCACACCTCAGCCAGCTCTTCTTCGTTGGGTTTGATCAGCCACGGGGCGACGCCAAGGGCTGCCTGTAGGGCGGCACCACTGCTATCGACCGCCAGCGGCACACCGCTGGCCTTGATCCGCCGCAGCAGACCGGCGAACCACTCAGGCGTCACACCCCGCGGCAGGCTACCGGCGACCACCACAGCGTCATGCCCGGCGAGCAGCGGTTCCAGCTCGGCCTCCAGGCGCTGCAGGTGTTCGGTCTCGACCTGCGGGCCGGGGCCGTTGAGGTCGGTGATACAGCCGTCGGCTTCGGCTAACTTGATATTGCTGCGCGTCTCACCTGGCACACGGACAAACAGATCACGGAAACCACGCTTGTGCATCAGGCTCTCGAACGGTGCGGCATTGGCGCGGCCGAGAAAACCGCCGACGCTCAGGCTGTGGCCAAGGTCGGCCAGCACCTGGGCGACGTTCAGGCCCTTGCCGGCGGCGTGGCTGCGCAGCTCATGGCAGCGGTTGATCGCGCCGGGCTGCAGGCGGTCGAGACGCAGGGTCAGGTCCAGCGCCGGGTTCAGAGTCAGGGTCAGAATTCGAGCCATCAGTGCATCTCCGCCACCAGCGCACGCACGGCGCTGGCACTATCCAGGGTCAGGGCGCGGTCCGCCAGGGTTCGCGCCTGGCGGCTGTCCAATTCGCGCACACGCGCCTTGACCAGAGCAATCGAGCGCGGCGTCACGCTCAGCTCGTCTACGCCCAGGCCAACCAGCAGCGGCACGGCCAGGCGGTCGCTGGCCAGTTCACCGCAGACACCGACCCACTTGCCCTGTGCATGGGCAGCGGTCACGGTCATCTCGATCAGGCGCAGCACGGCCGGGTGCAGGCCATCGGCCTGCGCCGACAGCTGCGGATGGCCGCGGTCGATGGCCAGGCAGTACTGGGTCAGGTCATTGGTGCCGATGCTGAAGAAGTCCACCTCGCGCGCCAGCACCGGTGCCAGCAGCGCCGCCGAGGGCACTTCGATCATGATGCCGATCTGCAGGTCACGCACTTCGATCTCTTCGCGCAGGCGCTGCACCAGGTCACGCGCCGCGCGCCATTCCTCCACCGAACCGACCATGGGGAACATGATCCGCAGCGGACGGCCATCGGCCGAGGCGAGCAAGGCGCGCAGCTGGGTTTCCAGAATCTCCGGGCGCTGCAGGCTCAGGCGAATACCACGCACGCCGAGGAAGGGATTTTCCTCAGCCGGCATAGGCCAATATGGCAACGGTTTATCGCCGCCGACATCCAGCGTGCGCACCACCAGCGGGCGCCCGGCCAACGCATCGAGCACGCGCCGATACTCGCGCTCCTGCGCGGCATGATCCGGCGCCTGGGCATGCTCCATGAACACCAGTTCGGTGCGCAGCAGGCCCACCGCTTCCGCGCCCAGCTCCACCGCATCGGCGGTTTCGCCACTGGCGCCGATATTGGCCGCCACCTCCACGCGCACGCCATCGCGCGTCTGCGCACTGTCAAAACGCGCGGCATGCGCCTGCTCACGGCGTTGCTGTGCGCTCTCACGCTCATGTAGCGCCTGGTCGCGCTCAGCTGCGTCCGGGGCGATGCGCAGCAGGCCGCTGTCGCCATCGAGCAGCAGCGGCGTACCTTGCGCCAACGCCAGCACGCCATCACCGGCACCTACAACCGCGGGAATCCCAAGGGCGCGGGCGATGATCGCGCTGTGTGCGGTGGCGCCACCGCGAGCGGTCAGGATGCCAGCAACGCGCTGGCGGTCGAGGCCAGCCACGTCCGACGGCACCACCTCGGCCATCACCAGAATGTAGGGCTCGCTCGGCTCGCTGGGCAGCTCAACGCCACAGAGGTGTGCCAGCACACGGTTGCCGATATCACGCAGATCAGCCGCACGCTCGGCCAGCAGCGGGTCGTGCAGTGCTTCCTGGCGTTTGGCCGCGGCCTCGACTTCGACCTGCCAGGCTGCTTCGGCGCTCGCCCCCTTGCTCAGGCAGGCTTCGACATCCTCACGCAGCGCCGGATCAGCGAGCATGGCCAGGTGGGCACTGAAGATCTCACGAATGCTCGCCACGCCGGCGCCATCGACCAGCCGCTGAATCTGCGCGGCGACAGCAGCCAGGGCTGAATCCAGTCGCGCGCGCTCCTGATCGACGCCCTGGCCTCGCTCGGCGAAATCAAACACCGGCGGCGTACGCACCAACGCCGGGCCGATGGCGATACCGGGCGAGGCACCGACCGCCTGCAGACGGCTACCGGCAACAGGGGCGAGCGCTGCGACCGGTTCCAGCTGCGCTGCCACCTCGGGCAACGCTTCGCTCAGCGGTTCGACGGCTTCGCCCAGGCCACTTTCCAGGGCGGCCCGAATCGCCGGCAATGCGCTGTCGGCAATCGCTGGTTCGGCGCTGAATTCGAGCATCTGGCCGCGTCGCGCACCCAGCGCCAGCAAACGGCTGAGGCTCTTGGCCGAGACCCCGGCACCCGTGTCACCGAACAAGCGCACGCGAACTTCGCCGGTGAAGCCCTGCACCAGTTCGCTCAGCGCCTTGGCCGGGCGCGCGTGCAGACCGTGGGCATTGAGCAGCGGCACACTGAGGCTGGGCCAGTCCGGCGGCACTTCACCGCCCAGCGCCTCGATCACCTGGCGGCTGTCGCTGGCTTCACTGAACGCAGCAGCACGACCACCAATCAGGACATCGCACAGGCGCTCCAGTGCCTGACGGTGCGCCTCGCCCTGGCTGGCCAGGCAGAACAGGCCGCGTAGCGCCTCACCGCGAAACGTCAGCGGCTGCGCCGAGGTGACGAAGGCCAGGCCAGGCCGCTCGACACTGGCCTCGCTGTGCAGCCACCACAGACCATCGCCCAGCGGCAGCGGCTCACCACGCGCCAGCCCGAGGGCGAAGCCACTGCGAGCACAGCCGGCTTGACGTAACAGACGCGCGCCCTGCCAGAGCAATTCGTCGAAGTCTTCGGCGGGCTGTGCCAGCGCCACCAGTTGCCCGTCCAGTGCCAACGCCTGCGGTGCGCCCTGCAGCAGTTCGAGTATCTGCGCCGGCTCGTGGGCTTCACGCAGCGCCTGGCTCAGATCGCCTTCGCCCAGGGCACGGGTCAGCAGTTGCAGCAGGTGCAGGTGTTCGTCGGATTGCGCGGCAATGGCGATGGCCAGGTAGACCTTCTGGCCGTTGCCCCAGTCCACGCCTGCGGGGAACTGGATCAGGCTGACGCCGGTGCGCAGCACCTGATCGCGGGTCTGCGGCGTGCCATGGGGAATCGCGATGCCCTGGCCGAGATAGGTCGAACCCTGCGCCTCACGTGCCTGTAGGCCTTCGAGGTAAGCCGCAGTAGCCAGGCCGGCACTGGCCAGCGCATCGCCGAGCATGGCCAGGGCTTCGCCCTTGTTCGCCGCCGCTCGGCCCATCTGGATTTGGCTGGCATCGAGTTCGAGCATGGTGGTCTCCGACTTATTGTTTTGGCTAAGACTAGCTGATGAACTGCATTGCTGAAACGTTTCATCAAGCACTGGCACCTTATCCGATAATGGGTAATCCTTGAAGCCCGGTCGTCGTCGAGTCGGTGTAGACTCGCCGCGCTCGCACGCTCGAAATTCTCTCTCTGCATGGTGCTGCGCCCGTGAAACTCAGCGACATTGCCCGCCTGGCTCAGGTCTCCGTGACCACCGCCAGCTACGTGATCAATGGTCAGGCCGAACGTCGGCGCATCAGCCCTGCGACCGTGGCCAAGGTCTTGGCAGTGGTCGAGGAGCATGGTTATCGCCCGGATCAGCAGGCCGCCAGCCTGCGCCGTGGGCAAAGTCGCTGCCTGGGCTTCATCCTGCCGGACCTGGAAAACCCCAGTTATGCGCGCCTGGCCAAGTTGCTCGAACAGAAAGCTCGCGCCGCCGGCTATCAGTTGCTGATTGCCAGTTCCGACGATGACCCGAGCAGCGAGCGGCAGTTGCTCGAACTGTTCCGTTCACGCCGCTGCGAGGCACTGATCGTCGCCAGTTGCCTGCCAGCGGATGACCCGCTGTATCCAGCCATCGTCGCCGCCGGCCTGCCGGTCGTGGCCGTGGACCGCGCGCTGTCGCCCACCCACATTCGCTCGGTGGTCAGCGATGACGAGCAGGCTGGGCGTACCCTGACCGAAAGCCTGCTGACGCCCAAACCCCGGCATATCGCCCTGCTCGGCGCACGTGCCGAGTTGGTCATCAGCCAGGCGCGCGAACGGGGCTTCCATTCGGCACTGCAAGGTTTCGACGGGCGCATCAGCGTCTACCACGGCGAGCTGTTCAGCCGCGCCAGCGGTTACCGGCAGATGCAAGCACTGCAGGAGGAAGTCGGCCCGCCAGATGCACTGCTGACCACCGCCTACGTGCTGCTCGAAGGGGTGTTCGACGCTCTGCGTGAACAGGGCAGCGAGCAATGGCCGGCGGTACGTCTGGCCACCTTCGGCGATACCCAGCTGCTGGATTTTCTGCCGCTGCGGGTCAATGCCATGAGCCAGCAGCACGAACGCATCGCCGAACGCGTGCTGGCCTGGACCCTACGGGCGGTGGAGCACAACGACTACCAGCCCGGTATCGAGGCCATCGGCCGCAGCTTCAAGGCGCGAGCCTAAATATCGGCCCTAGAGACTGAGGCGGGTTGCACCCGCCCTACGCGCCGGGCGGATCACTGACCACCCTGAATCTTCCGCAGCAGCGGCTCGCACTGGCTCGGCTCATCCCCTGCACTGGGCGCCATCAGCGCCAGCAAGCCGGCAGCTGGTGCTACGGCCACCCCCAGCGCAACCATGCCGGCGCCACGCAGTGCCAGCGGCGTAGCCTGCACGCCAGGCGCAGGTTCCTTGAACGTACCGCGCACATACAGCGGCGAGCGCAGGGAAAAGATACGGAAGCCCTTGGTCGACGGCGTAATGGTGAAATCCAGGCGCTCGCTGGCGAAGTTGGCGCTGCCATCGACCTTGATCACCGCATTGTCGGTGTCGATGACGAACAGCCGGGTGCTCATCAACCCCTGCTCGATCCCGAGATCAGCAGCCGCGCAGTGGATCTTCACATCCTCGTCGCCGAACAGCCTGCCCACCAGGTAGTTGCCGACATTCAGCCCGGCGATCTCCATCAACCCACGGCTGACCGCTCCATCGTTGATCAGCATCTTCAACTCGCCATCGGCGCTGCCGAGCAAGGCCGCCACCGAGTTGCCGCGACCGCTGATGCGCGCATCGCCGTTGAGCTCGCCGAAGCTGGTCTGCATCGGCGCGAAGGTCGGGAACAGTTGCTTGAGTTTGAGATCGCGTGCGCGCAGATGCATCTGCCCCTGCAGCGGCGTGGTCGCGCCGTTCAGACGAATCTGTGAGTCAAGCACACCGCCGGCCATGCCAAAACGCAATGGCTCCAGACTCAGCGTGCCGTCATTGAGCACCACATGGGTGTCGAGATCGGTGATCGGCAACTGCTCGCTGTGCACGATGCGCTTGCCGACGAAGCGCACGTCAGCGTCCATCGCACGCCAGCGGTCGGTACGAAACTCGGAAACGGGCAACGCCTTGTTCGCCGGCTGTACGTCCCGCTCACCACGTTCGCGCTTGTCCTCGCTGGAGTCGGCGCCGATCAGCGGTGCCAGGTCACTGAACAGCAGCTGGTTGGAGGTCAGTCGGCCGGACAGTTTCGGCCGCGGCTCGCGGGCCACGAACGTCAGGTCGCCATGGATATCGCTGTCGCCGATCCGGCCATTGAAGCCGAGGTAGCGAAAGGTCGCCCCGTTGGCGTCGTGCAGGTCGGCCTGCAGACGACCATCGGTGCTGTACGGCGGGGTATCCGGCAAGGTCACGCCGGTCAGCGGATACAGCTGACCCAGGCTGGCACCGGACAGGCGCAAACGCAGATCCAGAGCGCCCAGGTTCTGCAGATCGGTCAGGCTGCCGGCCAGCACGATGCGCGTCGCACCAATGCGCAGATCGGCCTGCAGCGGGAACGGTTGCGACGCGTCGTGCAGTGCCAGCAGGCCACCGACCTTGCCATTGCCGGTCAGCGGCTGACCACGGAAGCTGCCCTTGGTCTGCCAGGCGAAGGCGTAATCCTGGGCGCTGACATTGCTCTGCGCCAGACGCTCGGCAGTGCCCTTGCCCACGATATCGGCGAATGGAATCGGCTCCCCCAGCGGTTCGATCACCGACTCCAGACGGGTGTTGCTGACCTTGTCATCCAGCTTCACCTGCCCCTTGTCGAAAACGATGGTGCCGATATCCAGCGTCCAGGGGCTGGGCTGAGCGTTATCGTCCGGCTGTTCCTTGCTCAGGTCGAACACCCAGTTGGCCCGGCCATCGGCCAGGCGCTGCAGATCGGCGACCGGCGCACCAAGTTCGATACTAGGGATATTCACCGTCTTCCATAGAAGCGGTAGCGGAGACAGGCGAAAACGCACGCTATCGAGGCTGACGAAGGTATCGCCCTGCGCCCAATCGGGGTTACCCAGACGCAACTGCTCGGCGGCAAAATGTGGCCAGGGTAGCCAGGCACTCAAGCCTTGCTGGCCGGCCTCACGCTGCCAGACCACGCGCAGGTCGCCCTCGATGGCGAACGGCCGATTCAGAGCCGCAGAAACCTGCTCGTTGATCAACGGCCGCGCCCGGTTCCAGTCGAACAGCACCAGAAACAGCATCAGCGCCGCCACCAACAGCAGAAAAACGGCGAGCAACGCGCCTAACAGTTTGCGTACTTGGCGCACCCAGCGACCTCCTTATTTCACTGCCCGAGTGAAACTCGTCCATGTCCATACGACTGAAAAGATTCGCCAACGCTCCCTTGCTCTGGCAGGAAAGGGGAAAATAGCCGACTCTGAACGCCCACTCGTGAGCTGACCGATGCGCCTGATCGACACCCATACCCACCTCGATTTCCCCGATTTCGACGCCGATCGCGACGAAGTGCTCGCGCGCAGCCGCGCGCTCGGGGTACAGCGCATGGTGGTGCTTGGCGTCTACCAGGCCAACTGGCAGCGGCTGTGGCAGTTGGTCGAGGACAACGAAGGCCTGTACGCCGCATTCGGCCTGCATCCGGTCTATCTGGACGAGCACAGCCCGCAGCATCTACTTGAGCTGCGCGACTGGCTGGGCAAACTGGCTGGGCAGCGCAAGCTGTGCGCTGTGGGTGAGTTCGGCCTGGACTATTACCTGGAGCATCTGGATCGCCAGCGCCAACAGGCACTGTTCGAAGCGCAGCTACAACTGGCCGCCGACTTCGAACTGCCGGCGCTGCTGCACGTACGCCGCGCGCATGCCGCGACCATCGCCACGCTCAAACGCTTTCGTCTGCCGCGCGGCGGCGTCATCCACGCCTTCGCCGGCAGCCATGAGGAAGCCCGCGAATACATCAAGCTGGGTTTTCGCCTCGGCCTTGGCGGCGCCGCCACCTGGCCGCAGGCCAATCGGCTGCGCAAGGTGGTGGCAGCTCTGCCACTGGACGCCATCGTGCTGGAAACCGACGCCCCTGACATGGCGCCGGCCATGTACGCGAATCAGCGCAACAGCCCGGAATACCTGGCTGAAATCTGTGCCGAGCTGGCGGCGCTACGCGGTATGACGGCCGAGGAGCTGGCAGCGGCCAGCAGCCGTAATGCGGATGAAGTGTTCGGCTGGTACTAAAGTCAGGTCGCCTCTGTGGGAGGGGCTTCAGCCGCGACGACTACAAACGCATCGCTGCTGAAGCGCCTCCACAGAGCAGTCAAACCCGGAACGCGCTGATCAGTTGCTTGAGACGCGAAACCAGTTCGCTCAGTTCGCGGCTGGCCTGTTCGGTCTGGCTGGCACCGGCTGCGGTGCGCTCACCCGCATGGTTGATCTCGACGATGTTCTGATCGATATCGTGCGCCACCGCCGTCTGCTGCTCGGCAGCCGCCGCGATCTGCTGATTCTGATCGACGATCATGCCCACCGCGCCAAGGATGTTCTCCAGGGCCGACTGCACCTTGGCCGACTCGCTCACCGTGCCGTCAGCCATCTGGTGGCTGGCGTTCATCGCCTTGACCGCGGCACCGACGCCGCCCTGCAGTTTGCCGATCATCGTCTCGATTTCTTCGGTGGACTGCTGCGTGCGCTTGGCCAGATTACGCACCTCGTCGGCCACCACGGCAAAACCGCGGCCCTGCTCGCCCGCACGCGCCGCCTCGATGGCAGCATTGAGCGCCAGCAGGTTGGTCTGCTCGGCAATGCCCTTGATCACGTCCAGCACCTGACTGATAGCGGCACTGTCGCTGGCCAGCTGATTGATCACCGCCACCGACTGATCGATCTCGCCGGCCAGACGCTGAATCGCGCCGACCTGCGCTTCGACCAGCGCGCGCCCGGTGACCGTCTCCTGATTCACGCTCTGCGCGCTGCCCACCGCCGCGGCGGCACTGCGCGCAACTTCCTGGGCCGTTGCCGACATCTGGTTCATCGCGGTCGCCACCTGCTCGATCTGCGCACGCTGGCTGGCCACCGCCTGGTTGCTCTCGCCCGAGACCAGCTCGACCCGATCCGCCTGGCCGCCGACTTCGCCCACCGTATGCCCGACGCGCTCGATCAGGTCATGGATGCGCACCACGGTCTGGTTGAATACCTGGCCCAGCTCGCCCAGCTCATCGCGGCTCTGCGCATGGAAGTTGACCGTCATATCGCCCGCCGCCACCTTGTCCATCACCTGGCCTAGGTTCTTCAGGGTCGAACGGGTAGACACATAGAAACCGCTGTAGAGGTAGACAATCAGCAGGAACACCACCACCAGCGCCACCACCAACAGCACCATCTGGGCGCGGTTCTCGGTCAGGCGCTCGCTCAACTGACTGTCGAGGAAGGCCAGCAAGCCGTCGTTGAACGCATAGGTCTTGGCCATTTCCTGGCTGACCTGATCGTAGAACTGCGCCCAGGGCGTATCCAGGCTGTCGGCGATGATCACCTGATCCTCGAACAGCACAGCGCTGTCCTTGAGCGTCTGCCGGCTGGCCTCGGCGAGACTGCCCAGGCCGTTCTGAGCGGCGACGTTGCCGGCCAGCGCTTCCTGCAGGTTCAGGCCATATTCGGCATGGAGTTTCTCCAGCAGCAGCAACAGCTCATCGAACTTGGTGCTGGCTGAAGAATTGAGGAAGCCCTGGCCCAGGGAATAAGCACCAATAGCGCGGCCCTGGCTCAGTGTCTCGGTAATCTGCGGGGTGACATTGGTGATCAACTCGGTGATCTGCCGCACCTGACGCTGCGGATCCTGGCTGAGGCCGGCCTGGCTGGCCACCAGCTTGATGAACACCTGGGAAGAGCCGAGCAGCTTCTCGACGATCACCGCCTTGCTTTGCAACGACGTCTCGGCCTCGGCGCTCTTCAGATCAGCCAGCAGTTCGTCGCGTTTGGCGACGAATTCGGCACTCTGCTCGGCATCGTAGGTCACCGGATCGAGACCTTGCAGACCGGCGCTCAGCGACTGCTCCAACTGGTCGATGCGCCCCTCCAGATCCCCCGCCTGACCGGACTGACCGATCATCGAGTTGATCTGCACCAGATCGTTGAGGCTCTCTAGATCGCGGCGCAGCTGCAGGCTGCTGCCCAGCAACTCGAGGCTCTCCAGGGCAGTCTGGGTGCCAACGAACTGTCGATAGGAATCGCGCACCAGGTAGAAGTTGGTGACGAGCATGGGCAGGAAGAATAGAACGCTGATCAGGCTGAACTTCATACCGAAGCTGAGGCGATTCATCAGCGCGATGGCCGGATACAACACGGTCTTCACTAGACGTCTCCAGTTGCCATTATTGTTATTGGTATCACTTGAACGGCCGCAGCGCCTGCTACGGGCTGATAACGGCGTCCTGCGCAGCCCGACCTGTTGCGCGTGGATCGACGCGGTCAATACAGGCAGTAAATGTGACGATAATCACTAAACAGGCTCGGCTACCGCCTCCTTATACCCCTTATCGACAGGCGCCTTTGTAACTTAAGGTTAAACACGCGCAGCGATAGTCGCCCTTCTTGAGAGGTAAGCGTAGTTCGCCATAGGAATGATAGAAGGACGCAGGGCGGGCACAGCCCGCCACGGTGCGTTACAGCAGGCTGCACACAGGCTGTATGGCGCCGCCTGGATAGGGGCTCTAGATGAACAGCACCCAAACCGCGTAACCGGCGTACCAGACCACGGCAGCACGTATCAGCAGTTGCCACAGTTGATCCAGGGTATCGACACCCTCTTCGCCCATCACCGGCGGCGGCATTTCGCCGGCCGCACGCCCGGCCTTGACCACCAATTGCGCGGCGGAAATATCCCAGCTCAGCAGCTCATGCAGCAAGGCGCGGCTGACGGCGACGAAGTTGCCGACCAGGGCGAAACTCGAAGCCAGAACCCGCGCGGGCAGCCAATCGAAGGCATGCCGCAGTTGCACGGCTCGCTCACGCAGAGCTGGCTGCTCGGCATGCTCCGCGCTCAATGCCAGCAAGCGATAAGCCAGCGCAGCCATGGGCCCCAGCAGCAGGTACCAGAAGATCACCGCAAAGAAGCTCTGGTAAGCCTGCCACAGCAAATGCCCCTGAACCTGCTGGAGTAGCTCGGCGCCCTCCTCCGGCGTCAACGCCAGGTCACGTTCGGCCACATGGTAGGCCGCCTGACCGTCACCGCGCCGCCAGGCATCACGAAACGGCCCCAGCGCCGCGAGCAGGTCACCACGCCCCAGGCTGTAGATCAGCACCAGCAGGTGCACGGGCAAGGCCAGCCAGCCGTAAGCCAGCGGCTTGAGGATCAACAACACCAGGCCGAGCAGCAACACCGGCAGCAGCACCAGAAGCGCCAGGCACAACCAGGGGGCTTGCTGCAGGCCACTTTTTTGCAAGCGCTGCAATTGCGCCAGCCAAGGGCCGTCTTGCTGGATGCGCAGGCGCCAGGCGGAAAATTTCTCGACCCACAGCACCAGCAGAATCACCAGAAAACTCATTGCTACCTCTCCTTCAATTCGGCATGCAGGCGCGACCAGTCGAATGCCGGCCCCGGGTCGGTCTTGCGCCCTGGCGCAATATCGCAGTGGCCACGGATACGCTGCGTCGATAACGCCGGGTAGGCGTCCAGCAGTTGCCGCGTCAGTTCTGCCAAGCGGGCGTACTGAGCATCGGTATACGGCAGGTCATCCGTTCCTTCCAGCTCCACACCTAGCGAAAAATCATTACAGTTGTCGCGCCCGTCAAACCAGGACACGCCAGCGTGCCAGGCACGATCCAGACAGGAGACGAACTGCGTCGGCCGGCCATCACGCTCGATGAAGAAATGCGCGGAAACCTGCAGGGATGCAATCTCGGCAAAGAAAGGATGTTCATGCGTGGGCAGCTGATTCTGAAAGAACGCCTGCACCTTGCCAGTGCCGAACTGCCCAGGCGGCAGGCTGATGTTGTGCACCACCAGCAAGGAGATCTCGCCACTGGGGCGAGCGTTGAAATTCGGCGAAGGGCAGTGATGAATGCCCTGAAACCAGCCGGTTGAGGGGTCGAGCTGCATGAAATGCTCCTGAACGAGCCCCCACTCTAGAGCAGGTGGCTACAACGGCCAAGAGCGAGGCCGCAACAGGATGTACAGGAGGGGAAATCTCAGGCTAAAACAAAGAGTGGGAAACGCAGAGCGGTGAGCTTGTAGGAGCCAGCTTGCTGGCGATCATCCGCTCGCCTGACGGGGACCATCGCCAGCAAACCGACTCCTACAGATAGCAGCAGAGCTGCTCTCAGACGTAAATCAGGCGTTCTTCAGTTTGCGCAGGTTACCGATTACCGACTCCAGCGCGCGATCGAACAACAAGGCATCGTCGAGCAGGCGAATGGCGTTACGACGGAACTCCACGGCAAGGGCGTTACGCGTTTTCTCCAGCACCTTCATGCCGGTGCGATTGACGAACACGTACTTGCCAGTCGGCTTGATGATCGCCGCCAGCTTGCAGCGCAGTTTGTGTTCTTCGTCCTCCTGGAACTCGACCCAGCTGCCGACGCGCAGGCTATCTACGTACTGCAGCGCCTCGTCATCGTCCGGCAACACTACATCGGGCTCCTGAGGCCGAGTCTGCCCGGGCGCCAGAAGGATGATTTCCTCGACCACCTCGACCATGGCAGGCGCGTCTTCCACCGCCTCGGCAGCCGGCAACTCCAGCAGCGGCAGCTCGATGTCGGCTTGAGCAGCATCGCTCGTCGCCTCGGAGTCCTGTGGCGTCACCTCAGGTTCCGGCGCAGCACGCTTGAAGCGCTGGAAGGCCTGCACATGCAGCACTTCCAGCTGACTGAAGAATTCACTGGTGGAGAAAGGATCGAAGGCCGCACTGGCCATGCCTTCACGCAGCGCCTTGAGCAAGCCAGGCACCAGCTCCAGCAAACGCAGGCGCGCTTCGGGATCTTCATGTGGCGCGACGCTCCAGACCAGATCATCCATGGTCTGCAGCGCAGCATGCCACTCGTCCGAGTCCACACCATGCTTGAGGCAAGTGAGCATCAGCACCTTGCTCCAGGCTTCCTGCAGAAGACGCACCACCACTTCCGGCAGAGTCTTGCCCAGCAGGCGCTCGTTCAATGCATGTTCGACCTGGCGGCGAGCCAACTCGGCCTTGGCGCTGCCTTCTTCGGCATCGCGGGTGCGTTGTTCGAGCAATTCGCTACGGCGGCGCTCGTCGCCGGTGAACGCCATGAACTCGGCCAGCAGCTCGGAGAAGATCGCCGGATCATCGACGAAGTCGTTGAGCAAACGCTGAACCACCTGCTCGATCTTCTGATACAGACTGTCGCGCTGCGCATCGTCCTGATCGACCCAACCCAACGCCGCGGAGGCGATTTCATTGAGCAGGCGGCGTGCCGGATGGCTGCCACGGCTGAAGAAGGTCTTGTCCAGCACGGCGACCTTGAGCATGGGAATCTGCAGGCGGCCGATCAGTGCCTTGAGCGAATCCGGCAACGTGCGGTCATCGAGAATGAACTCGAACAGCATCGAAACCAGGTTGATCACATCCTCATCGACCTCACCCACCACCCGCGTCTTGCCGCTCTTGCTACTGGCACGCTCGAGCAGTTGTTCGAGTTGCTCGCGAAGGTCGAAATCTTCGGTGTTGACCTGTGCCGGAGCACGCTGCTGCATGTGCGACAGCAGGCGCATCAGATCATTACTGGTGATCGGCAGCGCATCGCTGACCTGGGCACGGCGTGGCATCGCGCTACCGCGCACTTGTGACAACAGATCCTGCAAGGCGCCGAATACTTCCTGCACGCCTTGATCGGCACCCTCGAGCAAGGGCATGCCTTCCTCACCGGCGCTGTGGCCGTAAGAGGACGTTGCAGGGCGCTGCTGACGGCGCGGTTGTGCGGATTTCAGCTCAGGCAGTATGCCTGCGCTGATCAACGCCTGGTTGGCCTCGGCATAGAGAACGTCACAGCCGCCCAACACGTACTTTTCGAACAATTTGAGGATGATCAGCTTGACCTTGATCTCCACGCCCAGACCACTGCAGGCGTCGAGAAAGTATTCGCTGAGCAGGGTCGGGCCGAGCGGGTTGCTCTTGTCATCGAGCTTCTTGCTGATCAGCGCATTGAGACGCGTGGTGAGATGGCCCAGCGCGACCGCGTCACGGCTCAATACCTTGGCCACCATGGCGTCCAGCGCCACGGTTTCTTCCAACTCGTCGTTCTGCACCAGGCTCAGGCTATCGAACGACACTGAGTCCAGAGCAGGCTGAGGCTTGCCGATTTCGTACTGATTGAGGCTGGCGAAGGACTCGAACACCTTCTGCAGGAAGCCACGCTCGATATTCTTGCGCTTCAGGCGCAGGTCGCGCATGGCCTCGAAGAAGGCGTTCTGTTCGGCATTGCTGGTCGCCCGATCCGCCATCTCGAAGAGGGTATCGTCGGCGTTGTCGAACAGGCTCTGCAGGTTCTGCTTGAGCTGTTGCGCCGCTTTGTCACGCACCTGAATCAGCGCCACGGGCAGTCTTCCTACCGGCGAAGTTGGCGATTGCTCTGCGGTGGCCTTGTTCAGGTGCACCACATTCGCGTCGGTCTTCATTCTAGTCTCCCGCAGACTGCCCGAACCCGAGCTTCCTGGTCTGCACAGCGTCAACCGAGCGTCGTCCGTAACGTCAAAGGCCTGGCGTCAATAA
>Ga0070752_1000736_pt1 | contig 25281 bp, 24 predicted proteins | sample VirMetDEL_Aug_30_FD_77440 | JGI IMG/M metagenome (GOLD analysis project Ga0070752, IMG submission 77440) | Aqueous microbial communities from the Delaware River and Bay under freshwater to marine salinity gradient to study organic matter... | ecosystem: Environmental > Aquatic > Marine > Coastal...
CATGATAGTTCCTTGATAAGTCGGGTTAGGCCTCCACGTATCCCAGCTTCCAACCCTCGAACTTGTCGAAAGGCACCCAGGAAACCGTGTCGATACGTGTGTGGGTTTAAGCTTTCGGGCACGGATGCCCGTAAAGCGGCGCGTTTTATACCACACAAAGCCGGCGCAGGCTACAAGCGCTGGCAAAGAACGCTGTAGCGCCCCACGCCCTTTGGGGCTGGCGCGGCGAAGCTGTTAATATAGCGCCCTTTCCGTTCGTGCCCGAGAGCTTCATATGACCGTCACCATCAAATCCGCCGAAGAAATCGAGAAAATGCGCGTCGCCGGCCGCCTGGCTGCCGAAGTGCTGGAGATGATCGGTGAACACGTCAAGCCAGGCGTCACCACTGAGGAAATCGACCGCATCTGCCACGACTACATCGTCAACGTGCAGCAGGCCGTTCCAGCCCCGCTCAACTACAAGGGCTTTCCCAAGTCGATTTGCACCTCGATCAACCACGTGGTCTGCCACGGCATCCCCAACGACAAGCCCCTGAAAGACGGCGACGTGCTGAACATCGACGTCACCGTGATCAAGGACGGCTACCACGGCGACACCAGCAAGATGTTCATGGTGGGCAAGGTCGCCGAGTGGGCCGAGCGCCTGGCCAAGATCACCCAGGAATGCATGTATAAAGGCATCGAACTGGTCAAGCCCGGCACGCGCCTGGGCGACATCGGCGAAGTGATCCAGAAGCACGCGGAAAAGAACGGTTTTTCCGTGGTCCGCGAATACTGTGGTCATGGCATTGGCGCGGTATTCCATGAGGAGCCGCAGGTGCTGCACTACGGCAAGGCCGGCACCGGCATGGAGCTCAAGGAAGGCATGACCTTCACCATCGAGCCGATGATCAACCAGGGCCGCCCGGAAACCCGCCTGCTCGGCGACGGCTGGACCGCCATCACCAAGGACCGCAAGCTCTCCGCACAATGGGAGCACACCGTGCTGGTCACCGCTGACGGCTACGAGATCCTGACCCTGCGCAGCGACGACACCCTGCCGCGCACCTCGTCCGGCCAGTAATTCGCCGTTTCAGCCCATGGTGCGCGCCGCGCACCTTACGACCTATATAAGGAAGGCGACTGCATGCCGCAGATGGACCCCGAACTGTTTGACCGCGGTCAGTTCCAGGCCGAGCTGGCGTTGAAATCCAGCCCCATCGCCGCATTCAAGAAAGCCATCCGCAGGGCACATGAGGTACTGGACGCGCGCTTTCGCGACGGCCGCGACATTCGCCGCCTGGTCGAAGATCGCGCTTGGCTCGTCGATCAGATCCTGCAGGAAGCCTGGAAGCGCTTCACCTGGAGCGAGGACGCCGAAATCGCCCTGCTCGCGGTCGGCGGTTACGGTCGCGGCGAGCTGCACCCCTACTCGGATATCGATCTGCTGATCCTGCTGGGCAGCGACGATCACGAGATTTTCCGCGAGCCGATCGAAGGCTTCCTCACCCTGCTGTGGGACATCGGCCTGGAAGTCGGTCAGAGCGTGCGCTCGGTCGAGGAATGCGCCGAGGAAGCACGCGCCGACCTGACGGTGATCACCAACCTGATGGAAAGTCGCACCATCGCCGGCCCCGAACACCTGCGCCAGCGCATGCAGCAGGTGACCAGCACCGATGCCATGTGGCCGAGCAAGCACTTCTATCTGGCCAAGCGCGAAGAGCGCAAGGCACGCCACGGCAAGTACAACGATACCGAGTACAACCTCGAACCCAACGTCAAAGGCTCGCCCGGTGGCCTGCGCGACATCCAGACCGTGCTCTGGGTCGCGCGCCGTCAGTTCGGCACGCTTAATCTGCAGGCGCTGGTCAGCCACGGCTTCTTGCTGGAAAGCGAATACGCCCTGCTCTCCTCCAGCCAGGAATTTCTGTGGAAGGTGCGCTACGCCCTGCACATGTTCGCCGGGCGCGCCGAGGACCGCCTGCTGTTCGACCACCAGGCCGGAATCGCCGCGCTGTTCGGCTATCAGGACGGTGACGGCAAGCGCAGCATCGAGCACTTCATGCAGAAGTACTACCGGGTGGTGATGGGCATTTCCGAGCTGTCGGACCTGATCAACCAGCACTTCGAGGAAGTCATCCTGCGCGCCGGCGAACGCGGTCCGGCCACGCCACTGAACAGTCGCTTCCAGGTGCGCGACCGCTACATCGAAGTCACTCACCCCAACGTCTTCAAACGCACCCCCTTCGCCATCATTGAGATCTTCGTGCTGATGGCGCAGCATCCGGAAATCAAGGGTGTGCGTGCCGACAGCATTCGCCTGCTGCGCGACAGCCGCCACCTGATCGACGACGATTTCCGCAAGGACATCCGCAACACCAGCCTGTTCATCGAGCTGTTCAAGTGCAAGGAAGGTATTCACCGCAACCTGCGCCGGATGAACCGCTACGGCATCCTCGGCCGCTATCTGCCGGAATTCGGCCATATCGTCGGGCAGATGCAGCACGACCTGTTCCACATCTACACGGTCGACGCGCACACGCTCAACCTGATCAAGCACCTGCGCAAGTTCCGCTGGCCGGAGCTGGCGGAGAAATTCCCGCTGGCCAGCAAGCTGATCGAAAGACTGCCCAAGCCAGAGCTGATCTACCTCGCCGGTCTTTACCATGACATTGGCAAGGGCCGTGGCGGCGATCACTCGGAACTGGGCGCAGTGGACGCCGAAGCCTTCGCGCGCCGTCATCATCTGCCAGCGTGGGACAGCGCCCTGATCGTCTGGCTGGTGCAGCACCACCTGGTGATGTCCACCACCGCGCAGCGCAAGGACCTGTCCGACCCGCAGGTGATCCACGACTTCGCCCAGTTCGTCGGCGACCAGACCCACCTGGACTACCTCTACGTGCTGACCGTGGCCGACATCAATGCCACCAACCCCAGCCTGTGGAACTCCTGGCGCGCCAGCCTGCTGCGCCAGCTCTACACCGAGACCAAGCGCGCCCTGCGCCGCGGCCTGGAAAACCCGCTGGACCGTGAAGAGCAGATTCGCCAGACGCAAAGCGCGGCCCTGGACACTCTGGTACGTGGCGGCACCGACCCGGACGACGCCGAGCAACTGTGGAGCCAGCTCGGCGACGACTACTTTCTGCGCCACACCGCCAGTGACGTGGCCTGGCACACCGATGCCATTCTCCAGCACCCGGGCGATGGCGGCCCGCTGGTATTGATGAAGGAAACCACCCAACGCGAGTTCGAGGGCGGCACGCAGATCTTCATCTACGCGCCGGACCAGCATGACTTCTTCGCCGTGACCGTAGCCGCGATGAGCCAGCTCAACCTCAACATTCACGATGCGCGGATCATCACCTCCACCAGCCAGTTCACCCTCGATACCTATGTGGTGCTGGATGCCGACGGCGGTTCGATTGGCAACAACCCGGCGCGCATCCAACAGATTCGCGAAGGCCTGATCGAAGCCCTGAAGAACCCGGACGACTACCCGACCATCATCCAGCGCCGGGTACCGCGCCAGCTCAAGCACTTCGCCTTCGCCCCGCAGGTGACCATTCACAACGACGCGCAACGCCCGGTGACCATACTCGAGCTGACCGCACCGGACCGCCCCGGCCTGCTGGCACGTATCGGGCGCATCTTCCTCGAATACGACCTGTCACTGCAGAACGCCAAGATCGCCACGCTGGGCGAACGCGTCGAGGACGTGTTCTTCGTCACCGATGCCAACAACCAGCCGCTGTCCGACCCCGAGTTCTGCGCGCGCCTGCAGGAAGCGATCATCACCAAGCTCTCGGAGCCCAGCACACCCAGCCCGGCGCAGATCACCTTCTGAGCCGTGGATGCGCTGGCGGCGCATCCACGGCCGGGCTCAGATCCTGAAGCTGTCCACCAGTTGCTTGAGGCGCCCGACCTGCTGATCCAGCTCGGTACAGGCGCTGAGACTGGCCTGCAGGTTGCGCACGCCATCCTGGTTCAGCGTGTTGATCTCGGTGATGTCCATGTTCAGGCTCTCGATCACCGAGGTCTGCTCCTCGGTGGCCGTCGCCACTGACTGGTTCATGCCGTCGATCTCGCCGATACGATGGGTCACGCCGCGCAGGTTTTCCCCAGCCTGACCGCCGATGCGCACGCTGTCATCACTGAAGCGGCGGCTCTCGGCCATGGTCGCCACGGCGTCGCGGGCGCCAGTCTGCAACTGCTCGATCATCTGCTGAATCTCCAGCGCCGAACTCTGCGTCCGCTGCGCCAGGTTACGCACCTCATCGGCCACCACGGCGAAACCGCGCCCGGCCTCACCGGCACGCGCCGCTTCGATGGCAGCATTGAGTGCCAGCAGATTGGTCTGCTCGGAAATGCCCTTGATCACATCGAGAATCTGACCGATGCCGTTGCTCTTCTCGCTGAGCAGTTCGATGTGCCGACCGGAAGCCTGGATCTTCTCCGACAGCTCGCCCATTGAGCTCAGCGTGCGCTCCACCATGCCCTGACCTTCCTCGGCATCATGGCGCGCATCACTGGCCTGCACCGATGCATCGGCAGCATTGCGCGCGATTTCCTGGGCAGCTGCGCCCAGCTCGTTGATCGCCGCCGCGACGCTGTCGGTGCGTGCGGCCTGCTCGCTGGAGTTGCCCATGGACGCGTTGGAGGCCTGCACCACGGTGCTCACCCGCGCATGCACCTCACGGGTCGCCGAGGCCACTTCGCGGATGGATTCGTGAATACGCTCGACGAAGCGGTTGAAGGCTCCGGCCAGCTCACCGAACTCGTCACCGGAAGCGATCGTCAGGCGCTGGGTCAGATCCCCTTCGCCGTCGGCGATACCGCCCATGGCGTGGCTCATCACGTGCAACGGACGCAGCAGGATGCGGATCAGCGCGCCCAGCAGGATCAGGATGGCGACCACGCCGATGACCGTGACCATCAGCGCGGAAACGCGAAACTCGCTGAGCGCGGCGAAGGCCTTGCCCTCGTCGACGGACAGGCCGACGTACCAGCGCACGCCTGCCAGCCCCTGTACCGGCAGGAAGGTCACCAGCCGGGCACTGCCATCGCTGGCCGACGCCCCCTGCAAGCCCGGCTGCAGTCGCGGCGCACCGCCAGGGAACGCCTGCGCCAGGGTCTTGAGCACCAGGCCCTTGTCCGGATGCACCAGCACCGTGCCCTGCTCGTCGACCAGAAAGGCATAGCCCATCCCGCCAAGATCGAAGGAATTGAGGATGTCGTCGATCGTCTGCAGTTTCAGGTCGCCGCCGACCACACCTTGCAAGGCGCCACCAGCGCTGACCGGACGGGTGATGGTGATCAGCAGACCGTCACGCGGATCGGCCGCCAGATAAGGCGCGGTCAGCCCCGGGCCACTGCTGCCCAGCGCACTCTTGTACCAGGGGCGCTGACGCGGATCGTAACCCGCCGGCAGCTCACTGGCCGGGAACTGGGTGTAAGTGCCGTCCGCCTGACCGAAATAGGCATAGAGGAAGGCCGAGGCAATGCTGCGGTGCTGCAGGTTGCGGCGCAGCGAATCGGAGGAGCTGTCGTCCTGTATCGATTCGGCGAGGTTGTCCAGCAATTGCATGCGCCCATCGAGCCAGTGCTGGATGTTGCCGGTCGACACCAGGCCGACGTCATTGAGGTAGTTCGACAGGTTGTCGCGGATCGCGTTGCGCTGCAGGTAATCGTTGTACAACGCAAACGCCGCGAAGGCTGCGACGACCACCAGGGAAGCAGCCAGCATGATCTTGTGATTGAACTTGAGAGTACGCATGGAGAGAGCTCGCCAGAGAGGGTTAAGCGGATAGCGCGAAAATTATCGGCTGGGCATCCGCCGCCTTGAGCCGCAACGGCATCGGTTTGGCGACCTAAACGGATGGAAAACGGACGGACGAAGGGAATTTCCCAGAAAGGCCTGCCGTGCTAGTGTCGCCAGCTTTGTCGCCGCCTCACAAAGGACCCGTCGGATCATCATGAACCACGCCCTCGCCCAGCTGCAGCCCTACCCGTTCGAAAAGCTCCGCGCCCTGCTCGCCGGCGTGCAACCTGCCGCCGACCGTTCGCCGATCGCCCTGTCGATCGGTGAACCCAAGCACCGTTCGCCGGACTTCGTCGGCCAGGCACTGACCGCCAACCTGGACAAACTGGCGGTGTATCCGACCACCCTGGGCCTGCCAGAACTGCGCCAGAGCATTGCCAGCTGGTGCGAGCGCCGCTTCGGCGTGCCAGCCGGCTGGCTGGATGCCGCACGCCACGTACTGCCGGTCAATGGCACGCGCGAAGCGCTGTTCGCCTTCACCCAGGCCGTGGTCGACCGCGATGCCCAGGGCCTGGTGGTCAGCCCCAACCCGTTCTATCAGATCTACGAGGGCGCAGCCTTTCTCGCCGGCGCGCAGCCGCACTACCTGGCGTGCCTGGAAGACCATGGTTTCAACCCGGACTTCGATGCGGTGCCGACAGAGGTCTGGCAGCGCTGCCAGATTCTGTTCCTCTGCTCGCCAGGCAACCCCACCGGCGCACTGATCCCGCTCGAAACACTGAAGAAGCTGATCGCCCTGGCCGACGAGCATGACTTCGTCATCGCCGCCGACGAGTGCTACAGCGAGCTGTACTTCGACGAAGACGCCCCGCCGCCGGGCCTGCTCAGCGCCTGTGCCGAGCTGGGCCGCAGCGATTTCGCCCGCTGCGTGGTGTTCCACAGCCTGTCCAAGCGTTCCAACCTGCCTGGCCTGCGCTCGGGCTTCGTCGCTGGCGACGCCGAAATCCTCAAGCACTTCTTGCTCTATCGCACCTACCACGGCTGCGCCATGCCGGTGCAAACCCAGCTGGCCAGCGTGGCCGCCTGGAACGACGAAGCGCACGTGCGCGCCAACCGTGACCTCTATCGTGAGAAGTTCGATGCCGTGCTTGAGATCCTCGCCCCGATGATGGACGTGCAGCGCCCCGATGGCGGCTTCTACCTGTGGGCCCGCACGCCGGGCGACGATGCGCAGTTCACGCGCGCGCTGTTCGCTGCCGAGCACGTCACCGTGGTGCCCGGCTCGTACCTGTCGCGCGACGTGAACGGCGTCAATCCGGGTGCCGGGCGCGTACGCATGGCGCTGGTTGCGCCGCTGGCCGAGTGCATCGAGGCCGCCGAGCGCATCGCTCGCTTCATTCGCGGCGCCTGAGGGCTTCAACCGTCGCGGCTGAAGCCCTTGCACAGGGGTTCTAGCCGCGAACGCGTGCCTATGGGCTACGCGTTTCTAGCGAATCAACTCCTGTTCAGGCGCGCTTCGGCGATATCCAGATCACGCAGGATTTCGCTCAGCATATCGTCGTCCAGCTCGTTGTCCTTGCGCATGCGATACAGCTCCAGGCGCTGAGTGCGCAGCGCCTGGAGACGCAAGCGATACTCCAGGCGGTCGACCTCACGCTGCTGCTCACGCGCTTCGTCACCCCCACGGGCACGCTCCAGCAGGTCGCGGTATTCGCTCATCAACCGCGCCTTCACCTCCACCGAGGTGATCGCACCCTCGGCATCGGCCGCGCGCTCATCCTCGGACTCCAGGTAGCGAATCGCCGACTCCAGCATCAACGCGCGATGGCGATTGAGTTCGCGCTCACGCAGGGCGGCGTTGTCCTGCGGCAGTCGCGGCAGGATCCGTGGCAAGGCCACGCTGGCCACCAGCAATGACAGCAGGATCACCCCGGCAGCGAGCAGAATCAGCAGGTCGCGCTGCGGAAACGCCTGGCCACTGTTGAGCAGCAACGGCAGCGACATCACGCCGGCCAACGTCACCGCACCACGCACACCGCCCAGGGTCAGCACCGCACTCAGGGCGATACGCGACTGCCCGGAAAAACGCGTCGGCTCCCCACGCAGGCGCCGCAGCGCACCTGAGACCCGCCAGTAGCTGTAGACCCAGACGAAACGCAGCAACATGAGCACCGCATAGACAGCCAGCACCATGCCCGCCGCGTCCAGCGCAAACGACCAGGGCGCCGCGTGTTCGCCCACTGCAGCGGCGAGGATGTCGGGCAACTGCAGGCCCAGCAGCAGGAAGATCAGACCGTTGAAGGTGAACTCCAGCAAGGTCCAGACACTGCGGTTGAGCAGGCGCGTGGAGGTCTGCCTGGGCAGCAGATCGAGGCGGCTCTGCATCATCCCCGCCGCGACCGCCGACAGAATGCCGGACAACCCCAGGTGCTCGGCGGCCACATAGGCGGCGAACGGCAGCAGCAGAAGCAGCAGTACGTGCGGCGCCGGGTCCTCCCAACTGCGGGCGATCATCCAGGCGCGCAAACGTCCCAGCATGAAGCTGAGGGCGACACCGATGGCCAGACCGCCAAAGGCCACCAGGACGAACTGCAGGCTGGCATCGGTGATCGAGAACACGCCGGTCAGGGTCGCCGCCACCGCGAACTTGAACGCCACCAGGCCGGAGGCATCGTTCATCAACGCCTCGCCCTGCAGCAGGTTGTTCAAGGTGCTCGGCAAGCGCCCGTGGGTGATCGCCGAAACCGCCACGGCATCGGTCGGCGACAACACCGCAGCCAGGGCGAAACAGGCCGCCAACGGCACCTGCGGCAGCAGCCAGTGGATGAAATGCCCCGCCCCGAGAATGGTGAAGAACACCAGGGCGAAGGCGAGCAACAGGATCGGTGTACGCAACTGGCGAAACTGCCCCTTGGGCATGCGCCAACCGTCGACGAACAGCAGCGGCGGAATGAACAGCAGCAGAAACAACTCGGGATCGAGCCGAACATGCAGGCCCAGTGCGGGAATCGCCAGCAGCGCGCCGATCAGAATCTGCAGCAGCGGCAATGGCAGGGGAATGAACTGGGCAGTAATACGGGTGCCACTGACCACCAGCAACATGATCAGAATGGTGTAGAGCAATTGCATGGCGCGAAACCGGCGGGAACGAGCGGGAGGCTGCGATTCTAGCGCCGTAACACATCGCAGCGACAGCCACCGCCCAGCCGCGACATGACGTGGCATAATGGCCCGCCGTATTTCCCGGACCTTCCGGTACGCCACTCATCAGAGGAAGATCAATGAGTTACGTCCTGTATGGCATCAAGGCCTGCGACACCATGAAAAAGGCCAGAACCTGGCTCGATGAACACCAGGTCGACTATGCCTTTCACGACTACAAAAGCGTCGGAATCGACCGGGCAAATCTGGAAAAGTGGTGCAACGAGCATGGCTGGCAGACTGTCCTGAACCGCGCTGGCACCACCTTCCGCAAACTCGATGACGCGCAGAAAGCCGACCTCGACCAGGCCAAGGCCATCGAACTGATGCTGGCTCAGCCGTCGATGATCAAGCGCCCGGTACTCGACCTGGGCGACAAGACCCTGGTCGGCTTCAAGCCGGATAACTACCAAGCCGCGCTGGCCTGATCAATCTCACCCGATTTCGTTGCAAGGAACCCATCTAATGAGCACCTCCCTTTACAGCATCGCCTTTGGTGTTGGCACCCAGAACCGCCAGGGCAACTGGCTGGAAGTCTTCTACGCTCATCCGCTGCTCAATCCGGCCAGCGAGCTGGTCGCCAAGGCCGCCGAGAAACTCGGCTACCAGGGCGGCAACCAGGCCATCGCGTTCACCAGCGCACAGGCCGCTGACCTGGCCGAAGCCCTGAAAGGCGTGGATGCCGCGCAAGCAGCGCTGCTGACCCGCCTGGCCGAAAGCCACAATCCGCTGGTCGCCACCTTCCTGGCCGAAGATGCCGCGCTGACCAGCACCCCGGAGGCCTACCTCAAGCTACACCTGCTGTCGCATCGCCTGGTCAAGCCGCACGGCCTGAACCTGGCCGGTATCTTCCCGCTGCTGCCGAACGTGGCCTGGACCAGCCAGGGCGCCGTCGACCTCGCCGAGCTGGCCGAGCGCCAGCTCGAAGCGCGCCTCAAGGGCGAGCTGCTGGAAGTGTTCTCGGTGGACAAGTTCCCGAAAATGACCGACTACGTGGTACCGACTGGCGTGCGTATCGCCGACAGCGCGCGCGTGCGCCTGGGCGCCTACATCGGTGAAGGCACCACCGTGATGCATGAAGGCTTCGTCAACTTCAACGCCGGCACCGAAGGCCCGGGCATGATCGAAGGCCGCGTTTCGGCTGGCGTATTCGTCGGCAAGGGTTCGGACCTGGGCGGCGGCTGCTCGACCATGGGTACTCTGTCCGGCGGCGGCAACATGGTCATCAGCGTCGGCGAAGGCTGCCTGATCGGCGCCAACGCCGGCATCGGCATCCCGCTGGGTGACCGCAACACCGTCGAAGCCGGCCTGTACATCACCGCCGGCACCAAGGTGAACCTGCTCGACGAGGGCAACGCCCTGGTCAAGGTGGTCAAGGCGCGTGAGCTGGCTGGCCAGCCGGACCTGCTGTTCCGTCGCAACTCGCTGACCGGCGCCGTGGAGTGCAAGACCCACAAGTCGGCCATCGAGCTGAACGAAGCCCTGCACGCCCACAACTGAAAAGTTGGTTTAACGCTGCTGCGCTAGCCCATACCGCGTTGCAATAAGGCTCGGATCGGTCATTCAGATCAGTAAAGTCGCCCGCGACTCCGACCGTTCCGAGCCTTATCGCGCCTTGTCTGGCCGTCGCGCGCAACACGTTAAACCCAACTTTTAACCGCCAGATGATCTCTGGAAGCATCCATGTCACTGATTTCCCCCTGGCGCGCCGACTTCCCCGGCATTCTCGCCCTCGAAGCCGAAGGCCAGACCTACCTGGACAGCGCCGCCACCGCGCAGAAACCGCAGACGGTGCTGGACGCCCTGCTCGCCTACCTGGCCAGCGGCGTGGCCAACGTGCACCGTGCCCAGCACTTGCCGGGTGAGCGTGCCACCCGCGCCTTCGAGGCGACACGCGGCAAGGCCGCGCAGTGGCTGAATGCAGCCAGCGCCGAGGAGATCATCTTCACCCGCGGCACCACCGAATCACTGAACCTGCTGGCCTACGGCCTGGAGCACCTGCTGCAGCCCGGCGAGCAGATCGTCATCAGCGCGCTGGAACACCACGCCAACCTCCTGCCCTGGCAGCAACTGGCCAAACGTCGCGGCCTGGAGCTGCTGGTACTGCCGCTGGATGACACCGGCAGCGTCGACCTGCAGCAGGCCGCTCGGTTGATCGGCCCGCGCACCCGCCTGCTGGCGGTCTCGCAGTTGTCCAATGTGCTTGGCCGCTGGCAGCCGCTGGACCAACTGCTGGCGCTGGCTCGCAGCCACGGCGCCATCAGCGTTGTCGACGGGGCACAGGGCGCGGTGCATGGCCGCCCTGACATGCAGACACTGGGCTGTGACTTCTATGTGTGTTCCTCGCACAAGCTCTATGGCCCGGACGGCGTCGGCCTGCTCTACGGTCGTCGCGAGCAGCTGAACAAGCTACGGCACTGGCAGTTCGGCGGCGAGATGGTGCTCGATGCCGACTATCAGGTCGCCCGTTTCCGTTCTGCTCCACTGGGTTTCGAGGCCGGCACACCGGCGGTGTCCTCGGTCATCGCCCTGGGCGCTGCGCTGGATTGGCTGAGCGGCCTGGATCACGCAGCCGCGGCCCGCCACGAAGCGGCCCTGCACGCCGAGCTGTTGGCCGGTTTGCAGGCCCGTGACGGTGTTCGCCTGCTGGGTCAGCCTCGCCTGGCGCTGGCCAGTTTTTGTGTCGATGGCGTGCATAACGCCGATCTGGCCCACCTGCTCAGCGAGCAGGGTATCGCCGTGCGCGCCGGGCATCACTGCGCCATGCCCCTGATGAAAGGGCTCGGCCTGAGCGGTGCAATTCGTGCCTCGCTGGGCCTGTACAACAACGGCGAGGACTTGCAGCGATTCTTCAGCGCCCTGGACAACGCCCTGGAGCTGCTGCGATGAACCGCCACCAACGGTATTCCGTAGGAGCGGCTGGGCGGCATTCCGCTTCAGCCGCGAAAGGACGCGTACAACCCTTCGCGGCTGAAGCCGCTCCTACGCGCTGCGAGAGCCTCTTGCCATGAACCTGTCAGTCGCCGCTCAAAAGGCACTGGAAGCATTCACCGCCTGCCCCGGCTGGGAGCAGCGCGCGCGCCTGCTGATGCAATGGGGTGAACGCCTGCAGCCGCTGAGCGATGCCGAGCGGACCGATGAACACCGCGTACATGGCTGCGAGAGCCTGGTCTGGCTGGTCGCCGAACGCCGTGGCGAGCACCTGCACTTTCGCGCCAGCAGCGATGCCCGCCTGCTACGCGGTTTGCTGGCCGTACTGCTGGCTCGGGTGGAGGGCCTGAGCGATGAACAGCTGGCCTCGCTCGACCTGGCCGACTGGTTCGCTCAGCTTGGCCTGCAACGTCAGCTTTCCCCCTCTCGCAGCAACGGCCTGAATGCGGTGTTGCAGCGAATGAGAACGCAAACACGGGAAAACTAGACGCGCGCCCTGCTCGATCGACAGCACTGGGTTATATTCCCGCCCCCAAAAACTCATGGAGCGAGTCATGCCTGCAGCTATGCGCATCGGGCTAAGTGCCCTGGTATCTCTGATCGTGCTGTACTTCAGCCCACAGCTGCTTCCCCACCTCCTGGTCCTGCTTCCAGAGAGCGTCGCCGCAGCGCTGCCGATAGAGCCTTTTATTCTCAACCTGCTGCTATCGAGCCTGCTGAGCGGCGTCTGCCTGGCACTACTTGCGAGCAATCGCCGTCTGGCCACCGCCGGGTTGGTCGCGCTTGGTTTGCTGGGAATCTACGCTGTCGGCTTCTACAGCAATCTTTGCAGCGTGGAAGAAGTGCAGCGAATTCACGCCGAAATGGAGGCCATGCCCATGTACAACCTGGGACGCCCCGCAGATGCCGAGCCAATCCCCATCGACTCGATTTCCAGCTTGAGCTACGCCTGCATCCTGCCGGAGGAGCGCCGTGACAACCTGTTCACCATGACGTGGGATTTCCTCCTCAGGCTGGCCGCGATGTTCGCGGGCACACTGCTGGTACCGCGCCGACGCTCGCAGGCGGAACCTCTCGCCCAGTGAACCGACGCCTCGAGCGGGCTCAGCCCCGCTCGCGCACCGTCAGCCCCCGCAGGAAATTGCGCAGAATCTGGTCACCACACTCCCGATAATGCTTGTGGCCCGGCGCACGGAACAGAGCGCTCAGCTCGGTCTTGGTCATCGGCAGATCGGCCGATTGCAGAATCCCCTGGATATCCTCATCACGCAGCTGAAAAGCCACCCGTAGCTTCTTCAGGATGAGGTTGTTGCTCAGGCGCTTTTCCACCGGCACGCGCGGTCGACTGTCGTCCTTGCCGCGCTTGTGAAACACCAGCCCTTCGAGCACATGAGCCAGCAATACATCGTTGCACGGACGATAACCGGCCTCGTCCTCGCGCAGCAGGCAGGCGGAAATCAAGCCTGGCTCGACGGAGTAATCCGCAAGCTGGCAGAACGCCTCAAGCGTGCTATCACTGACATCCAGCAGATAGCGCAGGCTGCGCAGCACATCGTTATTAAGCATGCAGATAACTCTAGGTAGAAGTAGGTCGGCAAGTGTCGCTCAATCCGGCGCGACGTGCGCAGAAATGCTCGGCATCCAGTCATCGGCATTGCCCGTATTCAGGGCCTGCTGCAGACGCTGCAGGTCACCCCGCTCGGCGAACGTGCGAAGGCCGGCATTGAACAGGCGCAGCAGATTGGCGGCCTTGGCATCGTCCTTGCGAAATAGCAGACGCAGCGGCTCGGTGTTGAGCTGACGCGGATGGTGGGTGATGTTGCCGCCATCTTTGGGAAACAGCCGGCGCAGCATGGCGTAGCCTACCGCCCGGTCCTGAGGATGCAGGTCGACACGCCTCAGTTCAAGCAGGCGAAAGCTGGTGTCTTCCTTGCCGTTCTGCTGCACGCTCAAGCGGCCCGCCTGCAGTGCTTCGTCGAATGCCGGGCCGTAGGAATATCCCAGCGTGGTGCCGATGCGATATTTCGGCAGGTCCTCGACCCTGGCCCAGTCGAACGCCTGGTCGCGACGATGGAACAGGACAATCTCGCCGCGTACCAGCGCATCGCTACAGATACCGTAGTTGAGCCGACTGGGCGCGCAGCTATAGGGCATGATCGCGTGCAACTGACCCTGTTGCAGCATCAGCACGTTGCGGTCCCAGGGATGGAAGACGTACTCGACCTGATAGCCAGCCTCGGCAAACACCGCGCTGATCAATCGCGCCAAAGCGCCACCGTCGCGGCGCTTCTGGTCGACGTAAGGTGCCCAGTCACCGGTGCCGATACGCAGCTTTTTCGGCTCGGCCTGAACGGCGCCCAGGGCTAGCAGCCACAGGGGCAGCGTCAGAGAGGCGAGCATCCGTGCCCAGCGTCTTCCTGGCGAGACGCAAACAAACAGGTACGACACAAATCACCTCGGATACGGATCATCTTCGACGCTTCCCTGTCCGTTACTGCACTCTCTCCCTTTGCCCCAACAGGGTCAAACGCACCGTTCAGCGGCGCTGCTCAACTCTTCGCCTGGCGCTCCGCCGGGCGCCGAGCACCGGCCACCAACTTGTCCACCAGCCTGGCCGCGGCGGCCATACCGAAACTGGCGGTGACCATCATCACCGCCCCGAAACCACCGGCGCAGTCGAGGCGCACGCCTTCACCGACGAAACCCTTGGCCTGGCACACCGTGCCATCGGGCTTGGGATAGCGCAGCTGCTCGGTGGAGAACACGCAGGGCACGCTGTAGGTACGCCCCGGCGTCCGCGAGAAGCCGTAGTCGCGGCGCAGCAGGCTGCGCACCTTGGCCGCCAGTGGATCGTTGAACGTCTTGTTCAGATCGGTGACCTGAATCTGCGTCGGGTCGACCTGCCCGCCCGCGCCACCGGTGGTGACGATCTGGATCTTGCGCCGCTTGCACCAGGCGATCAGCGCCGCCTTGGCCGGCACGCTGTCGATGCAGTCGATCACCCCGTCGAGCTGCTCGGTGATGTACTCGGCCATGGTTTCGCGGGTAACGAAATCCGCCACGGCGTGCACCACGCAGGCTGGATTGATGGCGCGGATGCGCGCGGCCATCTCATCGACCTTGGCCTTGCCCACCGCGCCTTCGACGGCATGCACCTGGCGATTGGTGTTGGTGATGCAGACATCGTCCAGATCGAACAGGGAAATCTCGCCGACCCCCGAACGCGCCAGGGCCTCGGCCGCCCAGGAGCCAACCCCACCGATGCCGACTACCGCCACGTGGGCTGCAGCCAGGCGTTGATAGCCTTCCTGGCCGTAGAGCCGGGCTATGCCGCCGAATCGCTGATCGTCTGTATTCATCCATCCCCCTGCCGAACCGCGCGCATTATAGAGATAGCACCTTGCCCACCCAACCCCGAAAGGCAGGTCAACCGTCGGCCAGTCGTGGTTGCCTGCATTTACAGTGAATACGCCGTACGGCGCGCCTTATCACCTGATCGGTAACGACTTTTGCTTTAAGATGGCCAGCCTTCACGCCAGCCGCCGTACCGGAGCCATCATGACCGCCCCCCTCACCCCGACCCTGGAGCTCGCCTTCGACCTGATCCGCCGTCCGTCCGTGACCCCGGTCGACGAAGGTTGCCAGGAACTGATGATGCGACGCCTGGCCGCCTGCGGCTTCGATGTCGAGCGCATGCGCATCGAAGAGGTGGAGAATTTCTGGGCCAGGCGCGGTGGCGATGGCCCGGTGCTGTGCTTCGCCGGCCACACCGACGTGGTGCCCACCGGGCCGCTGGACGCCTGGCAGTACCAGCCGTTCGACGTGCGCATCGATGAAGACGGCATGCTCTGCGGCCGTGGCGCCGCTGACATGAAAGGCAGCCTGGCGAGCATGATCATCGCCGTGGAGCGCTTCGTCGCCGATTACCCGAACCACAAGGGCGCGATCAGCTTCCTCATCACCAGCGACGAAGAAGGCCCGGCCCAGCACGGCACCAAGGCGGTGGTCGAGCGCCTGCGCGAGCGCGAGGAACGCCTGGACTGGTGCATCGTCGGCGAACCGTCGAGCACCACCCTGCTCGGTGACGTGGTCAAGAACGGCCGCCGCGGTTCGCTCGGCTGCACCCTCACCGTGTACGGCAAGCAGGGCCACGTGGCCTACCCGCAGCTGGCGAAGAACCCCATCCACCTGGCCGCGCCGGCCCTGGCCGAACTGGCCGCCGAGCACTGGGATCATGGTAACGACTACTTCCCGCCGACCAGCTTCCAGGTGTCCAACCTCAATTCCGGCACTGGTGCGACCAACGTTATTCCCGGTGAGCTGAAGGCGGTGTTCAACTTCCGTTTCTCCACCGAGTCGACCGTCGAAGACCTGCAGCAACGCGTCACCACCATCCTCGACAAGCACGGCCTGGACTATCACCTGGAATGGGCGCTGTCCGGCCTGCCCTTCCTCACTCAGCCGGGCGATTTGCTCGACGCGGTGGCCGCCAGCATCAAGAACGTCACCGGGCGCGACACCACCCCGTCGACCAGCGGCGGCACCTCCGACGGGCGCTTCATCGCCACCCTCGGCACCCAGGTGGTCGAACTCGGCCCGGTCAACGCCACCATCCACCAGATCAACGAGCGTGTGCTGGCCAGCGACCTCGACCTGCTGACCGAGGTTTACTATCAAACGATGGTAAAACTGCTCGCATGAAAATCCATGAATATGCCTGCTGCGCACACCGATAGCTGCGTGACTCGCGATGCTCGCCCTTCGGGCCCGCCTGCGGCGGTTCAGCCGCAAGCGGCTGTGAGGCGGTACTCGCTCCTCGCCTATCTATTCGATATGTCTCGTCGCTGCGCTCCGTCCGCCTTGCTCTCGGCGCGCTCGCGACGGCCTATTCACGGATTTGACGCATGTTGATCTGCCCCATCTGCCAGTCGCCGCTCGAGCCCAACGGCAGCGGCCTGGCTTGCGAAAACCGCCACAGCTTCGACCGCGCGCGGCAGGGCTACTACAACCTGCTGCCGGTGCAGCACAAGAACAGCCGCGACCCCGGCGACAACGCCGCCATGGTCGAGGCGCGCCGGCGCTTTCTCGACGGCGGCCACTACGCGCCGCTGGCCAAACGCCTGGCTGCACTGGCGGCCGAGTACAAGCCCGCTCGCTGGCTGGATATCGGCTGCGGCGAAGGCTATTACACCGAGCAGATCGGCCACGCCCTGCCAGCAGCCGACGGCCATGCCCTGGACATCTCCCGCGAGGCGGTCAAACGCGCCTGCAAACGCGCCCCGCAACTAAACTGGCTGGTGGCGAGCATGGCCCGCGTACCCTTGGCCGATGCCAGCTGCAACCTGCTGGCCAGCGTATTCAGCCCGCTCGACTGGAGCGAGGCCAAACGCCTGCTCGCCCCCGGCGGCGGCCTGCTGCGCATGGGCCCGACCCGCGGCCACCTGATGGAGCTGCGCCAGAAGCTGTACGACGAAGTCCGCGACTACGACGACGAGAAACACCTGGCGCTGATTCCAGCGGGCATGCACCTGGCACATAGCGAAACCCTCGAATTTCCGCTGCACCTGGCCGATGCCCAGGCCCGCGCCGACCTGCTGGCCATGACCCCGCACGGCTGGCGCGCCAGCGCCGAACGCCGTGAAGCGGTGATCGCCGAGCCCTTCGAAGTTACCGTCGCCATCCGCTACGATTGGATCGTCAAAACCCAGAGCCCAGGCTCTCAGGACTGAATGCCATGCGCCAACCCGACATCGAGATCTACCTGAAAGACGCCGAACGCGACGCCGTGGCGCAGTGGCTGGGCGAAGCCCTCGGCCCCTGCAGCGACTGGCAGCAGAAGGGCCAGACCTTCAAATGCCAGGCTGGTGATGTACCGGTGACCTGGCTGCCAAAAGCCGTGGGCAAATGGCACAGCCTGTACCTGGAAAGCGACGCCACGCCCTGGGACGATGACCTGGCCTGCGCCCGCGCCGCCCATGCCGCGCTCGGCGTGCAGGTGCGCTGCGCACCCGGCACCTGGGTCGAAGACGAGAGCGATGAAGAAGCCGACCGCTGGATCAAGGTCGATGCCGATGGCGAAACCGAGATCGTCTGGCGTACCGAATGAAAGCGGCCGCTTCGCGGCCATCTGATGCCCCTCTCCCCCACCCCCTCTCCCATAAAGGGGAGAGGGGTGCTATCCGTGCAACCCGCCACACCTTTCGCCAGCCCCTACGCAGAACAGCGCCCAGAAACGACAAGGCCCGTCATCGACGGGCCTTGTTGAGTAACGAGCTTGGCAGTCAGAGCGCGGACACGTCTTCCGCCTGCAGGCCTTTCTGGCCCTGGGTCACGCCGAACTCGACCTTCTGGCCTTCGACCAGAGTGCGGTGGCCTTCGCCGCGGATGGCGCGGTAGTGAACGAATACGTCCGGGCCGCTTTCACGCTGAATGAACCCGTAACCCTTGGAATCATTGAACCATTTGACGGTTCCGGTCTCACGATCTGCCATTACCAACTTCTCCAAACTCGCTATGTTTTTATTGTCCCGAAGGTGCTTTGACGGCTCGGTAAAAACGGTCTTCTCAGCGTTCGCCACCCCTGGCAATCGAGCATGGAGCAGGTCAAGCGATTCGCGTTCTTGCTGCAGCCGAAGGCCGAGTATAAAGCATCAATTGTGACTGAAAAGCACTTTTTTAGAGCCGACACGAACCCAGAAGATACGCGGGTTACAGCGGGTTTTATGGGCTTTTGACCAACAGATCGCGCAACTTTTTCGTCAAGCGCTGGACCTGTTCAGGCTCCAGCCGGTACGCCCAGCCACTGCGCGCACTGACCTCGCCGGGCTTGAAACCATCCTGCTCACCCAGCACCAGCCAATGCTGCTCGCCCTGCTTGTACAGCGCGCCATCGAGTTTCTCGCCAGCGAATCCCGCGAGGCTGAATTGCAGCAGCGGCGCCTGCTTGAAACCTATCTGCGTCAGCGGCGCGGCATCGGCGAACTGCAGGTTGGAGAACACCAGTGCAACGCCATTGGCCGCGCCCTCGAAACTCAGCGTCTGGTCCTTGCGCAGCTCTTTGATAGCGAAATTGTGCTGCTCGGCATCGCTACGCGTCAGCGTGAGTTTCTCGCCATCGGTGTAGCGCAGCTCGAGCCGCGCGATGCCGGTAAAGGGGATGTCGGCGACACGGCGATCCAGCCAGTCCAGCTCACGAGTCGGCACCTGCAACTGCTGATCGATCAGCCAGACCTGATCCTCCCCGGCACGCCGGACCAGTTGCCCATTGCCCTGCCGAGAGGGATTACCCAGGCGCAGGGCCAAATCCGGATGCCCAGCGAATGACAGCTTGAGGCGTAGCGCCTGTGCATCGGCCTCGCCCTCCTCGGCCAGGCCCAGACGAGCATGCCACTGCGCGTTGGCGGTCTTGGCCTCGACGCTACGCGCGTCGCGTAGCGAGCGCAGCAGGTCGGCCAGTAATTGCGGCGCCGCCGGATAGTCGGCCTTGGCCGGCACCACCCACGCCTCGCCATGGCGCTCGATCCGCACCGACGGCTGTCCTGGCGACTCGATCTCAAGTGCTTGCAGTGTGTTCAGATAGCCCTGCTCGGCGGCCAGCCACGGCGCCTGTTCGAGCGCCGCCGTGTCCTCTTGCTGGCTGCGCTGCAACGCCAGATACCCCAGCGCACAGAGCAGCACGATAACGATCAATGCGATCAGACCTTTGCGTCCCATACCCATCTCACTGTTGATGACTCGCAAGCGGCGCAGGGTGGATCACACTTCACCGTTGCGGTGGATGTAAAGAGCGACATCCACCCTACGCACGAGGTTATTCGTGGGAGGCGCTTCAGCGGCGACGGTCGCGGCTAAAGCCCCTCCCACAGGTGGAGCCCTCAGCCCCTCCCATAGCGACTGGCCTCACGCGCGGCGACGGCGCCGCCACAGCCACAACGCCAGCACACCGAGGGTGAGCAAGGCCGGCACCAGGGCGATGTTGATTACCTTGAGCGTGCGCCCAAGTGCCTCGATATCGGCATTGAGCTGGTAGCGCACGTCACGCAGTTCCTTGCGCAGCTCCAGCTTCTGCTGGATGAAGTTCTGCAACGCGCCTTGCTGCTCCGGCGTCAGCTCCAGGGCCTTGTTCGGGTCGTCGCTCTGTTGCAGCGCTGCCAGCTGCTGCTCGGTCTCGGCCAGACGCGCCTGCAAGGCCTGTTCCTTGTCACGCAAGCGCTGTTCGGCGGCACGCTGCAGCTCCTCCACCACCGTGAACGGACGACTGAAACGGCCACGCGAGCGCACGCTGATCAGCGCCTCGGAGCCGGTCAGGTTGTCCAGCGCGTTGATGGTGAAGCTGCCGTTGTCGGCCCAGGGCTGCGGCATGCGCTGGCCAAAGAAATCCTGCACCTGCACCCACATGCGGTCGCTGAGGATGTCGGTGTCGGCCACGGCGATCACATTGATGTTGTCGGCCTGCTTGAGCCCGTCCTTGCGCCCCTCGATACCGTCCGGGAAGGCGCTCTGTGCCGGGCCGTCGATACGCGCAGCGATGGCGTAGCGCTCGCCGGTCGGCTCCAGTTCGCGGATCAACTCTTCAGGGTTGCTGAGCATGGCGAAGCGCTGGGCATCGAAAGGCATGGCGTACTCGGAACTCTGCATCAACGGGGTGAAGTGCGTCTTCGCCCCCTCCAGCGGCTCGAGGATGCCAGCCGTGGCTACGGTGATGCTCTCCAGCCCGGCGGTGGCGATATCGGTCTGGTTCAGCGCCTTGCGCGGCAGGCTGAGCCAGGCGGCGTGGCGCACCGGGCGCTGGCCCTGACCACGGTTGACCGACATGGCGTAGGAGCCGTCGCCCAGCACCTTGTCCGGCACCATGCGCAGCCCCCAGGCCTTGAACAGCGGCTCGAGGTTGGACGACTTGTCCACTGCCACTTCACCCGGCATATCACCCGTATCGGCCTCGGCGTAAGGGTCGACGAATACCATCAGCTTGCCGCCGCGCAGGACGAACTGGTCGATGGCATAGAGCGTCTGCTGCGGCAGGTTCTTCGGGTGTACCAGCCAGAGCACCGAGACCTTGTCGGGAATCTGGTCGACATCGGCCTTGAGCTGCTCGATCTGGAACAACTGGCGCACCTGCTCCAGCACCATCCACGGCGGCGTCGGCTGGCGCGCCATCATGTCGAAGCCACCGGTCATCGGCAGCCCGGACAGCACACCAACCACCGGCAGCTCCGGCTTGGCCAGGGTCTGCACCAGGCGGCTCAGCTCGTATTCGAGGTGTTCCTCCTGATCCAGAGCGAAGAACGGAATCACCTGGGTATCGTCCAGTGCGTTGGTGCCGGCCAGGCCGAAGTAGACCGAGTCACCGCCTTGCTGCAGCGGAATGCCCTGCAGGCCGTACTGCGCGGCCTTGTCCTCGTCTTCGGAGAACGGCTCGGGGTCGATGATGTGCAGGCGGATCTTGCCGTTCGCCTGCGCCTGGTAAGCCTTGAGCATCTCCTCCACGCGCTGGGCATAGGTGCGCAGCGCCGGCAGGTCCTTGGCCACCTTGTCCGAGTAGAAGAAGTACAGGTTGATCGGCTCGTCCAACTCACCAAGGATCTGCTTGGTGCCACCTGCGATGGTGTAGAGCTTCTGCTCGGTCAGATCCAGGCGTGCACCGCCCAGACCAATACCAGCCAGCAGGTTGAAGGCGACAAAGGCGACCGCAATCAGCAACAGCCCGGCGCCGGAATAGATCAGCTTTTTCATGGGCGTTCCTCAGTCAGCTTTCTTCAGGTCGATGACCACCGCCGTGGCGGTCAGCCAGGCAGCGATCAGCGAGAGGAAATACAGCAGGTCGCGCGCATCAATCACGCCCTTGCTGATGGCGTCGAAGCGCACCAGAAAGCTCAGCGAGGCGATAGCGTCCACCAGCCACTGCGGAGCCCAGGCGAAGGCGTCCAGCACCATGGGAAAGCCGCTGACGATGAACAGGAAACAGGCACTGACCGCGAGAATGAAAGCGATCACCTGGTTCTTGCTCAGCGCCGACATGCACGAGCCGATGGCCAGGTAAGCGCCGGCCAACAGCCAGCTACCGATATAGCCGGTGACGATGGCGCCGTTGTCCGGCTCGCCCAGGTAGTTGACGGTGATGATCATCGGGAAGGTCAGCAGCAGCGCAATGCCGGCGAACACCCAGGCCGCCAGGAACTTGCCGGTGACCGCTTCGAAGCGGGTGATCGGCAACGTCATCAGCAGTTCGATGGAGCCGGACTTGCGCTCCTCCGCCCACAGGCGCATGGCGATCGCCGGCACCAGGAACAGATAAAGCCAGGGGTGGAAGTTGAAGAAGGCCGAGAGATTGGCCTGGCCACTCTCGAAGAAGCCGCCCAGATAAAAGGTGAACACCCCGGACAGCACCAGGAAGATCACGATGAACACATAGGCCAGCGGCGTGGCGAAATAGCTTGCCAGCTCGCGCTTGAAGATCACGGGCAACTGGGTCATCACTGCTCTCCCCGGGTCAGCGTGCGGAACACTTCATCGAGCCGGCCGCGTTCCACATTGAGCTCGCGCACCTGCCAGCCGCGTTCGGCGATCAGTGCATTGACCTGGGGGAAGATCACCGCGCCCGGCTGCGCCAGCACGCTCAGGCTGTGCTCGCGCGCGTTCTCCTCGACCCCGACAACGCCGGGCAGAGCCGCCAGCGCGGCTCGGTCGAGCGCCTCGTCGGCTACCAGCGTCACCGCCTGGTGGTAGCGCGACCGGCTCTCCAGCTCCAGCGGCGTGCCATCGGCCAGCAAGCGGCCATGGGCGATCACCACGGCACGGGTACAGAGCGCCGTGACCTCTTCGAGAATATGGGTGGAAATGATCACGATCTTGTCGCGGGCCAGGCCCTGAATGAGCTGGCGCACCTGATGCTTCTGGTTGGGGTCGAGGCCATCGGTGGGCTCGTCGAGAATCAGCACGCGCGGATCATGCAGGATCGCCTGGGCCAGACCGACGCGGCGCTTGAAGCCCTTGGACAGCGTGTCGATGCTCTGCGCCAGCACCGTCTCCAGCTCAACCTGCTCCACCGCATTCTGCACACGCACCGTCTTCTCGGCGTCACGGAAACCGCGCACCTCGGCGATGAACTCAAGAAAACCGCGCACCGTCATGTCGCCATAGCACGGCGCGCCTTCGGGCAGATAACCGATCTGTCGCTGGGCCTTGAGGGTCTGGCTCTGGATATCGCAGCCGAGGATGCTCGCCGTGCCGGAAGTCGGCACGAGAAACCCCGTGAGCATCTTCATGGTGGTGGATTTGCCGGCCCCGTTGGGGCCGAGAAAGCCCAGCACTTCCCCTGGCTGGACACTGAACGACAGATCATCGACTGCCGTGTGCTGCGCGAAACGCTTGGTCAGGTTTCTTATCTCGATCATGGCCTCTCACCGTCGCGAAAACGCCTGAGCCCCGCGAAACCACCGCGAAAACGCAGGCCGCAAGAACGCCGAACAAAAAGTGCATGCCCGGACGAGGGCAAGACCATGACAAAAAACAAAAGTTCATTCGCAAGAGTGCTACAAGCTGTAAATGGAATATCGGCTCAGCGATCCAGAGGACTCATTACCGCAAGGCCACCGCGATTGAGCACATGGGTGTAGATTTGTGTGGTTCTGATATCCGCATGACCGAGCAACTCCTGCACCGTACGAATGTCCTGGCCTGCTTCCAGAAGATGCGTGGCAAAGGAATGACGTAACGAATGTGGCGTCGCATGCTTGATCAGGCCGGCACGCCGCGCCGCCTCACGCACCGACCTCTGGATGGTCTTCTCATACAGGTGATGGCGGTAAATACCGTGCCCGCGCGGATCCTGGGAGCGATTGCCCGACGGGAAAACGAACTGCCACCCCCACTCCTTCGCCGCATTCGGGTACTTGCGCGCCAGTGCGAACGGCAAATTGGCCTCGCCAAAGCCTTCGGCCAGATCGCCCTGATGCACGTGCTGCACCTTGTTCAAATGCTGCCGTAACGGCTCGACGACTCGCATTGGCAGCATGGTTACCCGATCTTTCTGGCCCTTACCATCACGCACGATGATTTCTCGCCGGGTAAAGTCGACATCCTTGACTCTTAGCCGCAGCGCCTCAAGCAATCGCAATCCAGCACCATAGAGCAGATTCGCAACTATCCAGCTATCGCCCTCCAATTGAGCCAACAGGACATCGACCTCAATACGGGTAAGCACCACCGGCAGATGCTTGGGCTTCTTCGCCCGTACGACACCCTGCAACCAAGGTAAATCCAGCTTGAGCACTTCCTTGTAATAGCAGAGCGGCCAGAGCCTGGTTCTGTGTCGAGGCGGACACGTCGCGCTCAACCGCAAGATGGGTCAGAAAAGCCTCGATCTCCGCCGCGCCCATCTCCACCGGATGCCGATAGTGGTGAAAGCGGATGTAGCGCTTTACCCATTCGGCATAGACAGCTTCGGTACGGATGGAATAGTTTCTGACTCGAATCTGCTGACGCAGTTGATCCAGCAGTTTGGGCTTGCCGTCATCCATGTCGCGCTTCTCCCTGGATGCTGTCGCGTTTGCCGCGACAACCTTCAAGCTAGACAAGGACTTGCAAGACGACAAGGAAGATTATGCGACAGCTGTCGCGTGGAAACGCGACATGAATGTCGTCTAATTAATAGTTATATGCCGGCAAAGGATCGCACATGAATAAACAAATTCTAAACGTTGCCTTCGAAGATGATATCGATACTGACGTGATCCTAAGCATGAAGGAGGCTTTGGCAGACTTTGGCGAGGAAGTATCATTTCACGAGCTTCCGAAACGTGGCCCCCAGGCGTCAATTTTGCTTCTTACCATGAGCTCTGTAGTCTTGGTCTTTGGAGTTTCCTTCGCTAAAAAATTTGGAGAGAAATCTGCAGAAGCTACCTGGCAGCTTGTCGAGAAAGGCTTATCAACGCTCTATAAAAAATACTTTGGCGAAACTCCAGAGCATGTGATTTATTACGTTTCCAGCAGCGAAAAGAAACTCCCAAATACAAAGTACTCCCTTACGCTCTCTCTCCTCTGTACTGGTAGCAAAGGAGAAAGCATAAAATTCATTTACGAAACAAAATGGTCACAGGCCCAATTCAATAAGGCAACAAGAGCTTACCTTCGTGCAATGCCTAAATTCACATCCAGCAGCACGGGTGTGATACAGAATCTAATCGAAAAGAACCCAACCCGAGTCAGCCCCTTCCTTATTGCATGGGATGCAGTTTCAGAAGAGCTTATTTTTGTAAACGTTATGCCTGCTGCAGCTGACATATAACAACTGGTATATGGACTCTCCCCACAAGTAGTGAGCAAAGCTTTTCTTTTGCACTTGTCGTCAGCGCGGTTGCATTCGTATATCCGGCCTGTGTTGGGCTTTTCCGCCCTGGCCATTCTGTAGTTCG
>Ga0070752_1000740_pt1 | contig 25228 bp, 40 predicted proteins | sample VirMetDEL_Aug_30_FD_77440 | JGI IMG/M metagenome (GOLD analysis project Ga0070752, IMG submission 77440) | Aqueous microbial communities from the Delaware River and Bay under freshwater to marine salinity gradient to study organic matter... | ecosystem: Environmental > Aquatic > Marine > Coastal...
CATGCGGTTGGACAGGGCGGAATCTTCGTTGGTCACATACACCGTTGCGGTGCCGTTGCCATCAGCAAAACCAGGGATGTAAGCACGGAAGGGTGCATACTGACCGGCGGTTTGACCGATGGTAGTCACGTCGATTTCGCTGCGACTGATCTCAAAGGACCAGGACTGAACCTGACCGACAGCGGCGTAAGCGGCGTAGGCAACTTGGAACTCGTTAGGAGCAGCTGCAGTGCCGTCGTCAGTAATGGTGATGGTGGAGCCACCAGCAGTAGCCGAGACTTGAAGAACGCCGGTTGCCGGGGCGTAGGCAATGACGTAGTAGGTGGTGCTCAGGCTGATGCCAGCAGGCAGGGTGCCAGTGCCAGCGCCGCCGGTTTGGCTGTTGACAACGCTGAACTCAACAGGATCACCAACCTTAAAATTGAGATAAGGCTCAACCGTAATCTCGTCGTCTGCAACACTGACACCAGATTCACCGAAAGTACCGGTGGTGCCAGCGGGCTTGTAATAGAGGGCGCCGGACGTACCGGACAAAACAGTGACAGCCATTGTTATGAACGGTAAGTGGCTGAAAGAATTCTAGTTTTGTTCATAGGCCTCAAAAGTTATGGTCACCTGCGTCTGTGAAAACCCTTCCGGCGACGAGGGGTCGATGATGCGCGGACCATTCGCGGCATCAAATTTTATATTTTCTAGCCGCAAACGTGAAAACAGATCGATGCACCGTTGAGCGATGGTCAATCCTGCGCCAGGACCTTCACCACGAGGGCTGAAGATGTTGAAAACAAGTGTGCCGTTGCGACGGTCAAACCCTTCACCAGTCCCGCGGGCTGATGTGGTCAAGATGGTCATATAAGCCGAGTCACCCCAAATGATGCTTGTCTGAAGCCAGCTGGTATTATTCGGCGGAGTGAACGGAACGTTCTGATAGGAAACCTGCAGAACAGGAGCCGTTGCAAACTCAGTTGCAATGCGACCTTCAATGTCAGCGCGGATCGTGTTGAGGCTCATGATTGACGACCGATGCGGTCCGCTTCTGAATTAATCCAAGTCTGAATGTCTTTAGCTATGCCATCAACCCAAGGCCCAGGTGCCTGTTTGCTACTTCCACCCGCCAAGGGCTCAGCGTAATTGAGGTTGTTGTGGATGCTGTAGACGTTGCCAGCCTTCTCTTGCCCGAGCTGATAGTTGACAGCATTCGGCGGGGGAGGTGTTGGATAACTGCCTTCCGGTACGCCCTCAAATGGCGCAGCATTTTGACCAATCGCCCAGCTCGCACGGAAGCGGCCAGTAAGAACGGGGCTGGCGAGCTTCACACGCTTATCAGTTTCAAATACAGCAGCCTTCAGAAGTTTGTCGAACTGATCGGCTGCGTAATCGCCAATGTCCCCGATCTTGATATTCCTAGCCATGTCACTCCCTCAGGAACGTCTCAAACACAATCGCCGTGTTGCCTTGCTCGACCTTGTTGACTTGCACGATCTGCATAGCGCGACCAGCGATAGTCACCTGATCTGACACTGCAGGCTCAAAGCTCAAATCAGCCGCGGCCAACGTCAACTTCTTATCTGTGCTTTTGATCAGATCGTTGATCTCACGCTCGCGGACATCCTCAAGGACACCACGCACCGCAGAAGTCGCAACTGAAGGCGTTGCCATGCCAGTGGTCGGGTTGTAAGCCCCGGTCGTAACACGGCGGAAGGTGACCTCACCACCAAACTTGCTCATCAGCTTGCTGGCTGTCTTGCGTAGCGAGGTTGAAAGAGCCATCAGATCTTGTAAGCGATACAAGCTCCGTTTTGGAGCGTGACGCTGGTGAAGACGCCAACGATATGAAAGCCGGCAGGTATCGATTCGCCATTCAGACTGTTGCCGGTGTAATTCTCGGACACCAGTGTGTCGATCGTGGTGTTTTCGTAGAAGTCGATGTGCTTGAACCGCCCGGTATGCACAGCAGTGTCAGTAATGACTTCGGCACCGATCGTGTAATCGATGCCTGCATCGCCTTGGCCAAATCCTTTTGACATGATCAGAGCTTGTAAGCAACAACAGTGCCACTAGTCAGTGTGACGCTGGTGAACACACCGTACATCTCACCAGTAGCTTTGAGCGGAATAGCCGACAGCGTATTTCCGGTGTAATCCTCAGCCGACAGGCTGGCAATCACAGAATCTTCGAGAGCGCAGATCTTGCCAAACCGGCCGGTATGGGCTGCGGTGTCGTCGATGAATTCAGCGCCGGGATATGCGTAACCCATTGTCAGCTCCGTTTGATTGCAAAGTTGCCCGGCCCACTAATTCTAAGGCCGGTAAGATAACGCTCCACGATCGGTGGGATGCGATCAGCGCCCGTTGCCATTCCGCTGGCACCCGCCGGAGTCACACTGATACTGCCAATGCTCACGGCCTTGTAATCTTCGAGTCCGCTGAGCCCGATCCCGTCTTTGTTGTTGTTCAGATAAACGGCCAGGATGACCTGAGCTTTTCGAATCTGGTCTGGGATCTCAGTATCTGTGAAGTAGTCCGTAGTGATTCGAAATGGGAAACCAACCGCGTAGGTATTGATGTAGGTATCTGGCTTGCGAACGCCTGTACGCGGCCACTGGAGTGCCTGGGTGTCCGTAGCGCGTGCGCCCAAGAATCTTTCGCGGTCCAGTCGCTGTGTGGCTGTATAGAGCGCCCGATTCTTTTGATCATCGGTTGCAGACGCCCAGGCAGTAACATCGTCATCTTGGACCAGGCCCTCAACGATACCATCAGCATCGCTCAGCGTGATGTACGAGTTGGCACTGGCGCCACCAGCTGTTGCATCAATCGTGATCGCCATCTACAGGCTCCTTTTTGGGCTTGGCCACCCGTGCCCTCTTAGGCTTGGGCTTCGATGCTGTTTCGAGTTTAGGCTTGGGCTCTGCTATAGAAAAAGAGGCTCCAGCTTGCGCCAGAGCCTCCACTTCTCGCAGTCGCCGGAAGGCGAACAGACCCATGATCAGGAGGCAGCAGCCTTGATCACGGCGTAATTCAGCACGAGGGCTTCACCTGCGGTGGTGCCCACGTTGCTCAGGGTCACATCAAAGGAACCTGCAGCAACAGCGCTGATGCTCACGATGTAGGTGCCGGTGGTGGCGCCAGATTGCAACGAAATCGCTACAACATCGGTAGCAGCCACTTTGTCATTGGTGACGGTGAAGGAAACTTCAGCACCACCAGCCAAAGAGGCGTCATGAGTGGTCAGTTGACCTGCAGCATGATTCAGTGTCACGCCGGTAGCTTTGCTGGTGCCCTGGGTCACGGCGCCACCTGTGGTGTAGCCGAGAGCCTTACCGGCGCCGATTTCAAATAGGGATGCCATTGGGGGTACCTCCGATTAGTCCATGTTGGAAACGTTGGTAGCCCGCACGATACCAAGGTTTTTGGTCTCGTAAACCTTCGACCAGTTGCCGACGGTCTCCAGGACAGTCCGTGTGGGATTCACGGTGCTGGAGGTGTAACGGCTACCCACTGGGTGGTAGACGTAGTGCAGGTCGATGGACATAGCGTCAGACTTCGCGAGGATGTCGCGGTCCTGCTCGACTTGCATCGACAGCTGCTCGCCGGAAGCCACGGCACCTTCAGTGAAGAAGTAGGTGGCATATTCGGTCGAAGAGCCGCTACCTGCGGTCTGCACGTCGTCAGAGACGATCACGCGCAGGCCCATGAAGGTAGGAACTGCAGGGCTGCCGAAGGAGCCTGCGGTCGAACCTTGGGCTGCACTGGTGTCAGGTGCACCAGTGTTGTCGTAGATGAAATCGATCGCCCGGCGCTCGATCAAATCGTAGTACACTGCAGAATGGATGCACATTGCAGTGAGCTTGTCGCCCTGATCGCCAAGCTTGTTGCGAGCTTGAGCCACGTGACGGGGGCTGAGCACGGTGGGGGTATCACCGGACTCGCCGTCGATGGTCAGCTCGAAGAAGGCGGCGGAGCTGCTGGTGCTGTTGATGGAGCCAAAGACACCGCCTAGGCAGGACAAAAGGTCCTTCTGGCGCTGGTTGGCCACGTAGTCAGCAACCTTGGCACCGATAGCAGCCATCGGATCGCTACCAGCTGCCAGGGCAGCCAGGTCACGAGACTCGAAGGCGCGGCCACGGTGGAGAATCACGCCGGTCTGACGATCGGCGGTAATCTTGCCAGGAGTCAGAGAAGAGCTGTCAGTCAGCACTTCAAAGTCGCCAGACAGATTGGCCTTGAAGAAGGGTACGTTGATGAAATCACCGCCCTCGGTGGCATTCAGCTCAGCCATCGGCTGCACCACACCGCTTGCCAAAAAGGCATCACGCTGGGTGGTTTGCTCGATGACGTACGGCGTAAATACCTCGGGGACGATGATGTCAGAGCGAAGAGTCGCCATGACTGTTCCTCGAAATTGGTTTACGGTGTGGGCGTAACCCGGAGCGGCTCGGCGTAGCTCTGCACGCTATACGGCCCCATCTTAGACGGATTTGGCCGCGGCTTTCAACCTATCATACATTTCGCGATCAGTCCGGAATAATCGGGACTGTTCGGTGAGATTGTAGGACTCGCGGGCAAACGGATTCTTCATGCCTACAGGAGCATCGCCAGACGCGCCACGGCTTGCCACAGGTGCACCACTGCCCTGGGGCTTTGGTTGCTTCTGCATCCAGCTTGGCAGAGTCTTAGCCCATTCGGCTATAGGCGTGCGCTGATAGCCATCGACGACCACCACAGTGCCATCCTGCTCACGCTCGATCTTGTCTGCAGACAATTTTGTCTTCAGGATCAAATCAGGATCATGCACGACATCAGCGAGAACTGAAATTGCGGGGCTGACTAGCTCCAGTTCGCGCACGCGTGCTTCGAGTGCCTCGATCCGTCGATCTTTTTCGTTGGTGATTTCTCGAAACTGCTGCTCGAGAGCCTGTTTGGCCTCGTTGTATTTGCCCTGCGTTTCGAGCTCTTCTTGCTCTTTGCGCTTTTTGAACTCGATCAGCTCGTTAACATCGACACCCTCAGGCACGCTGCTGGTTTTGGCCTTGGCGTCCTTGAGCTTGCCGATTAGCTCGTGATTCTTGCGTTCAAGTGCTTCGATGCTTCGCTTAAGAGCGTCGAGCTCTTCTGGACTCTGCGTAGCAGATTCCTGAATGTTGTCTTCAGACATGAATGACCCGTAGGGCTATTTCAGATGCATCTTAATCGGTCATTTCTTGCGACGTTTACGGGATTTGCCAGCCTTGGAATAGGCAATGGCCGCGGCCTGTTTCGGGTCACGACCCGCTTTGATTTCGCGCCGGATGTTTTCTTGAATGGCCTTTTTACTTCGGCCTTTCTTGAGTGGCATCAGTCTAAGGCGGATACTGTCAGCCTAATCAACCCGGACCTTTCCGTAACTCCGCTGCAGTTGAGCCAGGGTGACTTCGCTGCCGTCTTCACGGACCATGCGAACCAAGGCGTCTTGCGGGCCGTATTTATTGGACAGCTTTCTGAAGTACGCGGCGCGGCGATCACTGCGGAAAACTTTTTCTTGATAGTCCTTGCTCTGACCTTGAAGCCATTTGCCGTAAGTGACGTTGGCGGGCACTGGGCCTTCAGCTGATGCACGCTTACCAATGCCGATCACCTTTTCGGGAGGCGTTAAACCAAGCCCTTCGTAATCAACAATCGGCACAGTGGTGCTGCGGCAGTTGAAATGGATAGGTGGCTGCGGTCCTTTGCCGTATTCAAATTCTTTGCCATCAAGACTGGCGCAGATTGCTGAAGTCCGGCTGTCCAGCGTGGCGACGTAGCGATATTTCTGGGTCACGTCCTGATTGGTCTTGTAAACCTGCTCACTGGCTGCATTGGCGACCTGCTGTACCGATGTGCGTACAAGTGTCAAAACCTGATGGTCAGCAGCCTTGGTCAGTTCACCGCCAGCCAAAGCTTGTTGCCGTGCAGTCTTGGCAAGCTGGCCAAAGTTTAAATTTCCAACCAAGCGGCGTGCGATCTGCGGTGTTGGCTCGCCAGTCAGCAAGCCTGTACGAACAATAGTGTTGAATCGTTGCGCCTGAGATTCAGCTAAGCCGCGGAAAACCTTTTCAATGATCTGACCATTTGGCAGTGTGAGCGTCGCGCCTTCAGCCGCAGTCAGATTGAAAGTCACGGTCGTCGGGACTTGCCCTGGTATTGCGCCCAAAACACGGGCATTGCTCAAGGGAACAACCAAGCTGACATCTGTTGGATCAACCGTGGCGACAGTCGCCGCAAAGTTGGGTGCCACCTCAACAGTGTTCACCACACGCTGAGCAACAACGCTTGGTTCAATACCACGCGCACCAACCTGCCCGCCTTCAATCGCAAGCTTCAGCTGTTCAGTGATGAACTCGGTTTGCAGCTCGGCCAAGCCTTGCAATTCACGCGCCACATAAGCAGTGCTGCGGCCAGACCACGCATCAAGCGATTGCTTGAGCTGAGCCAGGATCACGCGCAATCGTTGGGCCTGCACTGATTGCGGGCTGACGATGCCAGCACCTGCTGTGGCTTCACCCAGATCAATCGCTTTGAGATCTGCTACAGCACTCAAGATGATGTTGTTGTAGTCACGTACGATTTGACGTGCCACGCCATTACTGAATCTATTCAGGTCAATGGCATTGCGATAGATATTGGCTACCGGGTCTTGCCGGTTGATACGACGTTTGAACCGATTGACGTTAAGCAGCCGTGGCGTGACTCCAGATTGCATTATTCGAGCCCCAAATCCTCTGGTGACAGATCACTAATCACGGCCACGTCGGCCCCATTTTGTATAGCAGACGAGACCACACACGTCAGCGCGTCATAGCCCTCATTAGTGATGTCAATGATTTGGAACTCATCTACCTCGCATGGCGCCCCATCTTTATACCAGCTCAACCTCACGACTGCCAGCACGTCTTCAGGCATCGTGCGTTGAGACACCGCCAGCACCTGCTTCCTGGAAGATGCCGAATCGTCTGGATCAGACAAGTCATAGAGGTGGTCGGTCATCACTCCTCTGGCATGGGCATATCCTCATCAGTCATGTCAGGTGCCTGGTCGGCGCCGCCTTCCATCTGGATCAAGCCACCCATCTGCGTAGCCTCGAGCTCTTCTTCCATGTCGAAGTCGTCGCCCAGGACTTCACCCGCAGCAAGCTGCTCGAGTAATGTCTTTTGTGAAATCGTGCCTGCGGTGTAGAGCTGCAACAAGGCGAGCTGCTCAGCAGGCTCGAGACGTGCGCCGATGAAATCGCGGTTGATGTAGCTGCTGCCGATGTCCGAGACACCCAGGTAGGCGGCATGGAACTGAAGGCAGTTATCGATCAAATCCTGCACCTGCTGCGCGATCACCATCATGGTGGAGTCGCCCTGGCTGCGGTCGATCTGCTTGGCTTCTGCTGTTTCAGCGCTGAGCTTTTGGCCCAGTACGGCGCTTAGGCCAAGCTCGTTGATCTGACGGCTCAGTTGTTCGAGACGCTTGAATTGCGCTTCGAAACTTTTGCCCTCGGGCTCGATGTACTCAGCCCGGCCTTCAGCAGGGAATGCAATGGCCTCGCCTGGCCCGGCCGAGACTTCTTCGGCGCTAGATGGAAAACCATAGAAGGCCAGCATCGGCACAGCCGAGATGTGAAGCTGGTTATCTAGATCAGACTGGACCTGATAAGTCTTCAAATTGAGCTCAGCGATGTCCTCGAGCGGCGGCCGCGATTCGAGCAGGCCAACTCGGTTGGAATAAGCGATCGCGAATGGGATCTCTGGGAGGTTGGTTTCGCCCTCTTGAGTTTTGACCCAATCGGAATCATCATCCCAACGATATAGCGAGTAACGACCAGGCTCAAGGACCCGAATCTGCTCGACACGTTTTTCGCCAAATTCGCCATCAGGCAACACGATCCGCTCCATTAAGCGGAGCTGGGTAAGCCGCACAGCACCGTTTGCGATTTCAGATCGCCAGCCCAAGATATCGCGTGGGGTGTAAGTCACCCAGTATGGACGGCCCTCGCCTTCGACAGGTGCATCGACCAGCACGCCGACATGCCCATAACGGACAAGCTTCCGCGTGATTTCGTAGGTCCAGACGTTCAGGTCATGGCCCTGCAGATCGACGTTAAATAACTGCTCGCGGATATCGTCATTGACATCATCCAGCCGGACAGGCTTGCGGGTCAGCATGCCGGCCAGCATGCGTTCCAGGCGCTGATAATACGGCGGGCATACGCTCCGACTCAAGCGATTATCGTATGAATCGTCCTGCTCCCTGGGTTCTTGCGGCAAGTAGCGGCGGTGTTTTTTGCGCATGCCGTAGGTGCCTTCGAGCAGATCCTCGATCAAAATCCAGTGGGGCTCCATATTTGCCCATGCACTGTTATGGTCGTTGACCTTGGCCACCCGGCTAGTCACGGTGCGGTCGTAGTGCCTAAACCCGGTGTAGGTCATTCGTGCTGCTTCTCTTAGAAGGATTCTACGCAGTATCAGTAAAGCCTGATTCCAGTGCTGCGGCCTGCATTGGCGTGCAGCGGATTGAACTCACGCCACACCAGATACCCGAGCGCATCGTTCATGTGGTCAAAACCAGCATCCTTGTCAGGATCTCCACGATCGGTATATGACTGGAGCTCAAGGCACTCGATCATCCGAGTGCACTTATTGAGAATCTTGAGCCGGACTTGGCCTTTGCCATTCTCCAAAAGAGCCTGAACAGCAGCAATCCGATCACGTACGGGGGGATTGCTCCGTGGGGATTGATTCTTAAACCCGTAGCTTTCCAGAATGCTGATGTCGGTTTGGGTGGCGTTGGTGCTGCGGTTGGATCCCGAGGCGTCAGGGTAGATGTATACGGGATGATTCGGATATCGACTGCGTATTTCTTTTGCGAGTGCATCTGTGTCGTGGGCTCCGCTAACCTCATCGACCACAAGTAAAGCCTGATCGCGCCTGACTGCAACTACGGCGCTCATGTTTGTAACGTTGAAGTCGATACCAATCCGTAAAGGCTCCATCTGCAGTGCGTCGTATTCTTCGGCCAGTACATGCTTGGCCCGGTCAAATCTGTCGTAGACAGCACCTGTGTTCAGATTGACGAACTGACCGTCGAGATAGGCTCGGATCAGCTGCTCTGGATAATTGGTCAGCAGTGAATCAATGAAACCCTCGGGCAAGTGGGGATTGTCCTGCGTCCGAGCCCGGATTAAATGACGGTCAGGCGCCTGGGACTTCTCAAAGGTCTCCCAGGCCCAACCAAATCCTTCAGGCGTCGTAGCCACATAAAACTGCTGAACATTTCCGGAGCGCAGACGTGCAAGCGCCATTCGGGCAGCCTGCTCAGCCACTCTCCTATTGGCCGTGTCTACTTCGTCGAAACCAATAGCGCACAGATTCTGTCCCCGGATGCGATTCCATGTCTCCATCGTTCGCAGCAGGATGGTGTGATCACCTTCCGCAAAATGCAATACATACTCTGGCAGCGGACTTACTCGAAAATCGAACGGCAGCCCTAGATGCTCGAGCATGTCGTCGAGCGAGCGCATCAAGATATCACGCAACATTGGCGCAACTGGCTCAAATAGAGCCGACACATAGCCGATGTTGGCCGCGGCAATATTGATCGCCTTCGCACACAGGCCGTAGGTCTTGCCTGCGCCAAAGCCGCTGACCAGACCAAGTATCCGGTGCTCAGTGTTGTCACAGAACGCGGCCTGATGAGGCAACAGCGTTTGATTGAGCTTTTGGATGATTGCCGCCGTGGTTGGCCCGCTTTCATCTGGGCCAGCCAGGATGAAGCCTTCGCGCACATCATCCAGGATGCTGGACATTCCCAGTTGCGTTGTAATGGCGTGGATTTTAATTTAAGCGCTCCTGCCCGACATGTCAAAACATGTCTGATATCAAAGAATTCATCGACATGGCAGCCCGGTATCCTCTGCTGACGCAGCAGCAGGAAATCGAGCTGGGTCGGCGCATTCAGCGATGGCTGCAAGCTGAGAAACCTTCTCAGGCCGCGATCAGGTCAGGACTTAGAGCACGTGATCAGTTCGTGTGCTGCAACCTGCGGCTCGTGATAGCGATCGCCAAGAAATATCGGGCAAGGATCAAAAACACCAATCTGGCCTTCGCAGACCTACTGCAAGAAGGCGTGATCGGATTGCAGCGAGCCGCAGAAAAATATGACCCAGAATGTGGCTACAAGATGTCCACCTACGCATATTGGTGGATCCGGCAAGCAATCACAAGAGCCATCGACATGAAGTCATCCATGATTCATGTGCCAAGCGGGGCCAAACAGAAGCTGAATAAATTCAGAGAGTCTGCAGCACAGGGCGGTTCAATCGATAGCATCCTCGAAAGAGCCGACCTTAAGGAAAAAGACCTGATCACCATCGAGCAGGCCAACATGTGCTACCTGGTACATCATTTCGATGCCCAGGATCTGAACATGCTGTGATCAGCGTGGGCGGGCATAACGACGTTGTTGGACTAGCCCGGTATTCACACGATAGCGACGCTTACTGACCGTGGACAGGCTCAAGAAACGCTGCCGTGCAAGACGAGTTGCAGATTCTTTGGCTTCAGCTGTTTTTTTGGCTTGAGCAACGGTCGCAGGATCAGCACCGGATTTTTCGAGCTTGCGGGCTTTCTTGTGTGCATAGCTTGATCTGCCCACAGCTTTTTCGTATGGGCTGTGAGCTTTGTGCTGAGAAACCCTTAGATTCTCCTCGTTTTTGAGCCTCATATTACGGCTGGCCCTGGTGCTGCCTCGTGTGGCTTCACCACCACCAGTAACAGTGCGACCAGTGTTTTTGATGGCGCGGACGCCACCACCACCAGTCGAGGCGAAACGACCGTTTTTGTCTCGGATGTATCGGCGTGCCATTATTCGAAGGCCTCAGATTCGAGTTTGGACCATTCCTCTTGCCAGGCTAGCGGATCCTGATCGCGCTCAAGCAGGACACAACAGATGTAGTTGCGCTGCTTCGGTGTGAGCTTGTGGATTGCATAGATCGCAGCGCCCATGGGCATCGGATCGTCATTGCCGGTGATGGTCAAAACGATGTCGAGCATCTTGGGCTCCTCGAGCCTGCAGTGGAAAGCGTCGGAAAAGAAATCGCGGGTTGCTTCGAGCATGACCTGATTCAGTGAATAAAGAATGAAAGCCTTGCGGCTCATTGACGCATCAGATTGCGGGCAGGCTTGTGGAAAGTGATCTTCTGGCCGTATGCCCCAACTGGGGTAGTCACGGCCTCGAGAGCATCACCCCAGATGAAGTCATAGAAGTAAAAATCCGCAGCGTCGCGCTGGCTGAACCAAGCAACATCGGTGCGGCTTTCGACAGAAAGGCAAGCCGCCTCGAAAGATGCGAATTCGATCATCTCACCACTGATGGAGTCTGTGGTGTAGATATCGCCATTACCGGCGCAATGGATGAAAATCATCTGAACCTCCGAATTGGCAGGGCCTGTCGCCTGCATGAACCTATTATATCAAAGACATCACGACTTATCAAGTATTTTGTGCCATTTCACGATTTGGCTGAAATCAGTTGACACATTCGATATGTCAGATGTATTATTGGTATACGGATCAAGCAAGTGATCCAATTAGTCTCACTCTCCTACAGCTATGACCACCTTCGAAATCGCTCAAGCTCTCGGCCAGCTCAAGGGCCAACACGACATCACCTGCACTGAAAAGGGCTACTTCTATCGGGACGGCGAGCGCATCAGCAAGGACGCAGCCCTCGCAACCCTGAAGACCCTCAATAGCGACAAGCCCTCAGTTGGTTGCCGCGACTTCGGCAAGCTCAACGCAGCAACCCAGGCCTTCTTCTTCACCCTTTGTGAGCAGATCCTGGAAGTCACCCGCGATGCCAACGCCAGCCTGGGCGTGACCATCGGCAAAGACATTCCGCAAATCGGCCTGGTGAACGCACCCCGTTTGACCAACCTCAAGAAAGCTGGCGTGTTCCAGCGAGGTGGCAAGGGCTGGCTGCAGCTGACAGAATTTGGCCGCGCCATTTTCCTTGCTACAGTCTGAGAGCAGGAGAAGCCTCGAGCCCCCGAAAGGGGGCTTTTTTGTAGGTGGCCTCTTCCTGGGCTTCCGTGGTGCCTCTAGCTCTCGGCAGCTGTGCTAGGGCGTCCCGGCACCCAGAGGCATCTTCTCGGGGCTTCAGCGGGTAGCGTGGAGCCCGATGAGCGTATGGATCTCCCGGTAAGCACCCAGGGCGACGCTCAGATTTCCGTCCTCGATGGCCTTTGCAGCGAGAGACTCAAGGCGCTCCAACTGCTGGCTTACAAACTCAGGCCGATCAATCTGAAAACTCCGGCGAGTCTCATCCCTGATCGACGCCACAATCTCATTGACATCAGATCGCGAGATGTCATATAACTTGTGGGCAGTGTCATAGATGCGAAACTTCGGCCACCCAGCATTCATCCACTGCTGAATCTGACCCAGAATCAGCTCATACCTAGCAGCATCTATTGGTTTCTTTGCCATGCCCTCAGCGTAAATATGACCGGTGACTGACTTTTTTTCTAAACCTTTCTAAAACAAAAAGGACCCCCCCTCTAAAAAATTTTTCTAACAAGTCAGTCATTTAGTCAGAAAACCGAAGAGGAAAGCCCCGATTGACGGCTGATATGACTGACATATTGACCGCTGACTGGTCGTCTTGATATTTGGCGACCAGTCGCGACACATCGCCTTCTTCGTCAGTCGTCACCAGATATCACAGAAAGTCGGTCACTGACTGACTTGAGCTCATTCCGCCACACGTTTACGCGGCCTCCGTTGAGGTTCATTCGACCCCGCCTCCAGCCCAGCTGCGACATGATCCGATTACCCCGCGTCAGGATGCCCTGGTGAATGTCTTTGAGCTGTAGCTCGGGGATCGCCAGCGGCAGCATATCTGGCAGATAGACGTAGGCCGGCCGGGTGACAGCAAGATAGGACGAGATCTTGCCCACCCAGCTGTCCTCAACCATCCAGTCGTTGTTGCGGGCCTCGTTGATCTGAGCCTCCTCAGCACTCAGGTTCCAATCCACGTTATTGAGGTAGTCGCGGCGGGCACTCGCCCAGACACGATCGCGCATGTGGTCCAGGAACGACACATCAATACGGCGGTTGATCGGATAAACCACGTAGCGGCGGTTGCCGGTGTCATCCATCAAGAAGCCGTCGAGCTTGTTGGTGGTGCCGCAGAGGACGCAACTACGGGGCAGATCATCCAAGCCGCTCGCATAAGGCAGGCGCAACGTGTCGCGCTTGGTCGTAATGAAATTCTTGAGCTCTGTGACCTCCTTTTTCTTGGTCAGGCCGTCGAGCTCGCCCATCTCCACAATCCAGTGCCGGTGCAAGATGAGTTTGTTGTCCTTGTCTGAGTTAGACATCGAGTAGCCTTCACAGAACCACTCAGGGCCACACAGCGTCATATAAAAGCGCGTTTTGTGCAGGTTGCCTTCACCCGCCAGGATGTGCATGAAGTCCGAGCGCTGGCCCGGCTCATAGATGCGGGCAACAGCAGAAGTCAGCCACTTGCGCAGGGCAGAATTATCGAAGGGCTCAGGGTCGCCACCCAGAAGCACGCCAGCGATATTCTCCCAGTCGTCGTCACTCAGCGGGGTCACGCAAGAGTCCAGGTACTCGCGCACCGGGTGGTAGGCATTAGCCCGCGAAGCCACCACCAATGCAGACCGCGCCTCGACAGGCGTTAGCTGGATGTTGCATTTGGCGAATTCGTAGTGCGCGTTGTCGATCCGCCAGGACTCCTGGGGCTCGCCGTCGATTTCGATGCGCTTGGTCAATTCATTGAACCGGAGCGTATTGCCATAATGCTGAGTGATCAGGGTGAGCAGCTCATCGGGCTTGATCTTGGCATACTTGTCCATCCGGGGCAGCATGTCCCAGAAACCAGCCGCCGGCCCATCCCAGTTCAGAAGCGTCTCGTGCAGAGCACCGCGGATGTCCTCGGCCGTGGCACCTGCAGTGAGCCAGTCGGCCATGTCATAGCCGTCCCAGCGCTTGCCGTCCCACTTGTCCGGGCCGCCGGCATAGCACCACCGGATGTTGGTATCACCGGAGCGCAGGTGCTCCCAGGCACGCACCATGAGGCCGATGCCAGCCATATCCCGGTCTGGGCAGAGCACCCATTTACCGGACGTGGGCAGCACAGATACATCACCCGTCGAGCCACCGATCACGCAAACAGCAGCGAAGCCCGCAGATCGCATGGCATCTACAGTCTTTTCACCCTCAACCAAGAAGGTGATATCTCCCTGCTCGCCATAGAAAGACAGGATCGAGCGCTCGGGCACCTTGATATACTTGCCGATGGGCTTTTGCCACATGCGCTTACCCGTGTGATCGTCGATGCGATGCACGACAACCGCAGGTTGGCCGGTGACATCCTTATAAGTCCACTCGGATTTCACGGGCTCGCGCTCTTCATGCGGGCGGAACATCGCCCAGCCGCCATCCTTCGAATCGCCTAGATAGGCATACTCGAGCCCGTTCTGGGCTTTATGAACCTTGCCGACTTTAGATATTGCAGCATCAGGCGGCGTGAAGCTGGAGCCATACCAGCAATAGATCAGGCCGTCTTCGGGTTTGCGGCTACAACTTGAATCTTTGGTGCGACCACAGATCGGACAAGGGTCTTTTGCACCAAATGGGACAGTCATGCTTGAATGCGAGAGGTAGAGGGACCACAGAACCCCGGCATCAACCGGGGTTTTTCTGTAGGCATATCAGTATATCGCCCGGTCGTCTGGGAGTCAATCAGTCTGCAATAGACTGACAGCCTCATCAACGCTACGGGCGACACCAGAAATGCCGCCAGCAGATGAAATTCGGTCTAAAAAGTGCACCTGGTCTTCGCGGACCCGGCCGGTGGGCGTCTTAATCTCGACGCCACAAAAAACTGCAATCGTAGTGCCCACCATGTCCGGTGTGATCTCTACAGATTTCCATCCAACAAGATCAGGACTCCCTGGATGAAGCCCAAACTGGACCAGGCGTCCAGAACGGCGATCAACCAGAGCACCGCAATGATTCCGGAACAGAACGGCATCACGGCACTTGGCCGAAACCGCCATCCTGATTTGATTTTGCAGGACAGTCTCTGGCTGAACACCCATAGTGCAGATTCTCCGCTGCTTGATTCACAGCCCAACAGGCTGCTGCGCGTTGAACACTGTAGGCGTGGGTGAGCTGATGCACAAGGACTAGAAGACCATCTCGATCAAGTGATTCAGCGGTGCGCCGAATCCGCTCCATGAAAAGGTCAGTCTCTAAAGAAGGCTGGATCGAGCTCATAGCAATCCTCGAGGTAGTCCACGGCTGAGCGTGGTTGGGGATCTTCCTGAGTGTGAATATTCAGGACGACATCACTACGCATGGACAGGAGCCAGAGAAGAAGCCGAGTCGTGCGGGTCATGCTGGTTTGATGTTGCGCAAATCGTAGACAGTGGTGATTCGGGTGGGAAGTTGCACGCAACAGGAGGTGGCAGTAGTAGATAGCACCAAACCCCGCTGCCAATCAGCTCCCATATAGATCTTCACCCGAGAGTCGCGCCGGATGGCGCCAAAACTAGTGAACATGCTGCATCAGAAGATCACGGATGCGCCGGCGTTCGGCCCAGGTGGTGTAGGCCACCAGGGTCGCATCGTGCGGCGGTTCAGGCTCTTCAGGCACGACGGCATCGGCCAGGGCCAAGAGCACACATTGCACGCGGCAATCAGCATCGATGATGCAATCATTATGGCGCTTGTGCCAGTACTCGTCAGCGAAGATCTTGAGTAGATCCTTGGTTGAGGACCCAGAGAGCGAAGGAGGCATGAGTGCGGATCGAGTGTTGTCCGGGAGGTGCCATTGGGTAGGACTCTGCCCACCAGGCGCAAAACAGCTCCTGGAGGTCTTCGTAGGTTGGTTGCTTATCGGTCATGGATTCGAGAAACTGTAGGGCGGTGATTGTTCAGTTCACCATCGTGTGGTGTGGTCCCAAAACTAATGCCAATCCAAGCAATGGAAAATGTCGCTATCAATAGGCAGCAAACATTTGCAACACGGTCAGCCATGGTCAAAGAGTCTCCGTAGCGAATTGGATGAGTTCAGATTTGTCGTAAGGGCCATACCATTGCCCATCAAGCAGCACCGAATAGGCAATGTTGCGGTCTTCGTAGTGCGTTTCCATAATGCCGCCGTGATAATCCACAGCAATACGGACTTGCCTGACTGAGGCAAATCGGGCGCGTGAACGCCCGAGCCTGACAGTTGGCATGGGTTGGTCTTTCATCGGCCTTCAGAGGTGGCCCAGCAGCCGGGCAGGCCCAGCTCGGCCAGTTGATCGTTCTTCAGATCAACATAATCCTCGGCAGCTTCGAGATCAGGGGTGCTGTAGACATGCTCTACAGTGCCGTCTTGGTGCTGAAACAGAACGTGAACGAGGGATTCCATGGTCAGAAGGAGGTGCGGGTGCGGAGTTCAGCTTGGATGATCTCGACGATTGCCATTTTGCGTTGCGCAGTGGCAGGATCCTTGCAGACCACCGCTTGAGCCGAGATCTCGAGGGAATTTTCCATCAGCTGCATGGTGGGGATGGTCTTGCAGCGCTCGGGAGTCCAGAATTGCATTTGGAGAAGGAGTGGGAGCTCGTTGCCCCCGATGAAGTTATTATAAAATATCAAGCCTATCGTGTCAATCATTTGAATCAAGCCGATCATTTGCGGCTCTTCATGATCGCGTAGGCCCACCCCGGCTTATATCCGCGCTCCTTGGCAATCACCAACAGCTCCTCGAGCGTGCGTGCCCGGCCCACTTCAGATTTACGCTTCTTTTTTTCTGCCCGTTCTTCTGCCGCGGCCCGTCTGGGATCAACCTCGACCAGCTCAGCTTTGATCTCGACCGGCACCCGCTGGGCGGATTCGTAGACGTGCTCGCAGTGCGGGCAGCTCGCGGCCGGCCGGTGCACGGCGTAGCAGCTCGGGCAGACGCGAATCGGCACAGCCCGCAAATCACTGCGGCTCTTGGGTGCGATACCCTGCAAGCTCCAGGCGCGGGTATCGCAGGGAAATCCGTGCATGCGTGAGTTGCCGGCGCAGTCCAGAATCAGGGCTTCACGACCAGATGGCCGCAGGGCCCGGCCAACCTGCTGCAGGTACAAGCTCAGCGAGGCTGTGGGCCGGAGCAGGATCGCACAATCACAAGCCGGGACATCGAAGCCCTCGGAGATCAAATCAACGCTGATCAATACCTGGATCTCGCCGGATTTGAATCTATCTAGACGATCGGCGCGGTCGGCAGCACTTAGCGTGCCATCAACAGTTGCCGCGGCCACACCTGCTTCAGCGAAGGACTGCAGGGTCAGCTCGGCATGTTTGATCGATGTACAAAACGCAATCGCCCGCCGATCTGCTGCATACTTCTTAAAATTCTCGACTGCGGAATACAGCACCTGCTGGGTACACATCCGCGATTCGACCTCTTCTGTCTTATAATCGCCAGCTCGTTTAGAGAGGCCAGACAGGTCGGCACCGACGGGCGGTGCGTAGAGCCTGTACTCAGCCAAGTGGCCCATCTCGATCAGACGGCGCACAGGCGGGCCTTCTACCAGGTGGTCAAATGAGTCGCTGAGGCCTTTGCCATCCAGGCGCTGCGGCGTCGCGGTCCAACCGACGATATGCGCGTTGGGATAGCCGAGGAGGACATTCTGCCAGCTTCGAGCGGCGCAGTGATGCGCCTCATCGACGATCACCAGGTTGGGCGACCATGGGAAACTCGACAGGCGGCGGGCAGCAGCATGAATCGATGCTACCTGAACCTGCGCATGCGTGACTGGATACCGTGGGGCGATGATGCCGTGTGGCACGCCCATAGCAGTCAGGCGGGCTGACGTCTGCTGGATAAGCTCGGTGCGATGCACCAGGATGAGCACGTTGTGATTGCGGTTGGTGCTGAGCTCAGCGATGGTGCAGAATGTGTGGGTCTTTCCCGCTCCAGTGGGCATCACCGCCAGGATGCGGCGGTGATGGGGTAACTCAGCCCGGAGCTCGTCGATGACGTCCGCTTGGTAAGTGCGCAACATCAGACCACGGGCAGCGTGACACGCTCGGCTTGATTCTGATATTTGCCTTTGCGGTCTGCGTAGGTGGTGTCGCAGGGATCACCCTCCAGGAATAGCAGCTGGCAAACACCTTCGTTCGCATAGATGCGGCAGTCGGCACCTGAAGAATTGGAGAATTCCAAGGTGAGGTGGCCTTCCCAGCCGGCTTCAGCAGGCGTCACATTCACGATGATGCCCATACGCGCATAAGTCGATTTGCCCACGCAGATCGCAGTGACGTTGGGCGGCATGCGCAGACGCTCGTGGGCGACACCCAGGCCATAGCTGTGTGCAGGCAGCACGAAATAGGCACCTTCAGGCCGCGACTCGAGTGGCACGTTCTCGAGGTTTGCCGGGTTGAAGCTCTTGGGGTCCATGACCTTGCCTGGCACGTGGCGGAAGATCTTGAACTCGCTATAGGACAGTCGCAGGTCGTAGCCGTAGGATGAACAGCCGTAGCTGAGCACCGGATAGACACCGTTGTAGCGCTCAAGCTCGGGTTGAATCGGCGTGATCAAGCCGGGCGTGTTGCGGATCCAGCGATCGTTTTTGAGCATGAAATCAAGGCGACTGGTCAATCGTAACATGTCCTGCAATACTTGACACATCCGATCACTCATGATTCACTCGATTGGTCAACATCTTTCTATGGACATCCGCGATTACCACGCCCATGCTGGGGTCAGCAAATCCAAGCTCGACTCCATCGCCAAATCACCACTGCACTACTGGAGCAGGTGGTGTGATCCCTCCCGACTCGAGCCAGAGCCGACTCCAGCCATGGAATTCGGCACCGCGGTCCATTCGTTGGTGCTCGAGCCTGAAAAATTCGAAGCCGAGTACACCCAGGCGCCAAATGTCAGCCGCACGACCAAGGTGGGCAAAGCTGAATGGGAAGCTGCAGCCGCAGGTGGCAAAAAGCTGCTCAAGCGCGACGACTGGGAAGCTGCCATGCTGATGGATTGCGCCATCAAGAACCATCCAATGGCCGCTCGTGTCCTCAATGCCACAGGCAAGGCCGAACAATCCTTTTTTGCGCATTGCCCCGAGACCGGCCTGGAGCTCAAATGCAGACCCGATTATCTGACCGACTCTGGTTGGATTGTCGATCTCAAAACCACCCAGGACGCGTCACTCAAAGGATTCCAAAAAGCCGCGGCCAACTTCCGCTACCACGTGCAGGCAGCACACTACCTGAACGTCTATCGGCTCGCCACGGGCAAGATACCACGTGGCTTCATTTTCATTGCTGTTGAAAAGACCTATCCGCATGCGGTCCAGGTCTTCGAGGCTAGCCCCGTTTTCACCCAGGCCGGTGCTGCAGAAGCGGTGCGCAATCTACGTGCGCTCGCTCATGCTGCGGCAACCTATCCGGTAAGCCTGCCATGGCCGGGATACAGCGAAGCGATGGTGCAGCTGGATCCGCCTGCCTGGATCACTCCCTCTCTACCTGAAATGTGATGGAAAATCTCGCTAAAGCACTCGCCAAATTCCAAAAGGAGCATCACAGCGCCAAACGTGGTGGCCGTGGCAACTACGGGCAATATGTCACTCTTGCTGATGCTTTACAGGCCGTCCAGCCTGCCACGACATTTGGGTTGGCCCACACCCAGACGCTGGACTACTTGGGCGATGGCCTGATGGCCGTCTGCACCACGCTACTCCATGAATCTGGTGAATCGATAGTCTCCAGACTGCCGATGCCCGTCAAATTCGAGAATGGCAGAGGTAATGCGATGCAGCAACTCGGCTCTGCACTCACATATGCCCGTCGGTATGGCCTCTTGTCGATCTACGGACTTGCCGGAGATGATGACGATGATGCTGAATCAACATTCGTTAAAAAGCAGACACATCACGATGCAAAAGACTTTTTCTGATGCTTGAATGGATCTGTCTGCTCGAGATCTATTTTGATCGTTCAAGATCATGCTTAAGGAATTAGACCGTAGCAAGCTGCTCACACCCAGTGAGCTTGTGAAACGGTGGGAACTCTCTCTCTACCCCGTTTCCAACGTCACCCTCTCGCGGTGGCGTCGCGACTCGAAAGGCCCCAAATTTATCAAGATTGGGGCTGCCGGCCGCGTTTTCTATCTTCTCGATTCCGTCCAGGAATTCGAGCTTCATCACAACATCGGACTTACCACCAATGCCTGATCCTGCAATTAACGCCAGTCTGTTCAAGAACGACCGCAAAGAGTCGCCTATGCAGCCCGACTTTACCGGGCCTGGTACTGTCACGGCTGAAAATCTGAGGGCTCTATATGAAGCCGCCCTGAGCGACCAGGCCGTTTTCGATGAAAAAGGAGCCATCAAAGTCCGCGTCGCTGGTTGGAAAAAGGAGTCTGCTAAGGGCACTCCTTACATTTCTCTATCTCTGCAGCTTGAGCGCCCTCGTGCTGCTGCTCCCACTCCCGCTCAATCCGCCGGCAGCGATTTGTTCTGATGTCTCTCTACGAAGCTGACGAACTGCGTCGCATCGCAGATTTAATCGATCGGTTTCCGAAATTCATCCGCCGGGATCGTGGCTCAACCTCGGTCCCCAATACAATTGCTGACATTCTGGAACGTCATGATATCCAGAATCCAGCTCTTGTCGATGATCTCGTGCAACTGACCGAGGACTACCGCCAAACCGTGGCCACCTACTACGAGAGGCAATTCAGTCAATGAGAGCAATCGAAATCATCCTGGACGGGCAGTACGGCTCGACAGGGAAAGGCCTCTTTGCCGGCTATCTCGCCAAGCGTCATCAGCCCGAGGTTTTGGCTTGTGCGCTGTCTCCCAACGCAGGGCATACGCTCATCCTTGAGGATGGCACCAAGCTGGTCCACAAAATGCTGCCGCTGGGCATTGTCTCGCCCGAGTTGCGCCATATTGTGCTCGGGCCTGGCAGCCTCATCGACATGGATGCGCTGTGGGTAGAGATCCAGAATGCAGAGCAACTGGGCATCTTGAGCCCTAAAGTCGAAATCCACGTCCACGGCGCCGCGGCCGTCGTGCTCGATCGGCACCGCGATTCGGAGTCTGACGGTGGCACCGCTCCTGGGTCCACGCGTAAAGGCGTGGGTGCGGCCCAGATCGAGCGTATTCAGCGAAAGCCCAACCAAAACAATGTGATCGGCCTGCTTGAGCAGAGTCATCCGCTGTTCGGTCGGATCAAGTTGGCCACCACCGCCGAGCTGCAACAGATCTACTTGGAAGCTTCCAAGATTCAGGTCGAAGGCTGCCAAGGCTACAGCCTGAGCATCTATCACGGCCAGTATCCATATGTGACCTGCCGCGATGTGACTGCGCATAGCCTGCTGGCTGATTGCGGCATGCCTCTGATGCGTTGGTCTGCTCTGACCATCTATGGCGTGTTCCGCACATATCCCATTCGCGTGGCCAACCGACCAGCCTCTGGTGAGTGGAGCGGGCCGACCTACCCAGACTCGACCGAAACCACCTTCGAGGCGATCGGACAGCCCCAGGAGCTCACGACCGTTACCCAGCTGCCACGGCGCATCTTCACCTTCTCGCATCAGCAGGCCATCGAGGCATGCGTGCAGAACAAAATGGACTTCGTATTCCTCAACTTCGCGCAATACTGCACGAGTTGGGAGGAGCTGCGCGACATTTGGCTACGGCTGAATGAATGCTCGGTTGTGTCCTTCCTCGGCTTCGGCCCCACAATCAACGACATCGTGCGTGTCGGTTCCCCTTCTATCACTGAAGCCCATGTCCGAGACATCTACGAGCGTGCAAGAGCTGCAATCTGAAATCGCAGCCTGGGCCGATGGCCTAAATCCCAACCGCACAGCTCTGTCTCTCATAGCCAAGATGCTCGAAGAGCTTGGCGAGCTCATCGCATCAGAGAGACAAGACGACCCCCTTGAATTAGCCGACGTCTTGATCCTGGCGCTTGATTTAGCCCATGTGCAGGGCATAGACCTAGCCGAGGCAGTACAGCGCAAAATGCGGGTTAATCGTGCTCGCAATTGGGAAATCGCAGACAACGGAGCTATGCGTCATGTCGCTTGAAATCACCACCACTGCAGAATTTCTTCGGTCCAGCCACATCAGCCGCTGGGGCATTGTGCAGGTGGCTAAGCCACAAAACATTGCGGAGCATATGTACCGCGTATGGCTTCTGGTTCGGGACTGGGGTCCGATTGTCGAGCTCTCACCTGATCAGCAGTTCCTGGCTGAACAACTGGCTTTGATGCACGACTTGCCGGAGATCCGCACCGGGGATGCGCCCACACCACACAAGACGCCCGAGCTCAAAGAGCATCTAGCGCAGATCGAGCAGAAGATTTATCCTGGTCTCCGTGCACTAGAGGATCAGGCAGACAAGACCACTGCCGCTTTGGTCAAACACTGCGACACCGCCGAGTCTGTCTTATTTCTCGAAGTCAATGGCCTGGGCACCCATGCCCAACAGGTCAAGCAACTGCTGCGCCGGCAGATGCTGGATCGGCTCGCGCTCTCGCCGTTCACGCCAGAGCAGCAATCAAAGCTGATCGACAAATTCCAAACCACTCTCCACGCCACATGACTGAACTCCAGCATGCCGAAGTCTCCAAGCTCAAGGCCAAGGGCTATTCCAACCTCTACATCTCGGCTTGTGTCGATAATGTGAGCTACCAGCAAATCGAGGCTACTTTCCCGACTCAATACCCCGGTGAGCGTTTTAGTCCTGCCTACCAGGCTTGGCGGATGCAGCAGCCCTGGGTGTGGCGTCCAGACAACAAACAGCCCACTGAAGCCCCCTGGGAGCGCATCAGTCGTGAATGGTTCTGAATTCAAAGAGCTGCTCGAGCAAACGTACGAGCGGCTCACTCAGCTGACTGACACCAAAGGTGCCGAGTACGCGCACGACGCAGACCAATTGGCCAATTTCAAGCGGCTGGGCAACCAGCTGCAGCTGCATCCGACGGTGGTGCTTCTGGTTTACCTCCAGAAGCACCTGGACGCTGTAACCGCCTTTGTTTCGGCAACGAATAAAGGCGAGCAGCCCATCGAATCCGAGCCGATTGATGGCCGGATCGATGACGCGATTCTTTATCTCATCCTTCTAAAAGGCTTGATCCACGATCACCGATGAGCTTCAACCATTTTCTCGACGAGATTGGTCGATATCCTCTGCTCTCAGCGGCAGAGGAGATCACTTTGGCGCGGGCTGTGCAGGCTTGGTTGCCATTGCGTGATAAAAAGAATCTGACCAAGCAAGAGCGAGCTATCGCTCGGCGCGGTAAAAGAGCCTACGACAGCTTTTTTACATGCAACCTGCGTTTAGTGGTCCACACAGCTAAAAAATTCCGACTCAAAGCCACACATCTGACCATCGATGATTTGACACAAGAAGGCTGCATCGGTCTATCTCGTGCGATCGAGAAATTTGATCCTGAACGGGGCTATAAATTCAGCACGTACGCGATGTGGTGGATCAGGCAAGCCTGCATGCGAGCCATCGAGATTCAAGACCGAACAATCCGCTTGCCTGTGACCGCGGTGCAGAAGCTGATGAAAGTCAAGCGGTTTGTGGCTGACTACCAACGTGACACGGGCAATCTACCCACACATGCCCAAATCCGCGAACATGCTGACATCTCGCCCAAGTTTTATGAGGCGTACATGCTGCATTATCACGACTGCGGATCTCTTGATTTCCGCGTTGGCAGCGATGAAGACAACTCAGACTTGAGTTATTTCATTATGGACAACAAGATAGACGTAGCGGCCACAGCCGAAACAGAAGCTCTTCTACGGGACATGGAAGGCTGGCTGAAGTTACTCGATGAGTCCGATCGAAAATTCCTTGCGATGCGCTATGGATTAAATGGCAAGGCTCCACTCACACATCATCAGCTCGGATTAGCTCTGCACATCACTCGTGCGTCCGCGTCATTGCGTGAACAAAGGACTCTGAACAAGTTGCGCAAACGAGCGAATCTAGTAATCCCAGCGCACGCGGGGAGAGTTGCTTAGGCTCGACCCGCCATTCCGCAATCCCAGATGGATGAAGCCCTTGTAGGCGCCATAGCCCAAGGAATGCGGCCAATTGCTGTCGCACCATGTTTGGACTCGATAGATATCAGCTCCTTCGATATAGAAATCGACAGCTCCGCATCCATACTTAAATAGATGCTCGCTATTTCTAGCACCACCCACAGACGAATTGATTGCTGCAGGTCGGTAGCCAGAAGTGATAGTAATAGGCCTATTACCGAATTCTGTGCGGACTCTTTCTAGGAATTCCGCTATGTATGCAGCTACCAAGACCTGATCATCGTTGTCAAATCTTCTAGCTTCCTGGAAGAGAGCAAATTCGCCAAGTTGTATGTGGGATGTCAGATACTCACTGAAATCTGAAATCGCCTTCAGTCTGGTGCGTGATTGCTTGCTTAGATTCAATTCGGCGCTCGACCAACATTTGCCCTCAGCCTTGCGCCGCCGCAGCAGGCTCGCTTCGACGTTGGTGCCTGGATTGCAATACAGCTCCAGAGCAGCAGGGACTCCGGCCCAATCCTTTTCTTCCAGGTAGCGGCTGATCGTCTCAAACCCCGCAGAGCCGTAGAAACCAGAACCGAGGTTGTATGCAAACGACACCAACGCAGACTTCTGGTTGTCGCTCATCTCTTTCCAGGATGGCACGCTGGTCCGCAGTCTCTCAGCAATCCGATCCACCTCAAGCCGCAACAACATGTCGGCTTCGATGATGGTGATTCGATCGCCGCGCTTGACCGGCACGCCACCGCTGTAGCGCGTGGTGCCGTAGCCGATAGTCCAAGGTTTATCGCCGCTCAGCGGGTCCGGGTATGCATTCAGGTGTACACCTTCGAACTCTTTGATCAGCGCGATGGCTGCAGATAGGTCGGCCTGTTTGCCATCCTGGCTCCAGGTCTGGAACCAGCCGCGATCACGGCGCATGGCCGTTCCGTAGCCATTATTAGCCATGTCGGCTTCCAGCTCTTTGATTGCCGCGGCCTGATGGGGCAGCGACCTGTAGTAGCGGAATAGCTGTTCAAGAGTTATCGGTGCCGGGTTGCTCATCAGTTGCCCAGGGTGCAGTTATTCGCAGCTCTTCGCTGCTAATAATTGGTGGCGGCACCGTAGCCGGTTGCGTCTTGTGCCAATCCTCGATCGCATTGTCGAG